>Ga0315273_10001016_pt1 | contig 30963 bp, 22 predicted proteins | sample YL17G02_0_MG_FD_205753 | JGI IMG/M metagenome (GOLD analysis project Ga0315273, IMG submission 205753) | Sediment microbial communities from Yellowstone Lake, YNP, Wyoming, USA - YL17G02_0 | ecosystem: Environmental > Aquatic > Freshwater > Lake > Sediment | place: USA: Wyoming | collected... | reverse complement strand
GCCCATAGTTCCAAGTTCCAAACTCAGGTTCCTCTCCCAAAAGTGTAGCGACAGCCCGCGAAGCGGGCGAAAGAATAAAGCCCATGGCGCAAGCCGTGGGAACCAGTTGCAGGCGCTCACCCAGCCCCGGCCAGCCGGGGCGAAAGATGCAAGCCCGGAGCGGCGATTCTTCGGTTGTGGAAAGGGCTCCCTTTGCGGCACAACACAATCGATGCTGCGCCTTCGCACTTCCCACGGACAGCGAACGGCGTGAGCCTCACTCTTTCGCCCGCTTCGCGGGCTCTTGGGGCGCTGGTGCCGATACCCACGGCTTGCGCCATGGGCTTTACTCTTTCGCCCGCTTCGCGGGCTCGCCCGCATTCGGGCTCGCGCCCCCGCCTTCCCGCCAGCAGCGCCACTCACCAACTGGCTTTTTGCGCCCCGCTAGGCAAGCAAGCCGACCCTGGCAACAACGCGCTGGTCGCCTTCCTCGGCGAGGGGCCGAATTCATTGAAGGAAAGGCACTTCTGAACCACCCTCCGCCCTTACACTTTTGGGATAGGAGCCCAAACTCATAACGGATCCGCAACCCACTATCGGCAATTGGTGTTCCAGACAGTGGAACCCGACACCTGATCTGTTATCCATCAAACCGGTAGCCCACACCGCGCACGCTGATGAAGTAACGGGGCTGGGCCGGCTCCGGCTCCAGTTTCTTGCGCAGGTTGGTAATGTGCGTGTCGATCACGCGGTCGGTGACGAATGTGCCCCGGCCCCAGACGCCGTCGAGCAACTGGTCGCGTTGCAGTGCCCGGCCCCGCGAGCGGATGAAAGCGGCCAGCAGCTTGAATTCCAGCGGCGTCAGATCCAGCAGCTTTCCCGCGCGGCGTGCCTCGTAACGGGCGAAGTCCACGTCGATTTCGCCGAAGCGATAGGCCTCGGGTATGCCGCCCGAGGCACGGCGCAGCGCAGCTTTCACCCGGGCCCGCAGCTCTCGGGGGCTGAAAGGCTTGGTGACGTAATCGTCGGCGCCCAACTCCAGGCCCAGCACCTTGTCCGACTCCTGGGTCTTGGCGGTCAGCATGATCACCGGCATGCGCAGGCCAGCGCGGCGCAGCTCGCGGCACACCTCAAAGCCATCCTTGTGAGGGAGCATCACGTCCAGGATGATCAGATCAAAGGGCTGCTCCTGGGCGCGGCGCGCAGCAGTTTCGCCGTCACGCGCCAACTCCACTTCGTAGCCCTCCAGCTTGAGATCGTCCTCAAGCCCTCGAGCCAGGATGGGTTCGTCCTCCACGACCAATATGCGTGCCATTGCCATAACCTCGAAGTGACAAGTGACGAGTGACAAGTAACAAGTGACGAGTGACAAGTGACAAGCCACTCGTCACTTGTCACTTGTCACTCGTCACTCCCGGTAGCAAGATGGTGAACGTGCTGCCCACACCGGGCTGGCTCTCCAGGCGGATTTCACCGCCATGGGCGGCCACGATGTGCTGCACCATCGCCAGGCCGATGCCGGTGCCTTTCGCTCCGCTCGCCGCGGCGCTGGCCGCCCGGACAAACTTCTTGAACACTTGCTGCTGCTCATCAGGCGCCAGTCCCAGGCCCTTGTCCTTCACCCGGATGGCCACCCGGCTGTTCTCCCAACAGGCTTCGATCCAAACCATCTTGCACTCCGGCGAATACTTCACGGCGTTGTCCAGCAGATTCCAAAGCGCGCGACTCAAGGCTTCCTCGTCGGCGCGCACACAGGGCAGGGAATCGGGGAGCGCAATCTCTAGCCGGTAGCCCCGCTCCTGGGCCTCCTGGCCGAATTCTTCTGCTACGGTCCGCAGCACGGCGGCGGTATTCAGCCGGCGGAAGCGGTATTGCTGTACGCCGGCTTCCATGCGCCCAAAATCGAGAAGGCCCTCGACCAGGCGCTGCAGTCGCCCGCCGGCGCGCAGCAGTCCCTGGTAGTACTCCTGGCGGCGCTGCTCGTTGGGCACCCGGCCGTCGGCCAGAAGCTCGCTGAGTTGGCGCAAAGAAGCCAGTGGCGTGCGGAACTCATGGGATACCGCCGAGACGAACTCGGACTGCAGCCGGGCCACCTCCAGTTCGCGGTTGACGGCGCGGGCAATCAGATAGCCGCCGGCAACGACCAGCAGGACGATCATCGCCAGGCCGACAACCAGCAGGCGGCGGCGGCCGGCAAGCCGGGTGGCTTCAACCCCCGGGTTGGCGCTGGTCACCCCCAAGCTCCAGGGCAGTTGTGTATCGGCAGCTTTACGCCACGCCGCTTGCCCGGCGGCGGTCGAGTCACCCAGAACCGCATGCCCTTCGGCGTCGGTCAGGACCAGCCGCACGCTTTGGCGCTCCGCCAGGGCCTGTAAGCCGCGAAGCCCCGCCCCAGCGGGCTGCGCCAGGTGACGACGCCCGGCGACCAGCGCCACCAGACGTGGCGATACACCGCGCGCCGGCGAAAGCGAGGCAGGCGCCGACAGCGCAGGTGCGGGCCACAGGAGAAGCACCGGCCGGCCCTCCACCCGTAGGCTGCGGCGTCCGGCGGAAATGCTCTCAGCGCTGCGGAGACGCTGCCACTCCTCCCAGAGCGAATCGACGGCGGCCGCCAGCGCCAGCGCCTCCTGCCGCGCTTCCGGCATGCCTTGGGAATGAAGCCAGCGGGCCGCCTCGTCCGCATAGAAGCGATAGACGGCACGGGTCAGTTGCCAGCGGCCGTTATGCAGGTGGAGGTCGAGCGCCTGGGCCTCGCGCTGCAGCTCGGAAAGGCGGCCAGCCTCTTCGAGCACTCCGCAACGGGCGTGGTGCGCCAGGAGCTCCGCGGGGACCCCTGCGGGGGAAAAGGGGCCGGAGCGGGCCAGTTCGGCGTAGGATGCCAGAGCGGCGTCGGCTTGCCGCGCCTTGCGGTAACACCGGCCCAGGCGCAACCACGCCCCGGCGCGAACCCCTGCGTCGCCGGAGCGCGCCAGTTCCCGGAACGCCGCGATGGCCCTGGGGTAATCCTTTTGCTGGAATTCGAGGATTTCGCCAGCGGCAAAAACGTCAGTCGCTGGCTCCCGGGATGCCGGCGCCACGGGGTAATACAGGAGGCGGCCGCGCGGATAGGCTTCAACTTCCCCGGCACGCAAAACCACCAGCAGGGCGTCGCCGGCCAGTTCGCTTGCCTGCTGCTCGGCCGCTGCTGCAAGCTGTGGGTCCGGCGCCGCTGCCAGGCGGCTCAAGCGTTCCTCGGCGCGGGAAAAGTTTCGCTGGAGCGCCGCCACGGCCAGATCGGCGGCGTGGTCCAGGCGCTCCTGGACGCGCTGGTTTTCCAAGGCGCGATCCTGCTCGAAGGACCGCCAGGCCAGCCACCCCAGAGCCACCGCCGGCGCAAGTATGATGGCCAGAAAAAGCGCCAGCAGATGGCGCGGCGGCCGCAACCACTCCCCTAGCCACATGGCCTTGCTCCACAGACGAGTCGCCGAGCAGGATCTATCAGCGAGTGTCAGGCCCTTGTGGCCCTTGTGTCAAGATTTGGTGTGGAGGCGGGAGCACGACATAGATGTGAGAATACCAGTGAAATCGTCGCCGCTTGAGCCCGCGAAGCGGGCGACAGAAGACGCCGCCAGATTTCTGTCGCCCGCTTCGCGGGCTCAATTGCGTTTCCGCTGGTTACCCACGGCTCACGCCGTGGGCTACCATCTTCCGCCCGCTTCGCGGGCTGCGCCTTGCGCCGTTACACTTTTGGGAGAGGAACCATCCTTCCGGGGCTGCGTTCCAGAAATTCTTCGAAAAAAAGCCAAGATTTTACGAGCAGGTATCACCGAGAACACCAGGAAAGCGTTACCGGCAGCGCGAGTGGCAAGGGACGAGCCAAGGCTCGTCCCTTGTCACTTGTCACTTGTCACTCGTCACTTGTCACTTGTCACTTGTCACTCGTCACTTGTCACTTGTCACTGCTTTCCAGCGGCCTTGAGCCCCGGCAGGAGGTTCTCCAGCACCCACAGCTCGCTCTTGGACCACTCCTCGACGCTGAACGCAAAGCGGCGGTTGTCCGGATGAAGCGTGAAGGAGCCGGGCTCCATTCTAGGAACGGAGAGGTCCAGCTTCAGCGGCGTCCCGCCCTGCGCCGGAACCCGCCAGATTTCACTGCTCGCGGTACCGAATGCCTGGGCGATGATGTAACGGCCGTCCCTCGTCCACCTCAGCCTGGACCGCGCCAAACCGCGAAATAGCTCCCGCGGCTCCCCTCCGTTGAGGGACACGGCCTTTACAGCGCCGTCCACCTGGAACACCACTTCCCGGCCGTCCGGCGAGAGGTCGTAGGGTACTGTCCCTACGTTGACAACTACCGACTCCTCACCGGTGTCGAGGTTGCGTTTCCTGATCCCTCCCTCGCCCAAGAACACCAGGGTCTTCCCATCCGGGCAGAGCCTGGGGGCCCAGCGTCCATCTGCCAACTTAGTGATCCCGCTTGTTTCAGTGTCAATTCGGAAGAGTGCATTTTCCCTCTCCGTCATCCCCCACGCGAGGACCGAACGGCCGTCCGGCACCCAGTAGATATCCCAAACGTAACGAAGACGCGGGGACAGAAAGCGCTCTTCCCCGGTTGCGGCGGACCGGATCGTGAGGATGTTGTTTCTGGGAACGATTTGACGCCCCGAAACGTAGAGCAGGCTCCTGCCGTCGGGTGACCATGTTAACATTGACGGTGCGCCGGTATACCGCGTCGTGACCGGCGCGGGTGGCACGAGCACCTTACCGGTTTCAAGGTCGACCGCACCGTAGTAGAGGCGACCTAAAGGGGTGGCAGTCCTGTAGTAAAGCGAGCCGTCGGGTGCAACGCCAAGAACCCTTGAATCCCTGCCGAAGTCCTTTTTCAGCGGCTCTGGTTCTCCTTGCTGCTTCCCCTCGGTGATGCGGACGGTCCAGATGTCCCACGTCCCCGAGCGGTCGCTGAGGAAGAGAAGGCTTCTCCCGTCCGGTGTCCATGCAAGCAGTTCATCCTCCGCGGGATGCCCGGCAACAACCACCTCATTCCGGCCATCAACGGTCATCAGGAAGACGTCGCCATGGGGTGGGCTGCCCTCACGCACGAGACTGAACGCGACAAATCGCCCATCGGGCGAGAAACTGGCCCTTTTCAACATGTACCAGGCCGCAGCAATACTCCTCAGGACGCGCACCGAGCCGTCCGCTGTGGAGATCAGCGTCAGTTCATTCGCCTTGCCGGGTACCTCGCGAAGTGCAAGGATGGACCCTGCGTCAGGCGACCAGTCGAAGGCTTGGGCAGCGCCTTTCTCACTGTAAAGTGTGCGAAGGCCCGAACCATCCAGGTTTCTAATCCGCAGTTGAGGGACCCCGTCCTTCGTATACCTGTCGTACACGATTTGTTTTCCGTCGCGTGAGAACACGTGGCCCTCGACGGGGTTCTCCCTCTCGCCCCAGGGCCCCCTATTTGTGATTCGGCTCCTCTGTCCGCTGGCAACTTCGAACTGGAGCACGTCACCCGTGCCCCAGTCCATTTGGCTGATGTACTTGCCATCCGCGGTCAAGACCCCACCGACGCCGGAGGCGTCTGTGAGAACCCGGCGTGCGACGAGTCCCCCGGCGCCACCGGGACCGCCAAGTGCCGCCAGCCTCACCCGCGCCTGCGCCACGGCCTCTTTCTGGTCTGCGAAATCGCGGACCAGCCGCTCCAGGGACTTGCGCGCCTGGGCGTCGCCCAGTTTGGTCTGGCACTCCGCCAGTTGGAGCAGCGCCTGCGCAGCGACCTTGCGGTTGCTCGCGTACTTGTCCACGATGCGCTGGTAGAGCTTGATAGCTTCGGGTAAATTGCCCTCCGTGCGCTCTTTGACGAGCGCCTGCTGGAACAGGTCGCTGGGGTTCTCCGCGGCCGGCGCGATCCCGGCCACGAGCGAGACCGCCAGAATCAGCATCAAAATCGGTTTCATAGACATCCTCCTGCTCCAACGCTAAGGGAGGCAGGGAAAGCGGTTGTCATCCCGGCGTGCTCCCAACGTAATCTCTCGCCGAAGAGTTCGTCAGGGGAGTGTGGGCTGCTACGCCACCCATTTGTACCCCACTCCGCGCATGGTCAGCAGGTGCTCCGGCCTGGCGGGATCGCGCTCGATCTTGGCGCGCAAAGCGGCGATGTGCGTGTCCACCGTTCGCGTGGTGGGGTATTCGTCCAGTCCCCACACCTGGTCGAGCAGCTCGGACCGGCTGACCACTTCTCCCGGCCGGGAAGCCAGGGCGCGCAGGAGTTGGAACTCCCGGCGAGTTAGTTCCAGAGTCCCGCCCGCCGCCGTGGCCTCGTATTTTCTGAAATCCACGGCGACATCGTTGACGCGCAATTCATCGATAAGCGCCCGCGGCGGCTGCGCGCGCCTCAGCAGGGCGCGCACGCGGGCCAGCAGCTCGCGCAGCGAAAACGGCTTGGTGACGTAGTCGTCGGCACCGAGGTCGAGGCCGAGCACGCGGTCGCCTTCTTCACCCCGGGCCGTCAGCATCAGGATTGGAGTGGCCAGACCCTTGGCGCGCATCTGGCGGCACACTTCGTAGCCGCTGAGCTTCGGGAGCATGAGGTCGAGGATCAGCAGATCGGGGTGCTTCTCCAGGGCCGTCCGGCAGCCGCTCTCGCCGTCGGCGGCGGTCAGCACCTCGTAGGACTCACGCCGCAGGCTATCGGCCAGGCCGCGCAGAATAGCGGGATCGTCTTCAATCACCAGGATGCGGCTCATGTCGGCTCCTGGACGGCGGCGCCCGCCACCACGCGTTCCGGCGCGAAGGGAATCCGGATCGTAAACGTGCTTCCGGCGTTCAGGCGGCTTTCCACGGATGCGCTGCCGCCGTGGGCCCTGGCGATGTGATCGACCAGCGCCAGGCCCAGGCCGGTGCCGGGAATCCGGAGGTTTTCGGGGGTCGTCGCGCGATAGAAGCGCTCGAAGATGCGCGCCTGCTCCTGGGACGCGATGCCGACGCCCTGATCGGTCACCCGGATGGCGGCGCAGCCGTCCTCGCGTTCCAGCCGCAGAACCACGTCGCGGGAAGAGCCGGAATACTTCATGGCGTTGGCTAACAGGTTGAGGATCGCCTGCTGGAGCGCGTCGCCATCGGCGAGCACCGGCGGCAGGCCGGGGGCCACGTCCACTTGCAGGCGGAAGCCGGCCTGCTCCGCCGCGCGGCGGAAGCCGCGCACGGCGCTCTCCACGACGGCCGCCAGCGAGGCGGGCCGGAGATCGTAGACCGCGCGGCCCTGCTCGATGCGGGCGAAGTGCAGCACGTTTTCCACCAGGCGGCTCAGCCGCTCGCTTTCGTGCAGGATGGTATCGAGGTACTCGGCGCGGATCTTCGAGTCCATCTCGTCGTCCATGCGCATGCTCTCGGTGAACATGCGGATGGAGGTGAGTGGGGTCCGCAGTTCATGGGAAACGCTGGAGACGAACTGCGAGTGCAGCTCGGCGAGCCGCGCGTCGCGCCGCACATCCCGCCAAAGAAGAAGACCCGCCAGCACGGTCAGACCCATGACAAACGCCAGCGTGAGCGCCAGGAAGACGCGCCCCAGCCCGCCGCTCTGCGTCTTGCCAACCGGGACGACGGCGCGCAGACCCGGAAAGCTGTCGCCGAGCGGCTCGCCTTCGTTGCCCTGGACGATCCGGACGTCTTCCGCCAAACGGCCCACTAGCGCACGCAGGCGATCGACGCTCACCGCCACCAGCACCGGGTCCGCACCCGCGCCAGACGCCAGGCTGACCAGCCAGGCGGGTTCCCCGTACGGAATCCAGACAGGATTCTCCGCCTGGAGCCTGCCAAGCAGCCGGGGAAAGTCGGCTTGGAGCGCCTCGGCCTGTTCCCTCTCCTGCATCAGGCGATCCAGCTCCGGCAGAAGGTCAGCGGCCCCCGCCTTGCCGGCGACATCCCGCATCATGCTGAGCGCGGCAGGACCCAGGCGGCTGGGATCACGGACCAGCCTGCGCAGAAGCGGCACGATTTCGCCGCGAGCGGCGCCCGATTCCAACACAGCCGTTGCTGCGTAAAGGGCGAGGGGGATTCCGTATTCGTCCCGAAACTCGGCCGCGGACTGGAGGACGGCCCTGTATCGCGCGCGGGCTTCCGCCTGCCTGCCGGCCTTCTGCTCGCTGCGGGCCACCAGGAGACCCGCGTATGCCTTTTCCCAGGGGAACCGTGACTGCGCGATGGCGGCCCGGTATTGCTCCGCCGCCTGATCGAAGCGCCGCCCGACGAGCTCTTCCTGCTCGCCGCGCCGGATCCGGGAGCCGAAGGCCGTTCCCTCCAGGGATTTCCGGAACTGCCTGGCGTACGCGCCGTCCTCGTAGGGAAGCGCGAGGTTCCCATCGCGCACGGCGCTCACCAGCACGACAGCCTCGTGTACGCGCCCCGCTGCGGCCTGGCGCTTGACGGACTCCAGCCCGGAGAGCAGGTCGGAGCGGAACAGCGCCAACTGCCGCTGATGCTCCTCCTCGGCGCGCCTCTGGGCGAGTTGGCGCTCCTGCTGATTCATGCGGAGGCCCAGGCCTGTCAGGACAAGACAGGGCGCCGCCAGGACCAGCAGGAACAGAACAGCCTGCCGCTTGGGAAGACGCTTCTGAATTGCCGAAACCAAGACGGTCCCATTCTATGCGCAGCCGGCGAACCGAATGTCAGGAGAGTGTCAAGGGAAGGTAATGTTGCGGCGGGCGCCCGGGCGGCGCCCGCCGCAATGCGCGTCTACTTCGCCGATTTCGCGGCGGGCAGGAAGTTCTCCAGCACCCAGACCTCGTTGCTCCAGCCGCCTGCTTGGAAGGCGACCTGCCGGCCGTCCGGGTGAAAACGAAGCTGGGCGAGCCCTTTCATCGCAAGGTTAAGCTTGTGCGGCTCGCCACCCTCCGCCGGGATGGCCCAGAGATCCGACTTCTTTATGAAAAGTATCCGCTTGCCGTCTCTCATCCAGACGAGTCCCCCAGCACGGATAGACTCCTCTTCAGGAATGCGGAGCAGCTCGCGGGCCTCTCCGCCTCCGGCGGGCATCAGCTTCAGCACGACGCTCTTCTTTTTCCGTTCGTAGGCGGTGTAGGCAAGCGTGCTGCCGTCCGGCGAGACGGCCAGGGTGCGGCCAAAGTCCCACGCTTGGTCGGGCGTGAGGAGCTTCTCTTCTCCGGAAGAGTAGTCGCGCCGCAACAACCTCCTCTGGCCCTGCTGATAGAAGATGGCCTTGCCGTCGGGAGACCACGCGTGATTCGCCCAGAAGACGCCACCACGCACGAGCGTGGTGACCTCGCCCGTCTGAGCATCCACTGTGTGGAGGCCCCACCGACCTTGGGAGTCTACAGCCCGCACCAGGAAGTGCCGGCCGTCGGGAGACCATTCGGGCTGGCGCGTGTATTTCAGGGCAGGCTTAAGCTGACGTTCCGCGCCCGTATCCAGGGTGCGAATCGAGATGACTCGCGTGCCGGACTCCTCGCCCGGGGGTTGGAACAGACAGGCCAATGACTTGCCGTCCGGCGACCAATCAGGCGCGGAATGGCGGCCCACCCAGCGCTGGCTCAGCGGGACCGGAGCAGTGAAACTCCCTGTCGCCGGGTCGAGCGCGGCCAAGTAGATATTGAAGCCGACGTCCCGTTGTGCATAGAAGAGCGAGCCATTTCGTGTCAGGCCCATCGGCGTGATCCGCCCCACATCCCGCTTGATCAATTCCGGCTCCCCCTGCGTCTTCCCCTCCCCGAACCGCACGGCCCAGACACCCATGCTGCCGGTTCGGTCGCTGAGGAACAGGAGCTGGCTGCCATCCGGCGTAAAGGCCAGCGGGGAATCGTGCGCCGGATGAGACACCAGGGGCGTCTCCCGGCCGTCGCTGGTTGCCGCGGCCAAGATGTCCCCCTTGAACCCGCAGACTGCGAACCGCCCGTCCGGTGAGAGGATCAAACCCTCCAGGGGTGCAGCCGCGTCCAGCAGCTTGAACTCCCGGGCCGAGCCGTCAGCGACGCTGACGAGCGCCAAGTTCTTACCCAACCCCGCCACAATCTGCTTGCCGTCTGCGGACCAGGCGTAGGGTTGCGCCCATGAGCGCTCCTTATTGCTGTAGAGCGTCCGGGCATGGGAGCCATCCACGCCAATGAGGCGCATCTCATAGAAGAATTCCTTATTGAACCACATGTAGGCGACCTGCTTGCTGTCGGGAGAGAAGGTGGAGTACATGGCGAATTCGGATGAATCCGAGTAGACGCGCTTGTTGGTGAGCGCACGTATCTCGCCGGTGGCCAGATCGCGGACGGCCACATTGCCGGCCTCATCCGAAGTGGACAACAAGCGGCCGTCGGGTGAAACTTGGCCCCAGGACTGCACCTGAGGACCGGCCCAGACCTGACGGACCGTGATGGCCGATGGAGCCTTCTCCAGAGCAGCCAGGCGTGCCCGGGCAGCCTCCACGAACTCCTGCTGGTCGCTGAATTCCCGAACTACGCGCTGGTAAGCCTTGCGGGCCTCGGCGTCGCCCAGCTTTTCGTAGCACTGGCCCATTTGCACCAGGGCCTTGGCCACCGCAGCGCGGCTGGCGCCGGGCTGCGCCACCACCTTCTTGTACAGCTCGATGGCGGCGTTCAGGTTGCCGTCCACCAGTTCCTTGTTCGCAGCGGCCTTTAGCAGCACTTCCGCCTGGTCGCTCTTCTGCGCCAGGGCAAACGACGCTGCCAGCACGGCCGCCAACGCCAAAACCATCAAAGCGGTTCGCATGTTTTTCATAGCGGTCACCTCCAGGCGAACACTCTAACGGCCCGCTGTCTTCGGAATACCGGAACCCGGTCACGGCTTTGTAATCTCTCAGCCATCGAAACGATACCCGAGGCCGCGGACGCTGCGCAGGTAACGCGGCTCGGCCTGTACCGGCTCGATCTTCCTGCGCAGGTTCGCCACCTGGTTGTCCACCACGCGGTCGGTGATGAACGCTCCCTGGCCCCACACCTCGTCGAGCAACTGGTCGCGGCCGAGGACGCGGCCACGGTGGCGGATGAAGGCGGCCAGCAGCTTGAATTCGAGCGTGGTGAGTTCCACCGGCGTGCCGGCCCGCCGCAACTCGCAGCGGGCGAAGTCCACCTCGATGTCGCCGAAGCGGTAGAGGGCCGGCGCTTCCGGCGCGGCGCGGCGCAGCAGGGCCTTGATGCGGGCGCGCAGCTCGCGCCGGCTGTAAGGCTTGGTGAGGTAATCATCGGCGCCCAGCTCCAGCCCCAGCACCTTTTCGGCTTCCTGGGTTTTCGCGGTCAGCATGAGGATGGGCGTGCGAAGGCCCGCGCGGCGCAACTCGCGGCAGACTTCGAAGCCGTCTTTGCGCGGCAGCATGACATCCAGCAGGATCAGGTCGAAGGCCTGTTCGCGGGCGCGGCGGCCGGCCGTTTCTCCGTCGCCGGCCACCTCCACCTCGTAGCCTTCCAGCTTCAGGTCGTCTTCCAGCGCCAGCGCAATGCCCGGTTCGTCTTCCACGACCAGGATAAGGGCCACACTGCCTCCTTTCGGAAAGCTGTCAGCTTTCAGCTATCAGCTCTCAGCCAAACAGCCAGGGCCTTAGCTGAGAGCTGATAGCTGACAGCTTCTAGCTGGACGGCAGCAAGATCGTAAACGTGCTGCCGCGGCCGGGTTCGCTTTCCACCCGCAGATGGCCGCCGTGGGCGCGCACGATGTGCAGCGCCATGGTCAGCCCGATCCCCGTGCCTTTCACGCCCGATGTTTTCGTGCCCACGCCGCGGACGAACTTGCCGAAAATCCGCTTCCGCTCGGCCACCGGGATACCGACTCCCTGATCACGGACCCGGATGGTGACGGCGCTGGCCTCGCTGCCCACCTCTACCCAAACCGTTGAGCCATCAGGGGAGTACTTCACCGCGTTGTCCAGCAGGTTCCACAGCGCGCGGCTGAGCGCTTCCGGATCTGCTTTCACGCGGACTCCCGACCCGTTGATCTGCAACGCGACGTTGCGCCCGTTGGCGGCCACTTGCGCCTGGAATTCCGCGACAACCTCTCTTACCAGCTCGGCAGGATCGAGCGTCTCGAAGCGGTATTCATGCGCGCCGGCTTCCATGCGGCCGAAATTCAGCAAGCCCTCCACCAGGCGATGGAGCCGCCGGGTCTCACCCGCCAGAACCTGGTAATACTGCCGGCGCCGCTCGGCGCCGGGCTCGTCGCCGTCGGCCAGCATCTCGGTCAGATGGCACATGGAGGTCAGCGGGCTGCGGAACTCGTGCGAGACCGCCGATACGAAGTCGGATTGCAGCCGGGCCACGGCCAACTCTCGTGCCAGGGCGCGCGCGATCAAGTAACTGCTCACCAGCACCAGGAAGGCCGTTACAGCCAAGCCGGCCAGCAGCAGGCGGCGCCGGCCGGCAAGCTGGGCGAAATCGTCACTGGGGCTGGCGCTCGAGACACGCAGCGTCCACGGCAGCGCGGTGTCGGACGCTGCGCGCACAGCCTGTAACTTGCCCGCCACGGTAGGCTGCCCGAGCACGCGGTGGCCGTCGGCGTCCAACAGGGCGACCGCAACGCCTTGGCCCTTCCAAACGGTTTCGCACTGCGCCTCCAGGTAGCGCGGGCCGCCAACGAGGGCAACCAGATTCTGCGGGGTGGCGGTCCAGGCCACCAGAACCGCGCGGTCACCAGTCCATACGCTGTGGCGGCCCCGTGACGCTGCTGTGGTGAGAGGCCTCCCGGCCTGTCCCATCTCGCGCCAACGCTCCGCCAGCCAATCCACGCCGGCAGCGAGCGCCAGCCGGTCTGCGCCGGAGGGGCCGGCAGGCCGGTCACCACCCAGCCAGCGGCGTGCTTCCTGCGAGTAGAACACATAGGAGGCGCGATCCAGTTGCCAGCGGCCGCGCTGCAAGTCGGCATCGAGCGCGGCGGCTGCCTGCGGCAATCCCGAGTGCTTAATCTCGGCCAAGACGCTGCAGCGCGCCTGGCGCGCGAGAAGCTCGGCCGGTACGTCACCGGCGGGAACATCGCCCATTCGCTCCAGTTCGTCGTAGACCGCCAGCGCCTCCTGGTGCCGGCGATTCTTGCGGAGGTTGCGCCCCCAACGCACGAGCGCCCCGACCCGGATCAAGGGGTCCTTCGAGCGCGCCAGTTCCTGAAACACCGCTGCCGCCTTGGCGTAGTCCTGTTGGCGGAATTCAAGCGCTTCGCCAGCCTCGAACACGCCCCTGGGAAGCTCCTTGCTCGGGGCGGGAAAGGGAAAGTAGAGGAGACGGCCGCGCGGCTGGGCCTCTACGCCGTGAGGACCGAACTGTACAATCAGGGAATCGTCGGGAAGCCGGGCGGGGGGAGACGCTGCCAGTGCCGGCAGGTGATCAGTGATCTCGGTGAGACGCCGCTCCAACGCCGCGCTGATCGAGTCAGCCGCGCGCTCCAACCGCTCCTGAATGCGCTGGCCTTCGAGCGCGCGATCTTGCTCCAGCAGCCGCCAGCCGAGCCACGCCAGCGCCGCCGCCGGGACGACAATGACCACCACGAACAGCACCACCAGGTGCCGGGGCGGTCGAAACCACTGGCGTGCCTGCATGACTTCGCTTCCGGAGAGGCGTGGCCTAAATTATAGCGGCGCACGTCAGGCGTGTATCACCGCTTTGTCACGGCTGTGTCACGCCAAGCCGGTCAGAGACTCTGCCCGGCGCGGCCACGAACCTGCGGCTGGCCATGGCAGGCCTCTTGGCCCAGGGGTGGTGAACAAGCTGCCGAACGGCCTTACCACAAAGGCGCCAAGACGCAACAGAGCCGCGAGGTCGCCGCGGCGACCGAGCGGGTGCCCCGCAAGGCCAAGGCCTCGGTGCACATTCACCCGCTCGCTGATCCCGCATGGCGGGACGGCTCTGTCGCAACCCCTAGAAGTTCAGGCGCAAAGCCAATTGCATGGTGCGGGCGGGCCGCGCGCTGGTGGGCTGCAGGAACAACGGATCGACCTGCGTCCAGTCGGTCGTGCTCGCGAATTTTGCCTGCTGGCTTATCCCAGAAAACTGCGCATGGTTGAACGTGTTGTAGGTTTCCCACCGCAGTTGCAGGTTTCTCCGGCCTTCCTGCCACCTGATGTTTCGATACACAGAAATGTCCCAGTTGTTCATGCCCGGGCCGCGCAGAATTCCTGGACCCGCGGTTCCGAAGCTGTATCTGTCGGGCGGTCTGAACCGGCCGTTCAGCGGATCGGCCTTGGGATCGAGGACGGAGATGTTGGCGTTCTGAGTGGGCGTTCCTGTCATGGTGGGCGTGCCGTTCGCGACGGTCGTCCAGCCGGGCGTAAACGCTGCGCCTGACATCAGGCGGGTGACGCCGGAAACCTGCCAGTCGTCTGTGACGAGCGCCAGCGGGCGCCATCCCAACTTACGGCCGGGCTTCGGCAGCATGTAGGAATAGAGCACCGACAAGACGTGCGTGCGGTCGAAATTGAGCGGGCCGTAGTCGAAATGCCGGGGATCGATCCCGAAGACATTGACGGTATCGGTGTCGGTATTCGCGGTCCCCAGCACCTTGCTGAAGGTGTACGACATCCTGATGTATGAACCGCCCCTCATACGCCGCATGGCGCCCATCTGGAACGAGTGGTAGTTGGAAGTGGAAGCGAACTCAAAGATATTGATGTTCCCGTACCCCTGATAGGGGCGGAGGAAGTTGGCCGCCAGGGCGTTGCCGCTGGTGGGATTGCTGGCATTGCCGGTGGTCGGATCCTTGTTTTCCGGGTGCAATTCCAGGAAGGTGGAACCGACCGGCACGGCGTTGATGTTGCGCTCCCACAACTGGTGCCGGCTCAGCGCCCCGACATAAGAAAGGTCCAGCACCATGCCGCGGCTGAGTTGCTGCTGGATGCCAAAGCTGAAGTTGTAAACGGTCGGCGAATTCGCACGGCCCGAGAGCGCGGTGACGTTGCTGGGGCCGAGCACGCCAGACCCGGCCGCATCGGCCAGGCTCGCAATGGTACCGTAATACACGGTCGGGCTGTAGATGGTGGGCGGATTGGCCATCAGGCCCATGGTTGGGTTGCCCATGATCCGGTCGAAGAACATGCCGAACCCGCCGCGCACCGAAGTGCGGCCGCGCCCGAACGGATCCCAGGCAAACCCGAAGCGCGGCCCAACGATGATCGCCGGCAACGTGTACGCCCCGGGGGGAACTCCCTTGCCTTCGGTCGCCATGCCCTGCGACGGGTTCCCCACCCCCGGAGCATAGGTGCCGACGAAACCTTGGGGATAGGTAGCCCCGTTCCGGGGGTTGATCGCCACCTTGTTGCCGGCGGCGTCAAAGATCGGGCGCAACAGCACCGGCGCCTTGGCCGGATCATAAAGATTGGGCACGAACGTCGAGAGCTGATGCCGGGCATCGTATTGCGGCATGTCGTGGTAGAAGCGCAAGCCGTAATCGAGCGTCAGGTTGCGCCGGGCTCTCCACTGGTCCTGCACGTACCACTCGAGGTTGGTGAACCGGTACTGCCCTTGCAGCCAGGCATTGGCTTCCGAGTAGCTGTCGTAATAGCCAAGCAGCGCCGTTGCATACGCATAGTTGGCGTCGTTAACGTTCAGGGCGTCCTGATTGAAGCTGAAAGCGCCGCGGATCGCTGCCACCGAGCTCTGGTCTTTGCGCGTCCGCTCGATGTAAACCCCGGTCTTGATGGTGTGCGTCCCCCAGATCTTGCTCAGGTTCTCAACGAAGGTGAAGGTTGTGTTGGTGTTGTAGTAAGGCATGCAGTTATGCATCGATGGGTTGGCGAAGTTCGGCACGCTGGAGAACGTCATGGTCGGGATCCAGCCCATCGAATTGATCGACGGATTCCACTGGGGGATGTCGAGGCCGGTGGCCTTCCGGCTGATCTTCTCCGGATACTCGGGGTAGAAGACGAGCTTGTTCTGGCTGACGCCGAAGATGAATTCGTTGATCAGCGTCGGCGAGAGCGTGGCGGTAGTGTGCACCGTGCCGCCGCGCCCGCTGCGCTCGAAAATGACCGGGGTCAGCGGGAAATTCATGCTGCCGACGATCCACGTGGTGCCGCCCTTGTTGTACGGCTGGGTCAGGGCGTCGGAGTTGTCGGCCAGCCGCACGTACATTTGGAAATTCTGGCGAGGGGAGTAGTCGGTGCGGATGATTTCGGTGTGCCTGGGGTACGGCCCGCTCACCTGCGCGATGTAGTTCCATTGGTACAGGCGCGAGGGGTCCGGATCGACGTAATTGGGCATCGGGAACAGGTTGAGGATGGCCTTGCCCGCCGAGGTAAACCGGGCGGCGGGGACGACGTTGCCCGGGAACTGCCTCTTGGCGTTCAGCGGGTCGTTGACCGAAATCACCCTGCCGTTGACGTTCATGCTCTGCGAGAAATCTCCGGCCCGCTCCAGCGCCGTTGGCACGCGCACCGTCGTCGCCGGGAAGCTCTGCAGTTGCCGCTGAAACTCCTGCGAAAAGAAGAAGAAGAGTTTGTCGCGGCCCTTGTTGTAATTGACTTTGGGGAGAAGGACGGGGCCGCTCACCGTGTAGCTGTAAATGTTGTAGCGGTAGGGCGCGCGCGCCAACCCCTGTTTGTTATTGAAGAAATTGTTGGCGTTGAAGCCCGTCTCGCGGTGAAACCAGCCGGCCGAGCCGTGGAACTGTCGCTGGCCGCCCCTGGTGATCATGGTAATGGCGCCGCCGGAATTACGTCCGTACTCGGCGGCGTAATTCGACATCAGTACCTTGACTTCGGCGATCGAGTCCATCGACGGCTGGGTGTGTGTCGCGCCGTTGTTGCCGGTGTCCATGTTGGTAACGCCGTCGATGGTGACGTTCTTGGAGTTCTGGCGCGCGCCGGCGATAAAGATGTTTTGCACGCTGTTGGGGTTGGGCGCCTCACGGCTGTCGGCGAGGTCCACGACGCCGGGCAGCAGGCCCACGACGTCCATGAAGTCGCGCCCGCGCAGCGCCATCCCCTGAATGTCCTCGGTGTTCAGCACGCCGGCGCGCTCGCTCGACCCCAGCATCACCGGGGCGGATTCGGCCTGCACCGTCACGCTTTCCGTCACCGCGCCGATCTCCATCTTGATCCCGGGCAGCGACCGCGAATCGCCGGAGTTCAGCTCAATCTTTTCCTGCCGGTACTGCTTGAATCCCTGGGCCGTGATCTCCAGGTTGTAGGTTCCCGGCGTCAAGTCAGGAAGGGCGAAGAAGCCCTCCATGTTCGTCTTTGTGGTGCGCACGAATCCCGTCTGGGTATTGGCGACTTTCACGTCGGCGCCGGCGAACGCCGCGCCGCTGCTGTCCTCGACCGTGCCGGAGAGCGAACCGGAAATGTTCTGCCCCAACGCGGGCAGCGAAAACAGGAGCAGGACGAAAAGTGCACGCTTCATGTTGGCCTCCTCAACCGCGTTCCGAGATTTTGTGCCGCAACGGGGGCGCCTGTCAATGCAACTTCCAGGTGTCAGGTGTCGGGTGTCAGACTTCAGCCTCCAGATCGGGGAACCTGGCGTCTGAAAACCCCGCTGCGGGTGTTTCTCTCAGAACTGCCGCGGTTGTGGTAAATTCTCCTTGCATGAGGACTTGGTGGGTTGGGGTATTGCTTGGGCTCTGGCTCTGGGCTGGGGCCACGGGGCAGATCGCGGAAGCGAAGCTGCGCGCCGGCGCCTCCGCAGTCCCGATCACTCCCTTTGGGCAAAATCCCGACTGGAAGGGGCCCGTGCAGCCGTCCGGGCTGTGGGGCGACGAGAAGAACCGCATCTGGATGGCCGGCTTCGGCATGAACCGGCCGGCCGAAGGGCGCCATGACGACCTTTGGGCGCGCGCCATCGTGCTGGACGCCGACGACACCCGCGTGGCCCTGGTGTCGCTGGACCTGATCGGCTACTACCAGAACGCCGGTTTCTACGGCGTCGATCAGGCGCTTAAGCTGCTGCGGCCGGCGCTGAAACTCGACGCCGTCATCGTCTCCAGCACCCACAACCACGAGGGGCCGGACACCATCGGCTTGTGGGGGCCGGCGCTTGGCCAGGACGGCAAGTACGCCGACTACCTGCGGTTCGTCGACCGGCAAATCGCCCGGGCCGTGAACGAGGCGGTCGAGCGCCTGGTCGAGGTGCGGGCGCGGTTCGGAAAATCCCGGCCCCCGGCGCTCCGCGCCCTGCAGGTGCGCACCGGCTATCGTCCGCCGAATTTCTTCGACGACGAGCTGCGCGTCCTGCAGTTGACCGTGCAGTGGGGCAAGCAGAAAGGCAACGTCCTGGCCACGCTGGTCAACTGGAACACCCACCCGGAGTCGATGGAAAGCGCGAACCGCATTTTGACTTCCGACTTCCCGCATTTCATCCGCGAAGCAATCGAAAAGAAGTACGGAGGAACGGCGGTTTATTTCAGCGGCGCCCTGGGGGCGGCCGAGATCATCGGCGACGCGCCCCTACCCAAGGGGGACTTCGAGCAGATCGGCAGCCGCCGCTTTCCGCTCCATCCCAAGACGCGCCGCCCCCCGGTCAGCTTCGAGCGCACCCAGGCCATTGGCGAAACCGTGGCCCAAGCCGCGTTCGAGGCGCTGGACAACGGCGAAGACGTGCCGATCGACTTGCTTCGCGTCCGTTCCTATGCCATCACCTCCCCGGTGACCAACCCCAATTACCTGGCGATGATGAAGGCCGGCGTGCTGTCGGCGGCAGGGGACTCGATCGCCACCACGCTGTATTACCTCAGCCTCATTTCCAAGCAATCGGGCGGCGGTCTGCGGGCGGCCGCGGAGTTCCTCACCTTGCCCGGCGAGGTGTTCCCCGAACTGATTTACGGCGTGGAGAACTTCCGTCGCACCGACTGCCCGCAGGCCCACACCGGGCGGCCGTACGAGCCGGCCATCTGGCCCCTGCTGAAGGCCGACTATCGCTTCATCCTCGGCATGGCGCCGGATGAGTACGGGTACGTGGTGCCGCAGTACGATTTCGTGCCCCTGCCGCCGCGGCCCTTTCCCGTGGGGCAGCAGGCGCCCGATGCCTGCGCCGCCATGGGTGTGCCCGCGCACTATCACGAAACCAATTCGGTGAGCTACGAGATGGCGCCGGCCGTGACCTGCGGAATCGTGCGCCTGCTCGGCGGCAGCATCTCCTCGTTTCCCGCCTGCGCCAATTTCAAAGCGGCCAGCGAGAAGTGACGCCCGTTGGTTCAACACAAAGGCACAAAGCCACCAAGACACAAAGAAAAGACACAAAGAATGGGGAATGGTCTACGCGCTCCCCTGGCCTTTCTTCTTTGTGGCTCCCTGCCTTCGAGTCTTCGTGTTGAATCGGGTTTGCGTGGCGTTACTCGCTGCCTTGCGGGGGGCGGAAGACAAACGACAGGCCGCCGAGCTGGACCGAGAACTCGGTAAACTGCGCCTTCTTGGTGTTAACCGGGAAAAACACCGTGCCCTCGCGGAATTCGCCGGGCGGAACCTGCGTCTTGGGAAGGATCAGGGCGGAAACCATGGCGCCGGCGCGGAAGCGGCGTGAGCTGCCCTCGGCGGCGGCCACCTGCTTGCGCTCCTGGTAGTAGTTGATGGCCGTGGGATTCTTGAAGCCGTACAGGTTGCGCTCGTAGGCCCGCACCAAGGCCAGCACGTCGCCGAAGCGGGCGTGCTCCATCACGTCGTTCACCACCTTGTTATCCGCCGACCCCGGAAACTCGGCGGCCTGCCCCTGCTTCGACGTGCGCGCCCGCGCCACGAACGCCTGCGGAGACACCAGGATGGTTCGCGCCGACCCGTTGGTGATCCAGACGTGGGCCGCCGCGTAGTGGAGGATGGTAAGGTCCAGGGGCGCAATCATCACCGTCACCCCGTCCTTGCTCAACATCGAGTAGTCCAACCCGCGGTAGGGCACTTCGATGCTCTGGCCGCCGGCGGCCACAGCGGTGGCGACGATAATGATGGCGATCCAGTGCGCGGTTTTCATTCCGGGGTTGACCGTCGCCTCATTATAACGGGACGGGAAGCGGAAGACAGCAGGCAGAAGGCAGTAGGCCGCCGGCCGCCGGCCATCAACCGCCGAGCGCCGGGGTGATCAGCCAGTGGAGGCGCCAACGGCCGGACTCAGCTTCCAGGCAGACAACGGCAGCCGCGGGCAGCACGAATGAGATTCGATCGCTCTCGCCGCTGAGCAGCAGGGAAGCCAGCCGTGCCAGATGCGGCAGATGGCCGACCAGCATCAGGTCGGATTCCGCGGCGTCGATGAGATCCAGGGTGCGCTCGGGCGGATCGCCGGGCGCCAGGCCGTCTGCCTGTTGGGGCGGCTGGCGCAGGGGCAGGTGCGCCGCCAGGACGTCGGCCGTCTGCGCGGCCCGCAGCTTGCCGCTATGCCGAACGACGAGGCCCTCGGGCGCCGCCGCCACCCGCGCAAGATGACGGGCCATCTGCTCGACCCTCGCGCGCCCGGCGGCACTGAGCGGCCGCTTCGGGTTCTCCGCGTCGGTGGTCGCTTCTCCGTGTCTGAACAGGTACAGCCTCATAGGATCCTCCGGCGAACAGCGTCAAGGCCCCCACGTTCAGGTCCAGGTCTCAAGTTTCAACTTTCAGGCTCCAGGTTTCAAGGGGCCTGTTTGTGGCCTTTGTGTCTTTTGTGGCTTTGTGGTAAATCTACGCCGCCATGATGGCTGTCGTACTTTTGCTGGCGGCGCTGCCTGACCCCGCGACGCACACGTTTGAACTGGCGCGCCCGGCCGAAGTGGCGGTGGTGATGCGGGCGTCGGCGCCGGGCACCTCGTGGCGCGAGCCGGGCGCCGAGCAGGCCACGCTTCGCCTGGACGTGGACGGCAAATACAACCAGCACGTCACGCTGTTCCAGGGCGCCATCGAACACGACTACCGCCTGCTGCTGGGCCCGCTCAAGGCCGGCCGGCACCGCCTGGTGGCGACGTTCGAGCCGCAACTCTCGTCCCCGGCGGCCCGCGGTTTCACGGCCACGTTCCGCACCGTGGCCTTCGAGCCGGGCCATCCGGAATACGAAGCGATCCGGCGCGCGCCGTTTCTGTGGGCGCGCCAGGACACCGTGGGCCGCGCCACCGACACCCCGCTGCTCTCCTACTACGAATGGCTGTCTCCCGGTGCCGACCTGCCGCCCACCGCCACACCTCCGCCGCCCGGCGCCGCCCGCGTGCTCCAGTACACCTGCATCTTCAGCAACGAAGATGCCGGCACGAATACTCCCGCCCTGCTGGCACGCTGGGGACGCACGGTCGATATCGAGCATGTCTACCGCTTGTTCTTCAATTCGCGCGGCAAGCCCATGACAGAAGTGTTTCAAGGCGTGAACCACAAAGAAACGCCGTTTGCCGGCAAGAGAATCGGTTTGCACTGTCTGTACGGTGTGGCTTCGAAGAACAACAATTTCTCCGACCGGCGCACGTCCGAGGTCCGCATCGCGTTGTGGCCCGAGGCGGCGGACTTGAGCAGCCACTCGCGCGAGCAGCTTCTCGATTCGAATCCCTGGATTTACCGGGTCATGGCTGAGGAGCTGGAGCGCGAGGGGAAGCTCAAGGATGTAGCCGATCCGCGGAAGTACTTGTACGTCGAGGCGCGGGTGGCTGCCGTCGCGGCCGGTGCAACGTTCGGCGTCAGGTTGAAGGACGGTCGCGAGTTCCGCGCCGATGCCGGGCGCTCCGACCGCAGGATCGAGCGCAGCGGCTGGGTGCGCGCGGCCCTGGAGTTGCCCGCCGGCGCCAGCGCCGGCGATGTGACCCACCTGCTGTACCATTGCGGCCAGCCGCACAAGGCCCCCGCCGCGGTCCCGCCGGAGCGCTACTGCGCCATCGAAGCCGTCGGGGAGGTGTTCATGCTGGACCGCGAGTATCGTCCCGGCCCGTCGCGCGCCTTCGCCGGCGCCCTGCCCGCCCGGCTGGCACTCGGCGAGAGCCTTGCGTTGACCGGCCGGTAACCTGCCGGGAAAATCGGACGCAGATAAACGCAGATGCACGCAGATTTGACGCGAAGGTACTTCGATCTGCGTTGATCTGCCTTCATCTGCGGCCCCTTCCAAAATCCTCAAGTTAATCTGTGCAATCGGCGAAATCTGCGGCTGGGGTCGGTTCACATCTACCGTTCGTGCCAGCTTTGATGCATCATTTTAGTCGCCATGGACTTCCGCGCGGCCTGGTGGCTGCCGGGGGCGCATCCGCAGACGATCTGGGGCCGGCTGGCGCGGCCGCGCCGGCTGGCGCCACTGCGCCGCGAACTGCTGGAAACGCCCGACGGCGACGAACTGGTAGTGGACCACCTCGACTCTGAACAGGCCGACGCGCCGCGCCTGGTGTTGCTGCACGGGCTGGAAGGCAGTTCGTATTCGGTTTACGTTCAGGGCCTGCTGGCGCATATCCGCCGGCGTGGCTGGCCGGCCACCGCAATCAACTTCCGGTCCTGCGCCCGCGACCCGCTCAACCCCTCGGCGATGCTGCCCAATCGGCGCCCGCGGCTGTACCATTCCGGGGATACCGCCGACCTGGATTTCGTGGTGCGGGCGCTGGCCTGCCGCGAGCCGTCCCGGCGGCTGTTCGCCATCGGAGTTTCATTGGGCGGCAATGCCTTGCTCAAGTGGCTGGGCGAGAATGGAGAAAGCGCCCGGCAATTGCTCACCGCGGCGGTGACGATTTCCGTGCCCTACGATCTGGGCGCCGGCTCCCGTCACCTGGAAACCGCGCTGGGGCGATTCTATGTGGGATGGTTCCTGAAGACGCTGCGGCCCAAGGCCATCGCCGTGGCCCGGCGTTTCCCCGAGGCGGCGGCGCGGGTCGATGTGCAAGGCGTTGCTCGGTCGCGCACCTTCCGCGAGTTCGATGAGGCCTCGACCGCGCCGCTGCACGGCTTCCGCGACGCCGACGATTACTATGACCGCTGCAGCTCCATCCGTTTCGCCGGCCGCATCGCCGTTCCCACGCTGTGCCTCTCGGCCCGCGACGACCCCTTCCTGCCCTGCGAGGTGCTGGATCGTTTCCGGGCGGCGGCATCACCGCGCGTGGAGCTTGTGGTTGCGCGGCACGGCGGTCATGCCGGGTTTGTCTCGGGCGGGCTGCCCTGGCGCGCCCGCTTCTGGGCGGAAGAAACAGCGGTTTCCTGGCTGGAACAATTCGCAGCCGAGTTGGTGTAAATTCACCAGAGAGGCACCGAGGGCACAGAGAAGCGGTCTCCGTGTTCTCTGTGGCTCTGTGGTGAACTCATGGCGATTATTGCTGGAATTCACGCGGTACGGGAGGCGTTGCGCGCTCGACGGCCGATGGAGCGCGTCCTGATCCACGCGGCGGAGCGGTCGTCGGGCCGGTTGCGCGAAATCGTCGAGATGTGCCACGGCGCCGCCGTTCCGGTGCGGCAGGAGACCCGGGAAGCGATCGACCGTTTGGCAGCGGGGGCGGTCCACCAGGGCGTGGTAGCCATCACCGCCGCGGGCGGCTATGCCGACCTCGCCGGCGTCCTCGACCGGCTGGATCACCCCGGCCTGCTGGTGGTCCTGGACGGCGTCGAGGATCCGCACAACCTGGGCGCCATTATTCGCACCGCGCACGCCGCCGGCGCCGACGCCGTGCTGATTCCCGAGCGGCGCGCCGCCGGGCTGACGGCCGCCGCTGCCAAGGCCGCCGCTGGGGCGCTCGAGTACCTTCCGGTGGCCCGCGTCACCAACCTGAACCATGCCCTGGATGATCTGAAGAAACGCGGCTTCTGGGTTACGGGACTCGATGAGCGCGGCGACAAGAGTTATCTGGAAATCGATTTTCGCGGGCCGTCGGTGCTGCTGCTGGGCGCCGAGGGGCACGGCCTGCACCAACAGGCGCGGCGCCGCTGCGATTTCCTGGCGTCGATCCCGGTAGCCGGCCGCATCGCCTCGCTGAATGTCTCGGTAGCCGCCGGCATCGTGCTGTTCGAGGCCCTCCGCCAGCGCCGGGGATGATAATCACGGCCGGGAAAATGGGCCGCAGATGAACGCAGATCAAATCTGCGGGTATCTGCGTTCATCTGCGGCCCATTTTCCCCGTTCCCTGTGAGCCTTGCCGAAACAAAAAGGCCCCGGCGGAGAGCCGGGGCCTTTTGTGTGTGAGGTTGACGGATCAGTAGTCGCCCATGCCGCCGTGCGGAGGCCCGGCCGACCCCTTTTCCTTCTCAGGGATCTCGCAGACCAGCGCTTCGGTGGTCAGCAGCAGGGCGGCGATGGAGCCGGCGTTCTGCAGGGCGAAGCGGGTGACCTTGGTGGGGTCGATCACGCCCTGCTTGACGAGGTCGCCATACTCCTCGGTCTCGGCGTTGAAGCCGAAATTCGGGTTCTTGTCGGCCTTGACCTTCTCGGCCACAATGGCACCCTCGTGCCCGGCGTTCTGCACGATCTGGCGGAGGGGCTCCTCCAGGGCGCGCTTCACGATGTTGACGCCGGTCTGCTCGTCGCCGGCCATCTTCAGCTTGGCGAGGGCGGGGACGGCGCGCAGCAGGGCCACGCCGCCGCCGGGGACGATGCCTTCCTCGACGGCCGCGCGCGTGGCGTGCATGGCGTCCTCGACGCGGGCCTTCTTCTCCTTCATCTCCGTCTCGGTGAACGCGCCGACCTTGATCACCGCCACGCCGCCCACCAGCTTGGCCAGCCGCTCCTGCAGCTTCTCGCGGTCATAGTCGGAGGTGGTTTCGTCGATCTGGCTGCGGAGCTGCTTGATGCGGCCTTCGATGGCCTTGTGCTGTCCGGCGCCCTCGACGATGGTGGTGTTGTCCTTGTCGATGGTGACGCGCTTGGCCCGGCCCAGGTCTTCCAGGCGGATGTTCTCCAGCTTGATGCCGGTCTCTTCCATGATGGCCTTGCCGCCGGTGAGGATGCCGATGTCCTCCATCATGGCCTTGCGGCGGTCGCCGAAGCCCGGCGCCTTGACGGCGGCGCACTGCAGCGTGCCGCGCAGCTTGTTGACCACCAGGGTGGCCAGCGCCTCGCCCTCCACTTCCTCGGCCACGATCAGCAGCGGTTTGCCGGAGCGCGCGATCTGCTCCAGCAGCGGCAGCAGGTCCTTCATCACCGAGATCTTCTTCTCGTGGATCAGGATGTAGGGATCCTCGACGACGACTTCCATGCGCTCGGGGTCGGTGACGAAGTAGGGCGACAGGTAGCCGCGGTCGAACTGCATGCCCTCGACCACGTCGAGCTGGGTGGTCATGGTCTTGGATTCCTCGACGGTGATCACGCCGTCCTTGCCCACCTTCTTCATGGCCTCGGCGATGATGTTGCCGATGGTCGAGTCGTTGTTGGCCGAGATGGTGCCCACCTGGGCGATGGCCTCGCCGGTGACCGGCTGCGACAGCTTCTTGATCTCTTCCACGGCCATTTCAATGGCTTTCTCGATGCCCCGCTTCAGGGCCATGGGGTTGGCGCCGGCGGCCACCGTGCGCACGCCCTCGCGGAAGATGGCCTGGGCCAGCACGGTGGCGGTGGTGGTGCCGTCGCCGGCCACATCGCTGGTCTTGGAGGCCACTTCGCGCACCATCTGCGCCCCCATGTTCTCGGCCTTGTCCTCCAGCTCGATTTCCTTGGCCACCGTCACGCCGTCCTTGGTGATGGTGGGCGCGCCGAACTTCTTCTCCAAAACCACGTTGCGGCCCTTGGGGCCCAGCGTGATCTTCACCGCGTCGGCCAGCAGGTTCACCCCGCGCAGCATTGCCTGCCGGGAACCCTCGCCGCTAATGATCTGTTTCGCCATATCTCGTTTCTCCTCCTCGCTCAGAATTTCACGAAATCACTTCTTCTTGCCGGCAGGTTGCGCTTTGGCTTCCAGGACGCCCAGCACCTCGTCCTCCCGGAGGATCAAGTACTCTTGGCCTTCGATCTTGATCTCGGAACCGGCGTACTTGCCGAACAGAATGCGGTCACCCGCCTTCACGTCCAGCGCAACCCGCTGGCCGTTTTCCAGGATCTTGCCGTTGCCGACGGCGATCACTTCACCCTCCTGCGGCTTCTCCTTGGCCGTATCGGGGATGATGATGCCGCCGCGCACCGTCTCCTGTTCCTCGATGCGCCTGATCAGAATGCGGTCGTGCAAGGGACGAATCTTCATGATGGTCTGCGTACTCCTTTCTTGTGATACTGCCCGGGACCGCTCTCCCGCACAGCGGGATCGCGGCTCTGTCTAGTTACCCGCAGCGGCCGGCTTCAGCCAGGGTCGGCACGGCGACCCGGGCTGAAGCCCGCCGCCACATGTGATTGCGTTGATTACCCGTGCGGTGAGCCGTTGTCGCCCGTCCCACAGGGCGGGATAAAAACCGAAGCCGCTTCCACGCCCGGTTAGCACTCACCTCCCGAGAGTGCTAATGATAATCTAGCTGGCGGCCGGTTGTCAAGATCTCACGGGCCGGTTCTTTAGTGTCTCATGCTAAAGTTTATCTTGCTGGAAAACAAAGACTTATGAGGAAGTCACGGCCTGCGGGGCACGAATCTGCCGGCTTCGTGCTGGTTGGCGGCACAGGCCGGCGCATGGGGCGCGATAAAGCGCTCCTGCCCTTTGAAGGAGTCCCGCTGGCCCACCGCCTGGCTGAACGCGTGCTTCGCGCGGCCGGTTCAGCAGCGCTGGTGGGCCGCCGCCTCTATGCCACCCTTGGCTGGCCGATCATCGAAGACCTGTTTCCGGGACGCGGGCCGCTGGCCGGCATTCATTCCGTGCTGCAGCAATCGGCGGCCGAGTGGAACCTGGTGGTGGCCTGCGACCTGCCGTTTCTGAGCATTGGCTTCCTGCGATTCCTGCTGCGGGCGGCGACAGAAACGAGCGCGCAAGGCACCCAGCTCGTCGTTCCGGTCTCCAGCCGCGGCTACGAACTGGCGGCCGTGGTGCGGCGCGATTGCCTGCCGGCGGCCGAAGCGGCCATGGCCGGCGGCGACTACCGGCTGTCCGGCTTCTATGCCCGCGTGCGCCGGCGCGAAATCGCTCCCGCCCAGTGGCGGCGATTTGATCCGCGCGGACTTCTGTTCCAAAATGTAAATACCCCGGAGGAGTTGCAGAAGGCGATTGGACGAGCCCGGAGAAGTGACGAGTGACAAGTGGCGAGTGGCCGCGCTCACTTGTCACTCGTCACTTGTCACTCGTCACTGTTTGACCATGCCGGAGACGACACCGCACTACATCGAGTTTCGTAATGTGTCGAAGGCCTTCAACAGCCACCAGGTGCTGGAGGACGTCACCTTCCAGGTGGATCCCGGCGAGACGGTGGTGATTCTCGGCCGCAGCGGCGTCGGCAAATCCGTGACGCTCTCGCACATCATGGGCTTCCTGAAACCGGATGCCGGGCGGGTCTTCGTGGCCCATCGCGAGATCACCGGCGCCAGCGAGGAAGAACTGCTGGAAATCCGGAAGCGGGTGACGCTGGTGTTCCAGTCCGGGGCGCTGTTCGATTCCCTCACCGTGGGCGAAAACGTGGCGTTCCCGCTGCGCGAGCGCCCCGGTCTGACCGAGGACGACATCGAGAAGATCGTGGATGGGATGCTCGACCTGGTGAACATCCGCGACTTGCGGGACATGGCGCCATCGGAGCTGAGCACGGGCATGAAGCGGGCGGTGGCCATTGCACGCGCCTTGGCCGCCAAGCCCGAAGCCATCCTGTACGACGAGCCCACCACCATGGTGGACCCGCTGATGTCGGCGCACGTCGGCGACCTGATCCAGCGGCTGAAGCAGCAGGTCCGGCTCACCTCGCTGGTGGTCACCCACGACACCGAACTGGCCCGGAAGCTGGCCGACCGCGTTGTCTTTTTGCACGAGGCCCGAGTCGCCTTCTTCGGTCCTATTGCCGACCTGGAACGAAGCGACGAGCCGTTCATCCGCGATTTCCTGGCCTTTGACCGGCTGACCCAGGCGGAATAAGTTCAACGAATTTCGGATTGCGGATTGCGAGCGGCTCGTTTGAAATCCGCAATCCGCAATCCGCAATTCCTCCCGGAGCAGAGATGAGTCAGCCCGAGTTGAAGCGGGCCATGGGCCTGTGGGACCTAGTGCTGTTCAACCTGACGGCGGTGGTCAGCATCCGCTGGTTCGCCACCGCGGGCCGCACCGGACCCAGTTCGCTGACTCTCTGGGTGCTGGCCGCCCTTCTGTTTTTCATTCCCCAGGGGATCGCGGTCTTCTATCTTTCGACTCTCTACCCGGAGGAGGGCGGCATCTACCGGTGGACGCGCCGCGCCTTCGGCGATTTCCACGGGTTCTTTTGCGGCTGGTGCTACTGGGTCAGCAACCTGGTTTTCTTCCCGGCGCTGCTCATGTTCGCCGCCGGCGCGGCCGCCTACATCGGCGGCCCCAGCTACGTCTGGCTGGGCGGGCGCGGCTGGTTCAGTTTCTCGGTCGCCCTGGTTCTGTTATGGGTGGCGATTACCGCCAACGTCCTGGGGTTGAACGTGGGCAAGTGGGTGCAGAACATCGGCGGCCTGGCCACCTGGGTACCGGCCATGCTGCTGGTCGTGTTTGGGGCGGTCAGTTACTGGAAATCAGGCAGCGCCAATGCGTTCAGTGCGCGGGCGATGACGCCTTCCTGGGATCTGGGCACGCTCAGCTTCTGGTCCACCATCGCCTTCGCGTTCGCCGGCCTGGAGCTGGGGCCGATTATGAGCGGGGAGATCCGCGACCCCAGGCGCCACATTCCCCGGGCCCTGGTCATTTCCGGCGCGCTGATCGCAATGGTGTACCTGGCCGGCACCTGGGCCGTGCTGGTGGTGCTGCCGGCCTCGAAGGTGGACGTGGTGACCGGCACCCTGCAAACCATCGATGCAGTGGCGCGCCGGGCCGGCTTCGGCTCGGTGGCGCAGTTGATGGGCCTGCTGCTGCCACTGAGCACGCTGGGGGGCACGGGCGCCTGGCTGGCCGGGTCGGCGCGCATTCCGTTTGTGGCCGGCATCGACCGCTTCCTGCCTCCCGCCTTTGCCCGCGTTCACCCCCGCTGGCACACGCCGTACGTCGCCATCCTCACGCAAGGCGTCCTGGCCTCGTTGTTCCTGGTGCTGAGCTTCCCCGGCAGCACCGTGGCGGAAACGTATCTATTGCTCTCCGAGCTGTCGATCATCGTCTACTTCATTCCTTACCTGTACCTGTTCCTGTGCGCCATGCGGTTCAACCGCCGGGAAGGAGGCGCGGTCGCCGTGCCGGGTGGGCGGTTGAGTATCTGGCTCGGATCAATTACCGGCTTTGCGGTCACGCTGCTGGCGATCGTCGTCTCGCTGATCCCTTCTTCAGCCGTAACGAATCCCTGGCTGTATGAAGCGAAGCTGGTGGGCGGCTCGGTGTTTTTTCTGGCCGTGGGTTTGGTTCTTTATTCCCGCCGGCGTTTGTGAGGCACTCACATTCCCTCGATCAAACCGAGCCGGAGCAGCTTTTTCGCCAGGGCGTAGATATCCGACTTGTCTCCCTGCCGCCGAAGGCCAACGCCCAAGACGACAACTTCGGCTTCCTGGCGCTTGACTTCAAAAATGATCCGGTAGCGCTGGCCAACGGCTCGAACACTGCGGTACCCCGTCAGTTCTCCGGCCAGGGCCTTTCCTTGTTTATCCGGCTCACTGGCCAGCGCGTCGATCCGCTGGCCGATCTTCTCCCGAATGCGCCGATCACCCGTCGACGCCAGCATTTTCAAGGCAGTTGGTGTGAACCGTACCTGATACGTCAAGTTCTCAATCTCTTGCGTGCCCGCTCCCAGGGAATCGTTCTGCCTTTCGCCGCTTCGCGAATGCTCTTCCGCAACAAACTCATCATCTCTTCATCACCCAGGATTTCCAGGGTTTCGACGATCGATTCATACAGTTCCCAGGACATCAACGCCAACACCGGCTTGCCGCGGCGGGTGACGGCAACGGCCCCTGTCCCCGGTTCGCGTTCGAGTTCCTCCGGCAAAGCAGTCAGCCTGTTTCGCGCCTCGATAATGGGCATGCTTCGCGTCATCGGGCTCCTCGTACACCTAAACGTACCACATTGCGTTCGCTTGGTCCAACGGCTTGCAGATAGCGGCCCTTCGTGTACACTCCGTGAATCACACGGCGGCGTCCGAGGGAGCCGCCGGCGAGGGAGGATCGGGTGTCGAACTTTAGGCTGACTTTCTTGCTTATCGCTTTGCTGGTGCTGCTGCCGGTTTTGACGGCGCAATCGCCCGCGCCGTATGACGTGCTGATCAAGAACGGGCGCGTCGTCGATGGGGCGGGAAACCCGTGGCGGAGAGCCGCGGTGGGCATTCGCGGCGACAGCATAGTGGCCGTCGGGCTGCTGGAAGGCGCGGCCGCCGCCCGAGTGGTGGATGCCGGGGGGCAGGTGGTCGCTCCCGGCTTCATCGACATTCACACCCATGCCTCCCGCGGCATTCTCGAAGTGCCGACGGCCGAGAACTACGTGCGCCAGGGCGTGGTCACGCTCATGGAAGGCAACGACGGATCCTCGCCCATCCCGCTGAAGCCTTTCCTGGACCAGGTGGCGGAGAAGCGCACCTCGGTCAACTTCGGCATGTTCGCCGGCCAGGGCTCGATCCGCAGCAAGGTGATCGGCCTGGCCAACCGGCGCGCCACCGCCGAGGAAATCCAGCAGATGAAGCAATTGCTCCGGCAGGCGATGGCCGACGGCGCTTTCGGCCTGTCCACCGGGCTGTTCTACATTCCGGGCAATTACACGCCGCTGGAGGAAGTCATCGAGCTGGCAAAAGTGGCGGGCGCCCTGGGAGGCATGCACATCTCCCACATGCGCAACGAGGCCGAGGGGGTGATCGACAGCGTCCGCGAAACGATCGCTATCGGCGAGAAAGGCGGGCTGCCGACGCAGGTCACCCATCACAAGGTCATCGGCCCGCCCAACTGGGGCCGGAGCGTGGACACGCTGAAACTGGTCAGCGATGCCCGCGCCCGTGGCGTGGACGTTACCCTCGACCAGTATCCCTATACGGCCTCCAGCACCGGCCTGACCGCGTTGGTTCCGCAATGGGCCCAGGAGGGCGGCCACCGCGCCATGGTGAAACGCTTCGAGGACCCGGCGGCGCGCGCCCGCATTAAGGCCGGCATCGTCGGCAACATCAAGGACAACCGCGGCGGCGGCGACCCCAAGAAC
>Ga0315273_10001015_pt1 | contig 30972 bp, 41 predicted proteins | sample YL17G02_0_MG_FD_205753 | JGI IMG/M metagenome (GOLD analysis project Ga0315273, IMG submission 205753) | Sediment microbial communities from Yellowstone Lake, YNP, Wyoming, USA - YL17G02_0 | ecosystem: Environmental > Aquatic > Freshwater > Lake > Sediment | place: USA: Wyoming | collected... | reverse complement strand
TCCGGTCTTTTTTCCATCTCGTACTGCCTTTTTTATCGCTCTTCCGAGCGCCGTGCTCATGGCTTCGATACGGCTCCGATCGTCGCCTCCCTCGGCACGGATGGCCAGATTGAACTTGCCGTTGTAGGCTAAGGCGCGCAGGAAATGGCTGAAGTTCTCCAGGCACAATCCGCCCAGGGCCTGGGACTGCAAAGCGAAATTGCCTCGATAGCCAGGCTCGCCGAAGCGCACGGCTGCGATGGCCACACACTGGCCGGAGGGAACCATTGAGCTTCCTATGCCGCTCTTTATCTCCTGGGCGAAAGTGCTGCCCAGAGTGATGGCTGTGTCTTCCGTAGTGTGGTGATCACCCGTTTCCAAGTCGCCCCGGGCCTTGACAGTCAGATCAAATCCCGCGCCTCTGGCTATGGCCGACAGGATCTCATCCAAGAGCTCGATTCCCGTATCGACCTGGATAATGCCCGCTCCTTCGGTCTTTAAAAAAACTTCAATGCTAGTCTCTTTTGTCTCCCTTTTTCTCGATGCCGACATGTCTCTTATATCATTGTTTTTCGTTCTTAAGCTAAGCGATTGGAGGCTATTTTCTTTTTCAGGACTCCTTTTTTCAAAGCTCTTCATGACCTCAGGAAAACTGATGCCCCAGCTCATAAAAACGACGGACCTATCAATGATCGGTATTTGACTGATTCGTGCATACGTTTTTTATGCTACATTGACTTGGATTCTTTGAAAAATCTGATTTAATACTATTCAGATAACCTCGCATACACCCTTTCCATCATTGCCATCGGTGATACCGAGTTCATCTCCAGTCCCAACTCCTCCGGCCCAAGGCCCAGGGCGATGCCAGCCAATTGCGTCACGTAGAGCACAGGAATGCTGATTCTCTCCCCGTGCTTTTGCTCCAGCACCTTTTGCTTGGCATCAAGCATGAGGTGGCAGAGCGGGCACACGGTGACGATGACTTCCGCCCCTGCCTTCTTTGCCTCCGATAAAATCTTAAAGGCAATATCCTCAGCCGCTTTTTCCTGGGGCATGAAGATGGGCCCGCCGCAGCAGAAGGTCTTCAGCCGAAATTCAACGGGCTCCGCCTGCAGCCTCTTGATCAGGGTCTCCAGGATGCTGGGAAACTCCGGGCTGTACTGTCCAGCCGGGCGCGTGAGCAGGCAGCCGTAGTAGGGGGCGACCATGAGCTCCATAAAGGGCACCACGATCCGCTCATCGTTCTCAGCAAGAGCCTCCAAAATGACATCCAGAGCATGGCGAATCCTCGATCCGATGTACTTCTTGTCCAGGACAGCGTTCACCTTTTCCAGTGTCTCTGTCTCCTCCAGCCGTTGGGCCGCGGCCCGCAAATTGCTGTAGCAGATGGAGCAGGCGGTCATGATCGAGAGGTCCGTCTGGGCCATGTTTCTGGCCGCCAGGCCCGTGGCCACCAGCTCGTGAGAGACGTGCGTTGCCCCGCAGCAGTTCCAGTCATCGAGTTCATCGAGCTCAATTCCCAGAGCCGCGCAGACAGCCCGGGTGGAGACATCCATCTCCTTTCCCGTTGATTTGGAGACGCAGCCCGGATAGTAAGCCAGCTTCATTCTTCCCTCAGCTCCTCTATGATCCTCTTGACCTCATCCCGGCCTTTGATTTTCTCAATCTTAAGGTCAATCTTGCCCTTGGGCAAAAACTCCAGGCCCATCTGCATGGACTGCACAGCTCCCTGTGGAAAGACCAGCAGGAACTCGCCGGTGAGAGCCAGCTCGGCTATCCGGCCGTAATCTTTGATTTGCTTTAAGAAGAACTGCTCGTAGTCGGCGTCCTTGCTCCGCAAGCCCGCCCGCTTAGCTAGGTCTTTTAAAGCCGAGACCACTGCCTTGGGTCGGATGCCCCGCGGACAGCGCACGGTGCAGAGAAGACAGGAAGTGCACATCCATAGAGTCTCATTGTGCAAAGCCTCCTCCTTTTTGCCCTCTGAGCAGAGCTTGACCAACCTTCGGATGCTGGGATTCATGAGATGCGCCGTGGGGCAGCTGGCGGAGCAGGTGCCGCACTGAATGCAGGTCAATACCTCCCCTCCGGCCTGGCGCAGCACCTCTTGCTTGAACTCTTCATCTCTGGTCAAACTCATGCCGCCCCCTCAGTAGTAGCGTCGGTGGTATCAGCCGCCGCGGCCTTTCTTGCCTCATCTTTGTGAAGTTGCTCTACAATCTTCCGGCTGGCCTCTTCGAACGGCTCCCTCTCGAAAATTTGCCTAACTTTTGGCTTTCTCAGCAGGCACTCCAGTGGCGATAGGGCCTCATCCACCAGCCGCAGCAGCTTCGGATCGATCTTCGGCTTCTCCGGCGCTTGCAGCGGCTGGCGCTCTATGTCCGGCGGAGAGACAGCCCCGCTCACATCCGGGCGCAGCCGCTCCCCGGTCTTTATGGTGGAGATGGCCTGCTTCCACTCCTCGGCCCAGGGAGTCTCCTTTATCTCCGTATGCCTGACATCGGACCGCTTGACCTCTATGGCCGAGACGGGACAGGCCTTCTCGCATGCACCGCAAAGGATGCACTGCTCCTTGACCGGCGCCGCTTTGCCGCGCTCGTCCACATACCAGCACCTGGCAGGGCAGACGTTGAAGCAGGCCTGGCAGCCCAGAGGATCGCAGCGCACCAGGTTCTTTTCGACCAGCAATATCTCGCCCTGAAAGGGTTTCTTTATTTCCATGGCCTCGTATGGACAGACCTGAGCGCACCGACCGCATCCGATGCATAGGTCCTGGTCGATCTCGATCTTGCCTACGAACTCTTTATCGCCTTCCGGTACTTCTAAGGGCTCGCCCTCTGCTTTTATCGCCTCCTCGGGGCAAAGGGGCACGCACAGGCCGCAATAGTCACAAATCTCCTCATCCACTAGGAGCTGCTCATAGGGCACCAGATTGCGGGGATCTTTCTCTTTCTCGCCCTTGTCCACCAGCAAGAAGGCTTTGCAAAATTTTGCGCACCGTCCGCAAAGATTGCACTTCTCCTGATCGATAGCGATCTTGCCCTTCATTTCCAGGCGCAGGGGGCCATAATCTTCGCGAGTTTTATTGAAGGTGACTTTTATCGCCTTTGTAGGGCAGACAGGCTCGCAGAGCAGGCAGGGCAGGCACTTTTCGTTTGGCGTGGCCTCTGCCAGCAGCCGAGGATATTGCTCCTGCTTGATGAAATCCACCGCTTTTTCCATCCCTTTTGCTTCTCCCTTCTTTTCCGTCCCCTCAGTCGCATCTGCCGCGTCCATCCACTCTGCGGCTTCCGTTGCGTCCGTCATGTCTGGTCTCCGATCGCTTCTGCCGCCTGCGGGGCGGATCTCTTATCATGGACTGTCATTTTAAAGGCCTTCATGGGACAGAAATTGACGCACATGCCGCAAAAGGCGCAGGCATCCAGATCGATGAGCACGGGCGGCGCGTCCAGGCCCTTGGCAATCTCCTGCAATGGCCCCTCCTGCAGGGCTTTTTTCGGGCAGAGAGCCACACAGATGGAGCAGCCGGCGCACTTCTTGTAATCGTAATCGAGGACAATCTCCCTCTCTTTGGTCTTCTGCTTGGCCAGAATGTGAGTGCCTTCTGCATCCATGTCTTTCTCAATTTCCATCATGTAAGTGCAGCCTCCCCATTCTTCTCCTCCGCTCTTCCCCTTTTCAGCTCCGTTCCGATAGGGCCCATGGCCTTTAGCTCGCCTATGAAATCCCTGATATCCTTGGCGAAAATCTCTCCCTCGCTGGCTGCACACCAGACGATCTTGACTCTTCCTGGATCAAGGCCCATTTTCTCCAGGACGCCTTTAAGCACATTCACCCTTTGCAGGGCCTGATAGTTGCCATCCCGGTAGTGGCATTCCCCTATGCGACAGCCTGCTATGAGCACTCCGTCCGCTCCCCGCCGCAAGGCTTCCAGGATGAAGCTTGGGTCCACGCGCGCTGAGCACATCACCCGGATGTTGCGAGCGTTGGTCGGGTACTGGATGCGCGCGGTTCCTGCCAGATCTGCCGCTCCGTAGCTGCACCAGTTGCAAAGGAAGGCCACAATGAGTGGAAACTCTCTCTTCTCTTCCGTGGCGGCCCGCACCTGGGCCAGGATCTGTTCATCGGAGAAGAAGCGCATGTTGATGGCGTCAACTGGACAGCCGGCGGCACATGAGCCACACCCTTTGCAAGCGGCCTCATCCACATATGCAGGGCTTTTCACGGCTATGGCCTTCTTGGGACAGATATCGACGCACAGCTTGCACTTAATGCAGAGATCAGGGTCCACATAAGCCGAGGTGGGCTCCAGCTCCAGCACGCCTTTATGCAGGAGCTTAACGGCTTTGGCCGCCGCGGCGCTGCCCTGGGCGATGGAGAGGGGGATTTCCTTGGGACCGGAGGCACAGCCGGCGATGAAGACCCCGTCGATATGCGCCTCCACTGGCCTCATCTTGGGATGGGCGATCTCAAAGAACCTGTCCGGCCTTCGGGAGAGGCCGAGCAGATTGCCTAGAACGTCCGCTTTCTCATCGGGCTCTAATCCCACAGAGAGGACTGCCAGATCATGCCTAATCCTCTTCATCTCGCAGGTCAGCGTGTCCTCAAAGATTAGGAAGAGTTCGCCGTCCACCTCTTCGATGCAAGAGACGCGGGCACGCACAAAGTTGATGCCCAGCTTCTGGGCCCGCACGTAGAATTCTTCGTACCCTTCTCCGCCGGCCCTGATGTCGATATAGTAGATGGTGATATCGGTATGCGGATACTTCTCTTTCACCAGTTGCGCGTTTTTAAGCGAGGCCATGCAGCAGACACGAGAGCAGTAGAGGTTTCCCACGCTTGAATCTCGCGAGCCGACACACTGCAGGAAAGCGATTGACTCTGCAATCTTGCCTGTGCTGGGACGCACCACCTCGCCCTTGGTCGGCCCGGAGGCGTTGAGCATCCTCTCCATCTGCAAGGTGGTGATCACATCCCTGTACCTGCCAAAGCCGTACTCCTCCTTTCGGGAGGCATCGAAGGGCTGCCAGCCGGTAGCCACGATTATGGCGCCCACATTCAACTTGAAATCCTGGGGCTCCTGGTCCAGCTTGACGGCCTGGGCGGGACAGGCCTCCACGCAGCGGGCGCAACCTATGCAGGCCTTGGGATCGATGCAGGCCACCAGGGGCACGGCCTGGGGGTAAGGAATATAAATGGCTTTTCTCTTGCCGATGCCAAAGTCGTATTCGCTGGGAACTTCCACCGGGCAGACGCCGGCGCACTCGCTGATGCAGCCCTTGCATAGCTTCTCATCCACATAGCGCGCTTTGCGAACGCCCGAGACGGTGAAGTTGCCCACACTGCCCTCCACGCCCAAGACCTCGGCGTAGGTGAGGAGAGTAATTTCAGGATGGTTGTAGACCTCGGACATCTTGGGCCCAAGAACGCAGATGGAGCAGTCGTTGGTGGGAAAGACGTCGGTGAGCAGAGCCATATAGCCGCCAATGGTAGGTCGTCTCTCCACTAGAAAAACATGCAGACTAGTGTCGGCCAGATCCAGCGCCGCGGCGATGCCCGCCACACCCCCCCCGATTACCAGAATCTCTTTGCTGACGGGTATACTCTCCGGTTCCAGCGGCTGCAGCAGCGCGGCTTTGGCCACGGCCATTGCAATGAGGTCCTTGGCCTTCTCTGTGGCCATGGCTGGCTGCTCCATGTGCACCCATGAGCATTGCTCCCTGATGTTGGCCATCTCCAGCATGTAAGGGTTCAGGCCTGCTTTGCTGATGGCCCGGCGAAAGGTGGGCTCGTGCAGACGTGGGGAGCAGGCGGCCACCACCACGCGATCAAGCTTAAGCTGTGCAATATCTTTCTGGATCTGCTCCTGGCCGATATCGGAGCAGGAGAACTGCAGATCGCGGGCTACGGCTACATCAGGGAGCTTTTCGGCAAAGCTCTTCAGCTCCTCCATATTCAAGACGCCGGCGATGTTCAGGCCGCAGTGACAGACGTAAACACCAATGGACATGAGACTTCAGAGATATGATCGCCTTAAGTCACTTAAAGTTATGCCATTTATTTCGAGAAAAACGCCCTTGGGCTGAGCTTGCAGGCAAGACAGTAATATTATGGACGATGGGATGGCCACTGGCTATACCATGTTGGCTGCTGTTCGCGCTGTGCACAAGCGTAAGCACTGACACTATTGTCTGCCCAAATATCCGGAGTATCTACCGCTTTGCCGTGGCAGATGCTTACCTAAACCGGTATGACCTTGACCGGACCGGGGCGATAAATTTGCTTAAGTCTCACTGGCTATTAGCCAAAAAATAGGTTTATTATGCTCTTATTTTCTCAGGTTTCTCCCATAAGTTTATATCTTATAAATTTTAATTATTATTTGAGATTATCAAAATGAACCTGCTCCATTTGCTCTCTATCTTGCTGGAGGCGGTCGTGGCTGCCTTGGGCATAATGCTGGCCATCGGCAAGAAGAAAATGTACGGCTGGTGCATCGCACTCACTTTTGTACTCTACGTTGTTTATGATCTGACAAATCTGTTGGCTTTGAATATATCTCAGGATACAATGTATATGATATTTTTCGTGGCCACCCTTTCTATTCTCTGGGCTGTCTGGAACATCTTCCTGGAGTCTTAAGGCCAATAGTCAGCCTTTTGAAGAAAGCGCACTAATAATAACGAGATGATCTCCAAAGTCTACATCTCCCACAGCGCTGCTGATGAGGATATGGCCCTGCAGCTCGCGGCTGCGCTTTGGCGGGTGGGCCTGGAAAGCTATGTCGCTCTCTATAATCTGTCACCGGCAATCTCTTTAGCCGAGCGCGCTTCTTTTGGCCTGCATAGCTCTGAGTGCCTGGTGGCATTGCTGACCGAAAAGGGCTCCACTTCTGCGCAGGTTTGCCAGGAGATCGGCCTGGCCCGGGGACTGGATCTGCTCATCATTCCCCTGCTGGAGGAGGGCGCAACGCTGCCCTTCCTCATCGAGCACCTGCGGCCTCTGCTCTTCCGGGAGGAGAGATATGCCGATGCCGTCGGGCTTCTAATCAAGACCCTGCGGGAGCTGTCCCGGTTGGAGTGGCTGAAGGTGGCCTGCCCCAAATGTGGGGAGGAGATGACCCAGTATCTCACGCCCCAGGAAGAGGTGGAGGAGGCGCTCGAGAAGGGCACTTTTTTGGAGACGATCTGCAGCTACTGCCAGAACAGGGTCCAGCTGGATGCGAGGACCTTTGAGCCAATGATCTGAATTATCTCTCCGCTAGATCGTGATCTTTGCGATTTTTTTACTTTCGGATCACGGCGGACATAACATTTAATAATCTTAATAGGGATTTATAATTTTGTGGATACGAGTGGCCATGTGGAGATTGCCGACATCAGAGAGGCCATACAAGCAGGCCAAGTCAGAATAACCGATCATGCCTATGAAGAAGCCAGTGCTGATATACTCAAGTTCGACGAGATCTACTTCTCGGCTCTGCACGGATCTGTGATTGAGGAGTATCAGGATGATTCGCCATATCCAAGCGTCCTGGTATTTGGTCAAACCTTCGGCGGCGATCCGGTTCACAGTGTTTGGGCCTACAACAAGAAGAAAAGGTGGGCGGTCCTGATCACAGTCTACCGACCTGACCCAAATTTATGGATTGGCTGCAAAGTGAGGAAGAGATGAATTCAAAGCCTTTTGAACAATGCCCGGTCTGCGGGGGCGACCTGGTTGAAAAAGAAGTTGAGAAGATCCTGCGTGGGGGTGCCAATACAGCGGTTTTGAAGGTCTGTGCGGAGGTCTGCCTGCGCTGCGGAGAGAGACTGTATTCGCAGGAGGTTGTAAGGAGATTCGAGCAAATCAAGGCCAAGCTAGAGCGCCAGGAAACCGAGGAGTTCAGGGCGATCGGAGTCTCATACCAGGTGGCGTAGTTTCAGAGAACGATCGTGAACCTTATTAGCTATCCTGAAATGTTACTTCTGGAATATTCACGCAGGAGGCAAGACCATGGGCCAAGAGCCAACCATCACATTGTCCATAAAAGAATCAGGAGAACGTCCCAATACCACTTATCTCTTTTCATGTCCTGCTCGATGGAAAAGCTCTCACCAGCAACCAGAGCCTTTCCCTTCCGGACTCCCAGGCAGTGCGTGAGATCTCCCGCAGCTTCAATTCTCTTTTCGAACAGGGCTGCAGGCCGGAAAAAGACGTTGACGACCAGAGGATTCTGGGAAAGCAGCTCTTTGACTTTTGGCTGGCTTCGTCCTGGGAGAAGATCAAGGCCGCGGTTCCCGTGGGCTCTCTGCGATTCCTGGTCATTGCCTCAGAGATTCCTGAGATCCTCAACCTCCCCTGGGAGCTCTTGCTTCCACCACCTACCGATAGTGACTTCCTGGGCATCAATCCCCTCTTCCGAATCCGCCGCTTTCCCTCCTCCGCCAAGCAGATGGCTTCCTTTACAGGAGAGCTTTCGAGCCCGACCTTTGCGCCTGCTCTTCATGGCCTGCGCCCCAACGGATCAGCCGACTCTGGACTACGAAAGGAGGAGGAGGCGCTATTCCGGGCCATTTACGGTCAGGATGTAGCTTTTGATTCTTGCGACCAGGGCACCTTCTCGAGGAGTTGAAGGAGAAGGTGAGCGAGTTCAAGCCCCACATAGTCCACCTGACAGGGCACGGCGTGGTCAGAGACGGAATGGGCCGCTTTGCCTTTGAAAAAGAAGACGGCACGACGGATCTTGTCCCTTCGGAAGAGCTGCGCCGGTTCCTGGCCGGCTCAGGCGTTCAGTGCGTTTTTGTGAGCGGCTGCCAGTCGGGCAAAGCCCCGCGGGAGGCTTTAGCCGGCATCTGCCAGAGCCTGGTAGGCGCAGAGGTGCCTCTGGCCGTGGGCTGGGCGGCGTCCATCGCTGATGACCTGGCCACTAATTTCGCCCGCACATTTTACAGGACGCTCAAAGATGGCCAGCCGGTGGACCGTGCCCTCCTTTTGGCTCGCCAGGAAGCCTGGAAGGTTTGTCGAGAGAGCAGCGATCCTTCCTGGACCTTGCCCGTTATCTATTCCGCCACCAGTCAGATCCGGATCTTCGATCCCGACAAGCCACCCGAAGTTTTGAATCGGCAAAACATGGTTCTAGAGGCTCTGTCCGGCATGAAAGAGGGCTACGCCGAGCACTTTGTCGGTCGCAGGCGCGAGCAGCAGCGGCTTCTGCCCGCTTTGCGTCGTGGTGATTTGCAGGTCGTGATCATCACCGGCCTGGGAGGCAGCGGCAAGAGCACCCTGGCCACCAGACTGGCTCGCAAGCTGGAGACCAGTGGCTTCATCCTCATCCCTGTCCCCAGCTCCAAAGAGAATCCTCTGAACTCGGCGCGTCTTCTGCAGGCTTTTGGCGATGCTTTCCGTGAGGCGGCCAGGATGCACAGGTCTGAAGGTGCGATACAAAAGGCGAGCAAGCTGGATGCGTTGGTTCATGATCTTAAGAATCCCGAACTATCGGTTGAAGTGCGATTGCATGACGCAGTAGCCGCTCTAAATGTTGGGCGCTTCCTCTTGCTCCTTGACAACTTTGAGTCAAATCAGGACGAGGCTGACCGGCACATCCTGGACTCCGATATATCTGGATTCTATCAGTACCTTCTCGAAAGCTTGTCGGGAAGCTCTCGGGCTATTATTACTACCAGATATCCACCATCGAATGTGCCAGTCCTTCCGCCCAAGGTCCACTTGGAGAGTCTGGGCGACATCCCCGAATCCTCTTTCCTGAAAATCTTGCAGCGTGACCCTGAGGTGGAGCGACGCAGTCGATCGGGAGAGTTGCCCATGGCGCTTTTGAGGGAGCTGTACAAAAAGTTCGGCGGGACGCCTCGCTTTCTCCTTCAGATCCGGGAGGCAATTAAAGAGATAGATGCCGAATTATTGAAAGCTGAGCTGGCCAAGGTAGAGCTGCCCACTGGCACAGAGCCGGGCGAGCTTCAGAAATTGCGGGACAAATACTTTGCAGACATATTCACTGAGCGGCTTTACGGCTACCTCAGCCCCGAGTCGCAAAAGGCTCTCTGCCGGGCGGCGGTTTATAACGTCCCTGTAATCTTGGTGGGCCTGAAGGCCGTCGCCGGGGAGCCTCTGGACGAGGTGCAGGCGTTCGCCCGAAGTTGGCAGGATCGGGCTTTTGCCTATCAGGAGACCGGAAAATCCAAAGAACCTCTCTGGATCGTCTACGGTCTCCTGCGGGGCTGGCTGCTGGTCAAGCTCTCCCCTGAAGAGCGAAAGGATGCTCATAAGGCAGCAGGCGATTTCCTGGTCGAGCTGGATCGGCAAGACCGGGAGAGCGAGCTTGGGCTATCCTGGGTGGACTGTTTGATGGAAGCGCGGTCCCAGTACTTGCATGTGAAGGAGCTTGAGCTTGCCAGAAGTGTGACGGATCGCCTGTCAGGCTCACTCGTGCTAAGCGGATTTTACGATGGCGTGAGGCAGCTCAATGCTGAGTTGCTGAATTATGAGAGGCATCCCTCTCCTATGAAATGGATAGCAAGAACCTACCTAGATCAAGGGGAGTATGATTCAGCCCAAATCTGGTATCAACGCTGCATCGATGCTTCTGCGGGCTTGAATCAAAAAGAAGTCGGAGTCGCCTTACACGGCATGGCCACGATCGACCTGAGGAAGGGCGACTACGAAGCGGCACGGGAAAACTTCAGGAAGGCCATGAAAATCAGGCAGCAGATCGGCGACCGGGCGGGCGAGGCTGCGACATTTTCTCAGTTCGGCATTATTGCATGGGGGGTGGGCAGGTCTCAAGAGGCTTTGAGATTGATCGCCCTTAGCTACCTGATTTTCGCCAATATCGGTCACTCAGATGCAAAGATGAGTTTTGAGAATCTTTCAACTGTAGCTTCTCAACTGAGCTTTTCTCAGGAGCAGTTAGATGCTCTGCAGATGGAAGTGGCCGAAGCTTACAGAAAGGACCGGGGCCAAGGACTGATCGATGCAGCCTTCTCCAAGGGCTGATCCTGCAGACCATTCTCTGCAGCCAGAAATTCTCCCCTCCCTTCTCCAAACCTTTTTATATCTCCTCTCTCTTCAGAGTAGGGAAACCTGATGACCGGACAGCGCGAGAGAGCCATCCTTATCCCGTCCTCTCTCACCATGGAGAGTAGGGATTCGCGTGTCAATACGCTCAAGGTTGGCCAAATCGCCCGGGCAGCAGCAGTCTTCCAATACAACCGCATCGTGATCTATCGCGATCCTGAGCACAATGACTCGCGGTTCATTTCAATGGTGCTGCGCTACATGGAAACGCCGCAGTACCTGCGAAAGATGCTCATCTCGCGTAGAGAGGAGCTACGCCATGTTGGAACTCTGCCGCCGCTACGTACGGCTCATCATCCCACAAACTCAAAATCAGAATCGCTCAAGATTGGCGAGTTTCGCGTCGGAGCAGTCGTTGAAAGCGTCGGATCTGATGGCGGCGTCTGGGTGGAAATCGGAATCAATCGCCCAATTCCCCTTCGCACCGGAGATAGTTACTCGGTGGGGCAGCGCCTAAATGTCAGAATCTTTTCGCAGCAGCCGCTCGCCGCTGAGCCTGTGGACCAGAAGGATATCCCTCATTACTGGGGGTTTGAGACCGAGATAGTGGAGAGCCTAGAAGGCTACCTGGCATCAAAGAGAGATGCCCAAATCGTTCTCACCTCTCGTAGTGGCAAGGCCGTAACGCCTGAAATCCTCCAAAAATTGGGGCAATCGGGTCAGAAGCGCGGTCTTGCGGTGGTGTTCGGCTCACCGGCACGGGGCGTAGATGCGTTCTTGAGTAAGGAATCAATGGAAAGGTATGAAATGATCAACACAATTTTGCATCAAGGAACTGAGACGGTTCGCGTGGAAGAGGCTGTCTTTGCCACTTTAGCCCTGCTCAACCTGGGTGCGCACGTGGAGGACTAAATGGCAACAATACACCGACCAAGACGAGGTTCGCTGGCCTACAGCCCGAGAAAGAGGGCCAAGAGCGAGGTCCCCAGAATAAGAAGCTGGCCCGAGGAGGATAAGGCCAGGATGGCAGGCTTTGCCGGTTACAAGGCCGGCATGACCCATATCATGATGATCGACGACAGACCGAAGAGCCTCACCGAGGGCGTGGAGATCTCCATGCCCGTAACCGTTCTGGAGGTGCCCCCCATGAATGTGGTGGCTGTTCGCGCCTACGAGAACTACAACGGCGGCCTTCGGCCAGCAGGCGAGGCCTGGTCCGAGAACCTGAGCCCCGATTTAGCTCGCGCCCTTACGGTTCCCAAGAAGACCCACGGGACCTCTGCAGGCGACCTGCAGGCTCTGGGCAAGGATATCGTAGATGTTAGAGTACTTGTACACACCAATCCCACTCTCGTAACCGGAATTCCCAAGAAGGTTCCAGAGCTCATGGAGATGCCGGTGAGCGGCGGCTCCATGCTGGATCGTCTCGCTTTTGCCCAAAAGCTGCTCGGCCAGCAAGTTCCCATCTCCAGCGTCTTTGAGCTGGGCGATCTGCTGGATGCCTCCGCAGTCACCAAAGGCAAGGGCACCCAGGGTCCAGTGAAACGCTGGGGAATTGCCATCGCCAAGAGAAAGCATGCCCGCACCGGCAAACTGAGGCACGTTGGAAACTTGGGTCCCTGGCATCCAGCCCATGTCGGTTGGCGTGTACCGCAACTGGGCCAAACGGGCTACCACCAGAGGACGGAGTTTAATAAAAGGCTCATGTTCATCGGAACCGATGGCGCACAAATAACACCAGAAGGCGGATTCCCAGGCTATGGCATTGTTCGCAATCAATATGTTTTAATCAAGGGAAGCGTTCCCGGTCCCATCAAGAGGCTGGTCAGAATAAGACACGCTATAAGACCCGGAAAGAACTTCGTAAAGGCGCCCGAGTTCCTCTACGTAAGCCAAGAGTCCAAGCAGGGGGTCTAGATAATGTTGGCAAATGTCATTGATCTATCGGGAAATGCAAGCAGCCAGATCGAGCTTCCTCTCGTCTTTGAGGAAGAATACCGGCCGGATATCATCAAGCGAGCCGTCTTGGCAGCTCAGGCTAACAGGCTCCAGGCCTATGGACCTCACTTCTATGCCGGCATGAATACCTCTGCCCAGTCTTGGGGTCCGGGACACGGCGTCTCCAGAGTTCCCAGATTGAAGAACGGCAGAAAAGCTGCAGGCGTACCCATGGCCGTAGGCGGCCGCCGCTCACATGCGCCTCAGCCCAATGCGAACTATTCAGAAAAGGTCAACAAAAAGGAGAGGCGAAAAGCCATCCGCTCGGCGATTGCCGCTACAGCTTCGTCTGGGCTGGTAGAGGCTCGGGGCCATAAATTCTCTCGAGAGCTGCCTGTTGTGGCCAAGAACGACCTCGAATCCCTGAGCAAGACCACAGACGTCATCAAGTTCCTGGTGGCAGCGGGCCTATGGGATGATGTTCAGAGGGCAAAGGACGGAAGACATATTCGTGCCGGCAAGGGCAAACTGCGGGGAAGGAAATATAAAGGCCGAAAGAGCCTGCTAATTGTCGCCGGAAACGATTCGGGCTTAGGAAAAGCTGCCCGAAATCTTCCTGGTGTGGACTTCGTCACCGTGGAGAGGTTGAACGCTGAGCTGCTTGCCCCTGGAACCAAAGCCGGAAGGCTGACCGTCTGGACTGAGTCTTCCCTGGAGAAGCTGGCCAATAAGGGCAGAGCGGAGGCAGTACAATGATTATCAAGAGTCCCTACGTCACAGAAAAGGTCACCGGCATGATCGACTCCAATGATACCCTGGAGTTTCTGGTGAATATGAGGGCCACCAAGCCGGAGATCAAAAAGGCCCTGGAAGAGCTTTATGATATCGATGTCCTGGCAGTCAGGACCATGATAACCTCCCGGGGACAAAAGAAGGCCATCGTAAAGCTGGCGAAAGAGGGCAGTGCGAACGAGCTTGCCACGAGGCTAGGACTGCTGTAGGAGGATATATTATGGGACATCGAATCATATCTCAGAATAGAGGTGCAGGAGGTCCTACGTACAGGGCACCCTCTCACAGGTACAGGGCGGACATCAAGCACATCAAAGTCGATAGCGATGAGACCATAAAAGGCGTGGTTCAGGAAATAATGCGTGATCCCGCCCGAAGTGCTCCCGTTGCGCTTGTGGCTTTGAGCAGCGGTGAGATGAGATATATCCTGGTTCCCGAGGGCATGCATGTGGGCCAAGAGGTGGCCTGCGGCATATCGGCCCCCATAGAGCCGGGAAACACTCTGCATCTGGCGGAGATTCCCGAGGGCATACCAATCTGTAACGTCGAATCACAGCCGGGTCACGGCGGCCAGTTCGCCCGAGCATCTGGCGTCTGCGCCATTCTCGTGGCTCATGATGTCGGTCAAACCGTCGTACAGCTGCCCAGCGGTGAGATGAAATGGCTCAGTCCGAAATGCATGGCGACTATAGGGGTCGTTGCCGGAGGAGGTCGTCTGGACAAGCCTCTTGTCAAGGCAGGCAAGAGCTTCTTTAAGTTCCGGTCCAAGGCCAAGAAATGGCCCATCGTTAGAGGCGTTGCAATGAACGCCGTAGACCACCCCTTCGGTGGAGGTGGACGCCAGCATCCAGGGCGGCCAAAGACAGTCAGCAGGAATGCGCCCCCTGGCCGAAAGGTGGGTTCAATTGCCGCAAGGAAAACCGGTAAGCGCTAGGTGAAAGGTTTTGGCTAAGAAAGCAGGATCCAAGCTTCCCAAGAGAAAGGAAGAATTCTTGTATCGGGGCCGGAAGGTTGCCGACCTCGCCAAGTTGAGTATAGAGGAGCTTGCCGGGCTCTTACCAGCGCGGCAACGCAGATCGATCAAAAGAGGCCTTGTCAAGGAGAACAAGAATCTCCTGACGGGCCTGAAGAACAAGGACTCGGTTCGAACCCACATCAGGAATATGATAATTATGCCTGATATGGTGGGCAAGAGTCTCGAGATCTACAACGGCAAGAGCTTCGAAAAGGTAGAGGTCATGCCCGAGATGATCGGGCACTTCTTCGGCGAGTTTTCGCTCACGCGCGGTCGCGTGCAGCACGGCGCTGCGGGCGTTGGCGCTACCAGATCAAGCAAGTATGTGCCGCTGAAGTGAGGTGTGAGATTGGGCAGATTGAATTATTCGCTTACGCCTGCAGGACGCTCATCAAGGGCCATGGGGATGGAGCTTCACATCTCACCTAAGCACGCCCACGAGATCTGCAGGACGCTAAGAGGCATGAGGGCTAATCTCGCCCGTGCCTATCTTGAAGACGTAATAGCCTTGAAGAGGGCTATTCCCTTCAAGCGCTACAGAAGAAATGTGGCCCACAGGCATGGTCTGGTGGGATGGGATGCCGGCAGATATCCGGAAAAGGCCGCCAAGGCAGTTTTGATCGTCCTGGATAATGCACTTGCCAATGCCGAGTACAAGGGAATGGAGTCCGAGAAGATGAGAATCTTCCATGCCGGTACAAAGAAGGGCAGGACCATTCGTGGATGGATGCCCCGCGCCATGGGAAGAGCCACCCCCAAGAACACAGAGACGGTCTCCGTGGAGATGGTTTTGACCGAGGTGAAGAGCTGATGTCCGTAGAAAAGAAGTTCGTGGCAGAGGGCATCAATAAAGCTCTCGTGGATGAGTATCTGGCAGAAGAGCTGGAGCGCGCCGGATACGGCGGTATGGTCATGAATCGGACGCCCATGGGCACTCAAATCACCGTCTATGCGGAAAAGCCGGGCATGGTTATCGGAAAAGGCGGCAAATTGATCAGGAAAATCACCCGCGACCTGGATCGCAAGTACCATCTGGACAATCCCCAGATAGATGTGCAGGACGTGGGTCGCGGCGACTTGAACAGCCGAGTTGTGGCCAATCGTCTGGCTTCGTCTCTGGAGCGTGGCTGGTACTTCCGAAAGGCAGGTCAGTCCATGATGAGAAGAGTGATGGATGCGGGCGCTTTAGGCTGCGAGATTGTGATCAGCGGCAAGCTAACGGGCCCGCGCTCGCGAACCGAGAAATTCATCTCCGGATACATCAAGCATTCTGGAAAGCCGGCCATCGATCTAGTGGATAAAGGCTACTCCGTGGCCGTAAAAAAGCTGGGTGTCATTGGCTGCCAGGTCAGGATCATCCCGCCTGATGTGCGACTTCCCGACGACTTCCGGATTGAAAAGCCGCCGGTCGCTGTGCAGGCCGTGGAAAAGAAGCCAGCAAAAGGCCCCGCAGCGGCGCCGCCCGTGGCAACACCCTCTCCCGAGAAGAAGAGCGATCTGGATCAGCTCTTAGAGTCAGAGCCTATTGCTGCGCCTTCTCCCCTGGATGAGTCATCCGTGAAGGCGGATAACGAGCCATGCGCCAAGGAAGAGTGATGCGATATGGCGATCTTTAAGATTGATGAGATCCGAAACATGAACGCGGAGGAGATTGCAGAGGAGCTTCATAAGCTTGAAAGCGAGCTCATCCGCGAGAGAGGCATCGTTACTGCTGGTGGCGCCCCGGAAAAGCCGGGGAGAATCAGAGACCTCCGCAGGACGGTCGCCAGGATCAAGACGGTCCAAACGGAGCGAAAGAAGTGAACCTGAATCCTGAAAGCCTGGCAAGGCACGAGTTGATCGGCCTTGAGGTGCAAGTCGTTACAAGCAGCGACCCGGGCCAGATCGGGCTTCGGGCCCAGGTTGTGGACGAGACCAGGAATACGTTCCTTTTGGAGACGCGAAGCCGTGTTTTGCGTATTGCCAAAAAGAATACGAGCCTGATCTTCACATTGCCCGATGGGCAAAACGTGAGGGTCTACGGCTCAATCTTGATCTCAAAGCCCGAGAACAGAATAAGCAAGAGAATGCAGAGGACGAGGTGGAAGTTATGAGGGATATCGGACTGGACGTTAGCGCGCCGGAAAAGGAGTGCAATGATCCGAAGTGTCCCTTCCATGGTACTCTCCCTGTGCGCGGCCAGGTCTTCAGTTGCACCGTGGTCAGCGACAAGATGGACAATACCGTGGTAGTCTTGCGTAAGTTCGAGAAGAAAGCAACGAAGTATGAACGATTCGAGAAGAGGCAGTCCAAGATCCATGCGCACAATCCCCCTTGCATTGATGCCAAAGCAGGGGATCGTGTCAAGATAGCGGAGTGTAGGCCCCTTTCCAGGACCAAATCCTACGTGGTAGTGGAGGTCTTGAAATGAAAGGACAAAAGGCCAAGATCCCAAGGGCGATCAACACTGGCGCATACCTGGATTGTGTAGACAATACAGGTGCGCGGACGCTACACGTCATCGCAGTCAAGAACTATCGAGGCGTGAAAAATAGACAGCCCCGCGCAGGGATTGGAGACGTCGTAGTAGTATCTGTTAAGAAGGGAAGTCCGGAGATGAGAAAGCAGATCTTTAAAGCTGTCATCATCCGCCAGAGAAAGGAGTTTCGAAGGCCTGACGGCCTCAGGGTAAAATTCGAGGATAATGCCGCCGTTATCGTAGATGATGAGGGCGTTCCCAAAGGATCTGAGGTTAAGGGACCTGTGGCCCGCGAGGTAGCGGAAAGATTTAGCAAGATCGCTTCCGCGGCATCCATGATTGTGTGATGATTATGATTACGAAACAGCCAAGGAAGCAGCGGAAGGCGAGGTATACCGCACCGCTGCATAAGCGTCAAAAGTACGTGCACGCACCCTTGAGCAAAGCTTTGCGCGAGGAGCTGAAGAAGCGCAATGCACAGCTTCGCAAGGGCGACACGGTCAAGGTCATGCGTGGCGATCACGCCGGCACCGAAGGAGAGGTCGAGGATGTGGACCTTAAGAGGTGCACCATCAAAGTGGCGGGCGTTAGCAACTACCGTGCCGATGGAACTGAAGTGCCGAGAACTATTCATCCCTCTAACGTCATGATAGTCAAGCTAAGTCTTGAGGACGCAGAGAGAGAAAAAATCTTCGCGAGGCGATCAGAGTGAGCAGACATCAAAAAAGAGTAACTGTTCCCGTGAGCTGGCCCATTGCAAGAAAGACCCACGCATGGGTTGCCAAGACCAGTCCAGGGCCTCATTCTTCCGGGGATAGCATGCCTCTCGTGATGGTAATCCGAGAGATGCTTAAGCTGGTAGATAATGCCCGCGAGGCAAAGAGGGCTCTGTACGAGGGCAAGGTGCTGGTGGATGGAAAGGCCCAGAAGGATTACAAGCTGCCTGTAGGCATATTCGATGTCATATCCGTTCCCTCGAATAGCCAGCAATATAGAATGCTCAAAGATGAGAAGGGAATGTTCTATCTCAGCCTTATTGAGGCGAGCGACGCGAGAAAGCTGGCCCGAATTGAGAATAAAACCATAATCTCGGGCAAAAAGCAGCAGCTCAACCTCTCCGACGGCTCAAATAAGCTGGCAGAAGGCGAGTTTAAAGTTGGCGATTCTCTGGTTCTCTCACTGCCCGATAAAAATATTGAGGATAGGATCGGCTTTGATGTCGGCAATCTGGCCATGGTCGTAGGCGGAAAGCACACCGGCCAAACGGGGAAGATCAAGGAGATCATAACCGTGAAGAGCTCCCAGCCCAATCGCGTAATTATCTCGGGCGACAAGGAGTTTGAGACCATCCAGGATTACGTTTACATGATCGGAAAAGATCAGCCTGTCATCAAGCTGGGGGCAGTTAGATGAATGCCAATCTAATTCCCCGTATCGACAAGGTTGTCGTGCATGTGGGCGTAGGAGAGAGCGGTCAGAGGCTGGTAAATGCTGAAACCATCATGAAGGCCATTACCAAACAACAGCCCGTTCGATCTATTGCCAAGAAGACTCTGCCCACTTTCGGTATCAAAAAGAACGAGCCCATAGGTGCAAAGCTTACTTTGAGAGGAAAAGCGGCTGAGGGTTTCCTGATCATAGCCCTGAAGGCTGCAGGAAATACCTTGAAGCGGAGCCAGTTCGACCAGCAGGGCAACTTCTCTTTCGGCATTGAGGAGCACACCGACTTTCCTGGTATGCGATACGATCCAGAGATCGGCATATTCGGCATGGATGTGTCAGTTGCCCTGAAGCGGGCCGGCTATAGGATTACGATGCGGCGCGTGGCGCAAAAGAGACTTCCCAGCCGGCAGAGGCTGAATAAAGACGATACTGTAGAGTTTGTCTCAAAGAAGTTCGGCATTGAAATCTTGGAGGCAGCATGAAAAAAGGAAAGAGGATCTTCGGAAGAGGCGCAAACCCGTGCAAGCGCTGTGGAAACAAAAACGGCCTGATAAGAAAGTACGGGATATACATTTGCAGGCAGTGCTTCCGAGAGATCGCCCCTGAGATGGGTTTTGAAAAGTATTCATAGGTGGCTACTATGCTATTGGATCCACTGGCCGATGCCCTGTCCGTAATAAAGAATGCGGAGAGCGTAGGCAAGCCTGAATGTGTCATTCATCCCGCCTCCAAGCTCATAGGAAGAGCTCTGAAGGTTATGGCGGATAGAGGATACATAGGCGAGTTCGAATTTGTTGACGACGGAAAGTCGGGAATGTTCAGAGTGAAGCTCCTGGGAAGGATCAACCGATGCAGTGTAATTAAGCCTCGGTTTTCAACCAAGGTGACCGAGATGGAGAAATGGGAGAAGCGATTCCTCCCCGCCAGGAACTTCGGAGTTCTGATATTGAGCACCAGTAAGGGAGTCATGGCACATTCAGATGCCAGGAACCAATCCCTGGGCGGTCAGCTCCTGGCTTACGTATATTAGGTGGTCGCAATGGTCAAAGAGATTGCACGACATGTAGAGATTCCAAAAGGAGTTGCCGTAACCGTAGACGGGAATACTGTCACGGTTAAGGGGCCGAAAGGTGAGGTCTGCAGGCAGCTTTGCTATCCTGAGATAGAGATTAAAAAAGAGGAATCTCAACTGATCGTGAATTCCAGGCTCGATAGAAAGCGCCACCGAGCAATGGTGGGGACACTGGCCGCGCACATCAGCAATATGATTGCAGGCGTAAGCCGAGGATATGAGTATAAGATGAAGGTCGTGTACTCTCACTTCCCCATACAGCTTAAGGCAGCTTCCGATGAGCTCATCATAAACAATTTCCTGGGCGAAAGGAAGTCTCGATCCGCCAAGATTCTAGCGGGCGCCAAGGTCGAGATCGGCAAAGATGAAGTAACAATCACAGGCATCGACAAGGAGCAGGTTGGCCAGACCATGGCCAATATTGAGCAGGCTACCAGGGTGCATGGTTTCGATATCAGGATATTCCAAGACGGAATATACCTGGTGGACAAGAGGTGACAAGGATGGCAGAGAGGTTGCTGAGGGTTCGAACCCGGCAAAAATCAAAGAAGCCTGAGTTCAACTTTCATGATTCACATAAAAAGAAGCGGCTTGGCACCAGCTGGCGAAAGCCTCGCGGCCTGCACAACAAGCTCCGGCAGCAGATAGCTGCCAAAGGCAAGCTGGTTCGACCTGGCTATGGAAGCCCCAAGGCAGTCAGGGGATTTCATCCCTGCGGCCTTCCCGAGGTGCTGGTAAATAACGTGGCAGAGCTGCAAAAGGCGCAGGGCTCTGTGGTACGCATAGCATCGGGTGTTGGCATGAAGAAGCGCCTGGAGATACAGGTCAAAGCGGCTGAGGCGGGCCTTAGGGTGCTCAATCCCAAGGGAGGAGCCTAGAAATGCCAGGCTTAACAACGCAGCGGCGCCTCGCAGCAGCGGAGCTAAAAATCGGCGAGAGCCGGGTCTGGATCAATCCTGATCCAGAGGTAGCGGGCGAGCTTTCCGATGCCATTACCCGAGAGGACATTCGCTCCCAGGTCAAGGCCGGAAATATCAAGGCCAAGCCCAAGAAGGGCAACAGCCGGGGAAGAATTAGGGCAAGAGCAGCAAAGCGTGCCTATGGTCACTGCAAAGGACCGGGACATAGAAGAGGCGCCAAAGGAGCCCGATCTCCCAGAAAAGAGCAGTGGATGACCAAGATCCGGGCTCTGCGAAAGAAGCTTCGTGAGCTTCGTGAAGGGGGCCAGATAGATCGCCATGCTTACCGCTTGCTTTATCGCAAATCCAAGGGCGGCGAGTACAGGAGCACGGCTCATATGAACTCCTATATCAAGGCTAAGGGCCTTGCCAGGGGTGAATAACTTGGCTACAGGACCTAGATACAGAGTCCCCTTCCGCAGGCGGCGAGAGGGCAAGACCAACTATCACGTTAGATATAAGCTGATACTATCGAAGAAACCCCGCGTTGTTGTCAGGAAGAGCAATGCCAATACATCGCTGCAATTGGTAGTGGCAGAGCAGAAAGGCGATAAAACACTCCTGACGGTTAATTCCCGGGAGCTGTTGGACTATGGATATACCTTTAGTAAGAGCAATCTACCTGCTGCCTATCTTACCGGTCTTCTCTTCGGCAAAAAGATGATGGCCCTGGGCATTGGTGAGGGTATCGCAGATATTGGTCTGCATGCCTCCACAAAAGGCAACAGGATCTATGCTGCCATTAAAGGCATCGTCGATGCAGGTGTTAATGTGCCCCACAGCCCGGAGATCTTCCCCGATAAGAAGAGGATTTGCGGCGAGCACATAAAGGAACACACGGGAGCGGATATCGTGGCCCAATTCGAGCAGGTTCGAGAGAAGATACTGGGGTGAACTTATGGATCGGAAAAAGAAGCGTGATTTTTACCAGGAAGAGTGGGTCCCCAGGACAAGGCTGGGCAAGCTCGTCTTTGAGGGCCAAGTAACCACCTTCGATGAGGCAATTGCCTCAGGTCTGCCTATTAAGGAGGCAGGCCTGATAGATGTGCTGATACCGGGACTTGAGGATGAGGTTCTGGATATCAATATGGTTCAGAGGATGACCGACTCCGGAAGGAGAGTCAAATTCAGAACCACGGTAATTGTGGGCAATAAGGACGGCTACATTGGTCTTGGCGAAGGAAAGGATGTCCAGGTGGGCAAAGCCATAAAGAAGGGCATCGATAACGCCAAGCGGAATATCAAGAAGGTGAAGCGAGGCTGCGGTAGCTGGGAATGCGGCTGCGGCCAGGCGCACACTGTTCCTTATCAGGTAATAGGCGAGTCAGGAAGCGTCAGGGTAGTACTTATCCCGGCGCCTCGCGGGCTTGGCATCGCTGCCGGCGACACAGCCAAGAAGGTCATGGACATGGCCGGCATCAAGGATGTGTGGACAAGAACGGCAGGCTCGACCAGGACGACTATCAATTTCGCCAAGGCAACCTACAATGCGCTCATCAATACTGTAACTGTGAGGGCTTGAAGATGTTTGCCATAGTGAGATTGAGAGGCGAATTGAACCTTCGGCCAGAGATCAAGTCCACTCTAGCGATGCTGCATATGCACAGAGTCAACCATTGCATCGTGGTCCAGGAAGATGCGCATTACCGGGGCATGATCCAGAAGGTGAAGGACTATGTGGCCTGGGGCAAGATAGATGAGGACACGCTGACCTTGCTCCTGGAGAAGCGGGGACGGCTGAGCGGAAATCGGCGGCTGACAGAGCAGTTTTTGAAAGAGAATACATCCTATAGCTCCTTCCAAGAATTGGCATCGGCCATCAACTCCGGGACAGCAAGCCTGAAAGATCTGGAAATCAAGCCCATATTCCGGCTCCATCCGGCCCGCAAGGGTTTAAAGACCATCAAAAAGACCGCGCAACAGGGCGGAGATCTGGGCTTTCGCACGGACTTGGCGGATCTTATCAAGAGGATGAGGTAGAACCATGGTTAGACCAAAGACGAAGGAAAAAAGAGGGCACAGAACCTACCACGGCAAGCATAAGAATGCGCGCGGAGGCGGGTCTCGCGGCGGCCGTGGAGATTCAGGGAAGTGCAAACATCACTTCATGCGCTCTATGCTTCTCGGAACTCAGATGGGCAAGCATGGATTCGTCCGGCTGCCTCTTTCCGCGGAGCTTGAAGTGGTCAACGTGGACGTTCTGGACCAGATGGCCGGAGCGGATGGCAAAATTGAGCTTTCCGAGATGAAGGTGCTGGGTCGTGGCAAGGTAACCAGAACGCTTAACGTCAGCGCGGCTGGATTCACTGCAACGGCTAAGAGCAAAATTGAGGCTGCTGGTGGTCAGGCAGTAGTAGTATGAACCAGCAGAGTTTCTTTTATGCGATAGAGCCCTTTGTGCGCCGGCTCCCCTCCGTGGAGCGGCCCACAGGGCACGTCCATTTTAAGAGAAAGCTAAGCTGGACTTTAGCTATACTGCTGCTCTACTTCATACTGGGAAACATACCGCTCTTTGGGCTTTCCAAAGCATCCATAGATATTTTCAGTGCCTATCGTGCCTTTTTTGCCGGATCCTTCGGCTCAATGATGCTCCTTGGCATAGGTCCAATTGTTACCGCATCCATCGTATTGCAGCTTCTCGTGGGCGCCCAGATCATCAAGCTCAATCTGAGCGAACCACGCGATCAGGCCATCTATCAGGGCACGCAAAAGGCCCTGGTATTCGTTATGGTCGCAGTTGAGGCCCTGCCGCAGGTATTGGGCGGATATCTGTTGCCTGATGCCGGGTTAGCTGGCACTCTGGGCGTTTCCCTGGGTGTATTATCGTTATTGATCTTTATTCAGGTCTTCATTGGCGGATCACTCATCGTTTATATGGATGAGGTCGTCTCTAAATGGGGCGTCGGCTCGGGGGTGGGGCTATTTATCGTAGCCGGAATAAGTCAGCAGCTGGTCACGGGCATCATCAATCCGGCAACCGGCGATGCTGGGCTTCCTGTGGGAATCATACCCAAATGGATCGATATCATCAGGCTGCAGCTCATCGGCTTTGATACACTCTTCACATCTGAGGGCCTGAGATTCATTCTGGTAACAGGAGGAATTCTAGCGCTCATATCTACCATAATGATCATTTTGCTGGTCGTTTTGGTTGAGTCCACCAGAATTGAGATACCACTGGCCCACAGCCGCGTGCGGGGCGCACGGGGGCGCTTTCCTGTCAAGCTGGTTTACGCCTCAGTTCTTCCTATGATCCTGGTGCGGGCCATTCAGGCCAACATCGAGATGGTTGGAGCATTGCTGGCTGCTAAGATCGGAACAGTAACCTCGGCCACGGTAACCGGCCAGGGAGTGACCTCGATTTATACCGGCTACTCCAGCATTCTGGGTAATTTTATCTCGGAAGCCAAAATTAATTCAGCTACGGGAGCGGCCATGAGCGGTTCGTCGCCTCAGCCGGTATCGGGCCTGATGTACTATCTATCTGCCTTGCGAGGCCCCAGTGACTGGATGCCGGGAATGGTGCAGACCCATCCTGGCATGACGGAATTGGGATTCGCAGCTCTGGCCGGCTGGCAGGTATTTCTGCATGTGGTCGTGGACGCTTCATTCCTGATAATTGGCGGCATTATCTTCGCCATCTTCTGGATTGAGACCACGCGCATGGGCCCAAAGAGCGTGGCTGCCAAGATCCACAACTCAGGCCTGCAGGTTCCAGGCTACAGGAGGAATCCTGCCTCCATTGAGAAGCTGATGGAGCGGTATATCCCCAAGGTGACTGTGATTGGCGGTGTGATCATTGGCGTTCTAACCTTGATCGCCAGCCTTCTGGGCACACTGGGAGGCGCGGGCGGCACGGGGCTGCTCCTGGCTGTGAGCATTGTCTATAGGCTCTATGAGCAGGTAGCCAGCGAGCAGATTCAGGAGATGTACCCCATGATGCAGAAGTTCTTCGGAGCCTCGGCATGAATGACAAGCTAACCAAGTCCCTGGACAAAGCTGCTATGGCGGTGGGCTTTGTCCTCTTTTTTGGGATAATGATCAGCACGCAGCTTAGAGATGGCCTTGGTGTGGCTACCGGCCATGCAGTCGGATGGCTTCCCGACATTCTGCCTTTCCATGTGGTGCTCTTCATTTTGGCTGCCGTCACCGGCCTATACGCCAGCCTGATTCAGAAGTACACCATGGACTGGGAATTTTTAAGAACTCAGCAAGAGAAGATGAAGAAGCTGCAAAGAAATATGAAAGAAGCGCAGCTTTCCGGTGATCAGGCCAGGACTCAAGCTCTGCAAAACGAGCAGATGAAGATGGTCTCCGATCAGGGCAAGATGATGCAGATGCAGTTCAAGCCCATGCTCTACATCGGCATCATTTCCATACCGCTCTTCATGTGGGCTTACAGTTTCATATCTGCTAACCCAAACATGATGATGACCTTTCCCTTCTGGGGTGCACATCCTATCAATACCGCTGTCTTGGGGCCGATCCTTTACTGGTTCTACTGGTACTTTATTTGTTCATTGCCCGTATCGCAGATCATCCGTAAGGCTCTGGATATCGGGAGCATGAGCTAGAGATGATAGTAACCATCAGCGGTGCGCCGGGAACGGGCACCTCAACTCTTGCTCGCTCTCTCTCCTTGCAGCTTAAACTGCGCAGGTTCAACTCCGGGGAGCTCTTTCGCAAGATCGCAAGCGAGAAGAATATCTCTGTTCGGGAGATGAACCGCTTGGCTGAGAAAGGTCCGGAGATCGATTATCTCATTGATGATGCACAAAAGGCCCTTGCTAAGGAGGGGAGCGGCATCTTCGAGGGCCGGCTGTCCGGGCATATTCTGCCGGCTGATTTGAAGGTTCTTTTAAAGGCTGATTTGCGCAAAAGAGCTGAGCGCATAGCGAAACGCGAGGCAAAGCGAACAGAGGACGCCATACACGAGACTCGCCTTCGTGAGGAGAGCGAGGCCCGGCGCTATAAGATGTACTACAACATTGATATCAGGGACTTTTCTTCTTACGATCTGGTAGTGGATAGCGGCAAGTTCGATGAGGCAGCCACGCTGGCAATTGTGCTGGCGGCAGTGAGGGCCCGCCCATGTCCGTGATCCACCGCGCCGAGAAGGCTGAGGCGCCTGAAAAGAGACCGGAACGCATCTCGTCGCAGGCCTCAGCTACTTCGCGTGCTTCTTCTTCGCCTGCCTCTCAGTCTTCTACATATCCACAAATTCTTCCTTCCGACAGGGTTCGGTCCGTGCTGGTAAAAAGAAGCGGCAAGACCAATCCTGCCCATGGCATCCCGCCCGAGAAGCGCAGCCTCAAGATGCACATGTCTTTGGGGGCTATAAATCTGGACAAGACCTCCGGGCCGACCAGCCACGAGGTATCCGCCTGGGTGAAACGCATTTTAGAGGTGGAGAAAGCGGGGCACAGCGGCACCCTTGACCCCAAGGTGACGGGAATTCTGCCCGTTCTCCTGGGAGATGCGACAAGGGTAATGGACACTCTTCTCCTGTCAGGAAAGGAATACATCTGCCTCATGCGTGTGCATAAGCCGCAGCCCAAGAAGCGCCTCTTAGATGTCTGCGAAGAGTTCATGGGCCCAATTTTCCAAAAGCCGCCCTTGAAGTCATCAGTGGTAAAGGAGCTACGCAGGCGCACCATTTATTATCTGGATGTCCTGGAGATTGAGGAGCAGCGTGTGCTCATGCGCGTGGGCTGCCAGGCAGGCACGTATATCCGCAAGCTCTGCTTTGATATTGGTCTGGCTTTGGGCACGGGTGCGAACATGGAGGAGCTGCGCAGAACGCGCGCCGGTCCCTTCCTGGAGGATGAGACTCTGGTCACGATGCATCAGCTCATGGATGCCTACATGACATGGAAAGAGACGGGCGATGAGACTGGCCTTCGGCGCGTCATACTGCCAGTGGAGGCGGCTTTGCGGCATCTGCCCCGGCTTGTCATTGCTGACAATGCCGTTGACGCCATCTGTCACGGTGCGCCCCTGGCATTGCCCGGGCTCCTTCGCCTGGAGACAGATATAGATAAGGGCGACAATGTTGCCCTCTTTACCCTGAAAGGAGAGGCAGTGGGCATTGGCCTGGCCGATATGAACAGCCGGGAGATGCTCGATGGCAAGACGGGCATTGCCGCTCTGACCGAAAGGGTAATAATGGAGCCGGGCACCTATCCCAAGGCGTGGAAGCTGGCCGAGAGGGACGCTTTCGCGGCAGCGAAAAGAGCTGCCAAGCGCTAGCATTCAAACTTGTGCCGAGGTCGTCTAGCGGTAGGGCGCCAGCCTGGAGTGAGTTTCTCCTGGATAGCTGGTGACTCGCAAGGGTCTCGTGAGTTCGAATCTCACCCTCGGCGTTTTCTTACTTGTAATGCGTCCAGGCTAAGATGAGAGGCGAAATAATTTCGGTACTCCACAAATTTCATCTCGAACCGAAAGTACTTTGCCATCTGTGCCATTCGGAAAGAGGCTGATTCATGCCTCTTGACCATGCCTGTATCAATTCCCCTTTACCGAGGCATCGCTTTATAAGCCTGGAAAAAGCAGATTTAGCAGCGATGGACAGAGAAAACTGGCTGAAGATGCAAAAAGAGCTAAGCGAACTTTATTTGCTGCATGAGTGTAGTGTTTCCGATCCAGGAAAATGCAGAACTTTCAACTCAGGTGCCTCGCTTTTCCTGGAAAAGCTTGAGGATCTGCAGGTTTACGATATAGCGGATAGGGTCATGGAGCTTTTGGCTGGCTGCAGCCCCAAGGATTTCTCTCCCTGTGAAAATCGACTGTGCACCAAAAACTCATTAGAAAGGCTGCAGCATCGGATCAGAGAAAAGCTGGAAAAGAGCTGATCCCAGGAAGAAGCAATATAGCCGACAATTCTCATCAGAGGATCCAGGATGGACGGAAGGTTATCTCAGACTATTGCCTGACCCACATCTCCTCATAACTGCAGGCGAATATGCCAAGCAACTGAGCATTCTTTAGACCACAGCCAAATACAAATACTAATACTAGTATCGATCCGATTACATCGCTTGCGAAGGCTCGAATACATGCAGGTCTTACACTCTCTCTGGGACACGGAAACATTCTACATCTGGGCCGAATCCTCAGCTCTGCTCCTCGCCTCTGCCGGCAAATCAGATAGTCGCAAGAAAAAGCATCCTCCGTCTCATCCCTTCGCTATGCCCGGCATAGAGCTCGAAGATCTTCTTTTTGAGACCTTCTCCTGGAAGGGCGACGGCTGCCGAGTGGAAGAGCCGGCTCTCCGCCTTCCCTCAGGAAAATCCGGACCTTTTCCTTCTCCCTGGCTCTTGAGCGAGGACTACCTATCGGAAAAACCATCTCTGCTAGGTGTCTACTCTGTCCCGGCCCTGGGCCTGAAGGCAGGCTGTGCCCTCGATCTTCTGCTGAAATTGCCCACCCATCCTCCCCAGGGCACTGCTTATGCCGACTCCCTGCTCTTCTGGTCGGAGCTGGCCCTCTTTTCTCTGGAGCTAGTATCGCGTGAGCTGTTTGTGCCCGCCGTCCGCAAAGGCAGAGCCCTGTGGAAGGCAGTGATCGACGAGCCGGATCAAGAGCGCTTGAATATCTTCGTTCGGTCCCTGCCGCCCAGTTGTCTTGGCCTGCAGCCCGCGCAGGGCTCGATGGCCATCCCCTCTCGCCTGGTCCATAGCTTCGTGAACATAGCAGTGAACACACTTGTTCACAGCAGCCTGGATGGGGTCAGCCTCCAACCCGCCCGGCGGGGCAGAATGCCCAAGAAAGTTCCTCTGCCTGACCAATTCCTCTCTGCCCTCACCAGCCAAGAGTCGAGCCTGTCTGCCTCTGCCCCGGAGCTGGTCTCTTTCTCTCTAAAGTTGAATTCCTGGGTCTCACAAATCCATCCGGAAATTGAGGACGTGCCCTTTCGCACCTGCTTTCGCCTGGAAGCCCCAGGCATTGAAGATGCCGCCTGGAGGCTGGCCTTCTTCCTCCAGGCCAGAGATGACCGCAGCCTGCTGGTTCCGGCAAAAGAGGTATGGCAGACCAAATCTCGCGCCCTCACCTTCCTCAAGAAGAGGCTGAAGAATCCACAAGAGCAGCTCCTGGCAGACCTTGGCAAAGCATCACGGGTCGTTCCTCTGATGGAGAAGTGCCTGGAGAGCGCCCGTCCCACCGACATGGAGATGCAAACCGAGGAGGCCTATTCCTTCCTGCGGGAGTCGGCTCCCCTCCTGGAGCAGAATGGTTTCGGGGTGCTGCTGCCTTCCTGGTGGGAGCGCCCCGGCTCGCGCCTGGGCATAAAGCTGAAACTCAAAGGTGCAGCAAAAAAGGAGGGCCAGGTCGGCCCGGCCTTCTTCGGGCTCGACACCCTGATCAATTACGACTGGCAGCTCTCACTGGGCGGCGATATCCTCACGAAGGCCGAATTCGCAGAGCTGTCCCGCCTCAAGGTTCCCCTGATCCAGATAAGGGGCGAGTGGATGGAGCTTCGCTCGACAGAGATCGAGGCCGCCATTGCCTTCTTCCGGAAGAATCGTGATCGCAAGATGACCCTGGCCGAGGCTCTTCGCCTTGGCCAAATCCAGCCGGGCCAGGATCTGCCCGAAGTTGATTCAACCCTACCCGTTCTCGGCGTTCAGGCTGAAGGCCAGATCGAGCAAATGCTTAAAGCCCTATCCAATCCCGGCAGTATGGAGGATGTCCAACCACCCCAGGAGTTCCAGGGCACATTGCGGCCTTATCAACTGCGGGGCGTCTCCTGGCTGGAGTACCTGCAAAGGATAGGTCTGGGAGCTTGTCTGGCCGACGATATGGGCCTGGGAAAGACCGTGGAGTTGATAGCTTTTCTCCTGCGTGAACGAGAGCATGAAAGGAAAATTGAAGGGGAAGAAAGTTCCAAGGATGCCCTCCAGCCCGCTCTTCTCATCTGCCCCATGTCTGTGGCCGGCAACTGGCATAAGGAGCTGGAGCGTTTTGCCCCAAGCCTTCGGGTCCTGGTGCATCACGGTCAAAATAGGCTCACAGGTTCCGGCTTCCTCCAGGAGGTCGCAGGCAAAGACGTGATCATCACAACTTACGCTCTCGCCCAGAGGGACGAGGAACATCTGTCTGCAGTCTCTTGGAGCCATGTGATCCTGGATGAGGCACAAAACATCAAGAACCAGGCCGCCCGGCAGACCCAGTCCATAAAACGGCTCAGTTCAGGGCAGAAGATCGCCCTCACCGGAACCCCTGTCGAGAACAGGCTCTCCGAGCTATGGTCCATTATGGACTTTCTCAATCCTGGCTACCTGGGATCCGCTGCATCCTTCCGCAAGAATTTCGTGCTGCCGATTGAAAAATATAAAAATAAGAGTCGCTCTGAGGCTCTGCGCTCCATAATTCAGCCTTTTGTCCTGCGCCGGCTCAAGACAGATCCAACCGTCATCCAGGATCTGCCCGAGAAGATGGAGATGCGGGTCAACTACAATCTCACCGCGGAGCAGGCATCGCTTTATGCAGCCGTGGTTGGGGAGATGCTCGGCCGCATAGAATCGCTGGAAGGCATTGAGCGCAGAGGTCAGATCCTGGCCGCTCTGACCAAGCTGAAGCAGATCTGCAACCACCCCTCCCTCTTCCTGCAGGATGGAAGTGCTCTTGCCGGTCGTTCCGGAAAGCTCTCTCGCCTGGAAGAGATGCTCTATGAGGTTCTGGCTGGCGGCGATAGAGCCTTGATCTTCACCCAGTTTGCCGGAATGGGAGCCATGCTCAAACACTATCTACAGGAGAAGCTGGGAGTCGAGGCACTGTTCTTGCACGGAGGAACCACCAGAAAGCAGAGGGATGATATGATCCAGAGGTTCCAGGCGGGAGGATCGCCCCTATTCATATTATCTCTAAAGGCGGGTGGCTTTGGCCTCAACCTGACCGCAGCGAGCCACGTCTTTCACTTTGATCGATGGTGGAACCCTGCCGTGGAAAATCAGGCTACCGATCGCGCCTTTCGCATCGGGCAGAAGAAGAACGTCTTTGTCCACAAGTTCGTGTGTCTCGGCACTCTCGAAGAGCAAATAGACGAAATGATAGAGCAGAAGAAGGCCCTGGCGGAATCGGTAATAGGGACTGGTGAGGCCTGGCTGACTGAACTTTCCAATGAGGCGCTAAAGGACATGCTTACCTTGCGACAGGATGCCATAGGCAACGGGGATGATGATAAATGAGCCCTTATTGCCTAAACTCCTGCCTGTTTAATAACCATTTTTCCATTTGATTCCACCTGTCAGCGAATTTACCAGAAGGGTTTATATACCATCATGGTTATTACTCTTAGCTATGG
>Ga0315273_10001014_pt1 | contig 30984 bp, 28 predicted proteins | sample YL17G02_0_MG_FD_205753 | JGI IMG/M metagenome (GOLD analysis project Ga0315273, IMG submission 205753) | Sediment microbial communities from Yellowstone Lake, YNP, Wyoming, USA - YL17G02_0 | ecosystem: Environmental > Aquatic > Freshwater > Lake > Sediment | place: USA: Wyoming | collected... | reverse complement strand
AAAAAAGCCACCGTGACATTGTGGGTTGGAGCTGATTGGGTGAGTGGGTAGGTGGCTTTCTATTCTCGGAACAGTGGCTTTTTTCAGCGGAATACGCAGTCAGGTGCCATGTGGCGCCGGCAATCTCCAGCTAGTCGTCCCGTGGGACGGCAGTAGACACGCTCAGCAACAACGCCACAAGGCGTTCTATGATTCCCATTCACACACTATGCTTTTGCCCCTACACTTATCTTGCAAGTTGACGCCTTGAGGGCCACTTGCCTAGATTCACGAGGTTCGAGAATGAACTCAGGCAGTCTGGATCGGCGGCGCAACTCAGCTTATCGTTAGCCTGCCGATAAGAGCTTGACAATCAACCTCACTATTTGTACAATTGTACAATTGTATAAGGGCTGAAATGAATTTAGTTGTTGACACCTCCGTTCTAATCGCCGTCCTAGTGTCGGAGCCCGAACGGACGAAAATCATAAATCAAACAGAAAGCTTTGATCTGCTTGCTCCAGGTTCTGTGCACTGGGAAATCGGAAATGCACTAGCTGCTATGTTAAAACGAAAACGGATCAATATTGATCAGGTAAAGACCGTATTACAGGCTTATGAAAACATACCGATACGACTTCGGGATGCTGATATGGAAATGGCGATGGACATCGCAGCCCAATATGATCTATATGCCTATGACGCATATGTGATTGCCTGCGCCAGGGAGAATCGTTGCTCGCTGATATCATTGGACAAGAATCTATTGCAAGCGGCGAGAAAAGCGCGCGTTTCAATTCTGGAGGTTTAGTGATGAAAGAATACACATACTCTGAAGCAAGACAACGCTTTGCAACAGTACTGGATAAGGCATACAGGGAAGGTGCTGTAAGAATAAAACGAAGAGATGGGAAGGTCTTTGTCGTCCGGCCAGAGCAAAAAACTAGATCAGCAATGGATGTGCATGGAATAAATCTCAAAATAGATAGAGATGAGATTCTTGAATTCATACTAGCAGGACGTCGAAAAGTTAAGAAATCGTCAGTCTAACATGATGCTGGAGTTGGCGCCTAAAGTGCCTTTTCATTCGTTGCGGCTATCGCGTGAGCAACATTGGGTTTTCTGTTTCGGCGGCGCAACTTAGCTTATCGTTAGGTGTCTTGAAATTGAATCATCCTCCTGTACAATTGCTGAAGGAGCCAATGCCTGCCTACCATATGCGAGTTATGGACGCAGAATAAGCAGCACCTGATCGACAAGAAGCTTCAGCAGATACTTGTTTAAGTTCAGGCGCCCTTCCTCTGCCAAACCAATGAGGGCCTAAGACCTTTAGAAGCGCACTCTGCCAAGTAATGATTCATTCGATTCTGATACGGTATGCCAGTTTCATCCGCCAATTTCTTGAAGTACTCAATCGTATCCGGATCTATCCTAATTGAGATAGGCTATTTTAGTTTCTTGGTGGAAGGGTAAATGGATTTTGGTCCAAACCAAAGGGTTGTTCCAGAATCTATCGACAGGGATCAATCGAGACTATGTGAATTTCCAATAGGCGAGTGTTCGAAAAAAATCTTTGTCGACAATAACATCGGGATGAAGCTGACGCCTTGATTGCCAAATCTCAGTGCTGGTTTCAGCCCGAGCGGCAAGGGCGAACTTGCTATTACGGCGCATCTCATCCCGGGCGTTAGACGCTCCAAGAAAAGGTCTTAGCGTTGTAGTAGGAATCTGCTTGACAGCGATTAAAATAGTGCAGAAGTAGAACTATAATACAACTATGGCTAGCATAACAGTACGGAACATCCCTGACGAAGTTCTTGAACGGATAAGAGCACTTTCCGCCATCGAGAGACGCAGCCTCAACAACGAGATACTCGTTATCCTCGAACGGGGGACGTTTAGCGAGTATGAGGACAAACTTCTCAAACGTAAGTATTTATCAAAATCGACGAAGATGGACATATGGAAAAGATTGGCAGGAAGATGGGAGGACACAAGGTCGGCAAAAGAAATCATTGAAGACATCTATTCCAATAGAACGGCCGGCCGGGAAGTCGGGCTATGATCCTTATTGATACTGACATTTGCATCGAACTGCTAAAATTAAACAAGCGGATCCTACAGCGACGCGATCAATATGATGGGCCAGTAGGGGCCTGTTTCATGACTATCGCAGTACTGTATTATGGAGCAGAAAAGTCCAAGGGACCTAGCAAGAATATGAATACTATTGAGAAACTACTTCTAACCCTGGAAATAGTGCATACGGACATATCAATTCTGAAACGATTTGGCATGATCAAGGAACATCTGCAGAAGGAAGGGGAACCGATCGCAGACGCCGACATTCTGATAGCCTCGGCGACATTGGAAAAAGCAGAGAAACTTATCACGGGGAATACAAGAAATTTTGAGCGGATAGCTGGGGTGGCATTGGAGAACTGGGGATAAGAAAAAGTGAAAAAAACATTGAAACTAAGTTCGTAGCACTAAACTGCGAAATAAGTTGAAGATATTGGAGCATCAAACAACTCGTTGACCGCCATAAGGCCATCCCGTGGGGGCATGAATTCGGTCGGGGCGGCAACTCAGCTCCATCGTTACACGGCGCCAGATCGTCTATTGTTTTTCTCGAAATGATGAGCGTCAACTTCAAGAATATTGTGGTATATACCATTGGAGGGCGACATGGAAACTGCAAAACTATTTAAGAATGGCCGTAGCCAAGCAGTGCGTCTCCCAAGGAAATACTCGCTTCCTGGAGACGAAGTATATATAAAAAAAATCAACGGGGTAGTCATGTTGATTCCGAAAAATGAGGACCCTTGGCAACCGCTCATTGATAGCCTTGATAAGTTTTCAGACGACTTTTTCAACTTCAGTAGAGATCAAGGAATCGCGGAAAAGCGCGATAAAATATCGTGAACTATCTTCTAGATACAAATACATGCATCTCTATAATCAACAAAAACCGACTTCGGTAGTAAACCATATCCGATCGAAGCAATCGGATGAAATAGCGATTTCAACCATTACTATTGCTGAACTAGAATACGGAGTCTCTCGAAGCCAGCATCCTGACCAGAATAGAATCGCTTTGCTTGAGTTCCTCGTGCCTTTTATTATTATGGATTTTGATCAGAGCGCAGCTGCGCTCTACGGGCCCATTAGGACTTCCTTGGAATTAATAGGCACCCCCATCGGACCAGCGGATCTACTGCTCGCTGCGCAGGCCATGTCGGAGAAGCTGGTTCTAGTAACAAACAATGAAAGAGAGTTTAAGCGTATCGACGGCTTACAGATTGAGAATTGGGTAAGGAAGTAGACACCGTTTTTGAACAAGCTCAAGCTGTTTGATGTCTAGATTAAAGATTATCACCCATAGAGGAGATGCTTTAATGAAATGGTTCACGGCAAGCGGGCAATTACCGCCAATACTGCGGAGCAGTTCTGGATGAATCTTCAGATGCGGCATGACAGGGAACTTGAGAAAGATCTGCTGGGAGATAAGCTCGAGAAGGAAGTCGAAGTTTATTCGAAGAACTGAAAAAAGCAAAGAGGTCGAACCTACCGCTGGCGTTGGCCGCGAGGTCTCTTTCGAATACCGCAGTGGCCACTTCTATGCAGTTGTGATAACAATTGAATTCGGCGCGCCAGCTCTGCCAATGCATTCAACCAATGAAGGGAGTTAATATGCCAAGAGCAGGCAGGGTCATCATAATGCTGGTGTGCACAGTAGTGTGTCTTTTTTGCTTCGGCTGCAAGGTGCTCGAGCGAATCGATAAACTATCAATACAGGACCTGAACGTAAGTGCCGTGAGAGACGGGGACTACCGCGGGCACCAGAACAATTTGCCGGTCACCGCCAAAGTTCTGGTTTCAGTCCGAGGCGCAAAGATTACCGATATCAAGCTTCTCAGGCATACCCACGGCCCCGACCACGGCGCGGATGCGATTATTCCGAGGGTCCTGGCGAAGCAGAGCCTGGCTGTGGATGCCATTTCGGGAGCGACCTATTCGAGCAAAGTTGTGCTGAAAGCCATAGAATCGGCGCTGAAGAAGGGTATGTGAGCCGGAGCAGCCCTGCCCGCGGCAGGATGCGCCTAAAGCTCCTCGAATACCACATGTACCGGAGTTTCAGGGAAGCGGTCCAGCGGTGAGATGACTACGATCAGGCCGTCGGCGCCCCCGCTGTGCAGCGGCACGGTTTCGTCCCGGAAACTGGCGGCCGGTTGACCGTTCAGGAAAACGCGGAAGCTCTCGCCGTCGCGCTGTACCCGCAGTCGGTTGGCATTGTACCCCGTGAGGAGGGCCGGTGAGTGGGTCCAGGGAACGATCGTCTGGAACTCCGCTCCGATGGCTTCGCCGATGATGAACTGCCCTTTCGTGTTGATCAGGACCACCAGCATGGTCTCGCCCAGGTCCTCATCGCGGTAGTGGCAGAGCACCAGGCCGAACCCGGCTGAGCTGTTCCCGCTCAATTTCGTCAGCTCCAGCTCGCGCTCGGCGAAAGGCTGCTGTTGCGTCCCGGTCAAAGCCCACAGGGTGCACCCGTACGGCCCCCAGAGGTCCCGATCGTTGGTCAGGAAGACGAAGGTTCCGGGCTGGCCCTCCGGTTCCTCGAACAGCTCGCTGCATTCCTCAATCGTGCCTCCGGGAATCCCGGCTTCACCGTCACCCTCCGGGGTGAGCGGACAATCACTGAGGGACATGGCTGCCAGCGCCGCGCATGCCGCCCGCAGGAAGCCCTTATGGGACATCCCTCCTCCTACAGGCTCACAATGCTGTACAGGGACAGCGTGTAGTCGATCATGAGGCCCCCTCCCAGCGAGGCCGATGGGAGGAATTCGTCGGGATCAGGGTACAGCTTGAAGAGGAACCTCCTGGAATTATAAGAGGAGTTGGCGATCCCGATAAGGTCGTTGTTGACTACATGGATGGGCGTGGTCCCCTTCAGGTAGAAATACATGAAGGTGTACTGCGAACCCTGGGCCAGGCCCAGTTGAGTGACCAGGAGGTTGGCGACCCGCCGGGGCGGCACATCCACCGCGTACCAGTCGACGTCCTGCAGCTCCGCCCGGAAGTCCAGGCTGGGCGTCGCCCTGTAATAGAACAGGTTGGCCCGGCGGTCATACTCCAGCGCCGTGGCCTGCTCCTCCACGTCGTTGGGCTCCAGCTCGTCCCGGCAGACGGCGCTGGCCACACCCAGCACCGGGTCTGACGGTCCGAAGAGCCTGGTACCCCGGGTCTTGCTCAGGCGGTAGAGATAGCGGCACTGGTCCTCGCAGCCGCTGTCGGTGTAGGAGGTGCGCGTCCCCCGGTACACCTCGCGGTACGCCACGACCGCCGTGTCCTCAGCCCTCTCCAGCACGTACTCCTCCGCCCCCGGATCCGCCTCCCAGCTCACCTCGACGCGGCACTCCCGTTCCAGCGAGCTTACGAGCGGAGCGCTCACGCTCGGGTCGCGCAGGACCCGGTCCAACTCGCCGAGAAGCCCCTGGCTGCACCCCCCGGCCAGGAGAAGCGACAAGCCGACCCATGTGCCCCGGTGCAGCCTATTCATGGGGATCTCCTTTCCTAAACGACACGCTCAATCTGGGGGAGAAAACGAGGAGGGGAGGGGAGTAGGCCGCCACCTCCAGGACGCTCTCCACCCCGAGGGATATCCGGCCGGAGGGAGAGTAGCGGTACAGGACCTTCAGGCAGAATCCCGGGACCACCGTCGTGTCCGTGAACAGGGAGGAATACTTGCGGTCCTGCACGGCGGTGTCCAGCTCGACGAGCAGCCCGGCGCCCAGCCCCACCGCATGCCCGGCAGGCAGCTCCAGGACCACCTCCACCGGTACCCGCAGTTTGGCCAGATGCAGGAAAAAGCTCTCGTAATCCGGCTCGTTCATGCCCAACCCGTATTCCCCTTCCAGCCCGAGGGCCACGTAGGCGCTGTGGGACCAGAGCTTGAAGAGGGGATACGCCGGGATGAGGCGGGCCGCCAGGCCGACGGTGGCGATGCCGGCCACTACCCGGTCCCAATCCCCTCCCATGGGAGTCCAATATCCCAGCCAGGTCGCGAGCTCCACCAGGTTGCGCCGAGGATCCTCGGCTCGTGCCGGCGGCCGCAGGCCCGCTGCGGTAACGAAATACTCCAGCACCTTGGCGGCCATTTCCCGCATGAGCCGCTCGTAGTGGGCCGGGTCGTCGCCGCCGAAGAACGAGGCGGCGATCTGCCCCCGCTCATGGTCCAGCAGCTTCAGCTCCGCCGAGAGGGCGACAGCGGTCCGCTTTACATAGCCGTACAACAAGAAAGCGTACCCCTGCCGCTCGCAGAGCAGGGCGGCATCCAGCAGGCTTCTGGGGGTTTCCGCGGGATCCTCTCTGGACCGCAGCACGGAAAGGGAATCCCCCGTCGTTCCGCGCGCCAAAGCCCGCAGCAGATCTGCCTCAGGTCGGAGGGCTCTCAGGGCCTCACTGCCGGTTTCGTCGATGACGACCAGAGGCGCAACGTACACCTCCAGGGCCATCGCCTGAGAAGGAGACAGCGCGAACAGCGGCAGGAGTGCAGGCACCAACCCGAGGCCTCTCATGGCGACTCCCTGCCCAATGCCTCTGCGGCCAGGGCAGCGGCTTCGCTTCCGGGGTGGTCCGCGAGCAGCGAACGCAGCACGGCCTTACCCCGGGCCTTGCGTCCCGTAGCCAGATAGCCTACACCCTGCAGAGCCCGCAGCATGGGCAGCGGCTCGCAGAGCAGGCCCCGTTCGGCCAGGGCCAGGCTCTGCTCGCTTTCTTGGCGCTGCCAGGCGGCGCGGGACAGCCCGACATACAGCTCCGCCGCCCTTCTTTTTTCCCGCGGCGTTCCCGGGTTCATTCTCGCCAGGGACTCGCGCCACAGCTCCTGCGCTTCCTCTTTTTCCCCCAGGGCGTACGCGCAGTCCCCCAGGGCCGCCAGGCCCTCGGCGCCGGGTCTAGCTTTCACGTACTCCCGGAGCAGCTCCCGGGCTTCACGGTGCCTGCCCAGCTCCAGCAGGGCCAGCCCCGCCCGCAGGCGCGCCTCCTGGAATCCCGGGTCCAGCTCCAGGCATTTCCGGTAGCCGGCCACCGCCTCCTCGAGCCTGCCGGCCCGCGCCTGAGCGCTCGCCGCGAAATGCCACAGCTCCGCGACTTCCCCGTTCAACGAGCCGGCCCGCAGGAAATACCGCTCCGCCGCCTCGTAGTCCCCGTTGTACAGCGCGCACAGGCCCGCCGAGCGCAGGCACTCGGGGTCTTCGGGCCGCAGCTCGAGCACTCGCTGGAAATGCACCAACGCATCGGGCCAGCGCTCCTGCTCCGCGTTTACCCGGCCGAGCAGCTCCAGCGCCGGAGCGTTGTCCGGCTGCTCGCGCAGAACCCGCAGCAGGTGCCGCTCGATTTCCTGATAGGCGGGCGAAGCGCCGGGATTCGCCCGGTACAGGCTGGCGGCGTAGTATTGGTGAGCCTGCGTGTTCTCCGGCTGGCGGGCCAAGACGCCTGCGAAACGGGAGGCGGCCTCCTGGTAGCGGGCTTCGTCGAAACTGCGCAGTCCGTCCGCCAGCTCCTGCTGGAGGGGTAGGTCCGCTTGCGCTTCATGGGCTGGAGGCGTGGCAGGCAGCGGCGCATCGCTCAAGGCTCCCGCGGGCGGGTTGGCCTGTTCCTCCGCTGGGTTCGAAGCGTAAGGAGGCGGGGGAACCGCAGGTGCTGCCGGAGGCGGGCCGGCCGCAGCGGGTTCAGCCCGGACCGGGTCGGGGGGCAGCGCTTCCGCAGAATCCCTGCGTAGGGAAAGTCGCGCCACGCGTTCGCTCAACAGGGCCTGGCTTGAGCCGATGGCGAGCAGCAGGTTCCGGCTTCGCCGCATGGTGCCAAGGGCAACAATAGAGGTAACGGTGGATGCGGCGAGCAACGAGGCGATCAGGGCGGCAGCGAGGTAGAGCGCCGGCTTCCTCATCGATTCCAGCTTGTCGTGCGCTTCGGCCCGCCGCCGGCGTCCCGCATCGCGCCGGCGGGAGTCTCGCGACCAGCTCTCCGTTCACAACCAGGGTGTGCGGATTATCGAAGCTTTACCGCCCGGCGCCGGGAGAGCTGCCTCGGGAACGCCACTAGCCCGTTGAGCGTAGCACGCCCCCCCGACGCTGGCAAGTTCGCAGGCGGCCGGTGTGGGTGCGGCGGGCCGGGTTCAGGCCTCGGGGGCCGGGCGCCGGCGCTTCTCCCGCCCCAGGAGGCTGGCCTTGGTGAGCTTCACCCCGTCCATCTTCTCGCGGATGCGGGTGACCGCCTCCTCCACCCTGCGCTTGCGGCTTCCCTCGTCCTGGAACAGCTCCTGCTGCACGGCCTCCTCGCCCCTGACCACGTTGTCCGTGCCCACCCCGACGAGACGAATGGGAGTGCTTCCGTTCCAGCGCTGGGCGAGCAGCTCGAGGGCCAGGCGGTGGATCTCGTCGGAGGAGGTGAGCCAGTGCCGCACGGTGCGCTGGGCGTGCGTAGTGGTGAAGTCGTGGAAGCGCAGCTTCAGCACCACGGTGTTGGACTTCAGCCCCTCGCGCATGAGCCTGTACATGACCTGCTCGGCCAGCTCCAGCACGGTCCGCCGGACAGCCTCCGCGTTCTTCTGGTCCGTCTCGAAGGTGGTCTCGTTGGAGACGGAGCGGCTCTTGGGGGAGAGGGAGTAGATCCCCGGGTCCTGCCCGCGCACCGCCTGGTACAGGTAGCGGCCGGAAGCCTCGCCCATCATGGAGCAGAGCACGTCCTCGGGGACCCGCCGCAGCTCGGGAATCGTCGTGATGTTCAGCTCCTGCAGGCGCTCGCGGGTCTTTTGGCCGGCGCCCCACAGCTTGGCCAGGGGCAGGCTGTCCAGGAAGGCGATCTCCTCGCCGGGGACCACCTGGCGGAGGCCGTCGGGCTTGCCGGCCTCGGAGGCGAGTTTGGCCAGATACTTGTTCCCTGCGATCCCGATGGAGAGGGTTAGGCCCGCCTCGGAGCGCACGCGCTCCTTAAGGCCGCGGCCGACGGTCAGGGGCTGGCCCAGCAGCCGCTGCGTGCCGGACATGTCCAGAAACGCCTCGTCGATCGAGATGCGCTGCACCTCCGGGGTGTACTGGGCCAGGATGGATATGACCTGCTCGGAGCAATCCAGGTAGCGCTCCATGCGCGGGACCAGGTAGACGCCCTGGGGGCAGCGGCGGTGGGCCTGTGAGATCGGCATGGCCGAGTGCACGCCGTACTTGCGCGCCTCGTAGGAGCAGGCTGACACCACCCCCCGGTGCCCCGGCAGGGCCCCGACGATCACGGGCTTTCCCGAGAGGCTCGGGTTGTCCATGATCTCCACCGAGGCGTAGAAGGCGTCCAGGTCCACGTGAAAGAACACCATCAGGTTTTCAGCTCCAGGCTCATCCGGTAGGTCAGGCGCGAGCGGACCTCCGCCTGGTCGCCGAAGGCTTCGAAGCCGGCGGGCGGCTCGCCGTACTCCAGCTCCAGGCTCAGGGCGAAGCTGTGGGCCTGCGGCAGAGTGAGCTGCACGCTGAGGGGCAATGGCGGGTTGACCCCGATCAGGAGCGTGTACCGCCTCCCGTCCGGCTCGCGCTGGTAGGGGAAGTTGGCGTCGTAGAGCACGAACTCCTCGGGTGCGGATACCGTAAGGCGGATGCGCACCGGCGAGCCCAGCGGCTGCAGGGTGAGGTTGACGTTTTTCCGATCCAGGAAGCCCACCGCCGTCACCCGGGGGGCCACCAGGTCTTGGATCCGCGGCAGGGGGCGCCTGGCGAAGCGCGCCGGCGTGTCCACGACCCGCAGGCCGCCCGGGTCGCGCAGGTACAGCCCGCGCAAAGGGGCGGGGCTGGCCAGCTCGACCCGGGCCTCGCCGCTCACCCGGTCGACCAGGTACTCGGCCCGGACCGGCTGGGGCCGGCCGGGGCCGTAGGGCGAGTAGAACAGGAAAAAGCCGGACAGGCCGCTCAAGACCACGGCGAACAGGGCGGCACTGACCACCTGCCGGGTGCGCCGGGAGGAGATCCGGAACAGGGGGAGCACGAGGCGCAGTCGGATGTACATCAGGATGAAGGGCAGCAGCACTCCCGCCAGCAGCAGGTTTCCCCACAGCTTGGAAAGGAGCACGACCTGGCAGAAGCGCAGGACCGGCAGGCTGAACAGCTCCAGCACGGCCTTGAGGATCCAGTACGGGGAGGCCAGGAAGAACAGCAGCTTGAGGACCCTGCTGGTGACCGCGGAGAACAGCAGCGCGCAGGCGAAGGCCCAGAGGAAATAATAGGTGAAGGAGATGTTGACCGCCGCCAGCACGGCGATGTCCGCCAGTAAAAACAGCAGCGCGGCCGCGGAGTAGAAGCTGCCGCGCAGGGGAACGCGCAGGCGGCGCAGCAACGGCAGCAGGGAGAAGAAGACCAGCAGGGGCACGGCCAGCTTGAAGGCCAGGAAGGGCAGGGGCAGATGAGCCCAGAGATCGGCGGAGTTGCGCAGACGCAGCAGTCCCTCCAGGGCCCAGCTAGCCAGGAACAGCAGCAGGAAGATGAACAGGAAATACAGCGGCAGCACCCAGAAGTCCCGCCCCAGCAGGCGCAGGTAGCGGCGCAGCCGCGGGGTGAACACCAGGCTGTACAGCAGGGCAGCTGCCAGCACCCCGATCAGCAGGACCACGTACAGCTGCTCCGAGACGCGGAAGTAGAACGAGCGGATCTGGAAGAACAGGTAGTGCCGGTCCCAGGTTTCCGGGATGCCGCCGCGGAACGAGTCGCCGAAGCCCTCCAGGAACGCGAGGAAGGAGGCGACCCAGGCCTCCTCCCCCCCTGCGGGCAGCCCGCCGTATTCCCCCTCCAGGACGACGGCCGGGTAGCCGGCGTCCAGAAACGGCTCGATGACGGTGGGCGCGTCGGTCAGGCCGATGCGGAAGATCTGCGTCTCGTTGCCCCGGACCAGGAAGAACAGCCCGGCCGCGTTCAGGGCCCGGGTCGTGCGGTCGATCAGCCAGAAGGGGGACTCGATGCCCCGGCCCCCGGCCCGCACGTGCAGGCGGCTGGGGACGGAGCGCAGGTTCAGGTACATGGCCATGGCGCGTTCGGAGGGGGTGAAGTCGCGCAGAAACAGCCGCGAACCCATGGGGTACTCCGCCCCGCCCCCGAACTCGGCGCCCAGGAACAGCACCTCCAGCGAGAGCGCGGGTCTGGTTTTGCCGACGGCGGCCAACAGGCCCAGGGCCAGGGCCACGTTGATCGAGCCGTCGCGATCCCTGGAAGCCTCCACCGGGTGGTTCAGCGGCACGACCAGAAGAAGCCTGTCCCGCCGCTCGCCGGCCAGGGAGGCGACCAGGCAGCCGGAAAAGGAATGGTTCTGGTCGGACTCGCGGAAGTCCAGGCGGCGCGACGCGATCCCCAGCTCGCGCAGGCGCGCCTCCACGTACTCCAGCACTCCGCGCTCCGCCGCCGAGCCTTCCAGCCGCGGGTACAGCTGCTGCAGCCGGGCGTAATCCGCGAGCACTCGGGCGGCGGCGGACTGCTGGCCGCGCGCGGACACCGCCGCCAGGGTGAGCACAGCAGACAGAATCGCCAGCGACCTCGCAAGGTGCATTCACCGACCAGAATAGTGGCCCGAAAAAAGCATTGCAATACGGGTGGCGTTATTTTATGATTGCCCCCAGGGGATGGCCATACTCGAGGAGATCCTGAACAGGCGTAGCATTCAAAGCTTCAAGCCGGTAGCGGTGAGCGCGGCGAAGCTGGAAAAGGTGCTGGAGGCAGGGCGCCTTGCCCCCTCGGCCAAGAATCGCCAGGAGTGGCGGTTCGTTGTCGTCCAGAAGAAGGCGTTGCGGGAAAAGCTCAAGGAGGCCGCCTTCGGCGAGGAGAAAGTCGGCCAGGCCCCCGTGGTCATCGCCTTGTGCACCACGAACATCGAGTACCGCATGCCCAACGGGCAGCTCTCCTACCCGGTGGACCTGGGGATCGTCGCCGGCTTCATGACCTTGCAGGCGGTCCGCGAGGGACTGGGCACCTGCCTGTTGGGCACCTTCGACGAGACGGCGGTCAAGGAGCTGATCTCCGTCCCCTACTCGATGAAGGTCGTGCTCCTGCTGCTGCTCGGCCACCCGGCGGAGCTGCCCGAGCCGCGCCCCCGCAAGCCCTTGCGTAGCATTGTCTCCTACGATCACTGGTAATAAGCGTACAGGCGCCGCAGGCTGTCCTGGTGCTCCTTGCCGGGGAAGGGGGAAATCGGTCCGCCGAGGTTGAAGAACACAGGGTCGGCTCGGGTCCAGAGCACCTGCACGAAGAAGCTGAAGGGGAGGATGGCGGTTTCCGGGTCCGGCAGGACGGCCACGGTCAGGGCCTCTTCCCGCCTGAGCTCCAGCGGGCGCGTGAGGGAGAGCTGGCAGCCTTCCCGGCTTAAATCCCGAAGGTAGCCGGTCACCTCCCGGCCCCTGATGATGATCTTGGCGTGAGTCTTGAGACGGACCCCGCGGCGCTTGTTTTCGCTCATGCTCCAGTCCCTCCGGTCGACATGCTGATGAACGTCCCCGATACCGGTCCTGCCCCCCAGCGCACCGGCCGCCCCGATGGGTCCAGGAACCCCAGGGAGAAGCACCGGAACACCCGGCGGGCCACCAGCAGCCCCATGCCGAAGCGCTGGTAGTTGTTCCGCTTCTGGTACTCCTGGAACGCTGGGCCGCTGGGGTCCACGGCCGCTGCGTCGTCCTCCAGGCTGTAGGGCAGGCCGGAGGGGTCGAAGCCGCCCCCGAAATCCCGGATCGTCACCCGCAAGCGCCCATCCTCGACGCGGAACACCGTGTGCACCCGCTCGCTGACCCGCCGCTCCCGGTGGGCTCGCAGGGAGTTGCTGATCAGCTCCAGGACGGCAAACTTGACGTTCTCGGGGCTGCCGATGCTGGCGGGGAGGGCGAGGTTGTTCAGGATGTCTAGAACCTTACGGTATTCGGCGGCGGGGTGGATACTCAGTCGTAGCTGCCGGCAGCGCCGGCTGCGGATCGAAAGGCTTTCATCCATTTGAAAAACCGTGGATCTTGTTGTCTAATACCCCTATGCTCTATCTGCTGGTCACCATCGGCCATTATAGACAATTGGCCAGGATTGACCAAGAGTTTCTTCAGTCCCTCGAGGCCGGCATCCGCAAGCTCGGCACCCAAGGCGGCGTCCCCCCCGAGGTGCTGCGGGACGGCAGCGCGCTGTTCGTGCTGGGCCCAGAGGGCCAGGTTGACCCGCGGCGCGCCCTGGAGCTGGCTTTCCCGCTGGCCGCCCTGCTGGAGGAGAAAAAGGAGGAGCTCTACGGCTACCAGCTGCTGCTGGCGGTGCTGGAGGAGGCCGGCGCCGAAGCCGCCCTGCGGCAGCTGAAGGGCCTGCTGGCCGGAAGCGAGGAGGAAGGGGAGCTTTGGATCGAGGCGGGCGCCATTCCGCTTTTCACCAGCCTGGTGCAAACGCGCCGCTCGCGGGAGCTGTGGCGGGTGTTGGACCGGGCCCTGCCCCGGGAGGCCCCCCGGGAGGTCCGGCAGGCACGGTGGGTGCAGGAGCGGCTGGTGTTCCAGGGCTTCCAGGCGCTCAACCGCCAGCTGGAGCGCAAAGTCGAGGGCCTGGGCCTGTACCTGTACGGCCCGGTGTCCCAGGATCGCCGCGGCATCGTGGACGCCCTGCAGGAACGCCTGGTCGGCACTGCCGCCGTCCGCCGCTTCCCGCGGTTGTACGCCCTGTTCGAGCGCCGCTCCACGCTGCACCCGTTCCTCAACAGCGTGGACCCGGCCTTCCTGCCGCACGTGGGCCGGTACCTGGAGAGCCATGAGCAGGCGGCCTGGGCTGCGCTGGCCGACCTGCTGAGCTACTTGAAACCCGGCGTGGACTCGCGCGCTCCCGCCCCGGCCCGCGCCTCCGGGCCAGGGCGGGAGCGGGGGCGGCCGGCGCAGGCCGGCGCCGCGCAGCGGTCGGAGGCAACCCCCGGCGTCCCGGAGCTCTGGCCGGACCACCTGGCCGAGGATTTTCTCCTTTCCTACCAGCTCTACCTCAGCGCCTACTTCCGGATGCTGGAGGAAAACTTTCTGCCCGCCGTGCTGATCTGCGAGGACCTGGACGCCTACCAGCCCTCCACCATGCGGATCCTGTCGATACTGTTGAAGGACTTCGCGCACCGCCCCTCGTTCCTGCCGGTGTTCACCTCCGGCCAGAAAGAGATGCCGGAAGCCCTCGCCGCGCTGAACCCCGTGCGGCTGTCCGTCCGCCCCCTGCGTCTGGCTGAGATGGGACGCCTCGCCGCCGAGCATTTCCCCGGTCTGCGGGTCCCCGGCAAGGACTGGCTGCGCATCCGCCTGGCGGTACGCGGCAAGCCGGTGTCCCTTCAGCATTGCCTGCTGTACCTGGAGGGCAAGGGGCTCATCGAGAAGGAAGGGGAGCAGTACCGCTGGCAAGCCGCGGAGGGCTGGGAGACGGTCCTGCCCAAGCAGCCGCTCACCCTCTCCTGGCAGCTGGTTGCGGACCTGGGCGCGGAGCTCCAGCGGGTACTGTTCGTGGCCTACCTGGCGCAGGGGCTGCTGGACCTGCAAGGGTTTCTGGCTTTTCTCGGTGTGCTGGGAATCGCCGAGGCCCGGGCCGTCAAGGCGGTGGAGGAGCTGGCGAGCTTGAACCTGGTGCACGCGTCCCACCACCTGGTGCCGGTGTTCCCGGCCTTCCGCCAGCGGCTGCGCAGGCGGGTGGTGGCCGCGGAGCCCGGGCTGGAGGAGCGCCTGCTCACCCACCTGGTCGAGCTGTGGCGCCGGGGGGCCTACCCGCATCGGGTACTGCTGTTTTTCCTGCTCGCGAAAAACCGGCACACGGCCGCCGCCCTGGAGGTCCTGGGGGAGCTGCTCAAGCGCAAGCTCGACGAGCTGGACTTCGCGGGGGTGCGCCTGTTCCTGGAGCCGAAGAACTTCCGCCTGACCGCCAGCCTCGGGGCCGAGGAGCAGAAGAGCCTGGCCATGCTCCTGGGGGCGGCGCGCATCCGCTACAACCTGCTGCTGGGGAACCGCAAGGAGGCGGAGGCGGCCTACCTGACGGCCGTGGACCAGGGCAGCGATTTCCAGGTGAGCCTGCTGAAGGGGGAGCTGTTCCTGCAGATCGGCCGCTTCCTGGCAGCCCGGGGGGAGACCAACATTGCCCTGCAGTGGGTCAAGAAATCCGTGATCCAGTTCCAGGGCTCCGGCAGCGCGGCGGCCGAAAGGGAGGCCACGCTGGAGCTGGGCGCGGTCCTGCTGGCCGAGGCGCGTGTTTCGGAGGCCGTGGAGTACTTCACCCTGGCCGGTCAGGCCCAGGCGCCCGACCCGGGGGAGCTGCGGAAAGCGGCGCTGCGCGGGGCGGCGCTGTTCATCCAGGGCAACCTGTCGCGCGCCCAGGCCGAGACCCAAGGCGGCCTGGCCAAGGCGCGCGCGCTCAAGCGGCGCGAGTGGGAGCTGTTCTTGAGCTTCCTGGCGGCCCGTCTCCTGTTCGAGCTGGGTTCATACGCGGAGGCGGTGCAGGGTTTCCAGGAGGCCCTGGCCGTGGAGGCGCTCTACCCGGCCGCGGCCGCCAACAAGGTGCTGTACGCCTGGCTGGCCCGGGCCTTCGCCTACGCCGGCAGCCCCGAGCAGGCCCTGCGCATCCTCGGCCCGCTGAAGCAGAGCTGGGAGAGCTGCCTGTTCCAGGCCGAGGCCTGCTTCTTCAGCCGGGAGCTGGCCAAGGCGCTGGAATACTGCGGCCAGGCGCTGTCCCTGACCTCCTCCCTGGAGACCTACTCCGGGGAGAGGGTGCTGTGGGCCGACGGCTTCAGCGACGTGGAGGGCCGCTGCCTAGTGCTGGCCAAGGACGGAGCGTTGGCCCTGCGCCTGGTGCAGTCCCTGCAGGCCTACCTCTGGGGGTTGGAGGGCAGCGTGGAACGGGCCACCGAGCAGCTGCACGCCATCACCCGCAGCGGGCATATCCCGGAGGCGGACCCCTACCAGAGTCTCTACCATTACTGGTACGCCAGTATTCTTCCGGACATCCGCCAGGAGGCGCTGGACGACCGGCTTACGGTGCTCAACAAGGCCCTGCAGTTGCTGCAGCAACGGGCCAGCCGCATCGAGGACTCCACCCTGCGCTGGCACTACCTGAACAACAACCGCTGGAACGCCGGCCTATTCGCCGAGGCCCGCAGGCGCAAGCTGATATGAGACGGCGGCGAACCGGCATTGACGCAAGGCCACGCGAGGGCGTATACTAGACTAAGTCATTCTCTGGGGGGGGAAATGGCCGAGCAGCTTATTCTCAAGAGCCTGCCTTTCATACGCATCCTTCCAAACTGGGCGCAGGAGTTGGCCTATAAGTACTGCTCCAAGACCGCCAACCTGTACATCGTCCACGGCAACATCCGGGACTTCCTGCCCCACAAGATGAACGACAACGAGTTCAACTTCGTCAAGATCCAGAACTACATCGCCGAGGTGCTGTTCGGCAACCGCGACCTCATCGCCTTCTACGACCGCTCCGCGGGGGTGACCTTCTGCACCCCGGAGATGCGCCGGGACTACCTGGCCGCCTGCGGCGGCGGCAACGGGCAGGCCGTGCAGGCCCTGTCCCGCGACCCCCTGGAGGCCTTCCCGGCCTGGGAGCAGTACTGCTACCGCCACGTGTCGAGCAAGCGGCGGATCGTGCTGATCATCGACTACGCCGAGACCATCCTGCCCAACACCGACATCTCCCGCTTCACCGATGAGGACCGCTACTGCCTGGTAACCCTGAACCGCTGGGCCAACGACCCGATCTTCACCGAGGGGGACATCTCCATCATCCTCCTGACCGAGAACCTGGCCGACCTGAACACCAAGGTGGTGCGCTCGCCGGCCTCGATCAAGGTGAACATTCCGCTGCCCGACGAGACGGTGCGCCAGCGCTTCCTCGCCTGGCTGGAGAAGAAGGGCAGGCTCCTGCTGGAGAACCGCCTCAACCCCGAGAAGGTGGCCAAGATCACCAGCGGCCTCAACCTGGTGAACATCCACCAGCTGGCCGCCGAGAGCTACCAGGAGGACCGGGAGATCGGCCTGGAGTACCTGCGCCTGAAGAAGAAGGAGATGATCGAAACCGAGGCCTCGGGCCTGCTGGAGTTCATCGAGAGCGAGTTCGACCTGGGCATGGTCTCAGGGCATGGCTACGTGAAGAAGCGCTTCAAGAGCGCGGCCAAGGCCATCAAGATCGGGCGCCTGGACGTGCTGCCCATGGGCTACCTGATCGCCGGCCCGGTGGGCACGGGCAAGAGCTTCATGGTCACCGCCTTCGCCGGCGAGATCGGCATCCCCATCGTGAAGTTCCGCAACTTCCGCTCCAAGTGGCAGGGGGTCACCGAGGCGAATCTGGAGAAGGTCTTAAGCATCCTCACGGCCATGGCCCCGGTCGGGGTGATGATCGACGAGGCTGACGCCTTCCTGGGGGACCGCAACCAGGACGGGGACTCGGGCACCTCCAACCGCATCTTCGCCCAGATCGCCTCGTTCATGGGCAACACCGAGTACCGCGGCAAGATCATCTGGTTTCTGATCACCTGCCGCCCCGACCTGCTGCCCATCGACCTGAAGCGCCAGGGGCGGGCCGAGGAGCACCTGGCCCTGTTCTACCCGGAAACCATCGAGGAAAAGCAGGAGCTGTTCCAGACCCTGGTGCGCAAGCTCAAGCTCAAGGTTCAGAGCGTGGACATCATCGAGCTGTTCAAGAAGTACAAGTTCGACTTTTCCGGCGCCGATTTAGAGTCCATCCTGATCCGGGCCAAGTTGCTGGCGGCCATGAACAACCACGTGATCATCACCGGCGAGGACCTGGACGAGACTATCCGCGACTTCAATCCCCCCTCCTACCCGCACGAGATCGAGCTGCAGAACCTGGTGGCCGTCCTGGAGTGCACCAGCCGGGAGATGATCCCCAAGCGCTTCCAGAACATGGAGCGCGCGCGCCTGGTATCCGAGATCCAGCAGCTGAAGGTCCTGATGGGGGAGCGGGAGTAAGCCGGGCGTTCCTTCCCTGGGCCGGCCTGCCGCAGGGCGGTAAGTCCCCTCTTCTAGTATTATTTCTGTTCCTCTTCCTGTTCGTGCTCCAGCAGCTTTCTGGTAGAAAGCAGGCCGCAGGCCGCGGCGATGTCCAGCCCCCGCGACTTGCGCAGGGTAGTGATGTAGCCGCTGGCCTTCAGCCTGGCCTGGAAGGCCTCGATCCGCTCGGGGGGGCTCGCCGCGAGCGGGGAGCCGGGGATGGGGTGGAAAGGGATGAGGTTGATGCGGCAGGGGATGCCCTGCAGGATGCGGCTCAACTCGCGGGCGTGATGAGGCGAGTCGTTCAGGCCGTCGAACAGGATGTACTCGAAGGACACCCGGCGCCGGCCCGCGTGCGGCCGCTCCCGCAAGGCCCGCAGGACCTCGCGCAGGGGGTAGAGGTTCTCCACCGGCATCAGCTGCCGGCGCTCCTCCTCGAAGGGGGAGTGCAGGCTCACCGCCAGGTGGCAGCGGCTGGCCTCCAGGAAGCGCAGCATGGCCGGCAGCAGGCCGACCGTGGAGACCGTGACCCGCGAGGGGCTGAAGCCGTAGCCGTAATCGGAGGTGAGGATCTCCAGGCTGGCCAGCACGGCATCCAGGTTGTCCAGCGGCTCGCCCATGCCCATGTAGACCAGGTTGGTGAGCCGTCCCCGCTCCGGCAGGCTGCGCACCTGGTTGAGGATCTCGCCGGGGTCCAGGTTGCCCTGGAAGCCCTGCCGCCCGGTCTGGCAGAAGAGGCAGCCCAGCTTGCAGCCCACCTGCACGGACAGGCACAGGGTCGCTCGCCGGGCCTCCGGGATGAAGGCTGCTTCCACGAAGCGGCCCGCGGCGGGGAACAGGTACTTGCGAGTGCCGTCGGCGGACTGGACCGCCGAGGCCGGGGCCCGGACCCGGAGGTCGTAGCGCTCGGCGAGCCAGGCGCGGGAGTGAGCCGGCAGGTTCAGCATGAGCTGGAAGGAGTCGGCGTGCCGGGCGTACAGCCAGTGGGCCAGCTGCCGGGCGGCGTACGGCCTCAGGCCGGCCTCCGCGGCGATGCTCCCCAGAGCGGACAGGGTCTTGCCGAAAAGGTTTTCCTTAGCCGCGCTCATCAGCCGCATCCATTCAGAAATAGATCTCCGCAAGGATGTTGCGGAACGGCACGCCTCGGGAAGCGGGAGCCGTGGTCCTCACTGTCTTCCTCACTTGGGCTCCAATATAACGAGTCCGGGAGGCGTTGTTCCAGGTGCCGCCGCGGGTGGAATCCTTCTTGACTCGCTAGCGGGCGCGACCGATAATCGCAGTACGGAGTAGGAGCTTGGAGCCGCGTAAGGCAGAGTTTTCCCGCAAGACCGCGGAGACCGACGTTCGCGTCGAGGTGGCCCTCGAGACGCCGGGCCTGCGCGCCGGCCTCCGGCGGGATGTCCACGAAGGGCACCATCGCCTGAGGTCGTATGGGTAGCCGGGAAGAGCTGTTGGGTCGCCTGCCCAAAGAAGGCTTCCTCAAGATCTCCTCCGAGAAACCCGCCCGGCTCACCGAAGGGGAGCGGGTCGCCCTGATCCGCAAGGGCAACGAGTTGTTCAATCTAAAAAAATTCGACCTGGCGCGCAAGATCTTCGTGACCACGGGGTACAGCGACGGCCTGATCCGGCTGGGAGACGCATATTTGAAGCAGTCCCGACCGCTGGAAGCCTTCCGTATGTACCTGCTGGCGCCGGACGGCAAGAAGGTGGAGGCCCTGCTGGAAAAGACCGTCGCCGTGCTCCGGCACTGGTTGTCCGAGCAGCCGGGGGCGTGAACAGAGCCCCGGGGCGCGCCGCCTACTCCAGCACGGCGCGGATGCGGCGCACCCCCGCCGAGGAGGACTGCTCTTTCTGGATCACGAAGCGCCCCAGCTCCCCGGTGCGCTCCACGTGCGGCCCGCCGCACACCTCCCTGGAGAAGCCGCCGATAAAGTAGACCTTGACCATCTCCTCGTACTTGTCCCCGAACAGGGCGATGGCCCCGGAGGCCCGGGCCTGGTCCAGGGTCATGGTCTGGAAGCTCACCGCCAGGTCCGCCCGGATCTGCTCGTTGGCGATCGCTTCCACCCGACGGACCTCGCCCTCGGTCATGGCAGCGGGGTGGGTGAAGTCGAAGCGCAGTCGCTCCGGGGTGATGTTGGAGCCCTTCTGCTGGACGTGCGCGCCCAGCACCTGACGCAGAGCCTGGTGCAGGAGGTGGGTGGCGGTATGCAGGCGGCGGGTCATCTCGGTGTTGTCGGCCAGGCCGCCCTTGAACGCTTTTTCAGCGCCGCTCTTGGAGAGCTCCTGGTGTTTGCCGTAGGCTTCCTGGAAGCCTACCAGGTCCACGCTCAAGCCGTGTTCGGCAGCCAGCTCCTGGGTGAGCTCGATGGGGAAGCCGTAGGTGTCGTACAGCCGGAAGGCCACCCGCCCCGGCACCACCGGCTTCGGGTTCTTCAATAGATTGGGCAGCAGCTTCTCGAACTCGTGCTCGCCCTTCTGCAGCGTGGCCAGGAAGCGTTTCTCCTCCTGGGCCAATTCCGATACAACGAGCTCCAGCCGGCGTTCCAGCTCGGGGTAGTCCTCGCGGTTGATCTGAACGGCCGCCCGCGCCGGGGCGTCCAGAAAATCCCGCTCCACGCCCAGCTTGCGGGCGTGGCGGATGGCCCGCCGGACGAGGCGCCGCAGGATGTAGCCCTGGCCGAGGTTGGAGGGCTTCACTCCCTTCTCGTCCCCGAGGATGAACACCGCGGAGCGGATGTGGTCGGCGATGATGCGGATGGAGCGGTCCGCCGCCTCCTGCCTGCCGTAGACGGCCCCCGATACGGACTGGATGCTCTGGAGGATGGGCTGGAGCATCTCGGTCTCGAACACGCTGTAACGGCCCTGCAGCATGGCGGCGGTGCGCTCCACGCCCATGCCCGTGTCCACGGTCTTCTGGGCCAGGGGCAGGTAGGCGCCCTCGGCGGTTTTGTTGTACTGCATGAACACGTTGTTCCAAACCTCGAAGTACTTGCCGCACTTGCATCCCGGGCGGCAGTCCGGCGAGCAGGGCGGAGAGCCGGTGTCGATGAACATTTCGGTGTCCGGCCCGCATGGCCCGCTCTGGCCGGCGGGCCCCCACCAGTTGTCCTCCCGGCCCAGGAAATAGATGCGCTCCCGGGGGATGCCCAGGCGGCGCCAGACGTCCTCCGCCTCCTCGTCCGGTGGGACCTCGCCGTCGCCGGCGAACACGGTCACCGACAGGCGGGCCGCCTCGAAGCGGAGCCATTCCCCGGAGGTGAGGAACTCGTAGCTGAAGCGGATGGCCTCCTCCTTGAAGTAGTCTCCCAGGGACCAGTTGCCCAGCATCTCGAAGAAGGTCAGGTGGTGGCGGTCGCCCACCTCCTCGATGTCCCCCGTGCGGATGCATTTCTGCACGTCGACCAGCCTCCGACCGGCGGGATGCGGCTCGCCTAGTATAAAGGGGACCAGCGGGTGCATGCCCGCCGTGGTGAACAGCACCGTGGGGTCGTTCTCTGGGATCAGGGACTTGCCGGAGATCACCGCGTGCCCCTTGCCGCGGAAAAAGGCCATGTATTTCTGCTTCAGCTCGCGCCCGGTCATGCGAGTGATCCTACGAGCGCGGGACCTGCGTGTCAACGTGGGGCCGGCTGTGTGCTCCGCGCTTGCCTGGCGGCCCCTCGCTTACTACTATAACACCCATGCGTCGAGGATTTGCCCCGGGGCAGCCGCGCTTCCAGGGGGTGTTTTTCGACCTGGATGGGGTGGTGGCGGATTCCGAGCCGCTACACGTCCAGGCCTGGGTGGAGGTCCTGGGGAGGCTGGGTGTGGGCCCGGAAGCGATCGGGGCTGAAAGCCTGGCCGCCTGGGTGGGCGTCCCCGACGTGCAGATCGTGGCCGGCCTGGTCGAACGACACCGGCTGCCGCTCACCCCCGCAGAACTGCTGGCCGGCAAGCGCGCCGCCTACCGGGAGCTGATCCCGAGGGCCTTGACCTCCTTCCCCGGCGTGGCCGAGGAACTGGCCTCCTGGGATGGGGTGCCCCTGGGCATGGCCACGGCCACGCCGCGCCGCGAGGCGCAGCTGATGCTCTCCACGCTCGGCCTCGACCGGGTGTTCCGCGTCCTGGTCGCGGGGGACGACGTCCAGCGGCCCAAGCCCGCGCCGGACTGCTACCTGCTGGCCGCCGCGCGTCTCGGGCTGGATCCTGCGCGGTGCGCGGCCGTGGAGGATGCCCCCTTCGGGGTGCGCGCGGCCCGGGCGGCGGGCCTGCACGTGCTGGGGGTCGCCACTTCGTTTCCGCGCGAGAGGCTGGAGGAGGCGCACCGCCTGTTTTCCACGACCCTGGAAGCGGTCCGCTGGCTGAAGCCCCGGACTGCGAGCGCTTGACGTCCGGCTCCGGGAACGGGCAAAGTAAAGAAAGGCAACGACAGCGAGGAGGCTACGACAATGGACCTGTCCAAGTTCCGGATCGAAGAGGTATACCAGTTCGCGGTGACGATCGAGCAGGGCGGTTTCGACTTCTACGGGAAGCTGATCGAGGCCTGCGACAACACGCGCGTGAAGAACGAGCTGAAGTTTCTCCGAGACGAGGAGGCGCAGCACAAGGCCTTCTTCCAGGGCGAGCTGCGCAAGAAGGGCAAGGACGAAGTCACCCTCAGCCCGGGCCTGGCCGGGGTCATGGACGCGGAGTTCCTCAAGCCCATGGAGGAGTTCTACCGGGCCAAGAAGATCACCCGCACCGACGAGGCGCTGCGCTTCGGGGCCGCGGTGGAGCAGAAGACCATCGACTTCTACGGCGACCTGCGCAAGCAGTCCGGGGACGCCGGCTTGCTGAAGGACCTCGACGCGATCATCGAGGAAAAGAAGAAGCACAAGCAGAAGCTGAATATCATTCTCGCCTATTAGCTCACTCGAGCTCCACCCGCTCCCCGTAGGAGGGGATGTGCACCTCCCAGCCGCGGGAGCGGATGGAGGCGGCCAGCGCCTCGGCGGCGGCCGGTTCGCCGTGGGTCAGGAACAGGCGCCGGGGCGGCTGCCGCTGAGGCTGGAGCCAGCGCTCCAGCTCCCCGCGGTCGGCGTGGGCGGAGAAACCGCTGATGCGCCGCACGCGCGCCCGCACGCGGTGGGTCTGCCCGAGGATGCGCACCTGCCTGGCCCCCGAGAGGATCTCCCGGCCCAGGGTCCCCTCCGCCTGGTAGCCCACGAACAGCACCGTGCTCTCGCGCCGGCCGATGTTGGCGCTCAAGTGGTGCTTGATCCGGCCCCCCGTGCACATCCCCGACCCGGCGATGATCACCGCGGTGCCCCGCAGGTGGTTGAGGGACTTGGACTGGGCGACGCTGCGCACCATGGCCAGGCCGGGGAAGGCGAAGGGGGAGGCCCCGGTGAGCATCAGCCGGCGCATCTCCTCGTCGAACAGGTCGGGGTGGTGAAGGAACACCTCCGTGACCTCCACGGCCATGGGGCTGTCCACGAACACCAGCACGTGCGGGATGCGGTCCGCGGCCAGGAGGCGGCTCAGGTAGTACAGCACTTCCTGGGTGCGCTCCAGGGCGAAGCTGGGGACGATCAGGTTGCCCCCGGCCCTGCGGGTGGACACCACGGCCTCCGCCAGTGCCTGCACGATGCCGGCGGTGTCCTCATGAAGGCTCCCCCCGTAGGTGGACTCCAGCAGCACATAGTCGGAAGGCTCCAGGGGCTCCGGATCGCGGATGATCGGCCGGTCCCAGCGGCCGACGTCCCCTGAAAAAAGCACGGAGCGACGCGTCCCGTCGCGGCCGTACTCCAGCCGCACCGAGGCGGAGCCCAGGATGTGCCCCGCCTCCCGGAACACGGCCGTGAGGCCCGCGCCGACCTCCAGGGGCCGGCCGTAGGAAGCGGCGGCGAACAGGGGCAGGGTCCTCGCGACGTCCTCTTCGCTGTACAGGGGAACCGCCGGGTGCGGCCCCTCGCGCCCTTCCCTCTCGTGCCGGGCCCGCTTGGACGCCGCATCCTCCGCCGCGAGGCGGGCGGAGTCCAGGAGCACGTAGCGGGCGATCTCGGCGGTGGCCGACGTGCAGAAAATCCGGCCGCGGAAGCCCTCCCGCACCAGCTTGGGCAGCAGGCCGCAGTGATCCAGGTGGGCGTGGGTCAGGAGCACCGCCTGGAGCGAGGCCGGCTCGACCTGGAAGGGATTCCAGTTGCGCTCCTGGTATTTGCGCTCCTGGAAAAGGCCGCAATCCACCAGCACCCTCGCCCCGCCGGTCTCCAGCAGGTAGCAGGAGCCGGTGACGCCTCGCGCCGCGCCCAGGAAACGCAGGGTGGCCAGGGGAACCTCCTTCAGGGGTAAAGCCGCGCGATAGTCCGCGGGAAAGGGATGGCCTCGCGGATGTGGTGGATGCCGGTGAGCCAGGTGACGGTGCGCTCCAGCCCCAGGCCGAAGCCGGAGTGGGGCACCGAGCCGAAGCGGCGCAGCTCCAGGTACCAGGTGTAGGAGGACTCCGGCAGCTTCTGCTCGCGGATGCGGGCCAGAAGCTTGTCCAGGTCGTCCTCCCTCTGCGAGCCGCCGATGATCTCCCCGTAGCCCTCGGGGGCCAGCAGGTCGGCGCAGAGGACCGTGTCGGGGTTGGCCGGATTTTCCTTCATGTAGAAGGCCTTGGCCTTCTTGGGGTAGTTGGTCAGGAACAGCGGCTGGTCGTAGCGGCTGGAAAGGACGGTCTCCTCCTCGGCGCCCAGATCGCTGCCCCACTCGAAGGGGTGGCCCTCCTTGCGCAGGATCTCCACCGCCTCCCCGTAGTCCAGGCGGGGGAAGGGCGGCTTCACCCGGGCCAGCCTGGAGGTGTCCCGCTCCAGGAGCTTGAGCTCCGGCCCGCACCGCGAGAGCACGTCCTGCACCAGGGTGCCGATCATCTGCTCCTGCAGCTCGAGGTTGCCCTCGTTGTCCAGGTAGGCCACCTCGGCCTCCAGCATCCAGAACTCGGTCAGGTGCCGGCGGGTCTTGGACTTCTCCGCCCGGAAGGTGGGGCCGAAGTTGTAGACCTTGCCGAAGGCGGCGCAGGCCGCCTCCAGGTACAGCTGCCCGGTCTGGGCCAGGTAGGCGGTGCCCAGGTCGAAGTAGGGCACCTCGAACAGGGAGCCCGCGCTCTCGCCGATGGCCCCGGTCAGGATGGGCGTGTCGATCAGGAGGAAGCCGCGGGAGTTGTAGAAGCCGCGCAGGGAGGCGATGGCCTCGTGCCGGACGCGCAGGATCGCCCCGGGCAGCGAGGAGCGCAGCCACAGGTGGCGGTTCTCCAGCAGGAAGTCGATGCCGTGCTCCTTCTTGGCGATGGGGAAGTCCTCGACGGGGTTCTGCACGACCTCCACCCCGGTCACGGCCAGCTCGTAGCCGCCGGGGGCGCGCTCCTCCAGGTGCACCCGGCCGCGCACCTTGAGCGAGGCTTCCATCTTGAGGACCCCTATCGAAGCGAAGCTTCCCTCGTCGCACTCCCCCTGCACGGCGACCGCCTGGAGGCGGCCCGAGCCGTCGCGCAGCTGCAGGAAATGGATCTTGCCCTTGGAGCGCAGGTTGAACAGCCAGCCGGCGATCTCCACCTCGCGGTCCACGTGCTTTCCGACCTCGGCGATCAGCGTTCTGGGCACACTCATACGACTTGTTCCCCCTCCTGGATGATGCGGATCTCGCCCTTATCCCGTTGGCTGCGAATATAGTCCATGAACTCCGCGAGGGCCCGGTCGATCTCCGAGCGGAACACCGAGCCCAGGCGCACCGACTCCTGCTCGACCAGCTCCCAGCGCCGCTCGGAGAGGTTGGCCTGCAGGCGGGCCAGCTGCGTTTCGGTCAGGCCCTTGGCGATCCGGGCCAGCTCCGTCTCGGAGAAGTCGCGCAGCACCTTTTCCAGGTCGCGGTCCGGGATGGCGAACAGCACGTCCATGGTCATGAGGCGCTTGGACAGCGCCTGGGCCAGGGTCCGGTCCTGGCGCTGGAGGCTTTCCATGATCGCCCGCTCCGGGCCGGGGGCCATGTTGCGCAGGATCTCGGCCAGGACGGCCTGGCCGTCGACCTCCTGGGTGACGATCTGGCCCTGGGCGCGCACCTTCTCGCGCAGCGAGCCCTCGGCCCGCCTCAGGACCTCCGGGTTGATCTGCGTCAGGTGGGCCATGCGCTGCACCACGGGCACCTGCACCTCGGGGGGTAGAGAGCCCAGCACCTGGGCCGCGCGCTCCGGCGCCAGGTGCGGGATGATCACGGCCAGCACCTGCGGGGACTCGTTCTTCAGCAGCAGCTTGACCTGCTCGATGTCCAGGTCCATCAGGAAGGCGAAGGGATGGGGCGCGGTCTTCAGGGCCAGGCGGTCGATCAGGGCGCTGGCCCGGTCCTCGTCGAAGGCGGCGCGCAGGATTTCCTTGGCCATATCCACGCCGCCGCGGGCGACCAGGTCCTTGGTCTTCACCAGGTACCCGAACTCCTCCAGGATTTTAGAGGCCTCCTGGATGTCCATCCGCTGGAGGGCGGCGATCTCCCGGGTGATGCCGGCCACCTCCTCCTCCGACAGGTGCTTGAGCACCTCGGAGGCCTGCTCCTTGCCCAGCAGCACCAGGAAACGGGCGGCCTTCTCGTAGCCCTTGTCCCTGGCCACGTCCCGCGGGTTACCCGGATTCATGCCAACGATAGTACCGTGAAGCGGAGGGCCGGTCAATTCGAAGGCGAGGAAGGCGCCTGGGCCCGCAGGTACAACGTCTCGAGCAGCTCCGGCAGAGGCAGGGGGGCGCTGTGCTGCAGCAGGCAGCGCTGCGAGCGCTCCAGCCCCGTGTTCAGGGAGGCGTTGCCTACCGCGGCTTCCACCTCCTCGGGTCCGCGGCGGCCTGCCAGCGCCTCCTGCAGCAGGGCGAGCGCCGGCACTGCTTGGGCCAGGGACTGCGCATAGAGCTCCGGGAAGCTGGCGCAGGATGTCCGCTCCCCGCGGCAGGGGTGGCGCCAGGGCGCGTGCGCGGAGTTGAGGAAGTCGATGTCCGCCGGCAGCTCCCGGGGGTGAAACAGCGCCAGGCGCTGGCGCGGGGCCTCGCGGTCCCGCTCCAGCGCCAACCGCAGGTAGCGGGGCTGCGACGGATCGGTGTAGGTGTAGAAGAACATGGCGTCGGCGTAGGCATTCTCGATGCGCCGGCGGTCGCGGCTTTTGAAGGCCATGCGCGGGTAGGCGGCATTAAGGGCCTTGAGCAGCGCCTTGACCAAGGGGTAGGGCAGCACTGGCCCGCAGCCCAACAGCTCGGGCAGGGGGAGGGCCGCAGGTTCCAGGCCCCGCCGCTCCCGCAGCGTCAGCACGTCCAGGATGCGCTCGTAGAAGATGTGGCAGCGGAAGTACTTCTCGGTTTCGGGCCGCGCGCGGTCCACCCAGCCGGAGAAATACACGATGAAGGGGTGCGTGCCGCGGTCCAGGAAGGCGTGCGTCGCCCACCCCAGGGTGAAGGCTTCCAGCTCGCCCCGGACCTCCTCGTCGAGGCCGCGCTCCTCCAGGCGGCGGATCTCGCGCACCAGGTTTGCGGTCAGGCGGCCGTAGCCTTCCCGGTGGGCCGCAACCCCGTATTTCAGGCCGGTGGGCCGGGTCCGCTGGTTATGATAGAAGAAGTCCGGTCCCTGGGCCCCGAAGCGGAACAGTTTTCCATGGCGCTCCAGCAGCGCCGGCGCGCGGGCGCCCAGCGCGGCCTGAAGGGCCTCTTCGGCGAAAAGGAGGTGGCAGATCTGGGCGGGCATGAGTCAATACCCTCGCGGCTGGAAGATGGACACCCGCGACAGTTCTTCGTACAACTCCCGCTCGCGCGCGCTCAGGGAGCCGGGGACCACGATGCGGATGACGGCGTACAGGTCCCCCGGGCCGCCGCCGCGGTGGGCCAGGCCCTTGCCGCGCAGGCGCAGGCGCTGGCCGCTCTGGGCCCCCGCGGCCAGCTTGAGGGTCGCTTTACCCTCCAGCAGCGGCACCTCGATGCGCGAGCCCAGCGCCGCCTCCCAGGGGGTGACGGGCACCTCCAGCTCCAGGTCCTGGCCGTTTAAGCGGAACAGCGGGTGGGGAGCCAGGCGCACGCGCAGGTAGAGGTCCCCCGCCTGGGCTCCGCCGCCGCCGCCCTGGCCCCGCAGTCGCAGACGGTGGCCGTCGGTCGTGCCGGCGGGGATGTTCACCTCCAGGGTCTTGCCGCCCTCGAGGGTCAGGGTCTTGCGCACCCCGCGATGAGCCTCCTCCAGGCTGATGGCGATCTCCGCCTCCCGGTCCTCGCCGGGGGTCGCGCGCGCCCAGGCCGCCCGGCCCGATCGGCCCGCCCGGCCGCGGCCGTTGGGCTGCCCGCCGAAGAGAATCTCGAAGAAATCGCTGAACCCCGAGAAGGGCGACTCCTCGAAGTCCCCGCCGGACATGTCGAAGCGGAAGCCCCGCCCGGCGCCCGGCCGCGCGCCGAAAAACTCCCACCCCGGCGGCGGGCTGAAGTCCTGCCCGGCTTGCCAGTTCTCGCCCAGCGAGTCGTAGCGGCGGCGCTTCTCCGGGTCCTTGAGCACCTCGCTGGCCTCGTTCAAGCGTTTGAACTTCTCCTCCGCGTCCGGGCTCTTGTTCACGTCCGGGTGCAGCTTGCGGGCCAGCTTGCGGTAGGCGGTCTGGATCTGCTCCTGGCTCGCCCCGCGGTCCACGCCTAGTGTCTCGTAGTAGTCCTGAAATTTGACTGCCATGTCCGTTTGCGCATAATGTACTCATCCTGAATTTCAACGTCAATGCGGGCGCTTGACAACGCCGTTGCCGCGGCCAAAATATTCTAAGGTTCCGTGGAATAGGAGAACCCAATGCTTACCACCTCCCGCTTCGCCCTGAACCACATCGCCAGCCCCGGCCTGGGGCTGGAGCAGTTTCTGCGGCTGGCGCCAAGCATCGGGGCTGAGGCGTTGCGCGCCAGCATACGCGCGTTGAGGGAGTAAATGATATGGGCAAGTTTCCGGTAGGCAACGCTCCCTGCTCCTGGGGCACTCTGGAGTTCGAGGGCCTGGGCGCGGAGCAGGTGCCGTGGGACCGCATGATGGACGAGCTGGCCGAGACTGGCTACTCGGGCATGGAGCTGGGCGACTGGGGGTACCTGCCCGTCGAGCCGGGGGCTCTGACCCGGGAGCTGGCGCGCCGCAGCCTCACGATGCTGGGCGCCTTCGTGCCGGTGGCCTTCCGCGACGAGGCGCGGCACGCCGAAGGGGAGGAGGCGGCCCTGCGCACGGCGCACCTGCTCGCTTCGGTGGCCGGACGGACGGCCCCTTTCCTGGTGCTGGCCGACGAGAACGGCAGCGACTCAGTGCGCACCGGCAATGCCGGACGGGTGAAGCCTGAGATGGGCCTGAGCGCGGCGGAATGGCAGGTCTTCGCGCGAGGCGTGGAACGCGTCGCGGCGGCGGTGAAGCGGGAGACGGGCCTGGCCACCGTGTTCCACCACCATTGCGCCGGCTTCGTGGAGACCCCGGAGGAAATCCGGCGCCTGCTGGAGCTGACGTCCCCCGAGCTGGTGGGCCTGGTGTTCGACACCGGCCACTTCGTGTACGCTTCCGGCGGCCGCCCCGCGGCGGAGGGCTTGGAGCTGTACGGGGACCGGGTCTGGTACATGCACTTCAAGGACTGCCACCCCGGGGTGGCCGCGCAGGCGCGGGCCGAGGGTTGGGACTACTTCCAGGCGGTGCGCCACGGGCTGTTCTGCGAGCTGGGCCGAGGCAACGTGGATTTCGCCTCCGTGGTGAAGTGGCTGGAGGCAAGGGGCTACGCCCACTACGTGCTGGTGGAGCAGGACGTGCTGCCGGGCATGGGGGCCCCCAAGGAAAGCGCCCGGCGCAATCGGGGATACCTCAAGACCCTGGGCTTATAGGAGGACAGCGTGAAGAAAGCAGCCTTGAAAGTGGGGATCATCGGCGCGGGGAGGATTGGCAGGATCCACGCCCGCAGCCTGGCCTTCCTGATCCCGGAGGCCCAGGCCGCCGCGATCGCCGACGTGGACGCGGGGGCCGCGCGCGCCGCGGCCGACAGCCTGCGCATCCCGCAGGCCTGGAGCGACTACCGCCAGATCCTGGCGGACAAGGATATCCGGACGGTGGCCATCTGCGCCCCCACCCCCATGCACTCCGCCCTCATCGAGGAGGCGGCGGCCGCCGGCAAGCACATCTTCTGCGAGAAGCCCATCGACTTCGACCTCGCGCGCATCGACGCCGCCCTGGCGGCGGTGAAGAAGGCGGGGGTGAAGCTGCAGATCGGGTTCAACCGGCGCTTCGACGCCAACTTCGCGCGCGTGCGCCGGGCCATCGCCGAGGGGGAGATCGGGGAGCCGCAGCTCCTGCACATCGTCAGCCGGGACCCGGGCCCGCCGCCGCTTTCCTACGTGCAGAGCTCCGGGGGGATCTTCATGGACATGACCATCCACGACTTCGACATGGCCCGCTTCCTGATCGGCGCGGAGGTGGAGGAGGTGTACGTCCAGGCGGCGGTCACCGTGGACCCGGCCATCGGCCAGGCGGGGGACCTGGACACCGCCGTGGTGCTATTGAAATTCGCCAATGGGGTGATCGGGACCATCGACAACTGCCGCCAGGCGGCGTACGGCTACGACCAGCGGGTGGAGGTGCTGGGCAAGAAGGGCTCGGCGGCCAGCCAGAACAACTACCCCAACAGCGTGGTCTTCTCCGGCGGGGATGCTATCCGGCGGGACCTGCCGCTGAATTTCTTCCTGGAGCGCTACGCGGAGAGCTTCGTGACCGAGATGCGCCTGTTCGTGGAGGCGGTGCTGGAGGACAAGCCCACGCCGGTCACCGGTCTGGACGGGCGCAAGCCGGTGGTCATGGCCCGGGCCGCCCGCCGGTCGCACGACGAGCACCGCCCCGTGCGCCTGGCGGAGGTGGACGTCTAGGGGCCCCGCCGGCTGGCGCGCCGTGGTATGCTGGTACGGATAGCACGTCCGCAGGAGCTGACTAACTGCTCAGTGGAAAGGGTTTCCTTGACAGATAGCGAAATCGGGCTATGCTTGAGGGTAAAG
>Ga0315273_10001012_pt1 | contig 31005 bp, 28 predicted proteins | sample YL17G02_0_MG_FD_205753 | JGI IMG/M metagenome (GOLD analysis project Ga0315273, IMG submission 205753) | Sediment microbial communities from Yellowstone Lake, YNP, Wyoming, USA - YL17G02_0 | ecosystem: Environmental > Aquatic > Freshwater > Lake > Sediment | place: USA: Wyoming | collected... | reverse complement strand
TTCCCATCGAATACTGCCGGCCGTGAAACGATGCCGCCCTCTGTGGCATACTTCCACTGGAATTGACCGTCTGCCGCGTTCAACGCATACAGATTGTTGTCATAACATCCCACAAATAAAGAGCCTTGATAGACACACGGTGTGCCGCGCACCTCGTCCTCACATTTGAATGCCCATAAGGGTTTGATCGAGCTGGACGTTGGAGAGAACGTGGTAGTGATCTTGCTGAGCACACCGGTTTTGCGCGCCACACCCAGCAGGGCTTCCTTCATCTTATCTGCGCCGGAAAATCTTTCAGCTGGGTTGTATTGTAAAGCGGTGGCAATCACCGCCTCAAGTTCTATGGAAACGTTGGGGTTGATGCGTCGAACAGGACGTTCTGCAAAAGAAAAAGGAGGCTCCAGGCGCGGGTCGCGGCGGGTGAGCGCGTGATGCAAGGTCGCCCCCAGCGAGTAAATATCTGCAAGCTGGGTGGCTTCACCGCGATATTGCTCGGGCGGTGAATAGCCCTCTGTGCCGATCATCGTCCCTTTTTGCCCAAATTGAAATGTCTTCGCAATACCAAAATCTATTAATACGACTTCACCATTATGATTGATCATAATGTTGGATGGTTTCATATCACGGAAAATGACCGGGTCCGGTTTGTGCCCGTGTAAAAATGAAAGCACGTCACATAACTGGACCGCCCAACTGATCACCTGGTCTTCAGCCAGGAATCCATTCGTATCGCTGATAACAGCTTCAAGGTCCTTGCCTTGAATGAATTCCAACACCAGATAGGCGCGGTCATCCTGATTGAAGTAATCATAGATGCGCGGGATCGCAGGATGGCTGAGCGTCGCCAGCAAATTGGCCTCGCGCTCAAAGTTTTGCATGATGGTCTGGCGCACAAGCGGGTCCGGAGCCATGTTCACCATCTCTTTTACGGCCACCAACTTCACCACGTTCGGGAAATGCAAGTCGCGGGCGCGATATACAGATCCCATACCGCCCACACCGATCACATCCTGAATGTGATAGCGATTAACAAGTGTAACGCCGGCTTGAAGTTGTTGGCGGGGACCCTTTTCATCTCCATCCCCATCTTCAAGCGGCTGTATAATATTGCGAGTTTCCAGATAGGCTCCTAACCGCGTAGTAGCCGCGGATTGGTAAATTATAGTGTGCAGTGATGTGTTTTGCAAATGCTATTAGTCACGAATTTGTTGATTTTACCTTGTCCACGCCCGGGTTTTAAGGCAAAATCAACGTATTGTGAATATTCTGGCCTTGAGCGACCGGGTGGAAGAACGGCTTTACAGCCTGATCTCTGCAAAACACTTTGAAAATATTGACCTCATTCTCGGATGCGGCGATATGCCCTACGACTATCTTGAGAATATGCTCACGCTTTTGAACGCGCCACTTTACTATGTACCCGGCAACCATGACCCAGAATATAATGAACAGGCTCCTCTTTCTCACGTCGAAGGCGCTTCCAACCTGGACCTAAAACTGGCGCGCGAAAAAAACTTTTTGATCGCCGGGTTTGGCGGTTCCATCCGCTACCGCCCGGATGGAATAAACCAGTATAACCAATTTGAGGCCTTTCTGCGAGCCTATCGTTTATTACCCGGCCTGATCTGGAACCGTATTCATTATGGGCGTTTTCTGGATATACTTATAACACATTCACCCCCCTCCGGCGTTCACGACGAGGACACACAGGCGCATCAGGGATTTAGGGCGCTCGTCTGGCTCATCCGCTTTGCCAGGCCTCGTTATCATTTCCACGGCCATACTCATTTCTTTCGCCGTAACCTTGCGCCTTCAGAAACGACAATTGGTATTACCAGGGTCGTTAATGTTTTCCCATATAAGATCACAGAAGCGCACCATTAGAGAAAAAATAAGCCATGCCAGATCAACTTTCCGAACATGTGCGTTCCGATTTTAGCAGGGCGCGTTTCAAAGCATTTCTCAACAAGATTTGGGGAACCATCTCAGGCCGCCCTACCAACTTGCTTTCGTACGATGAAATAAAAGAAAGGCTGCATATCGGCGGACCGATCTATCGCGGCGTGCAAACTATTCACATTGAGCAGATCGTCGGCAGTCTAAATCGTTACCATCAATTTGACCGCGCTTTTCTACCTATACAGGATGAGACCTCCTCACGCTGGCAAAATGTAGATCGCGCCTTTTATGAAGATATCTACCTGCCTCCCATTGTTCTTTATAAAGTCGGGCAGGTCTTCTTCGTAGTGGATGGACATCACCGCGTCTCTGTCGCCCGCGGGCAGGGACAGGAATTCATCGAAGCAGAGATCCGTGAATGCTTTACGCGCGTCAACATCACGCCCGATATTAAACTTGAAGACCTTGAAATCCTAGGGGATAAGGTCCATTTTCTCGAGCGTACAGGACTGGATCATCTGCGGCCCAAAGCCAATATCAAATTAACCATTCCCGATGGCTTCGAGCGCATGTTGGAGCACATTGCCGTCCATCGCTACTTTATGGGGTTGGATCTGCAACGCGATATAGAAGAGAAAGAAGCCATTGTTCACTGGTATGATACGGTCTACATGCCGATCATCAAGGTCATCCGTCAAAGCAAAATATTAAAGGAATTCCCCGGCAAAACCGAAGGCGATCTCTACCTGTGGGTACTCGACCATCAGCGTTATCTTTCACAGGATGAAGGCCTATCCCTGCAACCGCCTGAAGATGCCGCACGTGAATTTATTGAAGAACACGATCAATAACAGGATATAACATGACACAACACCCTCTCGCTGGAGTCTACGCCGCGGCTGTGACTCCTCTTCGCGAAGCATCCCCGAAGGGTGGCAAACTCGATTCATCTCTGGACCTTGAAGCTGTTCCCACCTTATTAAGATTTCTCGCCTCTCGAGGCTGTCATGGTGCCCTGCTCTTCGGCACCACCGGCGAAGGCCCATCATTTTCTTCATCCGAACGCGAAGCCTTGATGCGCTCCGCACGCGTCTATCGCCAGCAACTGCGCGGATTTCGCCTGCTGGCAGGCACAGGCACTCCCAGCCTAAGTGAATCGATCAGCCTCACCAAACTAGCCTTTGATCTGGGCTATGATGGTGTGGTTGTCCTGCCGCCATACTACTTCCGCAAAGCCACAGATGATGGTTTGTTTAACTGGTTCAGCGAATTGATCAATAAGGCTGTACCAAAAGATAAATACCTGTTTGGCTATCATTTTCCCAATATGGCAGGCATTGGTTTTTCGATCGAACTGCTCTCCCGTTTGAAGGATGTATTCCCCATTCAATTTGCCGGAATAAAAGACTCTTCACATGACCAGGATTTTGCGCGCGCTGTCGGTCAAAAATTTGGCGATGACCTGCTGGTCCTGACAGGCACAGACTCTCACCTGCAATTCGCCATGCAAAACCACGCCGGCGGATGTATCACCGCCGCCGCCAACCTGCTTTCACCCGGCTTGCGCGCGATCTGGGACATGATGCAGGCAGGCAATGACCCATCAGAAATGCAAGCGCGCGTCACAAAACAACGTCATATCCTGGAAAAATATCCACCATTTCCACCAACTCTCAAGGTACTGCTTAATCGCTTGCACGATTTTCCGCGCTGGGCTGTCAAGCCACCGTTGGAAGCACTTAAGCCTGAGCTTGAAGAATCTGTTCTCAAAGAAATATCATCAATCTAATGTCACACTGGCGTTTACTTTATACCCTTCCGTCACGCGGAGCGTGGAACATGGCCGTGGATGAATCCATTTTGGAACATATTTATCGCGGTGAATCAATCCCGACCTTGCGCTTGTACGCGTGGAATCCGCCCTGCCTTTCGCTTGGATACGCCCAGCCGTTTTCAGATGTGGATATGACGCGCCCGCCTGTGGCGCAACGCGGTTGGGAAATTGTCCGCCGGGCCACAGGCGGACGCGCCATCCTGCACACAGATGAATTAACCTACTCAGTCACTGCGCCTGCAGATGAGCCGCTTGTGGCTGGCACGATTTTAGAATCCTACAATCGTCTTGCCAGGGCCTTGTTCGCCGCGGTACAGGATCTAAGTTTGTCTGTTGAAATGAAGGAACATGGTAAGCCCACTTCGCAAAACTTGAACCCCGTTTGCTTTGAAGTACCTTCTACGTATGAAATTACTGTCGGTGGGAAAAAATTGATCGGTTCTGCCCAGGCGCGTAAGAAAGAAGGCGTGTTGCAACATGGCTCGCTTCCCCTTGCCGGCGATCTGGCTCGTATTTGCGATGCACTTATATTCAAGAATGAAGCCGCGCGTGCCGTTGCCGCACAAAGACTGCTTGACCGCGCAACCACCGTTGAATCCGCCTTGGGTCGGGTGGTGGATTGGGAAACGGCGGCCCAGGCTTTCGTCCGCGCGTTTGAAGCGCAGTTGGGTATCAAGTTTGAGCGCGGAGATTTATCCGCATCCGAATCCAAGCGCGCAGATGAATTGGACAGGGAAAAATATGATCATTCATCATGGACACAACGCGTTTAATTTTAATTTGTGCGCCGCTTAGGTATTGGCTAGCCGCCGCTCCTTAATCGATTGCGGTAAGCGTTTTTCCAATACCACCATCAGCCTTGTAGCGAATAATGCGGGAAACGGCTGCATTAGTTTTTCCAAAAACTTCACGAATGGGTATGCAAACGTTGGATAAAGTTGCGGCCCGGAATATCCGCCCGATGCGGCGTAAGCCAATGCGGGGATTCGTTTAACTTCAATGATCTTCCAACCACTTAATTCAGATGCGAAATGATTTTGCACAAAGATGCGCGTGGCGTTCCCCTGGCCTGAATAATAGTCAATATTAGCCGGCGACCAGCCTTCGGGTGGAAACCACTGGATTTGTTTTGCCCTCCCAATTGGTTCAGGATGAAGCAGCCCGAAGACAATATAGCCCAAGGCGCTGATGCCGGGTTCCATCATAATCAAACGTCCGCCAGGTTTGAGTACCCGCTGGAATTCTTTTAAGGCGGCGCCAGGGTAGCAAAGGTGATGGAATACGTCCACCATCAAAAGGTCCGAGAGAGACGCGTCCGCAAAAGTCAGCTTGTAGGCGTTTTCAACCTGGTCAATCCACGGATATGGGAACAGGTCTGTGCGGATGCAATCAGGAATGGTCTCGTGGATATTGCCCATGCCCGCGCCAAGCTCCACCATTTTTCCATCAGGGAGCTTGCTTAGATAGCTAGCCATGAGTTGATGAAATTCTATGTAACACCTATGTAGTATCGGTTTGCGACTCCATAGCCGATAGTTTTTTTCAATCAGGTCTTGATGTAAAGCAATTCCCATCTTTTACTCCTGAAACTTCATAAAGTGCCCAACCTCATATACGTCACCGAAAAAAGAAGGGAAGGCTTTCATGGCCTGCACTGAAATCTTTTTCAAAAAACGTCCGGCAGTTTGTGAAATATCTTTTTCTGTGGAAAAATGATGGTCGCGGATGTCATAGCCCAGTATGCGGAACATGAAGACCATGAATGGTCGTTCAACAGGAACACCATAAACAACCTGTCCACCGGGTTTGAGCACGCGATTGATTTCGCTAAAGGCCTGTTCCAATTCATGCGCCTTGAGATGCTCGAGAATGCTGATCAACAAGACCGTGTCAAATTGATCGTCTTCATAAGGCATCTTGAGGATGTCGCCGTTCTTAAGGTTGGGATAGACCCCGTGTGAAGCAAATACCTGGCTAACCTGTTCAATGTCGCAAGTCAGGTCAAGGCCATGAACTTTTTTGTACATCGCGTTCAGGTTGAGGAAGGTCAGTCCGCTTCCAAAGCCGATCTCAAGAATATTGTCCCCGCCTTTGCATTCGGCAAGACATAGCTCCACACGATGCCTGTACATGTAGCCAAAAAAGGGAAGATAGTAGAAGATTACCGAGTATTCTTTGAGAATGCCGCGATATTCTTTATACGATAATAAATGTAGAGTTGGCAAAGTAATATTCCTGTTCGATAATTTTTTTATTAGATCTCTTGCGAAAGTCTTCTTTGCCACAGAGATCACAGAGAAAATGAGTTTAAGAGCTTTTTCTCAAAGGTCTCTGTGCGCTCTGTGGCTGATTGTATTACTTATGCAAGAGGTCTATTACACAAACTTGATCCGCCGTGCGGCAAACGCGACCATTCTCAGCAACAAAATACCGTGTTTCCAGCGGGAGATATTTGTAGTGCCGTAAGTGCGTTCGCGGTAGCGGATGGGCAGGTCAACGATTTTGCGGTTAAGCTTGGCCGCGCCGAAGATCAGGTCGTAATCGCCAAAGGGATCGAAGTCGCCAAAATAGGAACGGTTGGCCGCGATCATTTCATAGTCTTTCCGCCACAATACTTTTGTGCCACACAGGGTATCTTTTATGGATTGCCCAAGCAGCCACGAAAAGGCGATGCTGAAGAATTTATTCCCGAGGAAGTTTAAAGTTTGCATGGCTTGCTGTTCCATCGGGTAAACGAGACGTACGCCATTGATGAACTCACCTTTGCCTGAGACAATCGCTTCATAAAAACGCGGCAGGTCTTCAGGTGGAACTGTCAGGTCGGCGTCGAGGATCATTAGCATGTCGCCGCTGGCTTTCGCGAAGCCGAGACGAACCGCGTCCGCTTTGCCGATGCCTGATTGCCGCAGAAGCAGGCTTCGGGTCCCGGGGTGATTTGCTATTTCCCGTTCAATGGCTTCGTAGGTATTGTCTTTTGAATGTCCCTCTACGAAAACCAGTTCGGTCTCGCGTCCCATTTTCGGGGTGCGCTCAAAGACGGCTTTGATATTGCCCGATTCGTTGCGAGCGGGAACGATGACCGAGACACTCGGTTCTTTCTTTAATCTTTCAGGCAGCGGGCGGGCAATTACGATATTCGATAATGCCAAACCTGTGAACGGCCAAAAGCGGACAAGGAAGCGATTGCAAAGGCCGCCAAGAGGCAGGGGCCAGAGTACTTCCTGTGTGGCGCGTATGACTTCAAAACCTGCCAAATTCAACATGCCATTAATATCTTCGCGCGTGAGCCAGTTTTGATCTTGCAGAGGATTGGCAAGCCCAAAGCTTTGTGCCAGCCCGAGAGGCAATTGCCAGAGATGGCTGTAAAAATTCAGGATCAGGCGCGTGCCGGGTGTGCAAAGATGACGCACCTGTTCGAATGCTGTTTGCACATCCCACAGATCGTTGACGGCATCGGAAAAAATGACAACGTCAAATGGGCCTTTGATCCCGGCAAGGTTGTGCGCGTCGGCTTGAACAAATTCAAGCGCTGGGTGTTTTGCGCGTGCACGTGTGATCATCTCCGGTGAAAAATCAACGCCTACACCACGCGCGGGCTGTAACTCGGCAAGCAGGTCGCCGATACCGCATCCAATTTCAAGGACACGCTGCCCAGGGGTTATTAAAAACTGATAGATCTGGTTGAGGCGGCGATGGTACCAACTGCCTGCACCACGCCAGTGATCACGCTTGTTGGCAACCACATCCCAATGCTTGATGCGAGCCTGTTGATATGCGTCTTTGGACAAATCGAATGGGGAGTTGGATTTCATAGCGGGTCAATTGTACGCTTTGCGAATGAGTTTGCACAGGTCTATGTTATAATTCAGTCACTGAATTTTGGAATATGGAAACTACTGAAGACACTATTCGCGAATTAAATTTGCTTGAGCAGGTGGAGCATGATCCGGATATTAATCAATCCACACTTGCCACACAGCTTGGCGTTGCCGTCGGTACCGTTAACTGGCATCTGAAGCGGTTGATTTCCAAAGGCTATGTTAAGGTGCAGCGGGCGGAGCGCAAGAAACTGCGCTATATTATCACGCCCGAGGGCATTGCCCTGCGCGCCCGCCTCGCAGTGGATTATGTTGAAAAATCTTTTTTCATTTATCGCAAGACTCGCCAGCGTGTTCAGGAGCACCTGATCGAAATCCGCCGCGCAGGATATGACCATGTCCGCATTGTGGGCACGGGTGACGTGGCGGATATTTGCCGTCTCACCTGTCTTGAGCAGGGACTGAGAGTGGTTGAGGATAAAAACATCCCTGCTTTGTATGTGGATGGTTTCAAAGTTCAATTACTTATAGAGGCAAAAGTATGACGGATAAACATGTATTGGTCACAGGCGGCGCAGGCTATATCGGCTCCCTCTTGACCTCGGAGTTGCTGCGCGCGAATTATCATGTTACTGTTGTTGACTCTTTACTGTTCGGCGGCGAGTCATTGCTTTCATTTTTGCATCATCCCAATTTTCATTTTGTAAAATCAGATGTGACCGAGCCACGCGCCATTCGCGATGCTCTTAAAAAAGACTGGCCGAAGCCACAGGCAGTTGTCCATTTGGCGGCGATTGTTGGTTTCCCCGCCTGTCAGGCTGTGGGCAAGCAGGTGGCGTGGCAGTATAACTTTGAAGCCGCAAAAACGGTCTTCGGGCAGGCGGCAGATCTGGGCGTGGAAAGATTCGTGTTTTCATCCACATATAGCAATTATGGTTTGTCTTCCGATGGCAAACCTGTGACAGAAGAATCACCTTTAAATCCGCAATCGTTATATGCAGAGACAAAGATCGCAGCAGAAGAATTTTTACTTTCGCAAAAGAATGCAGCCTGCGCGCCATTGATTTTTAGATTTGCGACATTGTATGGAATCTCGCCGCGCACGCGTTTCGATTTGATTGTCAATCAGTTTGTGCTTGAAGCGTTTACAAAGAGACAATTGACCATTTATCAGCGCGGGTACTCGCGTTCGTTTGTGCATATCCGCGATGTGGTACGCGGCGTAATCATGGGCTTGGAAGCCGATGCGTCGAAGGTACGCGGACAAGTATTTAATCTCGGTACAGATCGGGGAAATTATTCAAAGGATGATATTGTGAGACTGGTGCTCAAGCGCATGCCTGAGACGGTTGTTCAATATAAAGACCTGACCTTCGGCGGCGATATGCGCGATATTACCGTGTCTTTCGCGAAGATCAAGAATGCGCTCGGCTTTGATACTACGCTCGATGCTGACGATGGCGTGCGCGAGGTGTTATTTGCATTGAAGACGGGCATTATTAAAGACCCGACAGATGAGAAATATAGAAATGCGCAGTTCATTGTGCAATGAGTTTAAGGTTCAAGGTTCAAGGTTCAAAGTTTGAGGATAAAGATATGACGACTGCAAAGCGGTTTGAAGAATTGGAGGTTTGGCAGAAAGCGAAAGAGTTAACAAATTTGGTTTATAAATACTCTTCGGATGGAGCATTTGCGCGTGATTTTGGTTTACGCGATCAAATGAGACGGGCATCTGTTTCGATTATGTCAAATATTGCTGAAGGATTTGAGAGCCAGACACAGGTTATGTTTATCAAATATTTGGCGTACGCAAAAGGTTCTGCGGGCGAATTGCGCGCCCAACTTCACATTGCCAGAGATCAAGGATATATCACTGACGAGGAATTTAATAAAATGTTTTCACTAGCAGAAATATGCAGTAAACAACTTTCTCGATTTATTCAATATCTAGAATCTCAACTCAATGCGCGGCGTGTCCGCGAAGAAGGAGTAACCTATAATGTCGAATAATCAATCTTCCAACATTCAACCTGCAACCTTAAACCTTTCACCGTTTTGGCAAGCCAAACGCGTCATCGTCACCGGCGGCGCGGGCTTTCTTGGCTCGTTCGTGACTGCAAAACTCGAAGAGCGCGGCACGACGGATATTTACATTCCCACCATTGAAGAATATAACCTTGTTGATCCCAACGAGATTCGTCGTATGTATGGTAATGCGCTCAAAGGCGTTGACCCAAAGAACGTGGTCATCATTCATCTCGCCGCGAACGTTGGCGGCATCGGCGCAAACATGGAACATCCCGCCGATTTCTTTTATGACAACCTGATGATGGGCGTGGAATTAATGCACCAGGCTTATAAGAACGGCGTGGGCAAGTTTGTTGCCATTGGAACAGTGTGTGCATATCCCAAATTTACGCCTGTTCCATTCAAGGAAGATGATCTGTGGATCGGCTATCCCGAAGAGACCAACGCGCCTTACGGTCTCGCCAAGAAGATGATGCTGGTGCAGGCGCAAGCCTATCGCCAGCAATATGGATTCAACGCGATTTTTCTCCTGCCTGTGAATTTATATGGACCGCGCGATAACTTTAATCCGAAGTCATCGCATGTGATTCCCGCTCTCATCCGCAAGGCAGTTGAAGCAAAGGAACGCGGCGACAAGGAACTGCCCGTTTGGGGCGATGGTTCCCCGACGCGTGAATTTTTATATGTCGAAGACGCTGCGGATGGAATTGTGGCCGCCGCTGAAAAATATAACGGCGATCAGCCTGTCAACCTTGGCTCTGGTCATGAAATTTCGATCAAGGATTTAAGCGAGATGATCGTCAAGATGACCGGCTTTGATGGCAAACTCGCCTGGCAGACCGATAAACCAAACGGCCAGCCCCGCCGAGGACTCGATGTATCGCGCGCCAAAAAATTATTCAGCTGGAGTGCGCAGGTCCCGTTTGAAGAGGGCATGCGCCGAACGATTGAGTGGTTTAATGAGAATCAGAATAAGATCCGTTAGAAAGTTTGCAAGTTGGAATGTTGTAACGTTCCAACTTGCAAACCTGGAAACGAAGCCATGACTGAACCCACAAAATACGAACCAACTACAATTTATATCAACCCATCCACAGGCATTGCCGCACTCAATTTGCGCGACCTGTGGACTTATCGCGAATTGGTCCTCTTTATGGTATGGCGTGATGTCAAGGTGAAATACAAACAAACCCTGTTGGGCATGGCATGGGCTGTCATCCAACCTGTGATGACCATGCTGATATTCACTTTCCTGTTTGGGAAAGTGGCAAAACTGCCAACAGATGGAATTCCCTATCCTGTTTTTTCATTTACGGGACTGCTACCGTGGGGACTTTTTGTGGTCGCCCTCAACCAGGGAAGTCGTTCACTCGTCGCACATAACAACATGGTCACGAAGATCTACTTCCCGCGCCTCATCCTTCCCATGTCTTCGGTCTTCGCGGGGCTGGTGGATTTTGCGATTGCCTTTGTCATTCTGGCCGGGCTGATGATTTACTACAAAGTGACACCGGCCTGGAATGTAATATGGACGCTTCCGCTCTTTCTCCTGCTTGCCATTGTGACTGCGCTTGGAGTGGCGCTCTGGCTTTCGGCGATCAATGTGCAATATCGTGACGTCAACCAGGCGCTTCCGTTTCTGACTCAGTTCTGGCTGTTTGCCACACCCGTTGCATATTCATCCTCTGTCATTTCCGACAAATGGCAGATTCTGTATTCCCTTAATCCGATGGCGGGCGTCGTCAATGGATTCCGTTGGTCGTTGCTTGGTTCAGGCAATGGCCCCGATACTGCGCTATGGGTTTCCGCCGCCATCTCCATCCTGCTCCTGATTTCAGGTCTTTTCTATTTCCGAAGCATGGAAAAGACATTTGCGGATACGATCTAAAATGTCATTGCGAGCGTTCTTTGCGAAGCAATCCCCTGTTTTGAGGAGATTGCTTTGGCGAAAGAGCGCCACCTCGCAATGACATACTTGAGAAAACAATGACAACAGCAATTTCAGTAAAAAACCTTGGCAAGCGATACCAGATCGGCGCGGCGGAGACAAAATTCCGTTACAACATGCTCCGCGACGTGTTAGTTGATACGGTCTACGCGCCTGTACGTTTGGTAAAGGCATTGGTCGGTAAATCGGATCGCCGCGCAAACAAGAACTTTATCTGGGCATTGAAGGATATCTCCTTCGATCTCGAAGAAGGTAAAGTTCTTGGCATTGTAGGTCGCAATGGCGCGGGTAAAAGCACTCTGCTCAAAGTATTATCGCGCGTCACCGAGCCGACCAAAGGCATAGTCACTGTGCGCGGACGTGTTGGCTCGCTTCTCGAAGTAGGAACAGGTTTTCATCCAGAACTCACTGGCCGCGAAAATATCTACATGAATGGAGCAATTCTTGGTATGAAAAGCGCCGAGATTGAGCGCAAGTTTGATGAAATGGTGGAATTTTCCGAAGTCGGTCAATTCATTGATACGCCTGTCAAGCGTTATTCTTCTGGCATGTATCTGCGACTTGCCTTCGCGGTCGCCGCACATCTTGAGCCTGAAATCCTTGTTGTGGACGAGGTGCTCGCTGTTGGCGACGCGGAATTTCAACGCAAATGTCTTGGCAAGATGAACGATGTTGCTCAACAGGGACGCACAGTCTTATTCGTCAGCCACAATATGTCTGCGATCTTGCGCCTTACACAGGAAGCCATTGTCCTCAACAAGGGACAACTGATCAAGCGCGCGCCCACGCCCGAAGCCGTTGACTTTTATCTTTCATCGGGTCAAGCCGAAACAGGCGAGCGTACCTGGAGCGCGGATGAAATTCCTGCAAGTTCAGAGCCATTCAAGCCCATCTCGCTTAGACTTAAAGATAAAAACGGCAACATTGTAGACACTGTCCGCTCCACCGAACCCGCGACCATTGAATGGGAATATCAACTTGACGCGCCGCTCACAGGCCTGCGCCTAGGCATGTATCTCAATACCATGCGCGGTGAATACGTCTTCACCACTTTCGATACCGACGATGCCAAACAATACGAGCAATTCGGCACGCGCAAGGCCGGCCGCTACGTAAGCCGTTGCGCCATCCCTGCCGACTTCTTCAACGAAGGCCGTTATTATTTCGGCGTCAACGCCAGCTCATTCGGCGTCAAGCGTTACTTCATGGACGAGAATGCGCTCTCCTTCAATGTTGATATTTCCGGCGCGCCCGGCACGCAATGGCCCGAACTTCGTCAAGGTCCCATCCGCCCGCGCTTGTATTGGCAAATTGAAAAACTTGGTTAACCACTGAGACACAGAGAAAATGAGTTTTAGAGTCTTTTCTCAAAGGTCTCTGTGATCTCTGTGGCTGTCTTAAGATGAAATACGCAATCAAATCTCTCCTCGGCAACATCCCCTATTCTGCTGACATTTACGACTCGATTCGTAGAGGCCGTCCTCACACGCGTTATAACTTAAGTCAACTTGAAAAGCATTTGCCGGTAGCTGTTGAGCAGGCGCGTCCCTTCATTGAAAAAGCAAAGCCAGGCAAAAAACTTTTACTCTTCGCTACTCTTCACTATTGGGTCGAGCAAGCCGCCATCATCGGTCTTGCCTTGCGCGGACTGGGGCATGACGTAACAATTGCCTACCTCCCCTATCATGATTGGCGGAAAGACATCAACAAGTTTGACCTTCGCAGACAGGATTTATACACACGCCGCGTCCTGGCTCCGCTCAATGGGCTTGTTCATTCCGTTTCTCTCCTGGATCTCGAGCCTGCTCCCGTTTTACCAGCGACACTTACCGATGATATTTCCCTCGTCTCCAACTACGACGCGCAATATACGCTTCAAGTCGAAGATGTGGACATGGATTCATCTTTATATAAATTACGCCTTCAACGCAATGACTTTGCCGCTCGCACCGCGTTGACTCTCATCCAGGATATCAAACCGGATACGGTTCTTATTCCAAACGGAACCATCACTGAACTCGGCGCGGTTTATCGCGTGGCAAGGCATTTGGACATTCGCACGGTCACTTATGAATTCAACGACCAGCGCGAACAAGTCTGGATCGCGCAGGATGACGAAGTCATGCGCCAGAACACAGACTTGCTCTGGAAAGCGCGCGGTGGAAACAAACTAACGAAACCTGAACGTGCGTTAATCGAAAAACTTGAGTCAGCGAGAATGGGCGGCAAAGCCTTTGGCAAATCTGTCCGCAAGTGGCAGGATGTGGAAACCAAAGGCGGGGAACAACTCCGCAAAGAGTTGAAACTCGATAACCGCCCCATCGTTTTACTAGCGACAAATGTACTTGGCGATAGTTTAACTTTGGGAAGAAACGTCTTTGCAAGAAGCATGGCGGAATGGATCGAGAAAACTGTCCGGTTTTTTGCAAGCAGGCCTCAGGCTCAGTTAATGATCCGTATTCACCCTGGCGAACGGCTCACGCACGGGCCATCCATGTCAGATGTAGTAAAAGCCGCGCTGGCAGACATCCCGGAAAATATTCATTTGATCGGGCCTCTTGAAAAAGTTAACACCTATGATTTGATGGAGATTGCCGATTTGGGCTTGGTGTACACGACCACGACCGGGCTTGAGATGTGCATGAACGGAATCCCCGTGATTGCCTGCGGTGAGACGCATTATCGCAAGCGCGGCTTCACACTTGACCCGATAAGTTGGGATGAGTATTACGCAATGATCGAGAACGCGTTGAAGAGTAAGAAAAGTTTAAGCAAAACACAAATTGAGGCTGCATGGGAATATGCATATCGATTCTTCTTTGAATATCCGCTGGTGTTCCCATGGCGACTGATGCACTTCTGGAAAGACATGGAAGTTTCACCGATGGGCAAGGTTTTATCTGACGAAGGCCAGAAGGGATTTGGAAAAACATTTGAATATTTGGCTGGTAAGGCGATTACGTGGTAACGTCATTGCGAGGAGAGCCCTTGCTCTTTGCGACGAAGCAATCTCCTGGCATACGTAGGGGATTGCTTCGTCGGGAAGAACACCCTCCTCGCAATGACGAAGATAGCGAATAAATGGCAAACACAAAACAGCAGGTACGCGAATTTTATGACCAGATCGGCTGGGTGCAGGCCGGCGAGGGACTTTATCAAAATGCCCGCTATGAAGACCTGCGTCCAGTTTCACGCGAGTACATTCATAAATGTCACATGCGCGTGAAGAGACATCTCGCCGCGCAAGGTGACATGCTGCTTGATGCAGGCTCCGGTCCCGTACAATGGCCTGATTATTTGACCTATTCAGAAGGCTATCGGTATCGCCTGTGTTTGGATATTTCGATCACAGCGTTGAAAGAAGCGCGTACGCGGCTTGGTGACAAAGGCTTGTTCGTTGTCGCGGATATTGCCAACCTGCCATTCAAGCCTGATGTGTTTGATGGCGTTGTATCCATGCACGCCATCCATCACCTGCCGTTGAATGAACATAAGCGTGCCTATATGGAGTTAACCCGCGTAATGAAACCAAATCGCTCAGGCGCGATCATCAACGGCTGGCACAATCCCTTGCTCATGCGGTTGGCTGAACCATTCATCGGTCTCGCTCGCGCGTTGACGGGACGCTCTGCCAAGCAAAAGAAGAATTGGAAATCCGAAGATGACGAGGCAGGCACGTTCGTTGAAAAGATGACGCCGCGCTGGCTCAAGAGCGAATTGAATGGCGTAGTGAATTTCATCATCTATCCATGGCGAAGTTTGAGTCCGCGCTTCATGCGTTGGTTCGTGCGTCCGCAGTTTGGCGGCAAGGTGTATTTACGTTTTGTTTTCTGGCTCGAAGAGACTCTCCCGCGCTTCTTCGGTGAGAATGGACAGTATCCGTTGATCGTGATTAGAAAGCCATAATCTTTAAAGTTGACGCTTGCTTCCAAACAGGATAAAATCTGGCTAGAGTAGCCGGATTTTGGAAAGGAGTTTCAATGAACAGCATTTGGCAAATTCAGGATGCAAAAGACAAACTTAGCGAAGTTGTTGCGCGTGCCTTGAAGCAAGGACCGCAGGTAATCACACGTCATGGACAGAAGACAGTTGTTGTCGTGTCTTATGTGGAATATAAGAAACTTCGCAAATCACAAGTCAAGTTTTCTGAGTTTTTTCGCTCATCTCCCCTGGTGGGTTTGGGTATTGACGTAACGCGTGACAAAAGCCTGCCGCGTAAAGGAATTGAGCTATGAGTTTTTTACTCGATACTTGCGTTATTTCTGAGGCGCTCGCGAAGAAACCAAACCCAAAAGTTCTTGGATTTGTAGATGATCTTGATCCAGAGGATGTTTATTTAAGCGCCATTACCATTGGCGAACTTTTCAAAGGCATAGAAAAATTATCCAATTCCCGCAGAAAAAACGAGTTGCGAACATGGTTTAATGACGAGTTGCTTGTTCGTTATGACAGTAAGGTTTTATCTTTGGATGCCGAAACGCTAATGAACTGGGGAACGCTCATAGCCCATCTTGAATTGGACGGTTATACCATGCCTGCAATTGATTCTTTAATTACCGCGACAGCCTTAACCCACGAGTTGGTATTGGTCACACGCAGTGTTGGCGACTTTGAAAAAACAGGGGTTAAGATTGTAAACCCTTGGGAATAACAACAGAATGGGCAGTATCCGTTGATCGTGATTAAAAAGTAGAAAACAAGAACGATATTCGATTATTCGATACTCGAGTGTTAGTACCGAATGCCGAATTATCGAATAACGAAAATCGGAGATAACATGGATTGGAAAAATCAAGTAGTTCTCGTTACAGGTGGCACAGGTTCGTTCGGTAAGAAGTTCACTGAGCTCATGCTCAAGGACTTTCAGCCGAAAAAGCTGATCATCTTCAGCCGTGATGAATTGAAGCAATATGAAATGCAAGCCGCGGGATTTAATCATAAATCCATGCGGTATTTCATCGGCGATATTCGTGACCGTGAGCGCCTGACGCGTGCCATGCACGGTGTAGACATTGTTGTCCATGCGGCGGCGTTGAAACAGGTGCCAGCCTGTGAATATAACCCGATGGAAGCCATCAAGACCAACATCATGGGCACGAGCAACGTAATGGAAGCAGCTCTCGATGCGGGCGTGAAGAAAGTTCTCGGACTTAGCACAGATAAGGCTGTAAACCCCATCAATCTGTATGGCGCGACCAAGCTTGCCGCCGAAAAGTTAACCATTCAAAGTAACGCCTACGCCGCAGGGTCTGCAACCAGATACTCGTGCGTCCGATACGGGAACGTCGTCGGCAGTCGCGGCTCGGTGGTGCCGGTTTTCCTCAAGCAGCGCGAGTCCGGCAAAGTGACCATTACCGATGACCGCATGACCCGTTTCTGGCTTTCGTTGGAGCAGGGCGTGCGCTTTGTCATCTCTTGCATCGAACAGATGGAAGGCGGCGAAGTTTTCGTCCCGAAGATCCCATCCATGAACGTGGCGGATCTTGGCAGGGCCATTGCGCCGAATGCCGAGATTGAGATTATTGGCATTCGCCCCGGCGAGAAACTACATGAAGTGATGATCTCGGAAGACGAGTCTCGTCACACGGTTGAGTTGGACAAGATGTTCGTGGTTCAGCCTGCCGAAGCAATTTGGTTTGGCTATCAATGGCAGAGCCGCGGTAAATTGCTCAAGGATGGCTTCCGCTATTCCAGCGACAATAATACAGAATGGCTCGACATCGAAAGCATTAAGAAATATATTGCACCGTTTGAAGAAATGTACAAGGCTGGTAAACTGGAAGGATAAAGTAGTATTAGGTGTCACGTATTACTGTGTACTGCGCAAAGATGTGAACCACATTGCTGTCGTTCAAAGTTCACGTATTTATGCAAGAAGCAGTAAGTTACCTGACATCTGGAATGTGACACTGGAGAACCTGACATATGACCCGTATCCTCATCACCGGCGCGAGCGGCTTGCTCGGCCTCAACATGGCATTGGATTCAATTTCCAAGTGGGATGTGATTGGCGTGGATCGAAGTACGCTAAATAACACGCCTTTCGAGCTCCTGAAAGCGGATTTGCTTGACGAGGGCGCGGTGGATGATGTGTTGAAAAGGGCTAGGCCCGATTGGGTGATCAACTGCGCCGCCATGGCAGATATTGAGGTGTGCGAAGAGCAGCCCGTTCTGGCGCACCGCTCCAACGCGGAACTCCCTGCGCGGCTTGCAAAAGCCTGCGCGGGCCGCGGCATTCGCCTCGTTCACATTTCGACCGACGCGGTCTTTGACGGTGAGAAAGATGGCTTTTACACGGAAGATGAGGCGCCAAACCCGATCAGTATTTATTCCAAAACGAAATTTGAGGGCGAGCGAGCAGTATTACGAAACAACCCGAATGCGATTGTGGCGCGTGTCAATTTCTATGGCTGGAGTCTGAGTGGGCGGCGTAGTCTGGCTGAATTCTTTCACAACAACCTAACCAACAACAAAAGCATGAGTGGATTCACGGATATTATCTTTTGCCCAATGTTCGTAGGTCACACTTCGCGCCTGTTGCTCGCCATGCTCGAAAAAGGATTAACGGGTTTGTATCACGTAGTGGGGAGTCAGGCCATGAGCAAGTATCAATTTGGCGTGGAGATTGCGCGCAAGTTTAGCCTGAGAGAAAGCGAAATTTCCCCGAAATCAATCCTCTCGTCTAGTTTGACCGCCCGTCGTTCCAACAACTTAGCCCTATCCATCCGCAAGCTGTCCACAGATTTAGGCCAATTTATCCCTGAATTTTCCACAGGCATAAACGAGTTTTATATACAGTTTCAACAGGGTTATCCACAGAAAATGCGTAGTTATCAACAGGTGAAATAGTGGATTGGCGGAAATGGCAATTCCCTCTGATTTCGCTGGCATTGTGCGCGGCTGCCTATGGCCTTTTGATTCGTGGACTCGGCTACTACTGGGACGACTGGATGATTCCCGCCATTATCAAGAATGGGATGAGCTTTTGGACGTTCTACCAGTATAACCGCCCGCTCTCTGCTTGGACCTTTGAACTACTTGCGCCAATTTTGGGACTCAACCCTTTTGGCTGGCACCTCGCCAATCTCATCATGCGCTGGGTGACCGGCCTCACCGCCTGGTGGATGTTGTCCACGCTTTGGCCCAATCAACGCCGCGCCATCAAGTGGATGCTGTATTTGTTCCTGATCTCGCCCGCGTTCCTGCAACAAGTTTTTGCGGCAACTTACGTTCAGCACTTTTTGATCTTCCCTTTTTTCTTTATCTCGTGCGCCAGCATGATGTTAATGCTGCGCGGCGGGACGATGCAGGCCGCAAGACGGGACGTCATCTCCCCCCGCCGATTTTTTTACGGCGCGATTTCGCTTCTTACTGAAATAGTACACGTCTTTTCGATGGAATATTTCTGGGGCTTTGAACTCATCCGCCCTTATCTCATCTGGAAATCAATTCCTGCGTCGCTAGGCACGCGTAGGCGTTTGATCAACTCGTTCATTGCGTGGATTCCCTATCTGGTCATCTTTATCGCCGCGATCATCTGGCGCTTTAAATTTGCTCAAATCGCCGAGGAAGACCCGAACTCACTAAGGCTTTTCTTTGAATTCTTCAGTACGCCGATTCAAACCATTTTATCTTTTGCGATGATTGTCATGCGCGACATGGTCTATCTATTCATCAGCTCATGGTATCCCGCGTTACAAACCGCCAAGATGGATTACCAGCCAATGAGTCTGCTGGTTTCATGGGGGCTTGTCATTATCACATCTGGGTTGTTATGGTGGTTCTTTAGAAAAGAAGAGATCAGCGACTCAGAAGATTGGGCGCGTGAAGCCGCCTGGTTTGGCCTGTATACTACGGTGGTCGGCATGTTGCCCACGTGGGCTGTCTCGCGGCAACTCACGGTTGGCGCGTTCGCGGATCGCCTGGCCCTGCCGTCCATTTTCGGGGTGGGAATTCTCGTCGTCGCGCTGACCAGGCTCATCGTCCAGAAAAGAAGCGTGCAAGTCCTTCTATTAAGTATTTTGATTGGATTCGCAGTCGGGTATCATTTCCGCCTTGATGTTGATTATCGCTGGTATTGGGAGAGACAGGCGCGTTTCTTCTGGCAATATGCGTGGCGCGTGCCTGGGCTTGAAAAGGACACCGCCATTCTCGCCGATGGCGCGCAGTTGCCGCGCGTCAGTGATTATGCCATGTCGCTTGCGCTGAACACATTGAATGCGCCTGCTTCAGTTGAAGATCAACAGCCTTACTGGTTCTTTGAACTTGACCGCAACTTTACTTATGACCTGAAAGCCCTGTTCAGTGATTTCAAGATCGATGATCACCTGCGCAATTTATATTTTGAAGGGCGCGGAAAAAGTTCAATTGTGATCATGTATCAGGAGGGGCAGTGCTTATGGCTGTTGGATGAAAGCGATAAACTTAACGCCAGCCTGCCTGCCCTGACCCTGAAGGCGTTACCCGTTTCCGATCCTTCCCGCGTCCTCGCGGACGCCGAGCCTGATACCGCCTATTTGACAGCGATCTTTGGCCCTGAGCCGAAGCATGATTGGTGTTACTACTACGAGAAAGCGAACATTGCTTACCATCAACAGGATTGGAAGCAGGTGCTTGATTTTTACAAACAGGCCGATGATTCTGGCTTAAAAACAAAGATCGGTTTTGAGCTAAAGCCGTTTGTCGTGGCGAATGCAAAACTGGGTCAATGGGAGCAGGCGCGTGATTTGACCCTGCTTGCCTTTGAGCGCGATGTCACGTCAAAGGCTTTGTATTGCTCGCTATGGCTGGACTTGGTGAGTTCATCTTCGGGTCCGGATGTGAGTAATGGTTCGTTTACCAACGTAATGGATACGCTGCGGTGCAAGCAACCTTAAATATCGTCATTGCAAATTGAATGAATCCCTTTCCCTCCTTCTTTGATACATCATCCCCGCGCGGACAAAACCGTCTCGCGTGGTTGATTGTTATTTTCTTTATTATATTTGTCTCTGTTGTCGCGCAGGAAAAATCCTTGATGGCGGACGAGGCCAAGCATTATAAATACGGGATGAATATCCTCAATGGGGATTCGGATCGCTTTGACGACAGTAAAATGCCTGTCTCGGCCTTAAATGCCCTGCCTGCAAAGCTTGCGTCATTTTTACCGGATGGTCAGTTGAAAGTTTATCTTGAAAAGATATTTGTGGCACGTTTTGTGACAATATTATTTTCGGCATTCGCGGCCTGCATGGTATTTCACTGGTCACGTAAACTGTATGGATTTATCCCTGCGCTGATTTCACTAACCCTGTACGTGCTTGACCCAAATCTGATCGCACACTCCCATTTCGTGGCTACGGATATTCCCATCATCGCGATGATTCTATTTTCCTGCTACTGGTTATGGAGGTTTGCAAAGGTAAGCCGGATTGGCAATCCAGCCCGCGATATTGTAAGATCAAAGGATTTTTGGATTTTTGCAGTTGTGCTGGGATTAAGTCAACTGGCGAAGTACACGGCGGTGTCGTTGTATCCGCTGTTATTTTTGGCTTTATTTATTCACGATTTGTCAACGCTTCGAGTTCAGGATCGTAAAGCAAACTTCAACTATGCTAAACGCTTTACCATCTGGTTTTTGGTTACCATTCTCATTGGCCTTGTTATTATCAATATTGGCTTTCTCTTCAATCGAACATTTACTTCGTTTGGCGATTACGAATTTCGCTCGGCGCGTTTTCAATCCCTGCAAGCCGCATTGCCGTTTTTGCATAACGTTCCCGTGCCTGTGCCATATCCATATCTAGAAGGCTTTGATTGGATCATCCAACGCGAAGCAACCGGGTTTGGATATGGAAATTTGTACCTGTTGGGCCAGATCCATCCCGTAAAGGGATTCGCGGGATATTACATGGTCGCGTCCTTGCTCAAAGTACCGATTGCCACGCAGATCGTAATCTGGGCTTCGCTTGTAATTTATTTATTTCCCAGACTTCGGAAGTCTTTTGGAAGATTCTCCGATTTAAACGAACCAAAGCAGACTTCCGAAGTCTTTGACTTGAAAGATGAAATATTCCTGCTTTTACCTGTTCTGTTCTATACGATCTATTTCAATTTTTTCTACAATGCCCAACTTGGAATCCGCTTTTATTTGATTGTTTTTCCTCTGTTGTATGTTTTTGCAGGCAACCTCTTCATAAATTGGAAAGGATTCTCATCCCGCCAAAAGACGAGCATGTATGCCCTGGGCGCATATCTGCTGATCTCTGTCTTATCCTACTTTCCCCATTACATCCCATACTTTAACGAGTTTATCCGGGACCGCAGGATGGCTTACAAGTATTTAGCCGATTCCAATATTGATTGGGAACAAAGCAAGGAATACTTGAAGAAATATCAGGAAGAACATCCTGAAGCGATCGTCTCACCTCAATATAAAATTACATCTGGATTGATCGTGGTGAACGCGAACGATCTGGTGGGTGTTACGGTTAAGCCGGAGATGTATCAATGGCTGCGCGAGAACTTCAAGCCAGTGGATACTGTCGCGTATAGTTATCTTGTGTATAAAATAACGCCTGAACAGATTGATCGTCTATGTAAAGCAACGGAGTATTGCAAATGACACCCGCCATTTTTTCGAAAGACCGATTGAATTTCCTTTTTGCTTCCAGTAAAGGACAGAATTTTATTGCACTACTATTTATTCTGTTTTTTCTTATCATAAACGTTTTGAGCATGCAGGAGAAATCCTGGACATACGATGAGCCGAATCACCTCCAGTATGGGATCAACATCCTTTACGGGGATTCGAATCGCTTCGATGACAGCAAAATGCCCGTCTCGGCCTGGAATGCCCTGCCCGCAAGAATCGCTTCATATTTGCCGGAAGGCATTATAAAAATATACCTGAAAAAAATGGTCACCGCGCGCCTGATGACAACCCTCTTCTCCATGTTCGTCGCGTGGATGGTCTTCCACTGGTCGCGTAAATTGTACGGATTTGTCCCCGCGCTGGTTTCGCTGGGCCTGTATGTCTTTGACCCGAACATCATCGCGCATTCACAACTTGTCACAACGGATATTTATGTCACGGGCATGATCTTTTTTTCCTGTTATTGGCTGTGGAAATTCGCTCGTACTCGCAAATGGCAGGATGGTTTATGGTTCTCGATTATGCTGGGATTGGCGCAGTTGGCAAAATATACGGCAATTTCCTTATATATATTGTTTGCGATCGTACTAGTTCTGCATGACCGGATATCCCGCAGAAAAAATTGGGATAACAGAAGCAAGCGCGAGATCCAGAAAGAGGCGGGGAAGTTCTTCGTATATGTAATTGTTGTTGCGGTCGTCAGCATTTTCATCATAAATATCGGTTTTTTATTCAATCGTACATTCACGTGGTTGGGTGAATATAAATTCAGGTCTGAGTTATTTCAGTCCATTCAATCAAAAATAAATTTTATCGTGCCAACACCTTATCCGTTTGTGGAAGGGTTGGATTGGATCACATTCAAGGAGCGAACGGGCGCAGGGTTTGGTCGCATTTATTTGCTTGGTGAAGTGTATGATGGAGGTATCTCCGGATATTACATTATCGCTTCGTTATTGAAAGTACCCATTGCAACGCAGATCATTTTGTGGATTGCGTTGGTTGCTTATTTTGCAAAGCAGCATAAATCATTTTGGGAGGACGAATGGTTTTTGTTGTGGCTGGTTTTGTTTTATACGATCTACTTTAACTTTTTATATAATGCGCAGATAGGTATCCGTTATTATCTGGTCGTATTCCCGTTGTTGTACGTCTTCGCGGGCAGGCTGTTTAAAGAATGGCAAAAAATTTCACGCACGCAAAAGGGACTATCATTCGCGCTGGCTTTATATTTGGTCGTTTCAGTGTTATCGTACTATCCGAACTATCTCGCCTATTTCAATGAGATTGTCTGGGATCGAAAAATGGCGTATAAATATCTTGCCGACTCCAACCTTGCCTGGGGCCAGGATTATTACGCGCTGAAGGTGTATCGCGCTGAACATCGCGATGTGGGTAAAGCGCCTGAAATTCCTTATCCGCTACCAAGGACACGCACCTACTTTGCGCCGGTCAATCAATTGGTGGGCGTTTCGTATGATCCAGCGACATATCAATGGCTGCGTGAAAATTTTGAGCCTGTGGGCATGATCGCACCGAGTTATCTATTATTCGAGATCACGCCTGGGCAAATGCAGGCGTTGTGCGATACGACAGATTATTGTAAATAACGTCAGTTCGGGATAAGCGAAAAGAATTTTTGGGGACGCTGATTCACGCTGACAGCGCAGATTTTTTCCTTTTATCAGCGTTTTCTGAGTCCCAATTCCTTATCCCGAATTCAGGTTAAATAAAACTTTCAGGAGGAACAAATGGATATCAAAATCAATAATCGCCTGATCGGACCCGGCCACCCGACCTACTTTATCGCGGATATCGCCGCGAATCACGACGGCGATCTGGAGCGCGCAAAACTATTGATCCGCCTTGCGAAAGAAGCGGGTGCAGACGCCGCCAAGTTCCAGAATTTCGATGCGCCGAAGATCGTCTCCGATTATGGATTCAAGGCAATGAGCGGTGGACAAGTCAGCCATCAGGCCACGTGGAAGAAATCCGTATTTGAAGTTTACAAGGGCGCGTCCATTCCGTTTGATTGGTCAATGACTCTTTTTGAGGAATGCAAGGATGTTGGCATTGATTATTTCTCCTCGCCTTATGATTTTGAAGCGATTGATTTTCTTGACCAATACGTGGAGATATATAAAGCCGGTTCAGGTGAAATTGACTGGATCGAAGCACTGGAGCGCATGGCAGGCAAAGGCAAACCCCTTTTCATTGCCACGGGCGCCTCCACTATTGGTGAAGTGCAGAAGGCCGTCCATGCGATTTTGAAGATCAACAAACAGCTTGTACTGATGCAATGTAATACCAACTACACGGCCAGTCCCAATAACTACGATCATTTGCACGTTAACGTGCTGAAGACTTATGCGACCATGTTCCCCGATGTGATCCTGGGATTGTCAGATCATACCCATGCAGTTGCGCCTGTGATTGGCGCGGTGACGCTTGGCGCGCGCGTGATCGAGCGTCACTTTACGGATAGCAATCACCGCGAGGGCCCTGATCATAAATTTGCCATGAATCCCGAAAACTGGGCGAAAATGGTTGAAGAGACGCGTTTGTTAGAACGTTCATTAGGCAGTCCGGATAAATCCATTGCTGGCAATGAACAGGATACGATGGTCGTCCAGCGTCGTTGTCTGCGTGCAGCGCGCGATATCAAGGCAGGCGAAATATTCACACGTGACATGATTGATGTGTTGCGTCCTGCCAGTCCCGGCGCGGTCAAACCCGACCAAATTCCCAATGTAATAGGCACAAAGGCATTGCACGATTTGAAATATGGGCAGGAATTAAGATGGACGGATTTGGGCGCGTGAAAATCATCTATTTCTCCCTCGGCTACTCCACCCACGACCATCGCTTCCTAAAAACCATTTCGGAAGGCGGGCATGAAGTATTTTATGTTCGCCTGGAAAATATCGCGCGCCCAGTGGAAGACCGCGCCATACCGCCAGACGTTCATCAAGTGATATGGAAGGGTGGACGTGAGCCATTTCGCTGGAGCAACCTTCCGCGCCTGGCATTGGACTTTCGCCGTTTGACCAAAGAGATCAAGCCAGACCTCATCCACGCCGGCCCCCTTCAAACCTGCGCGTTCATCGCAATATTAAGTGGTTTTCGTCCCGTGCTCACCATGTCCTGGGGTTTTGACCTGATGGACGATGTCCACAAAAACTGGTGGATGAAAAGAATTACGCAATACGTATTACGCAATACGCAATACTTCACCAGCGATGCAAACATCACCCGCGATAAAGCCATTGCCTATGGAATAAATCCAAATCACACAATCGTCTTCCCCTGGGGTGTGGATCTACAACACTTCCGACCGGAGCCGCCCATCGTCCACCGTCCACCGTCCACCGTCCTTTTTTGCAATCGCTCCTGGGAGCCGCGTTACGGGGTGGATGTCATGGCGAAGGCATTTGTCAAAGTAGCGGCGAGCAGGCCCGAGGTCAGTCTGATCCTGTTGGGTGCAGGCTCACAGGGCGCGGCCATCCGTCAAATCCTGCAAAACGGCAACGTCCTGGAGCGTGTCTATTTCGGCGGACAGGTTTCCCAAACTGAACTGCCTAACTGGTATCATAGGGCCGATCTTTTCATCAGCCCGTCGCATGTGGATGGCTCGTCCGTTTCGCTAATGGAGGCGCTGGCGTGCGGCTTGCCGTGTCTGGTCTCGGATATTCCCGCCAACAAAGAATGGGTAAGCGAAGGTGAGAACGGCTGGTTGTTTGAAGATGGTAATGCAGATATGCTTGCAGAAAAAATTTTAGGCGCCATCAAAAGCAAATCACTTGCAAAGATTGGAAACGCTTCGCGCATAATCGCTGAAGAGCGCGCCGATTGGAAAAAGAACGCGATGAAATTAATGCAGACCTACGAGACGATTTTGAAAAGATGAAACCGCGAATTGTCGCCATTATTCAGGGACGCATGAGTTCATCCCGCCTGCCTGGGAAGATTCTTGCAGACATTGCCGGACAGCCGATGCTGGCTCGCGTCTTCGCGCGGACCTCGCGATCTGCCACCGTTACCGAGGCCATTTTCGCCACGACGACCGACTCCACCGATGACCCCGTCGCCGAGTACTGTGACTTTAGCGGAATCCCTTTCACGCGCGGCAGTCAATTCGATGTGCTTGACCGGTATTATCAAGCCGCGTTACAGTCAAAGGCAGATGTGGTTGTCCGCATCACAGCCGATTGCCCAGTTATTGATCCGGCATTGATTGACAATGTGGTTAGCACTTTGCTTGAAGATAAATACGACTTTGTTTGCAATCGTCTCCCGCCCCCCTGGCACCGGACATATCCAATCGGTTTGGATGTCGAAGCCTGCACCTTCAAGGTATTGGAAAAAGCCTGGAAGGAAGCCAAAGAACCACAGCATCGTGAACACGCCATGCCTTATTTCTATGAAGGTGGTGAGTTGTCAGTGGTCAGTCGTCAATTGTCAGAAGGAACTTCACCACGCGGGTTTAGGATTGCTCTTTTGAATCACACCACCGATTTCGGCGATTACCGCTGGACAGTTGACACAGCCGAAGATCTGGAATTCATGCGAGAAATTTATTCCCGCTTCGGGGATCGTGATGATTTCACTTGGAAAGAAGTTCTTGATTTAGTTCACAATGAACCCAAGCTGATGGAGATCAACGCGGATGTGCAACACAAGACTCTCAAGGATATTGATAAGAGAGCGTTAAAACGTTAGAACGTTGGAAGGTTTACAAGTTCAAATGTTCCAACGTTCAAACCTGTAAACTTGCAAACCATTCTTATGCCTTTGATTACTCTCTTCTCCGCCCCCAAACCCTTCACCGATCCACACATCGCGATGATTCAACGCAACGCGATCCGTTCATGGACTCTGCTTCCCGAAGTCGAAGTCATTCTGCTCGGAGCAGAGGAAGGACTCGCTCAAGCTGCGAAGGAACTTGGTGTAAAACACCTGCCGAATGTTGAGTGCAACGAGAGCAGCACGCCGTTAATCTCATCCATGTTTCAACTGGCACGGGAAAATAGTCACAGCGACTTACTCTGCATCATCAACACAGATATGATCCTCATGTCTGATTTTCTTGAGGCCGCGAAACTTTGCAGGTCACGCTTTCAAAGTGATCCCTTCATCCTTCTCAGCCAACGCTGGGATTTGGATGTAACTCAATCACTGGAATTTACTGAGGGTTGGCAGGATCGTCTATCGTCTATTGTCCATCGTCAGGGTGCTCTACACCGTCCCGCAGGCTCCGACTTCTTCCTGTTTCCCAGATCCTGTTATACCCATTTACCGCCCTTCGCCATTGGCCGCGCCGGCTGGGACAATTGGATGATCTACAAAGCGCGCCAGGAAAAATATCCCGTCATTGACTGCACACCTTCGATGATGATTGTGCATCAAAACCATGATTATAGCCATCTGCCCGGAGCAAAGCCGCACTATGAGCATCCGGATACGGACGAAAACATCCGCCTCGCGGGCGGACAGGCCGCGATCCGTTACACGATCGTTGACGCAACTCATCGTTTAACCGAAAGTGGTAAACTTGCCCGCCCGAAGATATCGTACCTGCGCTTCATGCGCGGTGTGGAATTATTCCTGCGTGCCGTCTTTTTCTTCCTGCCTGAAGATATGATCGAGAATATCGCAAGGCCGAAGAGATGGAAAAAGAGAATAAAAAAGATATTCAGAAATCGATAATCGGGAATCGGGAGTTGTGGATCGGAAATCATCACGACTCCCAAATAACGAAGCCCGATTCCCGAACTTGAAACCTGGAACTTGAGACTTGGAACTTAATCATGAGAAAAGGCCAAAACCCTGCCAAGTTCGTCAAAGACGTCCCCCGCCCCGAGCGGATCACGGTTGCACTGCTCAACTACATCCCTTTCCTGAGCGGATTCTACGCCGAGACCCTCGACGTGCTGAAAGTCTGCCTCGAGTCCATGCGAAAGGATGCGGGATTGCCGTTTGATTTGATGGTTTTCGATAACGGCTCCTGTCCCGAAGCGCGCGACTTCCTCGTGAAAGAGAAAGAAGAAGGGCGAATACAATATTTGATTCTCGCCGAGAAAAACATGGGCAAGGGTGGCGCATGGAACGTCATGCTGGCGGGCGCGCCGGGCGAAATCATTGCCTACACAGACAGCGACGTTTTATTCTCCCCGAAATGGCTTTCGCGCTCCGTGGAAATTCTTGAAACCTTCCCCAACGTTGGCATGGTGACTGCGCGTCCTTTCCGCACACCGCCTGAGTTTTACGAATCGACTCTCAGATGGGCGCGTGAGAACGCTAAGTTAGAAGAAGGACAATTCATCCCGTGGGAAACCTTCCTTGAATTCAACCTCTCACTTGGGCAGACTGAAGAAGAGAATAAAAAAGTATATGCCGAAACAAAGGACTGGCGCATCCAATACAAAGGCGTGACCGCCATGTCGGGTGCCTCACACTGGCATTTCACGGCATACAAGTCCACGCTTCAGCAGTTCCTGCCCTTTTACATGGACAAGCCGATGGGACAAGTCCGACAGTTGGACAAGCGTATGAATGACGCGGGCTTGCTGCGGTTGATGGTCTCTGATCCGTTGGCGATGAATATGTCCAATACGCTGGGATATTTGCGCGGGGAGCTAAAGGGCGGCACAAAGAATAAAAGTGTTTCATTTGGCAGGCACGTGCTGGAAGTTGGTTTTATCAAGAAGATTTTGTTGACGGTGTATAACAAGATCTTTACTTGGTATTATTCATAAAATAAATACTATCAACATAAAATAGATTAATTTGTTCTTATACTGTCCTTTACGGCAATATATCGCCATTGGTCAAGTTGAAAGCCGCAATGATCACATTTTTCATTAAGCACGATGCTTTTGCTTATCGGGAAGTTACATTCAGGGCAGCAATTTAGATAGAATTTTCTTCTCAGTTTTATTATTAAAATAATCATGAATGAAATTGTAAATAAGATTGTAGTTAATAAAGCAAAAATACCCAATCGTACAATAAACGCACTTAAAGATATCATAAATACGCTTTCAGCTAAGTCATCTACGGGTACTGGCGTGAATAGTAATTGACGACCAGATTGCCATGGTGCATAAAGTATGAAAAACAAAATTGTCAAACCAAAGGTGAATAGTTGCTTATAAAGTTTCTTCGGAGGGGTTTTTCCTATATATGAGCCATAAATAAAACGTGTTAGATAATAAGTACTAATTAACCAAACCCATATTTGAAGCGTATTAATAAGCGGGTTGATTGTGATATTAAGTAGAACATAGTCCAGCCCAACTTGTAAACCGTAAGACTGCAAATTGTAATAGCCAGAGCCAATATATGTAATATGTGCAAATTCAATCCCTATAGCTGTCATAAATGCATACCATAGGAGCTTTAAGCTTATGCGGACATAATTATTGTCGATATTTGTATTGAGAATAAAGGAACGTTGTATTTCAGCCCCAAGCGTTCTTGTTACCAATAATGCAGGTGGATAAATTAACTCTAATCTTCCTATCAGCCCTTATTCAGGTTAATTTTATGTGCCCAAATATAATAGTAATTACATTCTCCCTTATCAAACCGCTGATGGCTTGGGCAAGCCATCAGCGGTTTGGGTTTTAATAAAGACGGGCGAAAAGTACCCTGTCCCGTCTAAAGATAATAAGTAACTGTCCTCCATGAACACCAACTTTTCTATGACCTTGCCCCGCTGGAGTTGCCGAAAAGCATTTTTGTATAGCGGCCGGAGTTTATAGTGGATAAGGGAATTTAGACACGAAAACGGGCATAATTAAGGTGTAGTTTCTGGAGAAAAAAGCGTATCGGAAATCGCGTCGGAAAATGGGATCCATCCGAATCAGATTCACAAATGGCGAAAGCAAGCCTTAGAAAACTTTGTTCAACTTTTCGAAGATGACCGCAAAGGGGAGCGGGCGCGAGAAGCAGAACATGAAAAACAAATCGAAGAGTTGTATGCAGAGATCGGACGACTGAGTGCACAGTTGTCCTGGTTGAAAAAAAATCTGGGCTCAGAATTGAGTAGGAGCGAGCGCATGAGAATGCTGAAAAAGAAAACTCTGAAAAGCCGCTCAAGGCGCAGGCTGAACTGCTTGGGATCAGTTACTCAAGTCTGTTCTATGAGCCTGTGCCGCCCAGCGCGCGGGAGTTGGCGATCAAACGGCGCATTGACGAAATCTACACAGCCCGCCCGTTCTACGGGTCGCGGAAAATCGCCTTCCTGCTGCGCCCCGAACTTGGTGTCTCACGCCCCACAGTACAGGCATATATACGCGAAATGGGCATTTGTGCCATGGTTCCGGGTCCCAACACGAGCAAACCAGCCCCACAGCACCAGATTTACCCGTACCTGTTGCGAAATGTGACTGCGAAACGCCCAAATCACATCTGGGGCATTGACATCACCTACATCCGCCTGCAACAAGGCTGGCTGTATCTGACCGCAGTTCTGGATTGGTATTCCCGATATGTGGTCAGTTGGGCGCTCAGTCAAACCCTGGAGATCGAGTTCGTGTTAACTGCGGTGGACAACGCTTTGTTTCAAGCCAAGCCTGAAATCTGGAACAGCGATCAGGGCAGCCACTTTACCAGCCCAAAATATCTGGAGCGCCTGCAACGTGAAGAGATCAAAATCAGCATGGACGGGCGCGGACGCGCCATAGACAATATCTTCACGGAAAGATTGTGGCGCACCATCAAGTACGAGGAAGTTTACTTGCATGAATATGCCAGCCCGAAGGAGGCTTATCGTCAGTTAGCCGATTACATCCGCTTTTACAATTTTGAACGTCCCCACCAGACGCTGGATTACCGGACGCCC
>Ga0315273_10001011_pt1 | contig 31008 bp, 43 predicted proteins | sample YL17G02_0_MG_FD_205753 | JGI IMG/M metagenome (GOLD analysis project Ga0315273, IMG submission 205753) | Sediment microbial communities from Yellowstone Lake, YNP, Wyoming, USA - YL17G02_0 | ecosystem: Environmental > Aquatic > Freshwater > Lake > Sediment | place: USA: Wyoming | collected... | reverse complement strand
GACTCTTCTGATTGGGATGGTGCTTGCATACCGCAATCTCGTTGGACTCAAGTGGACAGGATTGATCATGGCCTTCGGTGCGGGCGCCATCATCAGTGCGGCGTCTTATCAGCTCATCCTTGGAGCAGTCGCTGAGGAGCAGGGGAGCTAGGCTTTAGTGGGTTTGGGGATCGCGGCTGGTGCGCTCACTTTCTATTTTGCTGACCGCTGGGTTGACAATATGGGCGGAGCAGATCGTATGAATTTCGAGGGCGGTCAGGCTGGTGGGTCTGGGCTAGGTATTGTATTAGGTTCACTGCTGGATGGCGTGCCCGAATCCCTGGTTCTAGGCTTATCACTGGTCCACTCACCAACCGTTTCATTTGCCTTCATCTTTGCAGTCGCAATCAGCAATGTTCCCCAAGGTCTTGGCGGTTCTGCGGGCATGCTCAGCAGCGGGTGGCCAAAGCCTAAGATCACCAAGTTATGGCTGGCAGTCTGTGGGCTAAGCATCCTGGCGGCTGGGTTGGGTTATTGGCTGGCTACATTAATGCCGCGTGCCACCGGAGCTGTGGTTGACGCCTTTGCCGCTGGCGCTTTATTGGTCATGCTGACCGACTCGCTGCTTCCAGAATCCTTTGAGCATGGCGGCAAGGAAGCCGGATTGTCCTTGGTAATTGGTTTCAGTCTGGCGTTGGCGATGACGTTGTTTCAAATGGCGTGACAGGTAAATGATCCATTGCTATACTTGTAGAAGATGTTCAACAATTGAAGAAAATCCTTATCAGGAGCATTGTATGACGACAACATCTGTACAGAAGAAAAAGGGGCGAAATCCGACTTTAATGGCAGGCATCCTGCCGATTGATCGATCGCGTGTATCCATGGATATCATCGCTGGCATCACTTTAGCTGCCCTGGCCATCCCCGAGGTGATGGGTTACACCAAGATCGCTGGTATGCCCGTGGTCACCGGTCTTTATACCATCTTGATCCCAATGGCCTTATATGCGTTCTTTGGCGCATCTCGGCACCTGGTAGTGGGCGCCGATTCTGCCACCGCCGCGATTATGGCGGCAGGTCTGGTAGGAATGGCAACGATTGCTTCGCCTCAATATATCGCCTATGCTGGAATACTGGCAATCATGGCAGCTGGTCTGCTGATCCTTGCCCGGGTTGCAAAATTGGGTTTCATCGCCGATTTCCTTTCACGCACCGTGTTGATCGGCTTCCTGACCGGTGTCGGTATCCAGGTGGCAATTGGGCAGATTTCTGGCATGCTGGGCATCCCTGGGGGTGGGGCTGGTCCGGTCCAAAAGCTCGTCACCGACTTCAAGCAGCTTAGCCAAACCAACCTTTATACGCTGGCAATATCAATCTCGGTGCTGGTAATCATTGTAGGCTGCAGGAGAATCAACAAGAAAATTCCTGGCGCATTGATTGCCGTTATCGGCGCTATCGTGGTAAGCTACCTGGTTGACCTTTCCTCTTTTGGTGTCGTAGTGCTGGGCACGATCCCCGGCGGTCTACCGAAAATCGGCCTTCCCTCGGGTGTGACCTTAAATGTGAGCGCTCTCGAACAACTCCTTCCAATTGCAATCTCGATGTTCATTGTCATCCTGGCGCAGAGCGCAGCTACTTCTCGGGCGTATGCTGCCCGTTACAGCGAGAGTTTCAGCGAAAATGTAGACCTGGTGGGGCTTGGGTTGGCTAACATTGGAGCAGGCCTGAGCGGTACGTTCGTGGTGAATGGCAGCCCGACCAAGACTCAGATGGTCGACAGCGCTGGTGGTCGCAGCCAGCTTTCCTCGCTGACCACCTCAATTATCGTTCTGATCGTGCTTCTGTTTTTAACCAAACCACTATCTTACATGCCTGATGCGGTACTCTCATCGGTTGTTTTCTTGATCGGTATAGAGCTTGTCGATGCGTTGGGGATGCGCAAGATCTATTCTCAACGTCCAGCTGAGTTTTGGGTCGCATTGATCACCGCGCTGGTGGTGATTTTCTTCGGTGTCGAGCAGGGTATCTTGCTGGCGATCTTGCTCTCAATCCTGATCCATACCCAACACGGCTACAAGCCAAAGAATGCAGTTTTGACCGTCGATAGCACCGGTAAACAACACATGGTTCCGGTAAGTAGCCATGCCCAAGTCATCCCCGGTCTGATGATTTATCGCTTCCATCACAGCCTATACTATGCCAATGCAGAACTCTTCTCGCAGGAAGTGCTCGAGCTGGTGAATAGCGCACAACCACCTTTATCCTGGTTCTGTATTGATGCGACCGCTGTGGATGATATTGACTTTTCCGCGGCTGCCACACTGCGAGAAACCTACAAATTATTGAAAGAGAAAGGCATCCGGCTGGTATTATCAGAGGTCGAAGAAGATGTCCGCCGCGAGTTGGACAAGTCTGAGATAGCTGATCTGATTGGGAAAGATGCGTTTTATGAGACTATAAGCGATGTAGAAGCGGCTTATGGGGCAATAATTTTGGATAATAAACCTTAGTCCGGGTATTTTCGGGTGGGTGTGCTATCGAGTGCGCCCACCCTCCGCAATGTGCACTTTTTGACCATGCAATAATAAGGTTAGTTATCTTTTCCTCTATCAAAACCTACAGTCAAGTTGTATTATCAGGATGGTTTTATAATAATAAATCCGCCCTATCGGACGGATTTTAATGGGCGACGCCCACTGCGTTCGCTAGGTTTCGTCGCAACGCTCCAATGGTAGGTGACCACGGCCTGGCTGGAGCTGAAATCGATATGGCTGGAAATTCGTTGACAGCTGCCTGATCCTCGTAAGTCAGCACCCGGTCAACCGCCTGCCATTCGTGGTACTGGTATTCGCTCATGGTTGTTCCGGCTTCATTGCATCCTTCAACGCCTGCAGGAGACTTCTGCCAAAAGGCGTAATCCAGAATGCGGATAGCTCACGGAATTTCGCACCGAGAGTCTTGTGTGGCTCATATTCCGTTTGCAGAGCTCCAAAATCAACCAGTGGATTGATCACCATGCACTCGATAATATCGCTCAGGTTGCGGCGAGCCCTATCCTGATCCTGGATTGGCCAGACCATCCTTGAATCTTCTATCATCCGGTCGGTAAAAAATTCAAAAGATATTGGTTTCCCCAGGGATAGATCCAGCAAGTGTTTGTGTGTCAGCCATGAAAATCCAGCCGGCGTATAACCATCCTCGAAATCATACGGAGAAGCAATTGCCCAATTGGTTTGCATCCACCAGGTTACCAGCAAGAGCCAGATTTGACGTGGAGCTGTCTCAGTCAGGAAGCGTTCTCCAAGTGGAGTCAGCTTCCAGCGCCGGCCTATGCCACCAATGACCAGGCCACCAACAGACACCAGCACGTGCCTGAAGAGCAGCGGCCAAACATCAGTTTCAGTGCGAACGCGATAAACGTACTCTCCAATGATTACTTCCAGTTTCGGCGGGTTGACGAACCGGGCGCAGATTTCATGCACAGCCTTCAACGACAGGTTGCCTGTGGATTGGGTACCGGTAACCCGGTTATCGCGCAGGTAGGTAAGCAGGGTGATCACATCCCGTCGCAGTGGTAGTCCTTCTGCCACAGCACGCTGATCATCTGAAAGCGTCTGCGACCAGGAGGAAGCCAGGTCGAACTTTTTTTCCGTGAGCTCATTCTCTTGAGTAGACCAGGAATTCAAGGATTCCGTACTCCTTCCGCGACCCATATGGCGTAGACTCGCGTTGACTTCTTCCAGGTCAAAGGTTTCCGGATCGAACTCCCCGCCAACCCAGGCCAGATACTCCTCGTGCTCTTCGTGGCTGGGATCCCTGATCGCTTCTAGGAAATTTATATAGCCCCACACACCACCCACATCCTCCGGTGGGCGGGCGCGCTTGCCCTTCAGACACAGCGGGTAACGGACGGTATCTTGTGGTGAAAAGACCTTCTCCACCAGCAGGGTGTGGTCCCAGCTATCGCCGAAATCGTACTCGTAGCTAAATGACTGTCCTTCACGATGGATCACTTGGCTCAGCTTGTATCTGCCTTCGTTGGCTGTGCCCAGGTCACCATCCTCATCATCCGCAGGATTACCGTAAACAAGTCCTTCGATCGTGAACATGTGCAGGTGGTAATCCTCCCAGCCCATCACGATTTGAAGGATGTCGTGCAATTTGAGCAGGGTGGTATTGCCCGGCACCAGAATGCGCCGCCAGATGGGCGGGTGGGTATCATCGAGGGTGACTTTGATCTGGTAGATCTGGGAAGGTTTCTTAGCCATATTTACCTTTCTATAGATGGATCATTAGCAAGGGTTATGCCTTGATACTCCAACCACTCACGAATCCATTCCTGTAAGCGCTCCTGTTTGAAACTGAACCAGCGCTCGCACTCGGCGGGATAATCCAGCAGTACATCTTTGAAATAGCGGAAAGCGCCGCGCTGGCTGATAGCGCGTTCCAGTTGCTCCTGCAAGCGCAGGTTGCACAAGGTGTTGATACGGACTTCCATGTCGTGGTAGCCCTCGTGAAAACCTTCCGATGGAATGGTGATGAAACAGCTGCCAAAGCCTGCCTCGACCCGATCTGCATTTTGTAATCGTTCACGTTGCCAGTCAGGAATGTGCTCTTCCTGAAATGCTACTTCCCAATTCACAGTTTGGGTCTGTTCATTGTAATATGATTCGTAAATTCTTTCCAATAAACTGCGCTCTTCGTCGCTAACGCTATTAATTTCACCAGTTTCGATATCCAGGTAGTATGAGATCATCTCGCTTCCTCCCTCGAAAGTCATTTGGAGTTCAGATAGGTCGATTTTGAGCTGGTTTATGACAATACCTTTTTTCGCTTCAATCGGGGAGAGAAGACATATTTACATTCCTGGCAGCCTCGATCAATTGACTATCAAGCGATGCTAGTGTAACTGGCATCCCCAGGGTTTCCTGCCAAATCAGCGCACAGGCTAGATGCGTGGCGTCATAGCTTCTCAAGTTTTGCTCAATAGCCAGGTCACTGCCGCGAATCACCGTATTTTCGTTGATCGGTAGCCGCTGAAAGCTCTCCCATTCCGAGCGGAACTGGCGCAATGCGGCAAGGGTTTCATCCGGTGAGATGAGCTTCATTCGCTCGGCGCGGGCAATTGCTGCGGCGACCTCAACCCGGGTGATTAAACCCGTGACCACCATCTCGGCTGTATCGATCCAGGTATTCATATCTTCTGAGGCTTTTTCCTGGATATATCGTCTCACCAGCGCTTTGGCATCCAGGTAGAGGATCACTCGCGCATCTCCACCAGGATATCCGCCACTTGCCGTTCGCCGTGGTTTACGGCCGCCGGCGTTACTGGTTTCAGTTTCTTGCCGTTCCAGGCGACTATCCCGGCGTTCTGCAACGCCTTGAGCCGTTCATCGAGGGGCTGATCCACCGGTGATATGCGACCGACCGGGCGCCCATGATCGGTGATGATGACTGTTCGCCCCTGGCTGACCTGGCGCAGGTACTCGCTTAATCGCGCTTTTAGATCCCGGACGCCGACCCATAATTCACTCATATATCATCTCCAATTGTGACTAAATTATAACCATAATAGTCACACTAAGCGATGCTTGCCGGATATTTGGCAGCAGATGAAGGCGCGTAACAGCCTCAGTATGCTGGTTCGGCTGGTCCATTATAATCGCACATCCCGGTGCGTGGCGAGTTGAGCAATGGCATTGGCTCGCCATAGTTTTCGTGTGGATGTTCTTCCACATTTTCGTCGCAAAGGTAGCCATCATTATCCCCTTCATAGAGACATTCGATACACAGCCATTTTGCCGGCTGGCCGCATTCCTGGCAGGCTGCCTCCGGCATTAAGTTGCGTGCCAGCAGTGCAATGGGATGTTTGCTGGTCGGCTTGCCTTCCCGGAATCCCACCACTTTGATGTCTGTCTCAGACGTGGTGCCAAAATCGTATAGATGACTCAACACCAGGCTAGCTTCAAATATCGAAATGGCCTTGCGCGACTTGCCGAAATCCATACCATCCCATCCGCCGATCCTGAACTTACTTAAGTGACCACAGCATTCCAGCCAGATGGCGCGCAGGTATTTATCCAGGTTGTCGAGAGAAGCTGAGCCGACCATTTCCAGGTCAAGCCAAAAGTCTTAGTCATGCGCATCCTGCACCCGCAGGTGCCATACTGTCTCCACCAGTCGGCTGCTGACTTCAGCGGTTTTGAGTATATCCTACCATTTGGGGCATTTATCCAGGTGTTTGTATACGCTTCGCCTGGCATGACTTCATTGCAGAAAGCGCAGGTCCCAGGGGATTCGGGTTTTAGAGGCACAGGAACTCCTTTACGGTATTTCCAACTAATATATACCAACTTACCCTAAAGTGCAAATATCGCAACCATTTATATGCACTTTTCTGATGTTAGAAAACACTGACAACAGGGACTTATGTCCCGTGTATAGCAAGATATATGTCCCATCTTGCTAAAAATTCCTTGACAATCCAGATTTGGTTGGTATGATCTAAACAATTGAATAATGTCGAGCGTGGAATAGCGCCGGATTGCACGGTAGTCAACCAATACCCACACGTGAATAGCATTTTCCTGCTGGATTCGCGTGTGGTTTTTTATACCCTCACCTTTTCAGTTAGGGAAGCTAAAACGAAGAACTTGGTTGAGTTATACACGAGAGCAGCATTTGGGAAAATCCATAAAGAGATGGAGGTGACCCGACTCGATATCTTTCTCCTTTTTCCCATCCCCAACCGCACTTTCGCCGGACGGTTGGGCAGCGCGATGCAGCTGTTGGATCGCTCATCTGCATCATGGGCCTCACTCAAGCAATCAACCTGCGATCTTGGCAGACTCTCCCCGGAAAGGGGGGTCGCAAACCAAAGGCGGTGTGCCGGCAAGTTGTCTTACCGAGGGTGGCGAAGCAGAAAGTCTTAATAGGAAACAAAGGGAAAAACGCTTGCAAGATGTTCAGTGGTGGATTTGGATATGAGGAGGCGAATTATGAGCAAGAATAGTGAAGGCAGCTTGGGCTACCAGATGATGAAAACCCTGCAAGGCATTTTTCAGCCCGGAACCAGCCGGTATAAAGCCAAGCGATAGCACCGTGATGCTGAATTGATCACTGGCATCAGCACCATGCGCTGCATGTCGGCAGATGTGCACCAATTTGCACGATTTATTCATTTCAACTGGCCGCAAGTGAAATATCTGCCTGAGATCCATACCGAAATGGCATTAGCTTACATAAGGTCGCTTGAGCAACAAGAGCGCTCAAATGGGCGTATCGGACGAGTATATGCTTCGATCCGTAAACTGGATGTTGCCTGCCGTAAAGCTGGCATTTTTGCTGCGGATGCACTATTGCTGCTGCCATACAAAGACCAGGGCGGTCCAGGTAGCTTCCACTCGGAGCCGCGGCCGGTTGCATATACGGATGAGCAGGCTCAAACAATGATCGCGCATATCACTCTGTCTGATCCGGCGGCGGCGCGCTTGCTGACCCTTATGCGGGTCACTAGCCTGCGCGCTCATGATGCGACCATAGCATGACTGGAAAGTGGCAGCAACACTCCCAGTTTATCTCTCTTGAGGCAGATCGCATAAGCCATAGATGCCAAAATTGAATTGCATTTGATCGCGATAGATGTAAAATATTGACAGCTTTTAATAAATGATATAATATACGATGTAATATATGACATAAACGGAGAAATCTAATGACTGGAAGATATGCTGTCAATTTACCAATAGAGCTAAAGAAGGAGGCTGAGGCGCTCGCTAAACAGCAGGGCGTCTCGCTGAACCAGTTCATCCTCTGGTCAGTGGCAGAGAAAGTCAGTGCTCTCAAAACTGGCCTGGATGATCCTAATTTCCCAGGTATCGCTTACCGCCGCGGCGCTTCAGGCATTCCGGTTCCAGTACTTAGGGGAACCGGAATCCGTGTACAAACGATTGTGATTTCAAACCGGGAGTGGAATGAGACACCGACGGAGATTGCGGTTCAATATGATCTGTCAGAAGGCTTGGTCAAAGATGCCTTGAGGTTTTACCAGGCTCACCAGGCTGAGGTCGATCTCCTGATCCATTCCGACTCTATGCTGGAAATGAACCGGAATGTCTAAGCCTCGGCTGCACCTGGATGCCGATGCATCCCGTAAAGACCTGCATGCTGCATTGGTTTCAAAAGGTCACGACATTACCCGCACCCCTGCGTCTGGACTGCCAGTAGTCGCGAGCGATGAATTTCAGCTTCTTTGGGCGTCAGCCCATGACAGGGTGATATTCACTTTCAATATCGGAGATTTTCTCCAATTAGCTAGGAGGATACCCGAGCATCGTGGCATCCTCCTGGCAAGCCAGCAAAGCCATTCTCTGCGGGAATTAATCGCTTTAATCGATCGCGTGCTGACAGAAACCATAGATGAAGATTGGGCTGGTAAGGTTCGTTGGTTATCGGATTGGAAATGAGGTTTTCAAAGCCTCCTATTATCTGCTGGGCTGGCCTTGCGATGCGCCTGTTCGATATCGACCTCAGCAATTTGGGCGTAGTGACGTACCATTTCGAGTGAACTGTGGCCAAGTAAAGCCTGTAACGTGAGGATATCGCCACCTGAACGCAAATAGGTGATGGCAAATGTGTGGCGAAATTTGTGGGGATAGACGTCCTTGACTTCAGCGTGGTCAGCGATGCCCTGTATCAATTGGCGCAGAGAATTGGGATTGGAAGGGTGACCATGTTGGGCGAGAAAAACAGGCGCATTGTGGTCGTTTGCATCTTCCTGATCTGTCAGATATCGCCACACAGGCTGTCGGGCTGCCTTGCCCAGGTAAACCGTACGTCCTTTACCACCCTTAGCCCCGCCGATCACACCATGCTTCACCTCCACCCGCCCGGTCTTTACGTCAATGTTCCCGATTAGCAATTTGCATAGTTCCATAGCGCGCAGGCCAGTATCGATAAGTGTTAGAATAATGGCCTGATCCCTATGACCGTATGGTAGGCGCATGATGAAGCTTCTGCGGTTACTGGGATGCGCCTCGCGCGAGTAGACGCAGACTTTAAGCATGCGCTGTACTTTTTCTTGGTTGATGGGTTCGATGGGTGTTTCCTTTGCACGCGGTGCAGGGATAGCTTTCATGATTTGAGCAACCCCTAATTCCTGGGCAGCCCAGGAGTAGAAAGATGATAGGGTTACCCACACATTGCGCAGGCTCTTAGGTGAGAGAGGGTGGGTTTTTCCGTTGTAGCGATGCGGGGTATATTCGATGCGCAGCCAGCTGATGCACGAAATAATATCCTGGGCGGAAATACTGCCAATCTTTTGATCTCCGATGTGTTCGAGCCATTTGTTGAGCAGGCGCTCATGCGAGTCGATCGTGCGCAGCGCCAGACCTTCGGCAGTTTTGTAATTGATAAAGCCTGGAATGGCTTTGCTTATTAATAACGAGCCCGACGGTGAGTGGTTCATGTCAAAATCCTCCAATATTAAGATTTTGCCAATCTCTCACCGTCGGGCCAATCAAAAAACCATAGCTCGACGAGCTATGGTTTCAGGTTAGTAGCGGGGCTTGGATTCGAACCAAGGACCTCCGGGTTATGAGTGAGAAACCCGTTTCCGCAACCTCCGACCTTCAAGCCCGTCTTTTTGACCCAGCCCGACGAAGAGTGGTTCTCGCAGACCTGACGGGGAGAGATTGGTTATTTGATGCATGAATTGTAGCACGTTCAGTGGTTTTGTGCTTGGATCATCGTACCGAAATCTGGATTATGATATCTGGCATCCTTTAAACGATAGATCTAGTACTCAATCTTGCCTCAGCTGATCCAGGAATTGACGTGGGGTCATAATGGGGATATCCCGATAGCTCTCCAAATCTAATAGGTGATGGTCACCGCTCACGATTACATCCGCCTCTCCATCTACAGCGCAAGCCAAAACCATCTCATCCTTCGGATCATCTGGGACGCTTCCAGCGACCTTGGCTTCCCCTGTAACTAGCAGTGCATCATGCTCCAGCAGTGTAATCGTTTGTTCAATTTCGTTGTCACTCAGGGTGTATTTTTTGCGAATATGTGGATATTGTAAAACCGCACGTAATTCTGCAATAACTGCTGGTGAAGTGAGCATCAAAAACCGCCTCTCACGCCAGGCATTCAATAATTCAGCTGGCGCACCCTTCCGGCTCAAGATGCCACTTACGATCACATTCGTGTCGATCGCGATGCGTAGCATAAGTGGCTAATCAAGTTTTGCTTGTTTTTTTGGCGCTGACTTCCTTATGGCGTCAATCGCCTTGCTGACGTCTTTTTCAACCTCTTTTTCTGAGATATCTGGCAGCTTGCTGCGGATGCGATCTAGCACTTGAAAACGCGCCTCACGCTCAGCGACTAACCGTTCATAGACTTCTACGGGAATGAGCGCTACCATTGGCTTACCTGAACGCTCAACAATGGCAACCTCTCCACCATATCCCACTCGACCAAGTAGATCAGCGAACCGCTGGCGAGCTTCCCGCGCTCCAATGACGATTGTCATGGTACACCTCCAATTTCGAACTGGTTATATTATAACATAATGTGTTAATAATTATAATAATGAATATTGTATACACAATTGAAACAGTGAACACAGGGCTGGAATCTCTCTGCGGCTGCGATATTTCACTTACACACTCAATAACTGGCTAGAAATCACTTCTTTTCGAGATAATTTTTCACAAATGCCTGGAAATTCTCATGAAAAGCATCCAGCCAAGCTTCGATGTATTGCCGAGACTCAAACATCGGCAGCAGGTCAATCGCCAGGTCGCGAGGCTTAATGCGGGCGACTTTCTCCTGCAGTGCAAGCATGGCAGATTCGACGGTGTAGGGCTGCCGGCCATCGCGAGCCAACTTATCTTCGAGCGGTTGGATCCGCTGTTGCATGAACCATAGCAAATCATAGAAGTCACGCCCCTTGATTTGTATACCACTGCGGCCGCGTTCGAAATTGCGTTCCAGGCAGGCCAGCATTTTTCCGGCCATCATAGTTTCGAGCGAAAAATGTGCCGCAACCAGGCTGCGTCCATATACCAACACCGGCGTATGCTGGATAATCGCCACCTGTTCATGCTGGCTGACTTCTACCTTGAGGTGCAGCGCCTCGCTCGCATGAGGCGATAATCCCAAGGAATTCAACACCGGAAACTTGAGTGTAACACGCAGAATACCGCCCTCGCCACGCTGCGCCTTTGCTGAAGCATCACCATACCCGAATGATTTTTGGAAATACAGGCTAAGGTTTTCCGCAAGATCGGTCAAATCCAGGCTGGCCTGGTTATCAAAATCAAGATCTTCCGACAGGCGGTTCAGACCGTAAACTACATGCAGACAAGTACCGCCATAGAAGCCCAAGCGGCGGTAGAAGGTATGATTATAGAGATAATCCAGCACATAGGCCTGCAGCACTTCCTTCAGGATGATGCGCTTGGTTTCAGGAGGGAGCAGTGGATCTTTGCCAGCCAGGACGTTCTGCAAAGTCTGGATCAGCGTCGCCATACGTGAACCTCCAGGTTATTCAGTATACGCCGCATTTTCGCACCACCCTTTTGGATCGCTTCGCTCTTGAGAACATACCCGGCGAATTCATCCTGCTCTTCTCGGGTGAACTCCTCCAAATTCAAGCGCAGCTCTTCGGTAAGGTTATAGTGCTGAGGGTCCAGGTCAGCCGGTGACGTTCGCAGGTAGAGATAGTCGAACAGGGCTTTGGCTGCTGGTGCCTGCGCATAGGGCACGCCATATGCCTCCATGATCTGGAAGCCAAAGTAAAGGTCAGGCTGGATGTGCCGGTAAACGAATGTTCCCAGGTGATTGACAATGGTGCGAGTGTTTTTGATGGTGATTGCCGTGACCGGGTATGTAATTTCCGTCAGGATGCTTGCCTGCTGAAGCACGTATTCCAGCGAGAGGTAGGACTGGGGCAATAATATCGCGCTGACTACCGGTGCAAAGGCTGCCTCTTGCCGATGCAGCTCGTAGAAGCGACGGTGCATGTACACCCCATTCTTGAGAGCGATCAGATGCCCAGCCTTGACCCAGCGAGAGAGGGCTATGCGTGCACGGGCATCATCGATAGCAGCGTCTCCAGCAATTTGCCGGAAGCCTTCTATGGTGAAATAAGGGAGGTGTTCAAAGGCAGAAAGAAGCGTGTATTTCATAGATTATATCGGATAATATACAAAGTATGTATATTATCCGATATGTTTCATAGTTTGGCAAGGGTTTTTCAGCCCGGGTCAAATTGATAACGGCTTTGGCTCCTATCCTGTCTGATCCATCATCGGTTCAAATAGACCATTGCCGTCGAATTGTTCATCGTAACAGGTCTCGTGAATGATCTCCAGCAAACTGCGCTTCTGATCGCTTATGCTGATCACTTCGCCAGTTTCGAGATCCAGGTATGAGTAAATCATCTCGCCTCCACCGTTAAAGGCGAGTTCGAACTCAGATAGGTCAATATTGAGTTGGCACGTAAGTAGCTTGATTTCTGTTTAAGCAGGAAAATAAGCCATCTGAACAGCCCTGGCGGCTTCGATCAATTGGCTGTCGAAGGACACAAGAGTAACCGGCATCCCCAAGGTCTCCTGCCAGATCAAGGCGCAAGCCAGGTGGGTGGCGTCATACCCTCTCAAATCATGTTCAACTGCCAGAATGTCACCGCGCGCCACAGTATTCTCGGTGATCGGAAGGCGATGGAAGCTCTCCCATTCCGACCGGAACTGGCGCAGTGCAGCAAGGGATTCATCCGGCGTGATGAGCTTCATCCGACCGGCGCGAGCGATTGCCGCAGCGACCTCAACCCGGCTGATTAACCCAGTCACGACCATATCGGCTGTCTCGATCCAGGTATTGACATCCTGCGAACCCTTTTCCTGGATATAGCGTTTGACCAGCGCGCTGGCGTCCAGGTACAGGATCACTCACGCAGCTCCACCAAGATATCCGAGACCTGCCGTTTTCCGCGGTTGGTAGCTGCGGGTGTAACCTGTTTCAGCTTCTGACCATTCCAGGCGACCAATCCAGCATCCTTTAATGCTTTGAGCCGGTCATCAATGGGCTGATCCACCGGCGACAAGCGACCGACCGGACGGCCGTGATCAGTGATAATCACCGTCTGTCCTTGCCTGACCTGGCGTAGGTATTTACTCAAACGTGCTTTCAAATCCCGGACTCCGACCCGCATTTCATCCATACTATCACCTCCAATTGTGACTATATTATACCAATAATGGTCACATATGGCAAATCTAGGAGAGCCTCCGCATTGAGCCAGGCTGAATTATCGAATTGATGATTATCTCATCCAAGTAGATAACCTTCTGGTGGTGGATTGTCTTTTACCCAAGGCTGGAACCAGGATTCGTCGAATTGGATCACCCGCACCAGCAAATCACGTTTCTGGGTGAAGAAGACATACACTTCCTGGGTCTGCTTATGGGTCTGGTGAATGGCCTCGTCCATGTCCATGTGATCCAGCTCACCAGCCTTCCACTGCTGGAATTTCTGATACAGCGGCTCAAGCACCTCCCGCCAACGATAATCGTAATAGGCATCCAGCAGGGCTTGCTCCCATTGATCTTCCGGTGTTAGGCTGCGTTTTTTGTGTGCCATCTTAAACTCCAAGAGGTCAAATGGGCGGTTCTGCAGAGAGCTGCGACGAAAAATCATCGGGAACCAAGACGGTAAAACCTGCAGATCTAGATGTAATCAATTATCATTTTATAACCAAGGTGTAATTAGCGCAATTAATTATTTACACCTGTCTACCCAAGATCACACCTGGAACCGGGACATATGTCCCGTCATAGGTGGGCACATGTCCCGAATATCTCAAAGACGCTTGACAAAGAGAATTTTGTTGGTATTATATAAATCGTAAGACCTAAACAATTGAATAATTACCGAGCGCTCTTTAGCGCCCGATAGAACGTCAGTCAACCAATCCCCACACGTGAGCAGCATTTTCCTACTGGTATAGCGTGTGGCTTTTTGTTTAAAACCACATCTAGACAAGTAGGGAAAGTAATAACGATAGCTTTGGTTGAACCATGCACGAAAAAAGCAATCGGCAAAATTTTCTAAAATCAATGGAGGTGATCCGACTCGATACTCATTCCCATATTCCCATCCCCAACCGCACTTTCGCCGGGCGGTTGGGCAGCGCGCTGAAGCTGTTGGATCGCTCAACTGCAGCGTGGGCCTCACTCAAGCGATCAACCTGCGATCTTTGCAGGCTCTCCCCGGATCGGGGAGTTGCAACCCTAAGGCGGTGTGCCGGCAAGTTGTCTTACCGAGGTTGGTGAAGCAGAAAGCCGAAATAGGAAACTAAGGGAAAAGCGCTACTGGGACAAGAACCAAAGATCCTGGATTTGTGGAGGTGAATTATGAGTAAAGGTGGTCAAGGTAGCCTGGGCTATCAGATGATGAAAGCTCTGCAGGGCATCTTTCGACCAGGTGCCAGCCGGCATACAGCCAAGCGATATCACCGAGATGTAGAGCTGATCACCGGCATCAGCTCCATGCGCTGTATGTCGGCAGATGTGCACCAGTTTGCCAGGTTCGTTCGAATCAATTGGCCCGAGGTTAAACATCTGTCGGATGTCATGCAAGAGATGGCGATTGCCTATATCGACGAGCTGGGGGATCGAGAGAGGTCGGGTGGGAGGATTGCACGTGTCTGTGCTTCCTTGCGTAAGCTGGACGTCGCCTGCCGCAAGACCGGCAGCTTCCCTCTTGATGCACCACCGCTGCTGCCCTACAAAGATCAGGGAGGACCAGGCGGCTTCCATTCTAAACCAAAACCCATCCCCTACACCGAAGAAGAGGCCCAGGCGATTATCACACTCATCGCTCCACAGGATCCGATCGTTGCCAGGCTGCTCACGCTGATGAGGGCAGGCGGATTACGCATCACCGAAGCTGTTTATCTACGCATCCAGGATATCGATCTGGTGAATGGGACGATATCCCTTAACCAGAAAGGTAACGTCAACCGTACCAAAGGCGGCAAGCCACGTGAGTTCACTTACGCACCCTGGGCTCAGAAATTTATGGCCGCTAACAAGCTCACACTCGACATCCAGCTAACGGGGCACCTTTTCGCTGACAGGTTGGGATTGCCGGACAGAGCGAGAAAGTTGGTGCGCCAGGCTTGCCGGGAATTGGGCATCCGACAGCTGGGGACACACGGTTTTCGCAAGACGTTCAGCGTTGAAGGATATCACCGGGCTAGATCGCAGGGCGCCGATGACCGCCAGGCTTTGTTGGAGACTTCCCATAAGCTGGGTCATAACCGGATCGATGTGACTCGCCAGAGCTATGTATCCACAGACGAGCGGGAGAAGGGAGCTATGCTATATGATGAGTGATGAGACAATCACTATGTCATCCATCCAATATGTTATGGGGGGAGATCTAGAATCGGTCCGCAGCGCCTTGATCAAAAGTCTGATGATGAATTCCATCCCCTTCTCTCAAGGTAACAATGGTGAATCTGCTCGCCTGGATCCAGCTGATGTATTCCTGCTATATTCTCCTCGCTGGTTGGTTGTAGGTCGGATCGAGTTAGAAAGAGTCGATCTCAGCCAGGTTTTGTTGCGCTTTTGTTTGCCAACTTTTCCCAGCCAGGCAGAAGTCGAAATCCACGAAGAAGCGATCCGGGAAGCACTTCCACCACCAGCGGCTGTCGTCCGCATCATGGATGCCGAAGGCGACCGGGCCAGAGCGCTGTCATATCTTGCACGCTATCTGCATCAATTTCGCATCCAATGTCTGCAGGAGATCCAATCCGTACTGCAAAACACCCTGGGGTTGATCCCCGTGTATGGTCTGATCATTGAAAGGCAGCGAATTCTCGAGCCGGTGACTTCATCACCTGGTTATAAGAAACAAGAGAATGAAACGGAAGGTCGGGATATCCCGCGGGATAATCTTGTTTTACGGGACGACCAGCAAGAACTGCTGCGCTTGTGGCAGTCCGGCCAGACTGCCAAGATGATTGCCCTGCGCACCTCCAAGACGGAAAAGACGGTCCTGAACCAGCTGACCCTGCTGCGCAAATCGCTCGGTGAAGAGATCGTACCGCGCCGGAGATAAGAAAAAGGATAAATAGGGATAATCTGGGATATGGACAACGGGATATCCCTGCAGTTACAAAGACAGTAATAACAGCTGTGATTTCAAATTCTGCAGGAGGTAACCGTTATGTCTCTATATTTATCCAATCCCCGCACCAAGCTTCCCCACGCAGTCATCGTGAAAGCCCCCGGCCTGCTCCCCATGCTGTACACGGTCCGTGAACTGGCGGATGAGCTAAGTATGCCAGAACGCACTTTGCGTGATTGGCTGCACCACGGTGCTCCGCACACCCGTGATCGATTGGGGCACATCTGGGTAGATGGGCAGGCATTCACGGCATGGGTTTCCAGCCAGCGGAAGAAAGACACGCGTGTCAGACTCCAACCTGGCGAGGGGTATTGCATGAATTGCAACCGCATTGTGATGATGCTTCATCCCACCCGTCGCCAATCCTCTGGCAAGCTGGTTTATATACAAGGTGTTTGCCCACATTGCAATGGTAGAGTCTCTCGGGGAGCACGGCGTGATTCATCGTAATAACTATCTCCTGGTCAGGCGGTATCTCCAGGATCTGGGGGAGGTCTACCAGTTGTCAGGCAGCTCACTGGGTCGCTATCGCTTTTATCTGCGCCATCTTCTGCTTTGGTCTGGCGAGACACCGTTTCAGCAGTCAGCCAAATTGCGTCCGACATTTCCAAGTTATGTCAGCAATCTGCCTGGTCGGAATTCAGAGGTGCCACTCGCCTCAGTTTCTCAAAAGAAAATCATCGAAGTTGGCAAGCGGTTTTTCACCTGGGGTAAGCAGAACTATCCCAAGGAATTTGGTTCACTGACAACTGCATGGTTGGAGAGCCTGAGAGCACCTCGGATCAGAGATACCAAAGATGAACATGAATATGTCTCGTTGGAAGAAGTTCTGCAATTGACTGCCGTTCGTCATGAGGAAGGTGATCTCTCCCTTTTACGGGATAAAGCTGCGGCAGCGATGCTCTTTCTTTCCGGAGCTCGTGCGAGCGCCTTCACCACCTTGCCCTTATCTGCGGTGGATCTGCCGGCTCGCACCTTGCGCCAGTGGCCCGAGCTGGGCGTGGCTACCAAGAATGGGAAACGCGCCACGACTTACTTGCTTCCCATTCCGGAGCTATTGTCGGTGGCTCAGATTTGGGATGATATGGTCCACTCACACCTGCCATCGACAGCTCCCTGGTATGCGCCGGTGTCTGCACGTTGGGGCAGTCAATCTCTTTTAGTTGCTGAACCTGGAAAGAATCGCCACCAGGCGTTGGACAAGCGCCTTCGCAGACTATTCACTTTAGCAGGTTTGCCCTATAAGTCAGCCCACAAATTTCGCCATGGTCACGCAGTGTATGGCCTGCTGAAAGCCCAAACCATGGCGGATTATAAAGCGGTCTCGATGAACTTGATGCACAATGACATCAAGATCACAGATAGCATTTATGCACCCATCTTGTCGGAAGAGGTTAAAGAGCGTATTGCTCATCTAACATCGGACCAGGACTCTCTGCCAGACTTAGAATTCGATGATAAGTTAAGTCAATTATCCAATGCTGATCTATCGAGGGTTTTGAGGGTTGTCGCGAGTCGATTATCAGCAGAATATAATGAGCATCGCTAGATGACAGGTTACAATGGATATGTTTGATCCGATCTATATTGAATTAGTTTTCCCTAACCGCTGCATTTTTTTGCCATCGTACTGAAGAAGAGGCGGGTTCGAATCCCACCCTCTCCGCCTCTTGTAAATAGCCCTTCTCCAAATGGAGAGGGGTTTTTCTTATTATTCTATCTGTTGTCGTTTAAATAGATTGTATTTTATTTTTTGGTAAAAGTCGATGGGTATGTGTCCCTTGCGGGTAGGGACAAATGTCCCGTAGATATATATATTTTAGTCTTCTAACTTCATAGAACTGATTAAGATCATAAACACCAATGAGAGTGGAATTTCATTGACCAGGATCGACTTTACCAGGCCTGCCTGATTATTTCTTGAATGAGCATTCGCCTCATAGATATTGAAGAGGTCGATGGTTCAAATCCCTCCAGGTCCACCTGAATACCCCCAGATATGGGGGTTTTGCATGTAGAGGCCTAAATATAGGGATATTTACGGATAATCTGTGGTCAGAAGTAGTTGGATATCCTCACAGAATCCATCGCCAAATGGATAATCACCCGAACCGGTTAAATAATTACTAGAATGTCAAGATAGTTAATGATATTTCCAATTATCGGAGAATTGGAATAACCCCCAATTCCTCCAGACTTTTACGAATAATTGGGATTGATATTTTCCCCCCACTACTCACGACATAGTTATTAACCAGAACAAGGGGTAATTGTACCCCTTCAGGTAACGCTGGACTTCCAGGGTCGAACAGATCGAAGTATTCTACGCAAACCACATCTCCATAACGAGACGCTAGCTGCTTAGCTGCCCATTCTGCAGTTTCACGCCAGGTGTCTTTTACGCCGTCCTGACAAGCGATTCGTGCACCGATGATTTGTACTAATACGGTCATCCTTAACAACAGCCTGAGCGTTTGGTAAAAGACGCAAAATCAATCCCTAACAACTGATTGATTTCATCATTGATCTCGCGCAGGAATTTGATTACATCTTGTTGGGCATCAGCATATCCTTGAATGACATCATTTTCTCTTGCTTGTGTTTGCAATGCTCTCAAGGAATCAATCTCATCCTTCGACAGGTTGCTTTCAGCCTGCTTTTTCCGGAGGTCTGTTTGGGTTTGGGAAAGCTGATTGAGTAGAGTCTGTGCCTGTGAATCATGGTCCAGGAGGGTTTGTGACTGTTGGTATCGGACAAAAGCCTCAGAAGCCAGTAAATTGCTAATGAGGGCATCAGTAGCTTCTTGCATTGTAGGTGAAAGTGTAGATTCCATAATTGTTTCCTATCCGCAGCAGCTCGCAGCACACGCTGCAGCATAATTTAAACCGATAGCTCCAGAAAGCTCATCGCCTAATGCCTGGCATAACGTAGTCAGCTCTGCCTGAGCAGTGAAGTATTCCTGTACCACTGTCTGGCTGGTGAATGCACTTTGTAGATTTAGCAGTTCCTCACGCTGTGTGTTGCTAAGGGCGTTCAGCTGCATGAGTGGACGCAGTGACTGTTGTTTTTGCTGCAAAGCCTGCATGGCCTTTTGAGCAGCTTGATCATTATGGAAAGCATAAGCCGCTAGTTCAAAGGCTTTGAATTGCGGTGTTTCTGCCAGTGCAGTAGCAAAGTCGCGGGCTGCCTGCTTCACAATAGAGGTGGATGCAATTTCAATGTCTTCGTTCACTTGATCGTTCATACTAACTCCTTTTAGGGCACACTTTTGGTAATGGTTGCATGGTCGAGTGTATCCCGTTTTCATCTCTGTTTTTATATAGCTCGATAAGTAGTTATTCTTTTGGTAAAGGTTTCTCCAGATCAAGCTAATGATGGAAATAACGATAAATCAGTGTGCGGCAAGAACAATGCTGCCGTATATTCGTCAAAATAGTGTGGTTCAATGGTCAATTCCAAGCAGGTGATCGACGAAGCGATCTCTTGAGCACGCCGCCAGGCGTCCCTGGAAAGTAGGGCAGCGCGCGCCCCCGCGAGGGAACTGTTGCCGATAAATTTGATCCGTTCGCGTGGAATGTCGGGTAAAAGGCCAATGCGCACAGCCTGCTCAATTTCCAGAGATTGTCCAAAATTGCCGGCGATGAAAATCCTCTCCACATCATCGAATGTCATACCGGTATTGGCAAGCAGGATGCGTGAACCAGCATATAGTGCAGCTTTGTCGCGGATGAGATTTTCTATGTCACCCTGCCGCAAAGTGATTTCCTTACCTCCTGCGGTATCAACCGCTGGAACCAGCTTGATATCTGGATGTCCGGTGAGATTCTGGGCACCCGGTAGTTCGAGATTTACCTTTCCACTGCGGTTTATCAGCCCACTTTGCAGGAAGGCACCGAGTGCCTCGATCAAGCCAGAGCCACAGATACCGCGGGCTGGTTGATCACCGACGGTATGATAGATAAGGTGGTTATCATCATATCTCACGCGGTCAACAGCCCCTGGCTGTGCTGCCATGCCCCATTCAAGCCCACAGCCTTCAAATGCAGATCCAGCTGAGCCGGAACAAGCCAATAGAAACCCATTGTTACCTAATACAGTTTCGCCGTTCGTGCCAATATCAATCAATATTGACAGTGGCTCTTCATCTGGTATATGAGTTCCCAGCAAACCAGCAGTCACATCTCCACCGACATAACCACTCGCGGCTGGGAACAAGTAGAGAGGCGCCCCAGAGTTGACATTCAAACCGACTTCGACTGCGGATAAGATCGGAAAGATAGTCGTGGCTGGTACGTAAGGATCGCGACGGATGCTGCTCGGATCAAGGCCAAGTAAGAGATGGAACATAATCGTGTTACCCGCAATCACGACCGCAGCGATGTTGTCTGGCTGGCTATTCGTTTCAGCACACAATGCAGCCACATGCTCATTCAAGGTGGTCAGGATAACCTGGCGCAGTTCTGAAAGGCCTCCCGGTTTCTCTGCATACATCATGCGAGTGGTTACATCAACGCCAAATTCCTTTTGGGCGTTATAGGCCAGGCGAGATGCAAGCACCTTCCCAGTTCCTGCATCAATCAATTCTGCTACGACCGTGGTCGTTCCCAGGTCAATTGCCAGTCCAACGACGGGGGTGGGATTCTTCGCAGGTTCAACTCGCACCAACCGCCAGGCATCTCCCATATCTGCTACAGTTGCTATGACCTGCCACTCACCTCCCCTCAGTGCTGATCCTAGATCACGAAGCGAAGCTAGGGAGGCTTGCAAAGGGCGACTATCAAGAAGAGGACATAATTTCTTCTGAAAGCGTTCCAGGTCGCTTGCTGTATCATTGAGTGAAGGTGGTTCAACCGCAACACTAATCTGCTTGATCAAACCATCGGCTTCCATCATTTTTCACTCCCTTGCTCTATAGACAAAATATCACACCTAACAAAGTTTTACTCTGCTGCAGGAGCAACCGTGACAGGATACATGCGTTTTTTCAGATAAAAAGCCACGTTTACCAACCCAATCATCACAGGGACCTCAACTAATGGACCAATCACCGCAGCAAAAGCCGCACCACTACTGATGCCAAACACAGCCACTGCTACTGCGATGGCGAGCTCAAAGTTATTGCTGGCTGCTGTGAATGATAGAGATGTAGTCTTGGGATAGTCAGCTCCAATACGGTGCCCCATCCAGAAGCTAATCAGGAACATCGTCACGAAATAGATAAGTAAGGGAATGGCAATCCGCACGACATCACCGGGGATTTGAACAATCAGGTTGCCTTTCAGGCTGAACATTACAATAATAGTAAATAGTAGGGCGATCAATGTTAGTGGGCTGATCTTTGGTACGAAGTTCTTGTAATACCATTCCTTACCTTTTGCCCGTATCAAGATCAGGCGTGTAAAGAATCCGGCAAGGAAAGGAATGCCCAAATAAATGAAAACACTTTTCGCAATTTCGCCAATCGTAATCTCCACGACACTGCCCTTCAAACCAAACAGTGGCGGTAGTACTGTAATGAATACATAGGCATATATGCTGTAAAAAAATACCTGGAATACGCTATTGAACGCCACCAGCCCAGCCGCGTATTCTGTGTCGCCGTGAGCTAACTCGTTCCACACAATCACCATAGCAATGCAGCGCGCCAGTCCAATCATTATCAGCCCTGCCATATACTCTGGGTATTCTCGTAGGAATATTATTGCTAATAAATACATAAGCACGGGTCCAATGATCCAGTTCAGGACCAGCGAGAGACTCAACACCTTCTTGTTGCGGAAAACGTCTCCGAGTTCCTCATATCTCACTTTGGTAAATGGCGGATACATCATGAGGATCAACCCGATAGCGATCGGAATATTGGTTGTCCCCACAGTAACAGAGTCATTGAAACTTTTAACTGCTTCCGGGAATAGAAAGCCGATGCCCACTCCCACCGCCATTGCCAGGAATATCCACACGGTCAGGTAACGGTCAAGGAAAGAGAGCTTTTTGGTAATGCTTGTACTGGGTGGCTGGCTTACTGCAATGTTCGACATAAGAACCTCCGAATAGATAATATTATTAACGGCTTGAACCGTTATAGTTCACCAACAAGTAGATAATTTCTCGTTCTATTTCATCGCGTACCTTACGAAAGTCATTCATGTTATTCGTTAAAGTTGGGTCGGGGATACTGTGATGCACACGCTTACCTTTCCCCAGCCATAATGGACAATTTTCCGCAGCATCGTCACACAGGGTTACAACCAAATCGAAATCTACATCCCGGAATTCATTGGTCGATTTTGAGCGACCCTGATGTTGAATCCCGATTTCAGCCAACACCGCCAGCGCTTTGGGGTGAACTGTACCCGTAGGTTTCGTCCCCGCACTGACAGCTTCCCACATATCGCCAAGACGGTAATTGACGATCGCTTCAGCCATTTGCGAGCGGCAGGAATTGCCAGTGCAAAGGAATAAAACTTTACGCTTATTCACAGAGTTCTACTCCTCAGGCGATAACAACCGAAGTGTGTTACTGACAGTATCATTGACTGTGGCTTGTTTCATATACCTTGCTATCATAATCGCTTCAGTAATTTCTGCGTTCGTTACACCTTTTTCTTTCGCCATCTTGACCCACATCTGGGTGCAAGTGTCCGAGCCAACGATGGCTGCCGCCGCGATGCCTATCAGTAGCTTGTATTTGCCAGGGACAGCCTGGTAACCTGGGTTTTCAAATAATAGTGCACGCTCCTCCATCTGATTTTGTGCGAATTCTGGTGCAAATTCTTTGATGAGATCCATAGGTGTTTTCATAAATAATCCTTTCAAATAAATTGCTGCTCTTATGATTTCATGAAGGTCAAATAAAAGTGTTTATTGCTTTTTTGGTTCATTTTTCAAACCAATCCGCATAATTATCCTTCGTTTTCATATCGCGAACAATCGTATAAAGCTCACGACACGGGATTTTATCCATCATGTCTTCTGGTTTACCGGTTAAATCAGGATTCTGGCTGGCGTGGCATTGAATCGCCCGGATTTTATCAAGTTTATAGTCAGAGATATCAACTTCAACCAATGGATGATTATCCTTAATTCCAGTTGTTGAGACCCCACAACCAAGTACTGTTGCTTCAGATGGGTGGATATATAGCAGCATTCCCTTTTTATAACACCGGTCAAACACCTGGGTGACAATGTTTGAGATCGTGATGTGATCAGGATGTCCCGATACACCATCTGGACCAAATGTGAGGATAACCTGGGGTTGTACAAGATCAATCCAGCATGCAACGATCTCTACCAGCGTTTGCGGTTTAGTTCGAGCCAGCTCACCATCTGGATAATCCAGAAAATAAACTTCAATCCCCAGATGTTCTGATGCTTGTCGCAATTCATGCACCCGAATATTCCCAGCTTCTTCAGGCTTTACTCCAGGGATACCAGCTTCTCCACGGGTTAGGCATAACAGAATAACCTGCACATCTTGATGGGCATATTTTGCCAACATGCCACCTGCTCCGAAACTTTCGTCGTCCGGGTGGGCAAAGACTGCCAGCATCCGTTTTGCCCTCAATTCACGCATACATTCTCCTTGAGGGGTGTATCCGAGGCAAATGCTAGTATCCAATTCTTGCACCCTCTGGTGCAAATTCTTGTGCGATACGATCATTTTGGTAAATCTGATCGCCCAACCTGGCCAGCATTTCCAGTCCCTTGATTTCGTAAGGTAGAAGGGGGATTTGAGCTAACGGTAATTGGAAACGTTCAGTAATTTCGACCAGGTACTTCTCCTGCATCGAACGCCGGGCATGGGTGAAGTCTGTGTTGGCCTGTTCCGGTGGGATGACCATGTTGGCTACCACTAGTCCTGGGTGAATGCCGACCGTTCCTAATTCACGTGCAGCTCGCCAGGCTTCCAAAATAGGCGTCGCTTCAGGATACATAACGAAAGCAAAGGTACTCTGTTCTGGATCACGCATCATCTCGATGACTTTCCCGAAACGCTGCTTGGCGACATCGTCTGCAGCTGAGGTATCTACTGAAGCGAAGATCTTTACATCCAGCTGCCTGCTCCAATCCACCGGGAGTTCGAGTAAACGTAAAGTGTGGCCTGTCGGTGCAGTATCAAATACGACTGCCTGCCATTCATCCTGCGATGCATATTCGATAAATTTATCGAATGCAGCCATCTCTTCAGTACAGGGCGAGTTGAGTTCTTCTTCCATCACCGCAATTGCTTTTTCCGGGCGCCCTCGTTTACGAGCATCCTCCAGGATGCGCGCTTTATAAGTTTCCGCGGCAGCTTTCGGATCAATCTTAACCGCCCACAGGTTCGGTTGTCCTGCGACAGGGGCAATCTCATCCCCGACTGGGCTATCTAATACATCTCCCAGGTGCGCCGCCGGATCGGTAGTCAGGAGCAGTGTTTTATGTCCTTGCCGGGCCAGCCAAACAGCTGTGATACAGGAGGCAACGGTTTTACCCACCCCGCCTTTACCAGCGAAGAAAACAGTCCGTTGATGACCATTGGGTTGGATACGAACACGTATATCTTCAAGAGGTGTAGCCAGTGTTGCAATTTGAGGTTGAACAAATTCAGCCTTGAACGTCTTGGTAGCAGAGGTGCCATCAAAGAAAATATTGCCAACTTGACGCAGCCTCTGCACACCTTTGATCTCGCCTGCCAGCAAGGACATGCGCTGTTGTAGGTATGGCAGGTCGGTTTCTATTTGCGTCAGGTAATGCGACTGCATTTGGGCACGCGCCGCGAAGAGTGCGTTTTGTTCTCCTTCTAGTGGAATGATGCTGTTGATGATCAGGCGATAGTTTTGGATGCCCAATTTACTCAGCTCGGTAATCGCCCGCTGAGTTTCCTTGATTGAAATGGATTCTGGATGCAAGACGAAAACAAAAGTGGTTTGAGCACTATCCCGCATCGCAGCCAGGGCGCGCTCATACTTGTTCTTAGCTTCCTGGATGGCTGAAGCTGGACCGATACAGGTTTGTCCGTTACCTGAGCTGGCTGCATTGATCGATTGACTCCATTCAGCAGGCAGTTCCAGTAAACGAATAGTATGACCGGTGGGTGCGGTATCAAAAATCACCACATCAAAAGACTTGTCGGTACTGGTAGAGACCTCAAGAAAATCAGTGAAGCGGTCGAAGGCAGCCACCTCAGCAGTGCAGGGGCCACTCATCTGCTCCTCCATCACCTGTACGATCTGAGGTGGGAAGGCAGCACGGATAGGTGCCATTGCGCGATCAATATATTCCTGGGTAGCTTTATCGGGGTCGATCTCCATCGCCCACAAATTGGGAACGTCGGTGATCGAGGTAACCTGATGCCCTATGGGTTGTTCAAAGGTGTCGGAAAGATTGGAAGCCGGGTCAGTGGTGACGATAAGCGTGCGTTTTCCTTCATCAGCGTAGCGGACCGCATGCGTGCAGGCCATGCTGGTCTTACCAACCCCGCCTTTGCCGGAAAAGAAGATGTATTGGGTCATGAATGGGCTCCATTGAGATGAATTTTAACTTCCTCAAGGGAAGGATATGCCTGAGTTTTGATCACTTTGCCTTGAACAACAGTAATCGGCAAAGCCTCCATCTGCTTCTCGAGAACAATTTTCATCACATCTGCGTTATTAAGGAAGGCATTCGGATGGCTGGTCATTTGGTAGCGTGCTACGTTGACCCCTTGAGCCTGGAGCGCTTGAATCATTTCACTGAGATCCAGTAGCGACTGGTCAATGGTTGGACCACAGATACCTGTGGGGCAGCACATTGGGGGATCGAAGATTTCAACCTCAGAGGTTGTTGTTTGGGTTTGAAGTAAATCAGAGATAGGTATAATTTGCGTCATGGTATTTCAGTCTCCATTGAAGTATATTGATAAAAAAAACTAGCTTTCTTCCTTGATATCTAAGCGAATAAACTCACCCTGAGGACCACATGTTAAGCGACGCGGTTTGATCCGCAGCGGATCAAAAAAGGTGCCCCAGGCGTGGTTGAGCTCTTCCAGTGCTTTGCGATTAATTGAGTAATACATCCATCGGGCATCCAGGGCATCGCGTTCGACATCAACCAGACCTGCCTCGCGCAACACCCGTAAGTGGTGGGAGATCAAGTTAGGAGCCATTTGGAGGCCATCTCCGAGCTCGCAGTTACACTGGACACCTTCCATCAGAAAGTGGAAGATCAGCAAGCGGTTTGGCTCGGCCAATACTTTCAGCCAATTTGCCATCTGATTCAAATCAATTGGAGGGGTAGCTGGTTCGGGTAGATAGTTCAACATACGTTGAATTATATTTAGAATCAGAAAATTATACAGTGACAGAAATCACCAGAACTATATGATAGTTAGCAACGTTCATTGTGATATATCCCCTAAAGCATTGCTTCCAGGGTCGCGCGACGCTCTCCAAAGGCTGCATCCGCTTGCAGAGGGGTGCATTCTGGCAACTCCCGTTCCTGTAAAAGCAGTTTGCACGCAAATGCCATGCAGGTGGCTTCACCACATTTTTTACAGTTTGTTTGGGGCAATAATGTCCATATATCCAGGGGGCGGGGAGCGTGTTTTCGAGCGGTCATCGCTACCAGCTCCTCCCGATGATCCCAGGTGGCATTGATTGCTTCCACCAAGGCTTTGAATAATTCCAACCCTTCTTCAGTATCCTTTACCTTGGTGATATAAGCTTTTTCTGAATAAAGTGAGATGAAACCCGGTTGGCGCCGTAAGGTCAATGTGCAAGTTTCCGGGTTATAAGAGATCACGTTGGGTAACGTTGCCAGGTACGGGAGTACCTCGTCCAATTTTCGCGATGGATCGCCAATCACGATAATTTTGCCCGGTTCTGCTAGACACGGCAGTATTTTAGTGAGTCTGATGGATTCAAGATACATCCTTAGCTCCGCAAGCCATCGTAAATTGAATTAAAATGATAAGTTCTATAGTCTTTAGATCGGATTTTCTGGCTCATCGTTCATTATTTCCATTAAAATATTGCTTGAACCACTCGATAATCTCTTCTTTTTTGGGGAACCATCCAGTGCAGAACAACTTTTCATTTATCACAAGGCTGGGGCAGATGAGCACGAGAGTATATTTTTCTATCTCTTCGAGTGTTTTGACTTCCGAAATCGTAATATCAAAGTCTGGATAAGTTTTACGAAGTTCATTACGAGCGGCAATTAATGTTTGTCGTACGATATATCGTTGAGGCTTTTTATAACTTAATATCTTGACATTGACCATAAATCGTCCCGAGATAACGGAATTTATTAATCGATTAATCGAGCTTACCCACCGCTCATAACGGCGATGAGTTTGACATCATCTTTATCTTGAAGAATATAGTCTTTCGACTGTAAATCGCCATTAACTACTACGCCTGCCACCATTTCTGGCATGATCTGTGCGCCGACCAGGATATCACGTACGGTTTGTCCTGCATCTACGTTGATTATCGACTGATTGTTGAAAATACTCTTAAGCTGACCTACCAGCTAAATAGTAACTGTCATAATATCTCCTCAGATTTAGTCTAGTTATTAAGTAATTCCTATCTTCGGACAAGCTAAGAGGGTGGAGCGATGGTGCTTAATGGGTATCAGCCATCCGGAAGATGCAGTCCTTTTTTCTCGCAATCTATGCATAGATCAGTTTCGTGATTGGTCCAATAGCTGAATCCACAAACAGGGCAGTCTACCTTGCGCAATCCGCTCATGACATCCTTAGTACGTGGCCTCAATTCTGGAGGCAAGCTGGTGAATGGATCTGTCATGCAGCTGCAAAGCGGTTTCTCCAGCTCTTCATTTTGGTTTGGTTCAGTTTTATCCTTTATATTATTCATCGTCAAATCCTTTACTAACCTATGGCAGGTGCATCAATCATGATTTCTTCTAATGCAACACTTTTATCTTTGTATTTCGGTTCATTCAACAGCGGACAATCGGCAACATTCTTTTGTGCAGTGACAAGTTTCAAGGCAAAAGTATAGCAGGTGGGTTCACCGCATTGTTTGCAATTGGTCTGTGGCAATAATATAAATACTGCCATTGATGTAGGTCGCTGGCGGGTAGTGGTATCCGGGGTGATCTCTGCGCGTTCTTCCCAGGTACGGTTGACCAGGTTAACCAACCCCTTGATTTCTTTTTCTGCACTATCACGGTCTTCAACATTACTGGTTGCAATCTCGAAGGCGTGAAACGCAACATTATGCCCACCCTTTTTCCAGGTCAGGGCATTCGCTGAGGGGAAATACACTGCACCTCGCAGCGTAGCATTGAGATAAGGCAGGATTTCTGAAATATCTACGAATAGCCTGGCACGGGCTGCATATCTCTCAGACCCAGGATCGCAAGGTGGGGTAAAGACTTCCAGGTCATAATTTTCGATCAACATCGCGCACTCCTTCTTACTCAATGTGCCGCGCCAGGGTGTGCACAGCCAGCAGGAATAAAACCACGCTGAACACCATTAGCGCACCCAGATCGATCAACGCGGTGGTCCACGATCCGCCCAATAATGCAATGCGCAACGCCTCCACTGAATATGTCAGCGGCAATAGACGGGCTAGGATTTGCATCCAGGCAGGCATGGATGCCAACGGCACGAACACACCGCATAGGAACATCATCGGAAAGCGGATGAAATTCGCCAATGTCTGCGCTTCAAAGATTTCCCGCACCGCTACAGAGACGAAAGCTCCCAGGGCTGAAAAAGCCGTGGCTGAGAGGAGCAGTGCCAGGAGCAGTATCAGCCAGTTAATTCCAGCAGTGCCAAAGATAGCCAGGGAAACCACCAGTACCACCAGGGTCACCGTTAGGCCAAAGGTCATCCCACCTAACAATTTACCTGCTAACAGCGCCGGTAATCTTAATGGCGCCAGCAATAAGCGCTCCAGCGAGCCAATGCGCCGCTCGAATACAATGACGATCGCCTCCATTGAAGTGGTACCAAAGAGAATGGTCAGCGCCAGCAGTCCGGGGACAAGCGAATGTAAGTCGACTGGATTGCGGATGGCAAAAGCCAGGATGAATGCAAACGGGAACAGGATTCCCCAGCTAATGTTGGGCGGCTTGAAGTAGTAGGCTTTCAGGTCCTTCAGGGTGAGATAGAACAATCCACGCAGGTCATCTGCCAGCATTACCGCCTCCTTTTCCGCCTTTTTCAGCCAGCATGGCCTCAGCGCTCAGGCCAGTCAGCTTGATGAACACGTCTTCCAGCGAAGGCTGAAGCGTGTCTATTTTCAAGATCTCGTATCCCTCCGCTTGCTTTAAAGCCTGCCTTACCGCCCCATCTACACCGTTCGGTGTTTCGACGCGCCGCACCTGGACCTGTCCTGAGGCGTCTCGCAGGCTGACTTCGACCACCGGCGCTTCCTGTGCCAGGGCTTTGAGCTGCGCTACCCTGTCCAAGGCTACAATACGCCCCTTGACCAGGATAGCGATACGGTCGCACAGGCGCTCAGCTTCCTCCAGGTAATGTGTGGTCAGAAATACGGTCACGCCTTCGTTACGCAGACCGGATATCATTTGGCGTAGGCTGCGGGCGCTCATCACATCCAGACCTGTAGTAGGCTCATCCAGGAAGATCAGCGGTGGTCGATGCGCCAGGGCAGCAGCAATGGTTAGGGCGCGTTTCATGCCGCGCGAGAGTTTGGCAAATGGAGCGTCGCGCTTCTCGTTTAGGCGGAAGCGATCCAGCAGGGCTTCAGCACGCGACTTTCGCTCCTGACGCGGCACACCATAGAGTTGCATAGCAAAGACAAGGTTGTCGAAGGCTGTGAGCTCGTCATATAGATTCGAAGCCTCAGGGACGACCCCAATTTGCTTCTTGATGCGTGATATGTCGTGGTCTAAATCCAAGCTTAGTAGGTGCGCCTTCCCAGAAGTTGGGCGCGCCAGGCCGGTTAACATGCGGATGGTGGTAGTCTTCCCTGCACCGTTGGGTCCGAGAAAACCAAATACCTCGCCTTCCCCAACGCTGAAGTCAATTCCATCCACAGCACACAGGGGCGGACGGCCTTTGTCTGCAGGGTAAATCTTGGTCAGCTTCTCGACTTGAATAACTTCATTCACAATAGACACTCCTGTAAAGTTGCAGGTAGAAAATCAGCATAGGCATCCCGACATGCAGCTCGTACAAAGTATTCCCGCCCAAAGAACAACCGGAAGCGTTCTTCGGATGTGCCTGCCATTGGCGACGAGCTCCACTGGGTGGCATGGCAGCGCATGGCAGCCAGCTTCGTCTCCCACACTTCTGAGACATCCACGCCGAGCGCTATGGAATCGTCAGGTACGGCATGCAACTGGTGCATGCCCAACCTATTTGCCAATGATTGCGGCACCGCAATGGTATATAACGCAGCTATCTCTTCAACGCGGTTGAAAATTTCCGTAGTCCACTGACCAACAATAATATGATCAGGGTGACCAGATAATCCATCTGGCCCGAAAGTGAGCAGTACTTGTGGGTGAACCTGGCGGACAACGGTCAGAATTTCGGCAATTATCCGTTCGGCATCAATTTGGGCCAGATGACCATCCGGGTACTCCAGAAGGTGGGGAGGCTGGATGCCCAGCGCTACACACGCGCAGTGCAACTCACGCTTACGCACGCCTGGCAGTTCGTCAGGAGTACACAATGGAGGCTCTCCGCAAGAGCCGCCTTCGCCATGCGTCAGGGTCAGCAGATGTATCTTAACCCCACTCCGGGCAAGCAGCGCCAGCGTTCCCCCAGGACGGAAGGTTTCATCGTCGGGATGAGCAAAGACCGCCAACAATACGGGTGTATCTCTAGTCATTTTCTTCCTCATTACGGAACCTGCACTGCCA
>Ga0315273_10001009_pt1 | contig 31045 bp, 28 predicted proteins | sample YL17G02_0_MG_FD_205753 | JGI IMG/M metagenome (GOLD analysis project Ga0315273, IMG submission 205753) | Sediment microbial communities from Yellowstone Lake, YNP, Wyoming, USA - YL17G02_0 | ecosystem: Environmental > Aquatic > Freshwater > Lake > Sediment | place: USA: Wyoming | collected... | reverse complement strand
TGCACGTCGCGTCTGGCTGAGGGCCCGAATCGGGGGCGCGACCGGCGTGGTGCGTCAGCCTCAGCCGAGCATGCGGCGCGCCGCGACACGGGCGGCGGCGCCGTACGCGAGGCCGAGGCCCACGAGCCACGCGCCCTCTCGCAGGAGCGTGCCGGCGGGCTGCTCGTCGTAGAGCGCTGCGCTCAGCGCGGCCTGGGCGTGACCAAACGGGAAGAGGGCGCCAATCCATTCGGCGGCCGCGATCGATCCGGCCGGCACGAGCGCGAGGAGCATCAGCGGCAGGGCGACGAGGAAGGCGACGACGGAGGCGGTCGCGGCTTCGCGGGCGAGCGCGCCGATCATGACGCCGAACGCCCCGAACGCGGCCGCCGCGAGCACGAGCCCCACGAGCAGGAGCGGCAGCCGGAGCCACGGCTCTCCGCCGCTGACGTCGCCGAGCTCGACGATGATCCCGAAGACGACCGCCAGCACGAGGCCCATGGCGGTGCCGACGAGCGCAACGAACGTGACCTTCTCGACGACGAGCTGTCCGAGCCCGACGAGCCCCCGGGCGAGCCGCCCGAGGACGTTCTCCTCCCGCTCGGCGACGAGGGCCCCCGCCCCCAGGAGCACCGTCACGAACGCGACCGCGAGCGCGAGCGCGTATCCCTGCACCTGCGCGGAGAGCAGCCACGTTCGCCCGCCCTGTTCCTCCTGCCGGAGCTCGATCGGATTCGCCGTCGCGCGCAGGAAGGAGCCGACCTGGCCGACCGCGCCCTGCAGCTGGCCCATGAACGTGTCGAGCTGTCGTGCCCGCGCGGCGACCGCAGGATCGGGCGAGCCTTCGAGCACACGGAGCTGCGCGCGGGCCCGCTGGAGGCCGAGCAGCGTGAACGGGGTGCGCCCGATCGTGCCGCTGCCCCCGCGCAGGAGGAGGCGGACCGCGGCGAGGTTCGCGTCGATGTACGACTGCTGCAGCTCGAGGTTCGTGGAGTAGACCAGCGAGCGCATCTTCTCGACGACGCGCGTACCGAGCCCGCCGCGACTCGTCCGGAGCACCAGCGTCGGGCTCTCGCGCAGCCCGCGGAGTTTCGTGATGAAGTCCGGCGGCACGACGAGGGCCGCCACGACGCGACCCGTCTCGAGGTCGCGCTCGGCCTGCGCCTGCGACATCCGCACGAGGTTCACCTCGGTCGCCTGCTCGAGCCGCTGCTCGACGTCGAACCGCTTCTCGCCGACGACGAGCAGGCCCGAAAGGGCGCCCTGCTCGTCGACGAGAGCGACGCGCGGCCGCTCGCCCGCATAGCGCACGACGAGGCCGACGACGAGCGCGATCACGAGCGGGTAGGCGACGAGCGCAACCGCGAGAGCCGGCATGCGCCCGAGCGTGCGGACGTCCTTGCGCAGGAGCAGCGCCACCCGGTTCATTCGACGTCCTCCCGATAGGCGCCGGGAGGCCCTGTGTACGTCACGCGGCCCTCCTGGAGAACGAGCAGGCGGTCGGCCGATCTTCGTGCCTCCTCGAGGTTGTGAGTGGCGAACAGCACCGCACCGCCCGCCGCGCGAAGCTCGTCGAGGAGCTGCCAGAGCCGCCGCCGGTGGGCCACGTCGAGCGAGGCAGTGGGCTCGTCGAGGAGCAGGACGAGTGGATCGCCGAGCAGCCCGATCGCGAGGTTCACGCGCTGGACGTTGCCGACGGAGAGCTCGGCCGCCCGCCGCTCCTCCCTGACGAGGCCGACCGCCTCGAGTGCTCTCGCCACCGCGGCGTCAGGGTCGTCGAGACCGGCGAGGCGGGCAAAGAGAAGGAGATTCTCGCGCGCCGTGAGCCGGCGGTAGAGCGCGGGCTGCTGCGGCATCCAGCCGACACGACGCGGTTCTGCAGCAGCGACCTCGCCGCCGCTCGGAGCGAGCGCGCCGGCGAGAATCGCGAGCAGGGTCGACTTGCCGGCTCCGTTCGGCCCACCGAGAGCGACGACCTCTCCCCCGGCGAGATCGAGATCGAGCGGTTCGAGAACGACCCTCTGCCCGAACCGGCGCGCCACCCGCCGGGCCGAGAGCAGCACGTCCGGCATCGGCTAGGTATCCCTCGGGGTTGAGGCTTCAGCCTCAACCGCACGTCCGGGCTCCCGGGCCGACGGCTGTGGGTGACGCCCGCCCACGACGGACGGGTGAGGCTGAAGCCTCACCCCGAAACGCCTCCGCGGGCCGTCGGGTGCAACGCCGGGAGACAACCCTAGGCGCCTGTCTGCGGCGCCACGATCGGGACGACGACGCCGAAGCGCGAGAGCTCGATCGTGCGCACCGCGCCGGTAGGATCACCGCTCTCGACCTTGCCGGAGAGGCGCAGGCGGAGGAGACGGCCGGTCTCCTTGTCGACCCACAGCTCGAGGTCGACGAGGCGCGTGCCCGGGGGATTGCCGAGGAGCGGCGTGATCGAGCCCACGGTCGTCTTCCCCTGCAGGTGATAGGCGTCCACGCCGTCCACCTCCTCGCTCCCGACGAGCTCGAGCTGCGTCGCAGCCGTGATCACCGCCAACACGCCCTTCGCAGGGTCGAAGAAGGCGACCGGATTCGTGTTGATGCTGACCTCGCTCCATTTGCCCGTGAGCGGGTTGACGATGTAGGTCTTCCCTCCGGCGACGACGAGCCGCGTGCGCAGCGGCAGGCCCTGGTACGTGCCGGAGACGTCGGCCTTGACCCTGTCCGGCACCGCGACATCGCCTTCGGCGAAGACGAGATGGACGCCGGTCGTCGATCTGGGCCCGTCCTTCTCGTCGAAGACGAAATGGAAGCGCTTTTCTGCCCCCATGACGCTGGTCGAACGGGCGACGATGTCCGGCACGCCCGGCTGCTCCTCGCCGCCACCGCAGGCCGAGGCGATGCCAACCAGCACGATCACGCAGAGCGGAAGAAAGACGCGGCTGCCGGCGCGCCGGAACGAATGCATCGCAATACCTCCTGTCACTCAGAGCCTACGCGATCACGGTGCTGGGCCCGAGGGCACCGCCGACCCTCTATCGCCCGCGGCGGCTCCGGGGCAGCAGCGGCGTCACGGGCTCGCTGCCGGCCGCGCACTCGAGCTCGTCCGCCTCGACGGAGAGCCGGCGCGCACGAGGGCCGAGCGGCTCAGGCTCGATGCTCCGGCGGGACAGCTCGGCCTCGACGGCCTCGGCACCCACCCGGCCGAGAGCGGAGTGGAAGTCATCGAAGGCCGCCTTCTCGACGGCACGGAAGAACGTCGGCAGCCAGCGGCCCGCGTGCTCGCGGAGGAATGCCTCCTCCACCTCGAGGCAGAGATCGACCTCGTCGAGGTGCGCCGCGTCCCCGGCCGCGAGCCGACGGGCTCCGAGGAACGCGAGGAACTCGAGCTCGCAGCCCGCATGGTCGGGCCGCTCGTGCGCGGGGCCGTGTGCCTCGGCGCCGAAGGCTCGGTAGAACCCTGCGATGTCCGACATCTGGCGGGCCTGGCGAAACGGGTCGTCCTCGTAGCTGCCCTCGTAGGGCGCCACCTCGACCTTGCCGCCGAACAGGCGCGCCTGGGAGGCGGCGATCGCCTCGGGCGAAGATCGGGCGATAGCCTCTCGCAGGAGAGCGAGACCGGGCGGGGCGTCCGAGCGCTGCGCCATGCCCTCGGCGAGGGCGTCGATCTCCACGAGGATCTCGGGCGACGGCGCTGCAAGGGCGAGCGACAGCAGCCGCCACGACGCGACCGCGGAGATCTCGGCGCCCGGCGCGGCGACACCCGCGCTCATGACTTCGGCGCCAGGGTGAGCCTGACCCAGTTCGCGTAGTGCTTGCGCCCACCGCGGTTCTGCTGATGGCCGAGCCACACCGCGAAGGCGACGCTCCAGGTCGAACCGGGCTCGAGCGGCGCCCCGATCCCCTCTCTCCTGGCGGGGAACCCGAGGGCCACCGTCCAGCCCGACCCGTCGTTGACACCGTGCCCGCCGGCGTCGGTACGGGGAAGGTGGGTGGTCGTGCCGAACCCCTCCGCCACGAGCTGCTCGATCGGGGTCGTGCGCTCCGTCTGCGACAGCGGGTTGCCGACGGAGCGGCCGACCCAGTACAGGTCCGCAGTGTCCGGTGGGAGGACGTCGTCGGGCATGACGTCGTGGACGACACGCGGGTAGATCTGGTCGACGCCCGTCTTGCCGGCGAGGTCGCGCTCCCAGGTCGCACGCCACTGGAGGATGTGGGTAGGCGCACCCTTCGCGCCCATCGTGATCGCAGGTGGAGCACCGGGGCTCATCGGCAGCATCACCGCAACTGCGTCGTGGAAGCGGTAGACGGCGTCGAGGTCGTCGACCACTTCGTCCTCCCAGCGGAGGCGGAACGCGACGGTCTTGCCGTCGTGGAGGGCGCGGGCCCTCAGCTCCGTCAGACCGGCGTACGGGAGCCGGGGCGGGACGAGCTGCTGCCCCTGGACGGGGATCACGGCCTCGGTCGCCTCGTTCCACGCATCCGCGCCCGGGTCGTCGAGCGGGATACCACCTGTCACGTACGGGGCGACGAGCTCCGGCTCGCCTGCCTGCTCGGGCGTGCCGACGAGGCCGATCACGCCGGCAGCGCCGACCGCGCCTGCCCCCACGGCGGCGACCGTGCCCGCTGCGAGGAGCGCGTCCCTGCGGGTGATCGTCGTTTCCTCGGACATCGTCACCTCACGTGTTGTGGCGGTAGCCGGTGACCTGCTCGCCCTTGAGCTCGGACACGAACTCGAGCGGGCGGACGAACGTCGGCTCGCGCAACGGCACGGCGACGATCTCCTTGCCCTCCCCGTCGTACCCGCGCGCGACACCGTCCTTGACGTCGAACGTATCGATGATCCGCTCGGTCGAGCCGAACAGCATCAGCAGCCCGAGCAGCTCGGGGTCTTCCTTGGCGCTGTTGTACGTCTCGATCGCCTGCTCGACGCCCGGCCCGAACATCTGGGTCAGGTAGTCGACGGGGACGTGGACGGGTGGCACGTAGTAGACGTTCGGCTCGAGACCCAGCTGCGGGTAGAGCGGGAGCGCGAGCTTCTTCACGTGCACGAGGTAGTCCGCCGGCTTGCGCGGGTCGACGGCGTCCGGCTTCGAGAGGAAGTTCGTCAGACGCAGCCGCCCGATGCACGCGGTCGTGCACTGGGTCTGCAGCCCCTGCTCGACCTTCGGGTAGCAGCCGATGCACTTCTCGGAGACGCGCGTCTCGAGGTTGAACATCGTCTTCTTGTACGGGCAGGCCGTGAGACACTCCTGGTAGCCGCGGCAGCGCTCCTGGTCGACCAGCACGATCCCGTCCTCCGGCCGCTTGTAGATCGCCTCGCGAGGGCAGGCGGCCACACAGGCGGGATAGGTGCAGTGGTTGCAGATCCGCTGCAGGTAGTACATCCACATCATCGAGTGGGGCTTGTCCGCCATGTACGGGACCGTGTCGGCGTCTCCGGTCGGCTCGTCCTCGCCGAGGTTCGGATGGTTCCAGTCCTCCTCGTCGGGCGTCCAGCCGAGGACGCGCTCACCCTCCGGCGCCGCCTCGTAGAGGGTCTTGCCCTCGTACACGTCGCCGTTCCAGGACTGCTCGGTGAGCTTGTCGAGGACGTTCACGTCCCAGCCGGTCGGGTAGAAGCCGAACGGCTTCGTCTCGATGTTGTTCCAGAGCATGTACTCCTGGCCCTTGCCCCAGGTCCAGGTGCTCTTGCACGCGATGGTGCAGCTCTGGCAGGCGATGCACTTGTTCGTGTCCATGATCATGCAGAACTGCCTCTCGGGCCGGGAGCCCTCGTACGGGTACTCCATCTCCCGCCCCAGCTGCCAGTTGCTCACCTTCGGCACGGGTCAGCTCACCTTCTTCCGGGTCACGTAGTCGCCCGCGAGATAGGCGAGGAGAGCAGGGGACGCAGCCTCGGGCCGGAGCCCGAGGGTGACCGGGCGCCAGAGCTTCTGGGCGCCGGTGCCGCCGTCCTCGGCGCGCTCGATCTTGATGAACGCCTCCTTCGGCGCTCCCGAGACCGAGTGGACGTCGGCCTCGAAGCCCACGTCGATCACCTGGCCGAAGTAGTTCTTGCGCGTCAGCGTCTCGGTCATCTGGGTCGGGCGCAGCCAGGCGCGCGTTCCCGACTGGTGGCTGCCGTGGCGGAAGAGCGCCACGTAGCGCGTCACCTGGTTCTGGGCCGGGTTGCCCTCGGCCTGGGCCTGCGCCGCGACCGTGCCCGGCGTGGCCGCGTACATGTTGAACCACGTCCTGATCAGGCCGCGCGTCATGCCCGAGTAGACGCGGGCGCGCATCATCGCCCGGGCGACGTCGTAGTACGGCTCGTCGTCCTTCCAGTCGCGGTACGGGCGATCGGCGGGGTCGGCGTCGATCCAGGCGTAGTCACCGTCGCTGAGACCGAGCTCCGATGCATCCTTGGGATGGATCTCGAAGTACGCCTCACCCGTCCACGGCATGCGCGGATCGCGGCGGTACGGGTCGCCGAAGGGGCCGAAGAGCATCGCGATCCAGTCGGCGTCGACTGCGGTCGAGTGGGCGCCCCAGCGGTACTTCGGCGTCTGGAAGATGAACCGGTAGGCGGGGTCGAGCTCGTGGAGCGGGTGCTGCGTCTCGCGGAGCTCCGCCCAGGTGTGCACGACGTTCCGGTACTGGCGCGTCTCGGCGTCGCGCTGCTCGATGGGGACGCCGTAGGCCTCGGGCCCACGCGGCTTGATCGACGGGTGCTTCTTGTTCGAGAGGATCGAGTTCGGGTCGTAGAACGTCGCGTCGACGGGCTCTCGCCAGACGGGCAGCGACTCGCCTGCCTCCTGGAACTCGCGCTCCGGGCGGTAGAACTCGAGCCGCCCGGTGGGCGTGTACCACGGCTTGTCCTCCTGGCGTTGCTCCCAGCCGGCCGCCCGCGGGTAGGTGCGTGGGTTCATCAGAAGCGGCGTGCCCTCCTTCGAGGAGGCGTGGAGATCCTCGAACTTCACTCCGCGGGTCGCATTCGAGCCGCCGAGGATGCGCTGCAGGTACGGAGACGGGTCGCCGTCGAGGACGCCCTTCCAGTACTCGGCCATCCGCGGCTCGTCCACGAGCTTGCCGAGCTCGGCCGCCGTCAGCGCCAGGATCTCGTAGTCGGAGCGCGAGTCGTGGATCCGCTCGAGCGGCGTCGTGGGGAACGCGAGCAGGAACGGGTTCGTGCAGCTCGCCGTCATGTCGGCGAGCTTGAACTCGGCCCACGAATCGGCAGGGAAGACCATGTCCGCGTACTCGCACGAGCTCGTCCAGTGCCACTCGTTGCAGAAGATCGCGTCCTGCCGCGGCAACGTGTTCTTGACGACGTCGAACGACCACTTCGCGTTGCCGAGCAGCGAGTTCGAGTTGCCGAACCAGATCACCTTGGTCGGTGTCGGCATGTGGCTCTTGCCGGTGATCGACTCGCCCTTGTGCACGTCGTCGCCCGTCTTGACCGCGCGCAGCGGCCGCTCGCCGTAGTTCCAGTAGTGCGCCGACTCGGCCTTGTAGTACTTCTTGACCCGCGCGGGCTTGGTCAGGTCGGGCTCGATGTCGAACGGGTTCTCGAGGATCCACTGCGGCATCGCCTGGAACAGCGAGCCGCGGTAGTTGCCGGCGTAGCTGCCGACGTTGCCGCCGATGTGGCCGATGTTGTCGGTGAGAGCGGCGACGAGGAAGTGCACGCGGCCGAAGAGATCGTTGTTGAAGTAGTGGTTCGGCCCCATGCCCGCAGCGAGGAGGGACTTGCCCTTGTTCTCGGCCAGCTGGCGGGCGAGGCTCTGGATCGCCGCCGGTGGGATCCGGCACACCTCGGCGGTGGTGGCGAGGTCGAAGCTCTCGTCGAGGTACTCCTTGAGGAGGTCGAACGCCGGGCGCACGGTCACCTTGGTGCCGTCCTGGAGCGTCACCTCGCGCTCGCCGACGAGGCGCGGCTCACCGGGGAACTTGCCGCCGACCTCGTCGCGCGAGACCGCCTTCAGCTCGTCCGTGTCGCGATCCCAGTAGACGTAGTCGCCCCACGCCTCGCGCAGCTCGTTGGAGACGATCTGCTTACCGACCGTGAACGGCGGGGGAGGCGGGGCCGTCTTGATCTCGTCGGCAGGCTTGAGCACCACGTAGTTCTCGAGCGCTGCCTGCTCGTAGTTCGGGAACACATCGCGTGCGCTCAGCCGCTCACCCGTGTCGAGCCGGACGAGCAGCGGCAGGTCGGTCCGCTCGGCGACCGCCTTCTTGTCGTAGAGGTTCTTCGCCATCAGCTCGCGTGCGACGCCGAGCAGGAGCGCCGTATCGGTGCCGGCGCGGAGGATTATCACTTCGTCCGCCTTGTTCGCCGTCGGCATGTAGTCGGCGCTGATCACGACGACCCGCGTGCCCTTCAGCCGCGCGTCGCCGATCCAGTGGGCGTCCGGCATCTTCGTGCAGATCCAGTTCATCCCGATGATCACGAGCAGGTCGGTGTGCTCGGCTGCGAAGAGGTCGAAGTCGACCGTCTGGCTGCCGGTCACCATCGGGTGGCCGGGCGGCAGGTCGGTGTGCCAGGCGTAGTTGTCGAACGCGCGGCTGCCGAGGATCTCCTCGGGCGCCGCGTCGGGCCTCACCTTCGCGTCGAGCAGGGCCAGCATGTTGGCGAAGCGGTAGAAGCCGAAGATGCGGCCGACCCCGAGTAGCGGCATGCCGCCGCGCATCTTGATCGCCTGCACGCCGGCCCCGTGCATCGCCTCGACCATGCTCGGGTCGTAGCCCTGCGCCAGCAACTTGTCGGCCCCCTCCGGGCCGTTGTACGTGCGGGCGACGTTCTCGAGCGTCTTCGCGGCGATCGCGGTGGCGTCGTCCCAGGTGAGCTTGATCCAGTCGTCCGTGCCTCTCAGGCTCAGGTCGGACTTCGGCGACCCGTCCTCGTTGCGCTGGAACCCGTCCTCGACCCACTTCTTGAAGCCCGAGCGGATCATCGGCGCCTTGACACGGCGGTCGCCGTAGAAGCGGCGGCTGAGGATGAGGCCCTTCTGGCAGATGCGGGGATCCCAGCGGTGCGATGCCTGGTTCCCGTACAGGTCGGTCGCCTTGCCGTAGCCGTAGGTCGGACTGATCCGGACGACGACGCCGTTCTTCACGTGAGCGCGCAGGAGACAGTTGTGCGTGTCGTTCGGCGCGCACGTGAACACGAAGGTCGAATCGTCGGAGAACTGGTCGCGATAGACCTGCTCCCAGCCGCGGTCGGGCATCACGCTGAGGGGATTGCCGGGGATGAAGGCACTCGGCGTGGAGCCGGCCGCCGGGGCGGCACTCGCCGCCGAGAGGAAGCGCGCCGGACCGAGCAACTCCGCGAGGGTGGCGCCCGAGCCTAGTGCGACTGCGCGAGCGAGAAGCTGCCGGCGAGAGAGCGGCGACATGTGAGGACACGCTCGCTGTCCGTGCCGGAAGGCCGCATCAGCGTGGTTCCGCAGTCCCGTCAGTAGTTTCTACGAGTTCGAGTGGTTTATACGGTCCCGCTCGGGGTTTTTCACAACGGACGGCGCTCAGGCGTGGGCCAGGTGCGACGCCTCGAGTGCGTCCTCGAACCGCGGGTACGGCGTCAGCGGCTCGAAGCGGGCCTGGAAGAAGCGCAGGAACTCGGGCTCGTAGGTCATCTCGAGGCCGGGCACATCCTCACCGCGCGCGAGCACGGCTGCAACGGTGTCCGCCACGTAGTCGAGATGCTCCTGGCCGTAGACTCGCCGTGGCAGCGTCAGCCGGACGAGCTCGAGGCCGTCGTAGGGCGTGTCGCCGTGCTGACCCGAGACGATCCCGCGCTCCATCGACCGCACTCCGCCCGCGAGGTAGAGCGCCGCGGCAAGCGACTGCGCGGGAAACACCCCCTGCGCCAGGTGGGGCAGGAACCGCTTCGCGTCGAGGAACACCGCGTGCGCTCCCACCGGCTCGACGATCGGGACGCCCGCCTCCTCGAGCCGACCGCCGAGATAGCGGGCCTGTGCCACGTACGCGGCCACGATCCGCTCGTCGGACGACTCGCGAACGCCCTGGGCGAGCGCCTCCATTGCGCTCCCGGCCATGCCGCCGTAGTGGAGGAAGCCCTCGTAGACGACGAGCAGCTCGCGGGCCCGCTGAGCGACGTCGTCGTCGTTCAGGCAGAGCATGCCGCCGATCGGCACGAAGTGGTCCTTCTTCGAGGAGAACACAGCGCCGTCCGAGAGCGAGGCGATCTCGCTGATGATCTCGGGCAGCGGCCTGCCTGCATGACCGGGCTCGCGCTCCTTGATGAAGAGGGCGTTCTCCGAGATGCGGGTTGCATCGAGGATGAAGGGGACCGAATGGCTCCGGGTCAACTCGCGCGCGGCGCGGAGGTTCTCGAGCGAGAATGGCTGCCCGCCCGCCATGTTGAGGCACGCCTCCTGGCGGACGAAGGCGACGTCTCCCGGGGCGGCGCCGGCAAGGACCGCAGCAAGGCGGTCCAGATCGATGTTGCCCTTGAACGGGTGATGCGACTCGGGGTCGGAGGCCTCCGGAATTGCCACGTCGACCCACGTGCCGCCCGCGAGGGTCACGTGCTCGCGCGAGGTCGTGAAGTAGAGGTTCGAGGGCACGATCCGGCCGGGCTCGACGAGAACCCGGGAGAGGAGGTGCTCGGCACCGCGGCCCTGGTGCGTGGGGATCAGGTGCCGGTACCCGTAGAGGTCTTGCATCGCGGCTTCGAGCCGGTAGTAGCTGCGCGAGCCCGCGTACGACTCGTCGCCGAGCTCCATCGCGGCCCGCTGCTCCTGGGACAGCGCCGAGGTGCCGCTGTCGGTGAGCAGGTCGATGAAGACGTCCTCCGCCCGGAGCAGGAACGTGTTGTGCCCGGCTGCGGCGATCGTCTCGGCGCGCCTCTCCGGCGAGGGCAGCGTGATCGGCTCTACGACCTTGGCTTTCCAGGGTGGTGGGAGCACACCCGCATTCTCCACCCCGGGGGCGCCGGCCGGCATCGGTGAAAAGCCACAGCCACCGTCCGTAGAGGTGCGCCCAGTCAGAGTCTCGCGAGCGGCGGCGCGAGCGTCCCCCGCCGGAGGGTCGTCACGACTGCGCCGACACCGAGGCAGCCGATCCCGAGCACGACCGCCGAGCGCCAGCCGGAGGCGTCGATCAGCCAGCCGCCTCCCACCGTCCCTCCGGCGATGCCGATCGAGACCGAAGTGCCGAACCACGCGAACGCCTCCGCGACCGATCCGGCCGCGGCGACGCGGCCGATCTGGCCGTACACGGCCGCGACGATCGGGGCGACGGGAAGCCCCGCGACGAAGAGGAGGACTGCCATCGCGCCGATCGACCTCGCAACGAGCGGGAGGAACATCAGCCCCGTGAGAACGAACATGCCGACGATGATCCTGCGTCGCTCGTCGCTCGACGGTCGTAGGCCTGCAACGAGGCCGCCGACGAGCGACCCGGCCGAGAACCCGGCGAGCGCGATGCCGGCGAGAGCCCGGTTGCCCTCGGCTTCCGCGAAGGCCGGAACGGCGATCTCGACGGCGCCGAACCCGAGGCCAAGCCACACGCACAGCAGCGTGAGCGTCCTCACCCCGACCGCGGAGAGGGCGCCGAGGCGCGAGCTGTGCCGGTCATCGGCCGGGCCCGCCGCTCGCACCGGCGGAATCCGCCCGAATGCGTAGGTTCCGAGAGCGGCGAGCACGGCCGCTCCGGCGACGGCAGCGGCCGGGTCGATCGCCGCGAGGACGGCGACGAGCAGCGGGCCACCGACGAAGATCACCTCCTGGAGCGCGGCGTCGAGGGCGTACGCCGTCCGGGCGCCGTCGACGCCGGCGACGGTGGGCCAGATCGAGCGGAGCACCGACGAGACCGGAGGCATCGTCAGCCCTGCGGCTGCGGCCGCAACGCCGATCGCGGCGATCGGGGCCTCCAGCTCACCAAGCACGGCGACGAGCCCGAAGAGGGACGGATACAGCACCATCCGGCGCCGGAGCACGAGCCGCGCGCCTCGGCGGTCGACCTGCCGCCCCCCGTATGGGGCGCCGATCGCAACCGCGACCCCGTACGCTGCAGCGACGAGACCGGCCGCGCCGTAGCTCGCGCCGGTGCTCCGGACGAGCAGCACGAGCGAGAGGGCACCCATCCCCATCGGGAGCCGCGCGACGATGCTCCACACGAGCAGCGCGGCGGCATGTCGGTGGGCGAAGAGCTCGCGGTAGCGCGCGACTCCCCTCGCTTCGGGAGCGTAGGACACCCTCAGGAGGGTAGGTCAACCGGTGCCGGCAGCGGCGTGGGTGCGTCCGGCACCTTCTGCCGCCGATGCTCGAGCCAGTCGACGACAACGACCTGGATCGAGCCGGCGACGGGAATCGCGCCGAGGGCGCCGATCACGCCCGCCAGCTGTGCCCCCATCAGCACCGCGACGAGCACGATCAGGGGCGACAGCCGGACGGTGCGACCGTAGACGAGCGGCTGGAGCACGTGGTTCTCGAGCTGCTGGTAGAGGATGAAGAAGATGACGAGCACGATGCCCGCCGTCGTCGAGTGGAGGAAGCCGACCGCGCTGACGATGATCGCCGCCAGCGTCGCGCCCGCGAGCGGGATCAGGTCGAGCAGCGCCACGATCAGGCCGAGAGCCACCGCGTAGGGGACGCCGAGCACGAGCAGCACGGCCGTCGAGACGACGCCCGCGATGAGGCTGATGGCAAGGTTGCCGGTGACGTACCCGCCGACCGTGCGGTAGATGTCGCCGCCCACTTTGCGCCACCGCGGCTGCGCCTGCTCGGAGATGAGGCCGTAGATCCGCTCAACCCACGTCGGGCCCTCGAGCAGCATGAAGAGCGTCAGGAAGGCGATCGTGACGACGGCGATCACCGCATTGAGGATGCTCTTGGTCAGGCTCAAGGCGGTGTTCGAGAGGCCGAGCACGCCGCCGACCCCACTCTTCTTGATCGCGTCGCGCGCCTTCTCGACGATCTGGTAGTCACGCTCGAGGAAGCCCAGCTTGCCGCGGCCGCTCGTGAGGTCGTCGATGTACCCGGGAATCGCGTCGGCGAGGTCGTTCACCTCGCGTACGAGGGTGGGCACGAACGTGGCGGCAATCCCGACGATCACGAGGATGGCGCCGACGAACACGATCCCGACCGCGGGACCACGGCGCACGCCGCGCCCGACGAGGAGCTCCACCGCGGGATTGAGCGCCATCGCGAGGAAGACGGCGATGAGCACCCAGATGATCACCGACCGCGTCACCCAGAGCACCTGGAGCACGATCGCGGCCGCGAGCACGACCCCGATCACGGTCAGGATCGCGCGCGGCCTGAAGCGGACGAGTCGCTCGTCGAGCATGGATCGAGGATAGGGAGCGGGCTGGACGACCCTCACCGGCCACGGTGGGGATGCCCTACATCTCGCGGTGGTTCGCGCCCGAGCGGCACGCCTTCGGCGTCAGCAGGCCGTCGCGGCAGAGCTCGGGCACGGGCGCATGCACGGCGAAGGCGCTCCGCAGGTCGGTCGTGAACCACAGGTGGAGCATCTCGCTCCCTTGCGTCAGCTTCGACCCGCTCGGGCAGGCGCCGCTCGCGAGCGGCGCAAGCCCCCGCTTGTGGCCCCGCGTGCAGACGACGTGGGAGTGCCAGCGGCCGATCGGGCCTGCCGGCGTCGGCCCGAGCACGCCACGGCGGACGCTGAACATGGCGCCGATCAGCACCGGCTTGCGCCCGGGTTCGGTCGCATAGATCAGAGACTCGGGCCGGCCCGGATCGAGGTTGTGCCGGTCGGCGCTGTTACGGCGGTGCTCCGCATGCAGGTAGCCGACGGCGGCGTCGCCGGGGGCGCGCTTCGCGAGGTGGGTATCGAATCCGCTTGCCGCCGCTGCCTTGACGTCACGCCAGCGCAGCGTGGCGGCCTCGGCGCGCGCGAGAAGCCGCTCGGCCGCGCGACGCTGACCGGCGGTGGCGAGCGAGAGGTCGGGGTACTGGCGCAGGTGATGCGCGAGGCCGTGGCGCGTACCGGGGGGAAGCGTCGACTGTCCGGGCTTCAGCGTGCACAGGGTCGCGGGTGGCGCGGCGGAGCTCCCGACAGGCGCCCAGACGAGGACGCAGAGGGCTGCGAGCAGGCCGAGTGGCGAGACCCTCTTGTTCGGCAGCATGATCTCGAATCGTCGAGGGCGGAGCGGACGGCGGCAGGGATTGCTTCAATACCGGGTACGCGGGTGTAGCTCAATGGTAGAGCCCCAGCCTTCCAAGCTGATTACGAGGGTTCGATTCCCTCCACCCGCTTCTTCATGAACAGTGGGATTGCGCCTCTGGCAGAGGTGCTCTCCCCCACAGATCCGTTGTAGATCCGTTGCCTTGCGCCTCAGACTGGGCGATCAGCTCTTGTCGGAAGCCCGGGATGCTCGGGGTGGTCTTTCGGAAGGCCCAGAACCGGATACAGATCCGGCGAAGCTGCGAACCGGCATCTGCCCTCGCTTCCAGGTCAACGAGGTGCGCCCTTCACCCCTCGGCGCGTCCCGCCGCGACCTCCTCACAGTCCTCGCACGTCATGCCTTCGGGTGCTGACACCTCCGGTGTGTGAGCGTAAGTGACAGAAACGGCCACGGCTATTTCGGACGCAGGCGGAAACAACAGGGGCTTCATCACGTGTTCTCCCCGGTGTGCTGGCAGCGGGAGTTCGGGGATTCCGGGTAGGCGGGGTCAGGGGCTGCACGGATGCCGTGGGGCGCTGGCACATTTCTGGCGCACTGATCCGCGGGAGGGGGAAGCTCCCTCCACGCGAAGAGCGGGAGGCCCCGTGGGGGCCTCCCGGTGCGTCCTTGCGTGCGGTGTTCCCGTGCGGCAGAAGCTAGGCGACTATGCGGTGAACGGTTGTCGCCCCGCGCGAAGCGGGTCAGCGGCCCGAGGCGGAGAAGTGCTGGTAGTCCTGCGCTCCCTGCCAGCGGCCGCCCCAGCCCCAGCCGGCGGTGTCGAAGGCGCGCACGAGCGCGTGGCCCTCGGCTGCCATTCCCGGCCGGAACGGCGTCCTCCGCACGTACGAGCGGCTGGCAGCGTGTGACGCCCCGCCCGAGCTCGTGACGTACGGGTTCTCGATCGGGTTGACGTCGATCGCACGGCCGTACGCGTGCTGGGAGTAACGCGTCGTGCCGTCGACGTAGCGGCAGTTGAAGGCCGAGGTGTTGTCGGCCTCGATCGAGCGGAAGTCGCTGCCGCCGTATGCGTCGATCGGCACCATGCGGCGGATCGGGAAGCTCTCGGCGTACAGGTTGCGGAGGACGCGCAGCAGCTGCGGGGCGACGTCGCGGTGCACGATCACCCGGCCGACGCGATCGCGCCCGTCGAAGCCGTGGTGGGTGGCGATGACGACGCGGAGGTCGCGCAGCGGCACCGGGCAGCCGGGCCGCCAGGAGACCCCAGTCATCTGACGGGCGAGCGCCGGCGAGATCGTCGAGATGGAGCCGCGGAAGGCTGTCGCAGAGCCCCAGGCCGTCTTCGGGAGCACGCCCGCGACGACGCAGGCGGCGAGGAGCAGGATCGTCTTCATCGAAAAGTCGGGGTGGTCGGATTCGAACCGACGAAACCTCCCGGCCCCAAACCGGGCGCTCTACCAGGCTGAGCTACACCCCGTGCGCGTTCGTACGTTCGAACAGCATGACAGTTTGCACAGACGAGCTCGCACTTCGTGATCTCGTGCATGACAGCACGCCTTGCCCCCCGGTGCACGAGAGTGCTCACTTCGAGTCGCTTGGGCTCGCCAGGTAGGTGATCCCAGTGCATTGCAGCGTGGTGGAAGTGGCCGCCGCGGTCCGCGCAGGGAGTCGTTTCCTTGATCCGCCGGTGCCAGGTCTCGAGCTCAGCCTGGCGCAGCCTTCGAAATTGGACACGCGCGTGGCGCGTTCTCCGCCAGTAGGCGGCGTCGTATTCCTTCCGACAGCTCTTGCACCACGCCTGCCTGCCCCGGCGCGAAGAATGATGGAACGCGGCCACGGGTTGGCGTTCGCCGCATCGGCTGCATACGCGACTCTCTTTCATGTTGCCATCATAGACACCATGTCGGACGAACTCACGTTGCGACGATCACGACGAGCCGCCGGGGGCCGTGGACACCCTCGACCCGCTGCAGCTCGATGTCGCTCGTCGCCGACGGGCCCGAGACGAGGACGATCGGGCGGCCCTCCCGCGCGCTCGGATCGAGCGCGGCGATCAGCTCGGGCACCGTCTCCACGATCGTCTCCGCTCGAACGATGCAGACGTGGAGGTCGGGCACGAGACTGAGCGCCCGGCGTCCCTGGCCCGGGCCGCCGTCGAGGGCGATCGTGCCCGTCTCGGCGCAGCCTGCCGCACAGGTCGTCAGCGCCCCGTCGAGCGCGTCGAGCTCCCGCGCCGGCAGAAGGTCGTCCTCGACGAGCGCGAGCCCGGCGGGGCGAAGCACCGGGTCGAGATCGGCGGCGACTCCCACCCTCCGCGCACCTGCGGCGGCGAACGCCTCGGCGGCAGCCGCCTGCGGATCGGCGGTGACGACCACCGTCGCGCGGTAGTCCCGCACGCGCTCGACGAAACGAGCCAGCACCGCCTCGGCGTCGAGCTCGCCCACCTGCCGGTAGGTGCGTTCGACGCCGGCCGGCGCGGGCCTGTCCACGAGCCCGGCCGCGATGCGTGCGAGGATCGCGTCACGCGCCGTCGTCACGGCTCTCCCACCATTCGCGGAAGGTCTGCGCCGGCAGCGCCGGTAGGTCGCGCGAGCGCCCCCAGGCAGCGAGCGGCCCGGGCGGGAAGTGCGTGATCCACCCGTCCCGGGCGACGGGCCGCTGCAGCGAGCGGCCGAGCCGCTGTGCCCGCTCGTAGCCGACGCGCGTCGCGAAGGCCCGGCCGAGGTGCTTCAGCGCCCTCCCCTCGACGCCGGGGCGCTCGCGGGCCACGACCTTGGCCCTCTCGTGCACGAGGATCGAGGGAATGTCGATCTTGACCGGGCAGACGTCGTAGCAGGCCCCGCAGAGCGACGAGGCGAACGGCAACGAACCGACGGCACCGGTCTCGCCCTCGAGCTGAGGCGCCAGGATCGCACCGATCGGCCCTGCGTACGGGGAGTGGTAGGCATGGCCGCCCGTCTGCCGGTACACCGGGCAGACATTGATGCACGCCGAGCAGCGGATGCAACGGAGGGCGGGCCTCCCGGCCGGATCGGCGAGGACACGAGTGCGGCCGGCGTCGAGCAGCACGAGGTGGAACCGCTGCGGCCCGTCGCCGTCGCGGACGCCGGTCCACAATGACGTGTACGGGTTCATGCGCTCGCCCGTCGCCGACCGCGGCAAGAGCTGCAGGAAGACCTCGAGGTCGCGGAAGCGCGGGATCGCCTTCTCGATCCCCATCACGGTGATCAGCACCTCGGGCAGCGTGGTGCACATGCGGCCGTTGCCCTCGGACTCGACGACGCAGATCGTGCCGGTGTCGGCGGCGGCAAAGTTGGCGCCGGAGATCGCCACCCGGGCCCGCAGGAACGCCTCGCGCAGGTGGAGCCGCGCCGCCTCCGCGAGCTCCGCCGGATCATCGGTGAGGTGCGGCAGCCCGAGGCGGTCGCGGAAGAGGTCGCAGATCTCGGCCCGGTTCTTGTGGATCGCCGGCACGAGGAGGTGCGACGGCCGCTCGTTCGCGAGCTGGACGATCAGCTCCGCCAGGTCGGTCTCGATGGGCCGGATGCCCGCCCCCTCGAGCGCCTCGTTGAGGCGGATCTCGTCGGTCGCGAGCGACTTCACCTTCACGACCTCGTCGGCCCCCTCGGCCCGGACGAGCGCGACCACGAGCTCGTTCGCCTCCGCCGCATCGCGCGCCCAATGCACCATGCCGCCCGCCGCCTCGACGGACGACTCCAGCTCGACGAGCACGGTGTCGAGACGGGTGAGCGCCTCGTCCTTGATCGCTGCGCCCGCGGTCCGCAGGAGCTCCCAGTCGGGCACCTCGGCCACGACCGCCGCCCGCTTGGCGCGGATCGCGCCCGTGGCGTGCCGGATGTTGGCCCGCACGCGCGGATTCGCGAGGGCGGCGGCCGCAGCCTGCGGGAAGCTCTCTGGCCGCGCGTCGCGGGCGGCGCCGGGGAGAGGCGCAGGGAGAGGCGCGCGGAGAGGCGCGCGGAGAGGCGCAGGGAGAGGCGCGGAGAGAGGCGCGGAGAGAGGCTTCAGCCTCTCCCCCGGGTTCCGTCCTCCCGGACCTCTCCCGCCTACCACGCGAGGATCTCCGCCAGGTGCAATGGCCGCACGTCGATCCCCTGCCGCCGCAGACCGCCTCCGATGTGCATCAGGCACGAGCTGTCGCAGGCGCAGACGCCGTCGGCCCCCGAGGCCACGATCGCAGCCAGCTTCTCGTCGAGCATCGCCGCCGAGACCGCCGCGTTCTTGACCGCGAACGTGCCTCCGAAACCGCAGCACTCCTCCGCGGCCGGGAGGTCGACGAGCTCGACTCCGGGCACGGCGCGGAGCAGGCGGAGCGGCGCGTCGCCGATCCGCAGCAGCCGCAGCGAGTGGCAGGTCGGGTGGTACGCCACCGTGCCCTCGTACGTCGAGCCGACGTCCTCGACGCCGAGGACGCCGGTGAGGAACTGCGAGAGCTCCCAGGTTCGCGCCGGCACCCCTCCGTCGTCTCCGCCGAGCAGTCCCGGGAAGTGCTCTCGCACCTGTGCCGCGCACGAGCCGGACGGCGTCACCACGACGTCGTAGGGCTCGAAGATCTCGACGAACCGGCGCGCAAGCGCCTCCGCCTCACCCGGATACCCGGAGTTCGCGTGCATCTGCCCGCAGCACGTCTGCTCGACCGGAAACACGACCTCGATCCCGAGCCGCTCGAGCACCGTCACGGTCGCCTTGCCGACCTCCGGATACAGCGTGTCGGCGAGACACGTGACGAACAGGGCAACCCGGTCGATCATCGCCCGCTGAGCCTACTCGGCGGACGGTCCGCGGGTAGCCTCGCCCGGTGACCGAGCTCGCACTGCCACCGGGGACGCTTGCCCGCCACCGCCGTCCCCGGGTGGGGTATGCGATGACGATCGCAGCGGCAACGCTCTTCGCCGTCAACGGCGCCGTCTCGAAGATCGCACTCGATGCAAGCGACATCGGCACGTTACGCTGGACCGAGCTCCGGTCGACGGGCGGCTTCGTCGGGCTCGCGATCGGGCTCGCGATCGTCGCGCCGCGCCGCCTGCGGATCGGGACCCGCCGCGAGCTCGGCCGGCTCGCGTTCTACGGCATCGTCGGCTTCATGCTCGTCCAGTGGCTCTACTTCGTCGCGATCGACCGGCTGCCGATCGGGATCGGGCTGCTGTTCGAGTTCACCGCTCCGGTGCTGATCGCCCTCTGGGCGCGGTTCGCCTGGCATGAGCCGGTGCGCCGCCGCGTGTGGCCCGCCCTCGGGCTCGTCGTCGCCGGCCTCGCTCTCGTCGCCCAGATCTGGGACGGTCTCACCCTCGACGGCGTCGGCGTCGTCGCGGGGCTTCTGGCGGCAGTCGCGCTCGCGATCTACTACCTCATGGGCGAGCGCCTCGTCGAGCGTCGCGACCCGATCTCGGTCGTCTGCTTCGGGCTCGGCTTCGCCTCGCTCGGCTGGGCGGCCCTGCTGCCGTGGTGGAGCTTTCCGACAGAGGCACTCCGCGTCAGCGTCGAACTGCCCCACGGCCTCTTCACGGTCTCCGTCGGCTCGCTCGCGCTCTGGGGCGTCGTGTTCGGGACGATCGTGCCGTTCTCGCTCTCGATCGGCGCGCTCAGGCACCTGCCCGTGACCACGGTCGGGATCGTCGCGACGTTCGAGCCCGTGGCGGCCGCAGTCGTCGCCTGGGTGTGGCTCGGGGAAGCCCTCGTCGCGGTCCAGATCGTCGGAGGCGTGGTCGTGCTCCTCGGCATCGTTCTCGCAGAGACCTCGCGCTGACGACGGCATCGCGACGGATACCCTGTAACCCATGGTCGAACGCGTTCTCCTGGCATCGCCGCGCGGCTACTGTGCCGGCGTCGAGCGCGCCGTGGAGACGGTCGAGAAGGCGCTCGAGCACTACGGCGCCCCCGTGTACGTCCGCAAGCAGATCGTCCACAACATCCATGTCGTCCGCGACCTCGAGGCACGCGGCGCGATCTTCGTCGAGGAGGAGACCGAGGTCCCCGTCGGCGCGACCGTCGTCTACTCGGCGCACGGTGTCGCGCCCACGGTGCACGCGAACTCGGCCGCACTCGGGCACAACGTGATCGACGCCACCTGCCCGCTCGTCACCAAGGTGCACGTGCAGGCCCGGCGCTACGCGGACGACGGGTACACGGTGATCCTGATCGGCCACGAGGGTCACGAGGAGGTCGTCGGAACGATGGGCGAGGCACCCGAGGCGACGATCCTCGTGCAGGACGTCGGCGAGGCGGAAGCGCTCGACCTCGCACCGGGCACCCGCATCGCGTACATCACCCAGACGACGCTGTCGGTCGACGAGACGTCCGAGATCATCGCGGTCCTGCGTCGGCGCTTTCCCCACGTGTACGCGCCACGCAAGGAAGACATCTGTTACGCAACCTCCAACCGGCAGTGGGCGGTGAAGGAGATGCTGGCCGAGATCGACCTCCTGCTCGTGCTCGGGTCGAAGAACTCCTCGAACTCGAACCGGCTCGTCGACGTCGCCCGCGCGTCCGGGGTCGCAGGGCACCTGATCGACGACGAGACCGAGATCGACGAGCGTTGGCTCGAGGGCGTGCGCACGGTCGGTATCTCGTCGGGTGCTTCCGCCCCCGAGCGCCTGGTCGCCCGTCTCTGCGACTGGTTTCGCGCCCGCGGCGTCGAGAAGATCGAGCCGTTCCAGATGGTCGCCGAGGACGTCACGTTCAAGCTGCCGGTCGAGCTCCGGCGCGAGCTGATCCTCGCCGAGAACCAGCGCTGAGCGCCGACACCCCTACGCTCGCGGTCGTGATCCCGGCGACCAACGCGCCCCCGACGATCGACCGCTGCCTCGCGGCGATCGCAGCCGCCGACGAGCCTCCCGAGCAGGTCGTCGTCGTGACGACTCCCGACGAGTCGGGGCCTGCAGCGGCCCGGAACACCGGGGTACGGCAGACGAGCGCCGACATCGTCCTGTTCGTGGACTCGGACGTCCTCGTCCACGCCGACGTCTTCAGGAGGGTGCGGCGCGCCTTCGCTCACGATCCCGGGCTGGCAGCACTCTTCGGGTCGTACGACAACCGGGTCGCCACGCTCGGCACGGTCGCAGCGTTCCGGAACCTGCTCCACCACGTCGTCCACCAGCGGTCGGCCGGGCACGTGCGCTCGTTCTGGGCCGGCCTCGGCGCCGTGCGCCGTACGGCGTTCGACGCGGCCGGCGGGTTCGACGCCGAGCGGTATCCGCGACCGTCGATCGAGGACATCGAGCTGGGCGGCAGGCTCGCGCGGCGGGGACGGATCCTCCTCGATCCCGCGCTCCAGGGCACCCACCTCAAGGAGTGGTCGCTCCCCTCCATGGTCGAGACCGACCTCAGGCGCCGCGGCATCCCCTGGGTCGCCCTCCTCGCGGCAGAACGCGAGCTGCCCGCGACCCTCAATCTCGGCGCCCGCGAGCGGGCCAGCGCCGTCGCGACGGTCGCCGTCGTGTGTGGCCTCGCGCGCAGGAAGCCGCTGCTCGCGGCGGCCGGCATCGGCGCCGGAATCGTGCTCAACCGCGACCTCTTCACCCTGCTCCACGAACGGCTCGGCGTCCGTGGTGCCGTCGCCGGCGTCGGCCTGCACACGGTGCACCAGCTGACAGCGGTCGTGGCCGTGCCCGCCGGCCTGATCGCCGCTAGTGGTCTCTCCGGAGCGACCACTAGGCGACGGTAGCGATCACCTCGGTCGTCCCGAGCGGGTCCTGGAGCTCACCCTCTTCGAGATACTCGGCGTCCGCGTTCACCGACCAGACATCGTGGGTCGCGCCGTCGAGCAGGTTCAGCGTCCCGAGCACGGCCGTCCACATCGAGTGATCCTGGTTGTTGTAGCGGTGCAGGCCGTTGCGGCCGACGGTCTGCAGGTTCGGGATGCTCGCGATGTGGCTCCGCAGCGTCGCGACGGCGTCGTCATATCCCTTGTCGTACATCGGGTAGGCGCGCGGCACCCGGATCGCGACGCCGTCGACGACATGCTCGGGGTCGATCAGGCCGACCTTCCCGAGCTCCCGCTTGGCCAGCTCGACCAGCGCGTGATCCGGCAACGACCAGGTCTCGTCGCCCTGGAAGCAGAAGTACTCGGCTCCGAGGCAGGTGTAGCCGGGACGGGTCATGCCGGGGCTCCAGGCACCGAAGTTCTGGACCCGCCCCGCGCGCGTCCCCGGGTCGTGGAGGTAGATCCAGTTGTCCGGGAACGGCTCAGGGTCGGTCGAGATCAGCCCGACAACGAGAAGGTCGCGGTAACGCAGCCTACGGGCTGCCTCGACAACGTGGTCGGGCGGAAGAGGATCGAGCGAGAGCACGAGCTCCGAGAGCGGGATGCTCGAGACGACGCCGGACACGTGGATCAGCTCCGTCGCGCCGTTCGGGCCGCGGACCTCGATCTCGTGAGCCCCCGATTCGTCGTGGACGATGCGGGTGACATGGTGTCCGAGCCGGACCGGAACGCCGCTCTTCTCGGACCGGGCCGCCAGTTTCTCCCACATCTGGCCGGGCCCAAGCCTCGGGTAGTGGAACTCCTCGATCAGGCTCGTCACATGGTTCCGCTTCAGCCGCAGAGCCGAGGTGACGGCGGTCCAGAACGAGAGGTTGCGGATCCGCTGCGCCGCCCACTCGGCCTGGATCTCGCTGCCGGGAATGCCCCACACCTTCTCGGTGTACTCACGGAAGAAGGCGTCGTAGAGCCGGCTGCCGAAGCGCGCCGTCACCCAGTCCTCGAACGTCTGGGGCGGCTCCGTGCGGCGCATCTTCGCGGCGGCGTAGGAGCCGAGGCAGCGGACGGTCTCGACCACGCCGAGGCGGCGAACGACGTCCTCCGCCCGGAGCGGGTAGGCGAAGTAGTCGCCGCGGTAGTAGATGCGGGACAGCCGGGGGCGGACGAGGAACTCGTCGCCGAGCGTCTGCTCCCACATCTCCTGCACCCACGGCACCTTGGTGAAGAAGCGGTGGCCGCCGAGATCGAAGCGGAAGCCGTCGTGCACCACGGTCTTCGCTATCCCTCCGACCTGTGAGTCCGCTTCGAAGACGACGCCGGCGGCGCCACGGGAGCCGATCAGATGCGCCGCGGTGAGGCCTGCCGGGCCCGCGCCCAGCACTGCGATCCCGGCTGTGGGCGGGGCGACCACCGAAGCTCCACCCTAGCCGGACGGAATCGCTCGACCACGCGGGACCAGCGCGTGCGCCGCTCTCAGGCGACGTGGATCGTTGGCGCGTCCGCATCGCCCACGTCGATCGCCACCGCGAGCGTCTCGTAGGCGATCCAGTCCGAGTGCTCGACCAGGTCACGGTCGGCCGCGGGCAGCGTCAGCGTGATGCGGTCGGTCAGCTCGAGCCCGGCGTCCTTGCGCATCGAGTTGACCCGGTGGATCAGCTCGTAGACACGGCCCTCCCGCTCGAGGCTTTCGTCGACGGCGGTGTCGAGAGCGACGGTGACGCCGTCCTCGCCCGCAACAGCCCAGCCTTCCTTGCCGGCCCGCTCGACGAGGACCTCCTCGGGGCCCAGTTCGTGGCCGGCAGCCAGGAAACGGCCGCCTCCGAGCTCCTCGAAGTCGCCGGCCTGCAGTGCCGCACGAACGGCGCCGAGCTCCTTGCCGAGCTTGGGCCCGAGCGCCGGCAGGTGCGGCTTCACGCGCAGCTCGGCATCGACGTGCCCGAACTCGACCTCCTTCACCCGAAGCTCCTCGGCGATCTCGTCGGCGTGCACGGCAGCGAGGGGTGCACCCTCGACCACGATCCGTCGCAAGGGCTGGCGCAGCTTCAGGCCCGACGCCGAGCGCGCCTGGTGGCCGAGCGCGACGACCCTGCGCAGCTCGGCGACCTCGGCGAGCAGGCCGGCATCAGCCGGCCGGGCCTCCGGCCAGCCGGCGAGGAACACCGAGCGCGGCGCTCCCTCCACGACGTCAGCGACGAGGGCCTGCCAGAGGTACTCGGCAAGGAACGGCATCACGGGTGAGATCACCCGCAGCCCCTGGACGAGACCGAACCACAGCGTGCGAAGCGCCGTCTCGTCGCCGTCCCAGAAGCGCCGACGCGAGCGGCGGATGTACCAGTTCGAGAGATCGTCGACGTAGGCATCGAACGCGCGCGTCACGTCGACCGTGAGCCAGCGCTCGTAGCCGTCCTGCGCCTCGGAGACGAGCTGGGCCGTACGCTCGAGGAGCCAGCGGTCGAGGGGCTGCAGGTCGGCATCCGGGCCTCCACCCTCGAGGTCCGCGTAGACGGGCCGGAACGACTCGATCGCGCCGTAGTCGGCGAGGAACTTCGCCGAGTTCCACAGCGTCAGCAGCCGCCGCTTGATCTCCTGCGCCGGCCCGAAGCCGAAGAGCAGGTTGCGGTCGGGCGGCTGCGCGCAGTACTGCCAGCGCATCACGTCGGCGCCCATGCGCGCGAACGCGTCCTCCGCGTCGATCATGTTGCCCCAGGAGCCGTGCATCTCCTTGCCGTGCTCGTCGAGCATCTTCTCGTAGCCCAGGACCTTCCTGAACGGCGCCCGCCCCGTGAGCGCGACCGACATCAGGAGCTGCGAGTAGAACCAGAGCCGGATCTGCTCGCGCATCTCGGACACCCAGTCGGCCGGGAACCACTGCTCCCACGTCGCGTGATCGGGGAGGTCCGCCGTCGTCAGCCCCTTGGCGGCACCCGTTGCGTACCCCTCGGGCTCGTACTCCGGGTTCTCCCAGCCGAGCGTCGAGAACGGGACGATGCCGGCATCGAGCCAGACGTCCCCGACCTCCTCGACCCGCTGTACGGCCTCGCCGCACGCCTCACAGCGCACCTGCACCGCGTCGATCCAGGGGCGCCGGAGCTCCTCGAGCTCGTCGAGGCCGCCGAGCGCACGCTCCTCGAGCTCGGCCCGCGAGCCGATCACGTTCAGGTGCCCGCACGCGCACGGGTAGAACGGCAGCGGCAGGCCGTAGTAGCGGCGGCGCGAGATGTTCCAGTCACCCATGTTGCGCAGCCAGTCGTCCATACGCTTGCCCATGTACCCGGGTGTCCACTCGACGGTCGCGTTCGCGTCGAGCAGTGGCTGGCGGAGCTCGTCGACCGCGATGAACCAGTCGTCCGAGAGACGGAAGATCAACGGCGTGTGGCAGCGCCAGCAGAACGGATAGCTGTGCTCGGCCGTCTCGGCGCGCACGAGCAGGCCGCGGTCGCCGAGGTCGCCGACGATCTGCTCCGCCGCCTCGACGGTCGAGAGACCGTGCAGCCAGCCGTACTCCGGGTAGAAGCGGCCGGCCTCGTCGACAGGCGTGAGCACGTCGAGCCCGTGCACCTTCGAGAGCTCGAAGTCCTCGCCGCCGCAACCGGGTGCGATGTGGACGATCCCCGTTCCCGTGTCGAGCGCGACGTCGCTCCACGGGATCACGCGGTGCTCGACGTGTGAGCCGGGCTCGAGCGTGTCGAACGGCCCGGTGTAGCGCAGGCCGACGAGCTCCGCTCCCTTGACGACGCGCGTGACGCGCTCCTCCGGGAAGAGCGCGCACGCAACCCACTCGCCGTTCTCCAGCAGCCCGTAGTCCGCGTCCGGGTTGACCGCGGCGGCGACGTTGGCGGGAAGCGTCCACGGGGTCGTCGTCCAGACGACGACCCACTCGCCCTCGCGGTCGAGCAGCGGGAAGCGCACGTACAGCGAGGGGTCGAGCCGGTCCTCGTAGTGGCCGTGCAGCTCGTGGGCGGAGATCGAGGTGCCGCAGCGCGGGCACCACTCCGTCGAGCGATGGCCCATGACGAGCCACCCGCGGTCGTGGACGATCCGCAGGAAGCGCCAGATGTACTCGATGTTCGCGTCGGAGAACGTGAAGTAGTCGTTGCCCCAGTCCATCCACTGCCCGAGCCGGATCGAGCCCTTTGTCAGCTCCTCGGACGAGCGGACGACGACGTCACGGCACTTGCGGGCGAACTCGGCGAGCCCGTACTCCTCGATCTCGCGCTTCGAGTTGAGGCCGAGCGAGCGTTCGACGCCCACCTCGATCCAGAGGCCCTGGCAGTCGAAGCCGTTCTGGTAGCGCTGGTGATATCCGCGCAGCGCCTTGTAGCGCTGGAAGACGTCCTTCAGCGTGCGTCCCCAGGCCGTGTGCACGGCCAGGGACTTGTTCGCGGTGACCGGGCCGTCGAAGAAGCTGAATCTCGGGCCGTCGGCGTTCCGGGCCCGCACCTGCGCGAACGTCGCCTCGCGCTCCCAGAGCGCGAGGATCTCCCGCTCGAGTGCGTCGTGGTCGGGCTTGTCCGGGAAGGATGCGAACATCATCCGATTCTAGGGGCGTGATGCAATTCGCATCACGCCTCTAGGGAAGAGCCGGGCCGCTCCCTTCGTTGTACAAGGGTGAAACCAAACATTGCGAAACACCGAAAGGACTCAATGGCAACCGCAGTCAAGAACGACACGTTCGAGCAGGAAGTGATTCAAAGCGACATTCCGGTGCTCGTCGACTTCTGGGCCGAGTGGTGTGGCCCGTGCCACGCCGTCGCCCCCGTGCTCGACCGCATCGTCGAGGAGCAGGCGGGTGGGCTGAAGCTCGTCAAGGTGAACATCGACGAGGAGCGCGAGCTTGCCGAGCGCTTCGGGATCGCCTCGATCCCCACGATGATCCTGTTCCGCGACGGCGAGCCGTCGGTCTCCGTGATCGGCGCGCAGCCCAAGGGCGCGATCGAGCGGACGCTCGGCCTGACCGCCGCGTAGAGCGCGCCCGCCACGTCGGGCGCGTGACCGCGTGCTCTCGGCGGGGAGGGGCTTCAGCCTCTCCCCCGGGTCTTTCCCCCTCCCCCCACCCTGTGACGAGCCGGTTCCCCCGCCGGCTCGTTGCGTTGGGTGGGGCGGCGCTACCGTACGCGGTGTGAGTCCCCGCCACGTTCCCGCGTCGGTCACCGAGCTCCAGCGCATCGGGCTCTTCGGGTCGTTGCCGGGCGAGACGATCACGAAGCTGGCCGGGCGGATGGTTCGCGAGGAGTTCCCGGCCGGCCGTGCGATCGTGACCGAGGGCGAGCCCACCGACCGCTTCTACGTCCTGCTGTCAGGGCTCGCCGGCGTGAGCCAGGCGGGGCGCGGTGCCCGCGGCGTGATGCGACCGGGCGAGACGTTCGGGGAGGTGGCGCCGCTGATGGGAATCGAGCGGACGGCAACCGTCACCGCGATGACGACCTGTGTCGTCGCGAGCTGCGACCGCGAGACGTTCGATGAGCTGCTGCGGCCGCTCTTCGCCGACGCCTGACCGGCCGGGGTGAGGCTTCAGCCTCACCCGCTCAGCGGAGCTCCGCGACCACCGCGTCCGACAGCGCGGGCCACGCGACCTTTGCCCACTCCCCGAACTCCCTCGTCGTCAGGGCCGCGCACGCGACGCCCCGCTTCGGGTCGACCCAGAGGAAGGTGCCGCTGCCTCCGAAGTGGCCGAACGTCTGGGGCGACGTGAGATTCCCGGTCCAGTGGCCCTGCTTCGTCGTCTTCAGCTCGACGCCGAGGCCCCAGTCCATGGGGCTGAAGCGGCCGAAGTCGGGGAGCACGCCGTCGAGCCCGGGAAACTGCACCGCCACCATCTCTGCGAGCGTCTCGGGCGCAACGAGCGTCGGCTCGAGGAACTCGCGCCCGAGCGCGAGCACGTCGTCGAGGCACGCGCGCATGCCGGCACCCGGATGGCCCTCGGGGTCGAGCCCGATCCCGAGCGGCTCGCAGACGGCGGCGCGCACGTACTCGGCGAAAGGCATCTCGGCGCCGGCGGCCACGTGCTCACCGAGGACGGCAAAGCCCTCGTTGGAGTAGATCCGCCGGCGGCCCGGCGGGGCGATCGGCACGGTGCCGTCGAAGGGCAGCCCTGACGCGTGGGCGAGCAGGTGCCGCACCGTCGATCCGGGCGGGCCGGCCGGCTCGTCGAGGTCGACCACCCCCTCCTCCGCCGCGACGAGCGTGGCAAGCGCCGCGACCGGCTTCGAGACCGAGGCCAGCCGGACGACGCGACCCGTGTCGCCGTGGGTCGCGACGGTCGAGTCGGCGCGGGTCACCCCGGCCGTCGCAAACGGGGCGTCCCAGCCGTCGATCTGGCGCAGAGCCTCCACCATTAGATGAGTGACTCCGCATTGGCGCACTCGCGGCTGGGGGCCTGAACACGTCGCAGCGTAACCGGCTCGATCAGCCCCAAGGCAACCAGCCTTACCGCAGATCGAGCCGGCCACGCTGCTCGGTTCATGCCCTCCCCGACAAGCACGCCAACCCGGAATCACTCATCTACCGCGATACTACCGTCGTATGGAACGGCGCCTGATCTCGGGACACTCTCCCTTCGAGCCGGTGGCGGGATTCTCGCGTGCCGTCGTCGTCGGCTCGACCGTGCACGTCGCCGGCACGGCGCCGATCCCGCCCGACGGCTCGACGACGCCGGAGAGCGCCTACGAGCAGGCACGGCTGTGCCTCTCGATCATTGCCGAAGCGCTCGGCCGCGCAGGCTCGTCGGTCGAAGACGTCGTCCGCACGCGGATGTTCATCACCGATCCCGCGCACTGGGTCGACGTCTCCCGGGCGCACGGCGAGGTGTTCCGCGACGTGCGCCCAGCCGCGACCTGCGTCGTCACGTCGCTCCTCGACCCGTCGTGGAAGGTCGAGATCGAGGCGGAGGCGGTGATCCCGTGAGTGAATCCAAGCAGCTGATCCCTGCGGACATCACGGGCAAGGGCTCACACGGATCAGGGCTGCGCGCGAGCGTGCTCGACCACACGTTCGGGCAGAGCGACCCGTACACGCTCGGGGTCGAGGAGGAGTACCAGCTCCTCGACGGCACGTCGTTCGACCTCGTCCAGCACATCGACACCGTGCTCGCCGCGATCGAGGGGCACGAGTTCGAGGCCCAGATCAACCCGGAGCTGATGCAGTCGGTGCTCGAGATCGCGACTCCGGTCTGTCACACGCCGGCCGACGTGATGGGTGAGCTGACGAAGCTCAGAGGCTACGTCTGCGGCGTCGCACGCGAGAAGGGTCTGCGGGTCGGGTCGGCGGGGACACACCCGTTCAGCCTGTTCGAGCGGCAGCGAATCACGGCGAAGGATCGCTACCGCCAGCTCGTCGACCAGCTCCAGTACATCGCCCGCCGCGAGCTCATCTTCGGCATGCACATCCACGTCGCGATCGACGACCCCGAAAAGGCGATCAAGGTGATGAACGGCCTCCTGCCGCAGCTCGCACCGCTGCTCGCACTCTCGGCGAGCTCGCCCTTCTGGCGCGGCGAGCCGACGGGGCTGATGTCGAGCCGCCAGATGGTCTTCTCGTCGTTCCCGCGCTCGGGCCCACCGCCGCGCTTCCGCGACTACGCCGACTACGCCGAGGTCGTCGGACAACTCGAGCGCACCGGCTGCATCGCCGACTACACGCACATCTGGTGGGACATCCGGCCGCACCCGCGACTCGGCACGATCGAGATCCGCATCTGCGACGCGGTCACCCGGGTCGAGGACGCCGTGGCGATCACGGCGTACTGCCAGGCGCTCGTCAAGCAGCTCTCCGAGCGGCATGACTCGGGTGAGGAGATCCCCACCTACCACCGTATCCTGACGACCGAGAACAAGTGGCTCGCGGCCCGCTACGGGCTCGAAGCGCCCGTGATGGACCTCGCCACCGGGCGGCGGAACCGGATCCCGATCGCACAGCTCGTGCGGCGCACAGTGCGGGAGATCGAGCCGCACGCGCGCGAGCTCGGCTCCGAGCGGGAGCTCGAGGGCATCGCGGAGCTGCTCGCGCGCGGCAACAGCGCCGACCGGCAGCTACGGATCTTCAACGCGAACCGCGACATCCGCGAGGTCGTCGAGGAGATCGCGATCGCCACCGAGACGCTGCCGATCGCGACCGGCTGATGCTCCAGGCCGGCGATCGGATCCCCGCAGCCCGGGTCTGGAGCGTACCGCGAGAGGAGCCGGTCTCACTCGACCAGGTGATCGCCGGCGACGGCCTCGCGCTCCTCTGCTTCTACGTCTTCGACTGGTCGCCCGGCTGAACGAACGAGCTCCTGCTTCTGCGTGACAGAGGCGCCGATCTCGCCGCCGCAGGCATCCGAATGTTCGCGATCTCGCGCGACTCGCCCTGGTCGCACGCTGCCTGGGCGATGACGCTCGGGGTCGAGAGCGTGCCGCTCCTCTCCGACTGGAACGGCGAGGCGACGCGCGGATTCGGGGTCGCATTCGAGCTGCAGGGGATGGCGGACGTCGCCGCGCGCAGCGCGTTCCTGATCGAGGGCGATACGGTCAGGGCCTCATGGATGCTCGGAAGGGACATGCCGGACATCGACGCCGTGATCGCGGCGGCTTCGTCGCCCTCGCTCTAGCGCTCTACGCGGCCTGCGCGATCTGGGCCACGTGGCCCGCGGTGCAACACGTCGACGACCGCTATCTCGCGCGGCCGGCGGTGGGATACGGGGAGGCTGCGGCGGGCGATCACCTCCAGCTCGGGTGGGCCTTCTGGCTGCCCGGGCACCAGCTCGAGAACGGCCGGGCACCCTGGGCCGATCCGTACTCGTTCCGGCCGGAGGCGAAGGCGTCTCCCAACCTGCAGGGATGGCTTCTCGGAGTCCCGTTCTGGCCGCTGCGGCATCTCCTCGGGAACATCTGGGCCTACAACCTGATCGTCCTGCTCTCGGTCGTCGCCGCCGGGGGCGTCGCCTGCCGGTGGCTACGGGTGCTCGGGGTCGCGCGGGCCGCGGCGCTCGCCGGCGGGCTCGCGTTCGCGCTCGCGCCCTACCGGGTCGGTCAGTCGACCGGGCATCTCCTCGGCCTCATCGCCTTCCTTCTGCCGGCGGTGCTGCTGGCGCTCGAACGGCGCCGCTTCGTCTGGGCAGCGGTGGCGCTCGCTGCGATCCCGCTCTCGGGGCAGATCCACCTGGCGATGGGAGCGGTCGTCCTCGCACTCGGCTACATGTGGGCTCGCGTGCCTCGGTCGGACTGGTGGAAAGCGGGAGCCGGGGCCGCGGTCGCAGCGGCCGCCGCCGTCGCCGTGCAGCAGATCGTCGTCGCAGGCTCGGTCGC
>Ga0315273_10001008_pt1 | contig 31064 bp, 30 predicted proteins | sample YL17G02_0_MG_FD_205753 | JGI IMG/M metagenome (GOLD analysis project Ga0315273, IMG submission 205753) | Sediment microbial communities from Yellowstone Lake, YNP, Wyoming, USA - YL17G02_0 | ecosystem: Environmental > Aquatic > Freshwater > Lake > Sediment | place: USA: Wyoming | collected... | reverse complement strand
AAATGCTGATATAAAAGCTAACCAGTTGGTTCAGGAAGCAGATTTTCAGGCTAATAAGTTTGTCGAAGAAGCCAGGGCTAAAAAAGAGGAGATGATTAATAAGATCTGACAATTGCCTGATTTTAACGCTCGCTAAGACGCAGAGACGCAAAGAAAACTTTAGCAACTTTGCGTCTTTGCGTGAAAGACAAAAAAGGCCGTTCGTTTGAACAGCCTTTCCATTAATATCACGAGTATTATTAAAATTTCTTTTCGCGGATACGCGCTTTCTTACCAGTCAGATCACGAAGGTAGAAGATTCTTGCCCTCCGGACTTTTCCGTGTTTATTGACTTCAATCTTGTCAATAAAAGGTGACGCAATTGGAAATATTCTTTCAACACCTATATTTCCTGACATTTTTCTTACAGTAAATGTTTCGGTATGCAACTCTCCGCTTCTCTGTATCACAACCCCACGGAACTGCTGGATTCTCTCCTTATTACCTTCTTTAATCTTATAATGGACAGTAACTGTGTCTCCGGCTACGAATTTCGGATATTCATTTTTTACCGCAAATTCTTTCTCTACAACGTTCATTAAATTCATCTCGCAAAGTATTTTGTATTATCAATATATGATCTCTAAAATCCGGACGCAAATTTACGATAATATTTTAGAACCAGCAATAAGCGGACTTAATATTTTTACATAATGGTTTGCGGTGGTGTATTTTTAAATAAGATAGCAGAGAAGCAAACCAGATATCTTAATGTTTACTACCTGGAGGAACAAGTAATTTATTACCTGTTTCCTGAATCACTGATTTTTTCCAGGTATCTGGATAACCTGGTTGAAATGGCATTACCGGAGAATCCGAGGAATTCCTTTCAAATTTTCCATTTTTTTCTTTCTTAATGTTACCATCAATGTATTTAACTATGAGGTATTCGCTTAATATTTTCCAATGGTCAAAAGTATTTTGGGCAATTTTTATGGAATAGCTCGTAAGATATTCCCGGGCAGACTTTTCATCTTTAGCAAATAGTTTGAGTGCATCATCATCAACAGCAACAGTTTCAGACAGATACCTGGATTCAAGCTGCTTTTGGATTTTTAATGCATCAATGCTCATGGCATCATACCGCAAATAGCAAAAGTTTGCAACCGTATTGAATAACCAGAAAGCTGAAGTTGGAGAATAGGTTAGCATATCCCCGTTTCCGACTTTAAAACATTCCGGGATTTCAGTGATTCCACAATATATAGGATTAAATACTGTCGTAGCTGCATCGTCAACTCCAAACCAGAGAATACCTCCAATTGGATCAGGAAGCCAGTTACGACATTCAGCCACAAATATGAATCCGGTCTGTTGTGTAGAGGTAGCTCTTTCATTGCAATATATAGGGGCATTCGGATCACCGGAAACTTGCCAGGTAAGAGGACGCCAGCGATAAGGTAGCCCGAATGAACCTGCTCCAATATCTTTTCTCATATCGAGAGATGTACCTTCAAGATGGTCGCGCATGAAATTCATCATATCATAGTTGGAAATCTTACGGTTAGGTTTTATCCACAGAGGCATACGTTTACTAAGGTCATGTCCGGAAACATAGTTGAAATATTGATCCATATCATTATTAACCGATTTAAAAAATGACCACACACGAATCTCACACATCCTGGCTCCTTCAAAAGTTATCGGTGCATAGGTGTCAGAAAAACTGAATTCCTCATCTTTTCCCCTGAATAATTTTTTTGCCCTGGCAAGTTCGATCACATCATGCGCATATATACATTCAACAGCAGGATCTGAAATCCGCTTAAGGTCTTTTGAATTAATTGCAATGCTGTTTTTTTTGCCTGTGGCTAAGGGGAAAGTCTGAATCCTTGCCTGGTTGGCATGTCCCGAAATATATCCATCAGGAATCCGAAGTGCAACCCATACGGCTCCTTTATTGCCAGGGCCTTTACCAATAATTTCAAAGATCCATACTTCATCCGGGTCTGCAATAGAAAATGATTCTCCTGAACTGGCGTATCCGTATTCAGAAACCAGGTCTGACATAACCATAACTGCTTCCCTGGCATTCTTTGCTCTCTGAAGAGTAATATATATAAGACTGCCATAATCTATAATACTTGTAGTATCAATGAGACTTTCATTACCAGTGTATGTGGTTTCGCCAATGGCAAGTTGATGTTCATTCATATTTCCAACAACGGAATAAGTATGTGCAGCCTGTCTGATCTTTCCCATATACTTATGTGTATCCCATTCATATACATCCAGGTAACTTCCTTGCGGATAGTCTCTTGATGGCCAATAATATAACTCTCCATACAATTGATGGGAATCTGCAGAATATGATATCATAGTCGAACCGTTAGTGGATGCACCCTTCGTTATCAGGAAATTGGTGCAGCCATTTGTATTTTGTACCTGAAGAACCCCTAACAGAAGAATCATTAGAAATGTCATACAAAGTCTTTTCATAAAATCTGTTATTTTATAGTTTAGTATGCTTTGAGAAATAAAGAAATGCAAAGGTAACAAGTCAGAGAAAATTTCAAAGGATATATCAGATCAAATTGAGAATATTGATAACTCTTTTTATCATATCAGGGTCGGCAACCTTTCTGGAAAACTCAGGAATCTCCGTAGTACCGCCCATTGAAATGCCGTGTTTCCTGAAAATCATTTCGCTGTCAATAACTTTTCTGCCTGTAAGATGAAATTCGTTTGCCCCGGTAACCCTTGCTATCCCGGCAATATTTGATTCATTAATTCCACTTCCCGGCATAATTATTATCCTGTCACCTGCCTGACCAACAAGTTGACGAATCAATTCTGCTCCTTCCAGAACTTTATCTTTTTGACCTGAAGTAAGAAGTCTGTTTGCTCCTGATGCAATAACATCCTCGAGTCCTATTAAAGGGTCGGTACACATGTCAAAAGCTCGGTGAAAAGTTGCCGACATGGGACGTGCAAGTTCAATAAGTTTTGCCGTACGTTCCACATCAATTGTTCCTCCTGACCTTAATATTCCAATAACAATTCCATCCACTCCGCACTCACCGCAAATGTCAATATCTCTTCTCAAAATATCATATTCAAGATCGGTGTAAAGAAAATCACCGCCTCTTGGCCTTATAATAACATTCAAACCGATATTAAGATTTTTTCTTGCGGAAACGATTGTTCCATATCCAGGTGTAGTTCCGCCTTCAATCAGGTTATCACATAACTCAACACGGTCGGCTCCGGCAAGCTGCGCAACAATTGCAGATTCAACATTATCAACACATATTTCCAGTTTAAAATTCATCATTTAATTTTTATTGATTTTGACTGCGTCGAGCTCCGCGGATGTTATCCCGCAAAGCGGGGCTACGGTTCTTCGTTTACACCGACCCTTCAAGCAGCCTATTAAAATTATTATACTATCTCCAAATTTCTATTCATTATAATAAAAGTAATATTTTTTTCTGTATAATTGTGCTGTACAAAATTCTGGAAATATGAAACCAACTCTATTAGTTCTGGCAGCAGGAATGGGAACCCGTTATGGTGGCAATAAACAACTTGATGAAGTAGGACCTTCTGGCGAAACAATAATTGATTATTCTATTTATGATGCAATTAGGGCAGGATTTGGTAAAATAGTTTTTGTTATAAGACGTGATATTGAGGAACAGGTGAAGGAGCGTTTCGTAAAAAAACTTAAAGGGAAAATAGAGGTTGACTATCTATTCCAGGAGATCAGCAATCTTCCGGAAGGGGTAAAGGTCGCTCCCGACAGGCAAAAACCATGGGGTACGAGTCATGCTATCCTTGTAACAGGCCAAAAGATAAAGGAGCCGTTCGGTGTTATTAATGCTGATGATTATTATGGAGTTGAATCATTTAAGATACTTCGCGATTTTCTGGTTAACGATAAGGATCCTGATTGCTATTGCATTGTAGGATACAAAATGGGAAACACATTGTCAGATCATGGCCACGTTAACAGAGGTGTATGCGGAGTAGGAGCAGACGGATTGTTAAAAGACATTGTTGAAACAAGGCAGATTGAAAAAACGAGTACCGGTGCTGTTGCTCCGGGACCAGATGGAAAAACTCTTCATTTTACCGGGAATGAAGTTGTTTCAATGAATCTCTGGGGGTTTAAGCCATCATGTTACCATTTCCTGGGAGAAGAATTCAGGAATTTTATTAATAAAAGCGGTATGGATCTCAAAGCTGAACTTGATATTCCTACATCAATTGATAAATTCGTGAAGAACGGTGAAATCACAATAAAAATCTTAATGAGCAACGAAAGATGGTTCGGAGTCACCTATCGTGAAGATAAACCATCTGTTGTTAATAGCATTAATAATATGATCAGCAAGGGTATATACCCTGCGAAAATATATTAAGAGTTTTAGTAAAAGATAAAACCTTTTCCAGTCTCAGTTTAATGCTGGTTTTTTAGGTGCAAAAAGTACTTTGCCTTTTGCATCCTGTCTGGCCCAGTAACGACTTCTGGCTTCCTCCGGGTCAGCTCCAATCGCGATATATATCTTTGTTCTTGGATTTATCACAACTTCCTGCATCTTGGTTATATCAGGTGTTTTAAAAATGTTCTGTTTTCTTTCTAGCATATTATAATTCATTCAATTATTTTTATTGTTGTATTTCTGCTTTCCCAATATGGTCATAATTATAATAAATAAAAATTTGCATATTATTAAAACCATTATAAGATGTTTCTGGTCAGATTAATCTATATCAATGTATTGAAAGTGTTAAGAGATATTCCTCTGTTCGCCTTATCTTCTCACCGAACTCAATAAATAAGAATGATGCTTATTTATTATCTTAACTTGAGGTACAATAAATATTGATTATAACTATATTGTATATAACAATCATTTACCGGGAATGTTTATTTGTGAGTCAAATATAGGCATATTTTCCGATATTTCCGGTTTTAGAAAACATTAATTTAATCAACCATCATTCCTATTCAATCCTCTTTCCTGCCCCGCCATGACTAAATGATTTCTTAACCTTGATAATACCATCGGCAACTGGATGGAGGGAATTGAATAGAATTTATGACCTGCAACTTGAGTTAACTTATAGAATAAAGTGTATTAAATTGTATTAAATGAGTCATCTTACCAGGTAAAATCACAATTAAAGAAGCTAAGATTATCTTTATTGTCAGTTACTTTCAGTGACAGACTATGTTTTATACCTTTAGTAATCCTTTGCTCATCGAACATGTATATCAGAAGGTTGTTTTTCTGATCATATTCAAAAAGCGCCCATTTTCCATCAATAACTGGTTCATATGATTTTATTCCTGAAAAATCATCCGTAATCTTGATTCTTATCTCCTTTTTCCCAGTCAGGATTGCTCCTGAAACAAGTCCGTTTGCTGAAATAGCCGGAGCGACAGTGTCAATACCCACATAAAAATTGCCGAAAGAGAGGACTTCAGCGGTGAGATAGCCTTCCGCCCAGATACTGTTCATTGCACTCTTTTTCTGATCGTCGTCAAACTGGACAATTAGCATCTTTGATTCTTTTCCGGAAGGAATTTCACTTGGTTTTATTGATAGTATGTAAGCCTTATGTACCGGAGTAAATTTGTTATGAATATAATGCAACTCTGATAACATCTCTTTTGTTCCGCTACTCTTTTTATACGAAAAGTATAGCGTATCATATAGGGCTCCTTCAGGGATACTGATCGAGATATTATCTGAGACAAATTTATTGCTTCTGTTAAATGGCATCATTTTCAGATTTTTATCAATCGTTCCTGCAACATCCTGTGATTTTGCTGATTGTGCCTTTACCTTGAATGATAATGATGATTTATTATTATGAATATCAGTAACGGTAATTTCAGCATGATGAGTTTTGTCGTCGTTGAAATTAAATATGCCTCTGTCCACAACATCCTTATAAGCGCTCAGCTTATCGTTTGGGAGTACAAATGTTCTTTCGATATATATGTTTTCCTTTAAATAGGTCTCATAATCTATATGACTGTTAATGAACCTTGATTCATTGAATGAAAAACCGTCCATAACATATTTAAAAATGGTAATACTGTCAATCTCCAATTCAATTGAAAATACTGCACATTTATTATAGCTGTTATTAACCAGATCGAATGTTTTTATTCCAAATCCTGCAAGTCCGCTGATCCTGATTTCATTTTCTGCAGGGACATAATAGTTGCCATGTCCTCCGGAAATATTTATCTTTCTAATTATGTTCTGGTTATTAATTAATGTATGGCGATTGATTGGGTATAATACAAGTTTTTCAATGACAGGCTCGATATTGTCTTCTGTGCCAAATTCAAATAAAAGGGGATTAACGGGTATTTCACTATCAGACTTTCTGATTTCGTAGTGGAGATGTGGGCCTGCAGAACTACCCGAATTACCCGAATAAGCAATAACCTCCCCGGACTTGACCGGGAATTTTTCTTTTACCGGATACAATGTAACGAGGTAGCTCTTTTTTTCATATTGCCGGGCTTTGACATAATCCTCAATTTCCGGAGTGAATTTATCGAGATGACCATATACTGTTGAATAACCCGAAGAATGTCTCACATACAGGGCTTTGCCAAAACCTCCGGGAGAAACACTGATTCTGTAAATATATCCGTTTGCTGCAGCAACAACTTCTTTCCCTGTAACACCCTGTGTTTTAATATCCAGACCTGAATGGAAATGGTCTATTCTTAATTCTCCGAAATTTGCAGAGAGTAAAAGAGGTATTTTAACAGGAGATATAAATATTGATTTATCTTTTGGATTGTCATATAATGTATTCCAAAAGAATATACTAATGATAAATAATCTGGTCAAAAGCATTACTGACAATTTTTTTACTTACAGAGGTGCAAAGCTATACTTCTGGTTCATTCAGTCAAACTATTTCAGTCAAATTTTTGAAAATATCATTAACAATGTTAATTTTGTACTAAAGATTGTATTATGTCCGGTCCGGGTTATGAGGAATTAATAGTTTTGAACAGAAAACTGGATGAATTGTTTAACCGATATAATACCCTGAGGACTGAGTTTACATGTATTAAAAACGAGAATGAAGCTTTAAAGGCTATGCTTCAGGATAGGGACAATAAAATTAAAGAACTGGAAATTAAATACGAAAGAATTAAATTAACAGGAGCATTGTTGGGTGAAGGCGAAAACGCCACAGAAGCGAAAAAGAAAATATCAGAATTGGTGCGGGAAATTGACAGATGTGTTGCTCTTTTAAACAGATAAAATATAGCAATGGATGATAAACTTTCGATCAGGGTAAATGTAGCGGACAGGTATTATCCATTGAAGGTAGAACGGGAAAATGAGGAGAAGATCAGGAAAGCAGCCAGGATGATTAATGAAAAGGTGCTGCAGTACAAGCAGCGGTACACCGATAAAGATGTACAGGATTTTTTGGCAATGGCTGCCCTGCAATATGTGATTAAACTCACAGAAGAAGAAGAAAAACTTGAAAAAGATTACCTCCCGGATGCCTTGAAAGAACTGATTCAGAAAATTGATTCGGTTCTTGAGATAAAAGAGTAAAAGCGTTCTTTAAAATAGATAATTAAATTGCCCGCATTGTTTCTTCATTCATTTTTGAAACTCAACAGTTAAAACTTTGGAGCAACTCTTAGTTCAGGTAGAACAGGCCTCATCCCGATTCGTCGGGCTTCCTCCGGGAACAGTGGACGTTCGAACTGGATTAGTAGCTCCAGCCATTCAGACATGGGGTTTTATAAAAGCTGAAGGAACTTTGCGGGTTTTTTATTTAATATATACACTAAATACGATAAATGATGACTTTAATAATAGGAACATTAAGTAACGGGCTTATGATTATCTTTTGCATGTCAGCCCTGGTTTTTTGCTTTGGTGCCTCTTACTTCGTATGGCAATTGGCATTGAAAAACAAAAGTCGTAAAATAGTCAGCGAAGCGGAAGCTGAAGCAGAAGTGATAAGGAAAGAAAAAATACTTCAGGCAAAAGAGAGATTCCTTCAGCTCAAAACAGAACACGAAAAGGTTATAAATGAGAAGAACAGCAGGATTGGACAGGCAGAAAGCAGAATAACGCAGAAAGAACAGGCTCTTTCACTGAAACTTGAAGAGGCTCAACGCAAAAAAAATGAGGCTGATGCAATACGCGGAAATCTTACATCCCAACTTGAACTGGTAGAAAAAAAATCTGAAGAGCTTGCCCGGTTTCATAAGCAACAGGTTGAGCAACTTGAATCTATCTCAGGTTTTTCGGCAGAAGAAGCAAAGAACCATCTGATTGAGTCTTTAAAAGAGGAGGCAAAAACAGGAGCTATGTCTTATGTTAATGAAATCCTTGATGAAGCTAAGATGACTGCAAACAAAGAGGCTAAGAGAATTGTAGTTCAGACAATTCAGAGGGTTGCAGCTGAAAATGCGATTGAAAATGCAGTAACCGTCTTTCACATTGAATCGGACGAGATGAAGGGCCGTATCATTGGCCGGGAAGGTCGTAATATCCGTGCCCTGGAGGCAGCCACAGGAGTTGAAATAATTGTAGATGATACCCCCGAAGCCATAGTCCTTTCAGCATTCGACCCTATCAGACGGGAAGTTGCTCGTCTTGCTCTGCATCAACTGGTTACCGATGGAAGGATACACCCGGCGAGGATTGAAGAGATTGTTGAAAAAACACGAAAACAGGTTGAGGAGGAGATACTTGAGGTCGGAAAGCGAACAACTATAGATCTCGGTATTCACGGATTGCATCTTGAGCTTATAAGGCTCATCGGGAAGATGAAATACAGATCATCATATGGTCAGAACCTGTTGATGCACTCGCGGGAAGTAGCTAATCTCTGTTCTATTATGGCTGCGGAACTTGGTTTAAATCCAAAACTTGCAAAAAGGGCCGGACTTCTTCACGATATTGGCAAGGTGCCTGATGATGAACCGGAATTGCCACACGCTATCTTAGGAATGAAAATGGCTGAAAAATACAAGGAAAAACCAGAGATTTGTAATGCTATCGGTTCTCACCACGATGAAACTGAAATGACAACACTAATAGCACCTATTGTTCAGGTATGTGATGCAATTTCCGGTGCTCGCCCCGGTGCACGCCGAGAGATTGTTGAATCATATATTAAAAGATTGAAAGAACTTGAATCACTTGCACTTCAGTACCCTGGTGTCACAAAAACTTATGCTATTCAGGCAGGAAGAGAACTTCGTGTTATTGTCGGAGCTGAAAAAGTTACTGATAAGGAGGCAGAAGGACTTTCATTTGAAATTGCAAGAAAAATACAGAACGAGATGACCTATCCGGGACAGATAAAAATTACTGTAATCCGTGAAACACGAGCGGTAAATTATGCAAAATAAAATTTCATACCATTTGAAAGGGCATCTGGAAAACGAGATGCCTTACTTGTTTAATAAAGAATCCAACAAGCAAATATTTTTCTATCTTTAAAGCGTGACAAAATTTCGAGTTTCAATGACACAGATTAAACTTCTGAATATAGTAGGTGCCAGACCTCAAATAATAAAAGCTTCAGCAATAAGCAGAGCTATACGTAAATATTTTTCAAAGAATATTACTGAAATTCTGGTTCATACCGGGCAACATTATGACAAGGAGATGTCTGCAGTTTTCTTTGAGGAGCTTGAAATTCATAAACCCGATTATAATCTTGGAGTTGGTTCAGCAAGACATGGCAGGCAAACATCAATGATGATTACCGGTATTGAAGAGGTGCTTCTGAAAGAAAAGCCTGATTGTGTGCTGCTGTACGGAGATACAAATTCCACTCTTGCCGGGGCATTGGCTGCATCAAAACTTCATTTCCCTCTAATTCATATAGAAGCTGGACTGCGGTCATTCAACAAAAGCATGCCCGAAGAGCTAAACCGGATTATGAGCGACCATTCTTCAACGCTTCTTTTTGCACCGACAAATGCTGCTTTTAAGAACCTTATGAGTGAAGGATTCAGACCGGAAAACAGTCCTCCCTACACTATCGATAATCCAAAGATCTATCTTACAGGGGATATAATGTACGATAATACACTATTCTTTTCGGGACTTGCAGAAAAAAAGAAGGCATCATTTATTGAACACTTGTTGCTTGATAGAAATAATTATGTCCTTGTCACAATCCACAGAGATACCAATACAGATGATATTGTCCGGCTTAAGGAAATTCTCGTTACCCTTAAAAAGTTGGCTGAAGAGAATGATATGTTCCTTGTAATGCCTTTACACCCCAGGACTATTATCTCTCTGAAAAACAACTTGGAAAGTCTGTACAATGAGCTTTCCGAGTGTAGATATATTAAAATTATTCCCCCGGTATCTTTCCTTGAAATGATTCTTCTCGAGAAAAACTGCAGGATGATTGTGACCGATTCAGGAGGGGTACAGAAAGAATCTCACTTTTTTAAAAAACCATGTATAGTGCTCAGAAATGAGACTGAATGGATTGAGCTTGTAAATAATGGAACTGCAAAGCTTGTGGATGCAGACCCGGAACGTATCAGACATGAATTTTTAAGTTTTATGGATTCACATTTGGTGCTTGAATATCCCGGTTTTTATGGCGATGGCAAAACTGCCGAATTCATCCTTAAAGAAATACTCCTGATGTTTGAAAAAGAGTAATATTCATAATGTTAAATTCTGTTAATATTTGTAATATTGTTTTATTCAATAGCTTATGGAACGAATCTTGAGGGATTGCAGAGTGTTGGTTACTGGCGGAGCAGGTTTTATCGGCTCAAATCTTGTGGAATCATTGTTGTTTTCTGAAAATTTTGTCGTTTGTCTTGATAACTTTTCGACAGGGAAAAGAGAGAACCTGAGAGAGTTCACTGACAATACGAAGTTTAAACTTATTGAAGGCGATATCCGTAATTACAGCGATTGTGCAAGAGCAGTTGAAAATATTGATATTGTTTTCCATCACGCAGCATTAGGATCAGTGCCAAGATCAATTATAGATCCCGTTTCATCAACAGATGTTAATATCGGTGGTTTTGTTAAGATGCTGTTTGCAGCTAAAGAAGCTAATGTAAAAAGGTTTATTTATGCTGCAAGTTCTTCCACTTACGGAGATCATCCCGATTTACCGAAAGTTGAAGATACGATAGGTTCTCCATTATCTCCTTATGCTATCACCAAATATGTCGATGAACTGTTCGCCGCAAATTTTGCAAAAACTTATGGCATTGATCTAATCGGATTGCGTTACTTTAATGTTTTTGGCAGGCGACAGGACCCTGACGGAGCCTATGCGGCGGTTATTCCGAAATTCTTGAAAATGCTGATGAAACATGAGGTGCCCCTGATAAATGGTGATGGAACTATATCACGCGATTTTACTTACATCGATAATGTGGTTCAGGTTAATCACCTTGCTGCAGTCGTTCAGAATGAAGAGGCTCTGAACCAGGTATATAATGTTGCCCATGGTGAGAGAACAACTCTTAATCAACTTTTTAATTATATTCGGGAGAGAGCTGGTAAATTTGATAAAGAAATTTTGACTATCGAACCTCTTTATGGACCTGCAAGGGCTGGGGATATACCGCATTCGCTGGCCTCAATAGAAAAAGCTAAAAAACTGCTCGGCTATTCACCAACACTAAATGTTGTGGAGGGCCTTGACGAGGCAGTTAAATGGTTTTGGAATAATTTGTAACATTTGTTACAATAAATATCTTAAATAACACATAATCAGACATATATTAATTTTTATTATGTGACTGACGAGGCGAAAGCATACCTAACGACAAAGGTAAAACGCAAAAAGTAAAAAGTAAAAAGTGCCATAATTAAATCACGCCTGGGAGATTTTTTCCTATGGATTCGGGAGGTTTTGGGTTATTTTAAAAAGTCAAAAATAATTAGTTAAAAATTTTAACTAAATTCGCATAACATATTATTAAAATATGATCGAAACTCTTAAATACAGAACGATTCAAATTTTTCGAAAGCACTCTTTACCACGTTGGTTTGTACTTTTAATTGATATTACGGCAGTATTCATGACTTTTTTGCTTGCTTATCTGTTAAGGTATAATTTTGAACCAAATTCATTCAATATAATTTTGGCATTGAAGCAGGCATTTTTTGTGTGTATGGCCTACCTTGCTTTCATGCTTCTTTTTAAATCCTATTCCGGACTTATTCGCCAAACAACAATAAAAGACACATTTATTATCGTTGTTACAAATACTGTAGCTATGGGAGTAATGTTTATTATTACTTTATGTAGCAGAGAGTTCGAATGGGATACCACTTTAAATGTATCCCTGTCAATTCTTTTGATCCATAACGGAGCTGCAACTGTTTCGCTCATTTTCTTCAGAGTCTTTATTAAGATGTTCTATGCTTTTGTGTCAGTTCCATCCAGTAACAGGAAAAATGTCCTGATCTATGGTTCCGGTGAGACAGGGATAATTGTGAAAAGAGTTATTGAAAGCGATCCGAGGAGCGGATATCAACTTAGAGGTTTTATAGATGACAACATTAAGCTTCAGGGTAAAAAAGTTGATGGATATCCTGTTTTTTCAAAAAGTGTTCTTACTAAGGATTTTATTGAGGTAGAAGGGATCAAGGTATTCATTTTTGCTATTAAAGATATTTCCTCAGGAAAGAAAAAAGAAGTCCTGGAATCTGTTATAAGTCTTGGATTGGAGATACTTGATACGCCCTCTTTTGATCAATGGCTGAATGGTCATCTGCAGGTGAAGCAACTTAGAAAAGTACAATTGGAGGATTTGCTTGGACGGGAGCCTATTACACTTGACCTCAGGAGAATTGAGGAAGGCCTCAGAAAAAAGACAATACTTATAACCGGGGCTGCCGGTTCAATTGGTTCGGAGATTGTGAGACAGCTGACAAAATACAATTATAAACAATTGGTACTTGTTGATCAGGCTGAGACACCTTCTTTCTATCTCGACAACGAATTAAAGGATAAGTTTTCTGCCTGTCGCTATGATTTGATTATAGGAGACGTTACCAATGAACCGAAGATGGACCACATTTTCCGAAAGTACCGACCTGAAATAGTATTTCATGCTGCAGCCTACAAGCATGTTCCAATCATGGAGGCTAATCCGCATGAAGCCTTCAGGGTTAATGTTGGCGGTACAAAGGTCATATCAGAACTTGCAATAAAATATAATACAGAAAAATTTGTAATGATCTCATCCGATAAGGCGGTTAATCCGACTAACGTGATGGGAGCCACAAAAAAGGTTTGTGAATTATTGGTTCAAGGCCAGGCAAGGAGACCTGATGTAGTAACTCAATTCGTTACTACACGATTTGGTAATGTATTAGGTTCAAATGGATCAGTTATTCCATTATTTAAAAAACAAATTGCCGAGGGAGGTCCGATAACTATAACCGATCCTGAAATTACCCGTTTCTTTATGACAATACCTGAAGCATGTCAGCTGGTTTTAGAAGCCGGATTTATGGGTAATGGAGGCGAAATATTTATATTTGATATGGGGAATCCCATTAAAATATTAGATATTGCAACTAAGTTGATCCATCTTTCGGGGCTTGAACCGTATGAAGATATTGAAATAAAATATATAGGACTTAGACCCGGAGAAAAATTATACGAGGAACTATTTTCCGAAAATGAACAACAACTATCGACCCATAATCCGAAAATAAGTATTGCCAGAGTCACTGGGACTGACTATGACTGTATCCTTCGCAAGATAAATGATGCTATGGTCACAATTTATAAAAAATCAGGTCCGGAAGTTGTTGAAGCGATGAAAGAGATTGTTCCAGGCTATACAAGCAAATATGCGACAACTTCTTGAGTTCAAAATTCAAGGTTCAAAGTCTGTAGCCTTCTCCCTTTACACTTTCTCCTTTCTCCTTTCTCCTTGTTTTTACTTTTATAAATAACTAGAAATTCTACCTATGTCAGTGAAAATCCGAAAGAAGGTTTTCGTTAGCGGTTCATTCGATATTCTCCATTCAGGACACATCGCTTTTTTAAAAGAAGCTGCTCAATTCGGCGATTTGTATGTCGGATTAGGATCAGATAAGACCGTATATGAACTGAAAGGACGGAAAACTATCAACTCTGAAGATGAACGACTCTATATGCTTGAAGCATTGTCATGTGTTCATAATGTAAAGATTAATAAAGGGAGTGGTATTCTTGATTTCCTTGACGATATGAAGCTCCTCAAACCTGATGTTTTGGTAGTCAATGAAGATGGACATACTCCGGAAAAAGATCAAATATGTCATGATTTGAGGATAGAATATAAGGTATTAAAGAGAATTCCTCATGCAAATTTGCCTGTTCGATCAACTACGTCATTAAGAAAAGAGACTCCCATTCCATATAGGATTGACCTGGCCGGTACCTGGATTGACCAGCCTTATGTATCAAAGTATTATCCTGGTTGGGCAATCACTGCATCAATAGAACCGACAATAGAGTTTAATGAGCGCTCCGGAATGGCAACTTCCACTAGGAAGAAAGCGATTGAGATGTGGAACGATCATTTACCTATGGAGAATCCTGAGAAACTTGCAAAGATCCTATTCAGGTACGATAACGATCCTGGCACAAAAGATGTAAGCGGATCACAGGATTCAATTGGTATTACAATGCCGGGTATAAACCGGTTTTTTTATGATAAGGGAAAATACTGGCCATCAAAATTTGAAACAATATCAGATTTTTCAATAATTAAATGGCTTGAAGAACGGCTGTATATGGTTACATTATGGCCCCGACCGGCTGATTTTGTTGTACTTGAGCATTCTAACATAACTGGTGAGAATGTTAAAAAGCTGACGGATGCAGCTGAAATGGCATGGGATGGATTGAATAAAAAAGATATCAAAATTTTCTCTAATGGATTCTTGGCATCTTTCAATTCACAGGTGATGATGTTCCCCAAAATGATGAACGATAAAATCGCCAAAGTAATTGGCATGCATAGAGATAAAGCGCTTGCATGGAAGCTCTCAGGTGCCGGTGGTGGTGGTTATCTGATACTCATCAGTGAAGAGGAAATTCCTAATGCAATTAGAGTGAAGATCAGGATTAAGGATTATTGGGTATGATTTTTTGAAGAATTTCGTTAATAATGAATAAGATGAAAAATATTGCATTAATATCAGGTATAACAGGACAAGATGGCTCTTACCTTACTGAACTATTATTAGATAAAGGATATGAAGTGCATGGTATCATCAGACGGTCGAGCTCGTTTAATACTTTCAGAATAGATCATATTTATAATAATCCTGATTACCTGAATAAACGATTTTTTCTTCATTACGGTGATTTGACTGATTCCAGCAACTTAAACCGCTTGGTAGAAAAAATTAAGCCAACTGAAATTTATAATCTTGGAGCACAGTCACATGTGCAGGTATCATTTGAGGTGCCCGAATATACTGCTGAAGTTGATGGTGTTGGCACACTTCGTTTTCTGGATGCTATTAAAGATACAGGGATTAAAACCAGGTTTTATCAGGCTTCAACATCTGAGTTGTACGGTAAAGTTCAGGAAATCCCACAAACTGAAAAAACACCCTTCTATCCACGCAGCCCATATGCTGCAGCAAAATTATATGCCCACTGGGTTGTTGTCAATTACAGAGAAGCTTATAATGTTTTTGCATGCAATGGAATCCTTTTTAATCATGAAAGTGAAAGAAGGGGTAAGACATTTGTTACCCGAAAAATTACAGTTGCTGCTTCAAAAATTATTTTGGGACAACAGGAAAAATTGTTGCTTGGGAATATGGATTCAAAACGTGATTGGGGCTATGCTCCGGAATATGTTGAAGGAATGTGGCTAATCCTGCAGGCTGATCAGGCTGATGATTTTGTTTTAGCAACTAATGAAACCCATACAATTCGTGAATTTGTTGAGGAGACATTTAAAGTTTTAGGAGAAGAAATAGTATGGAAGGGGGATGGGATTAATGAAAAGGGTATTTTAAAATCAACAGGTAAAGACGTCGTGGGGATCGATTCCCGCTATTTTCGACCGACAGAAGTAGATATATTAATCGGTAATCCGGCTAAGGCAAAGGCAAAGCTTGGATGGCAACCCAAAACAACCTTTAAAGAACTTGTGAAAATAATGGTTGCGTCAGATTTTGAAAAGGCGAAAAGGCGGTTTGACTAACTTGTAGTTACTATGGAGAAAATCAGTAGAATCTATATTGCCGGCCATAATGGTATGGTGGGCAGTGCAATTACCAGGAATTTAATTGCACAGGGATATACTAATCTTGTATATACTCCATTTCCTCCTTTTGATTTGACTAATCAGAAAATAGTTGCTGATTTTTTTGAAAAAGAAAAACCTGAATATGTTTTTCTCGCTGCCGCCAAGGTAGGCGGCATTATGTCTAATAACACATATAGGGCTCAGTTCCTGTATGAAAATTTAATGATACAGAATAGCCTTATCCACCAAAGCTATTTATATGGAGTTAAGAAATTGTTGTTCCTTGGCAGTTCTTGTATTTATCCCAAAGACTGCCCACAACCCATAAAAGAAGAATTTTTATTGACTGGAGAGTTGGAATATACCAACGAACCCTATGCCATTGCCAAGATAGCGGGTATTAAGATGTGTGAATCCTACAACATTCAGTATGGTACAAATTTTATTTCAGTAATGCCGACAAACCTTTATGGTCCAAACGATAATTACAACCTGGAAACTTCCCACGTCCTGCCGGCATTAATCAGAAAAATGCACTTAGGTAAATGTTTGGAAAACCATGATTGGGAGGCACTCAGAAAAGATTTAAAAAAGTACCCGATTGAAGGAGTTGATGACACTAACTCAGAAACTGAGATAATTAATAAGCTTACAAAATACGGAATCCAATGCGTACAAAACACCCAGCACCTTCGACCCCGCACCCCGTACCCGGTTTCAATTACCCTTTGGGGAACAGGAAGCCCATCTCGTGAGTTTTTATTTGTTGATGATTTAGCTGATGCTTGTGTTTTTTTAATGGAGAATTTAAATTTTAAAGATTTGGTAACGGATAGCAAACACGTTATTAATTCACATATTAATATTGGAACAGGCAGAGATCAGACAATTAAAAAACTGGCTTATAAGGTTAAAAATATTGTTGGTTTTGAAGGTCAGCTGAATTGGGATAATTCTAAACCCGATGGCACTTATCGTAAACTACTGGATGTATCCAAAATTAATCAGCTCGGTTGGAAAGAAAGAATAAGTTTGGCGGAAGGTATTAAATTGGTTTACAGTAAATATTCAGCATAAAGCATTATTGGCGGATCATGTCTTTGAGGATTTTACTATTCACTCCTGAGTTTTATGGAGATAAGAAGATTATTGTTTGTCCTGAAGAAAAAAGCTGTGAGATCTTTTGAATAAAATCAAATTCTATGTTTCGAATTGAGTAACTTCGATATCTTATGAAAAAAATTGCAATAATAGGTGCAAGTTACTTACAAATGCCTTTGGTCTTAAAATCTAAGGAGTTAGGATTACAGACTCATTGTTTTGCCTGGGAAGAAGGTGCTGTATGTAAACCAAATGTAGACTATTTCTATCCCGTTTCTACACTGGACAAAGAAAAAATTCTAAGTTTATGCAGAAGGATTAATATTGATGCAATAGTATCTATCGCTTCTGATGTGGCAGTACCCACAGTTAATTTTGTTGCATCCAATTTGAATCTCACTGGTAATAGTGCCTCAGATTCAGAAGCTTCAACTAATAAGTTTAGTATGAGGGAGAGATTTAAACTTAATAACATTCCCTCACCTCAGTTTCTGAGAGTAAATAATTCAAATTCATTAACAAATGATATAGAGCTGAATTTTCCACTTATTGTTAAACCTGTTGATAGATCAGGCAGCAGAGGAGTGCAAAAAGTATGTGTTCCGTCTGAGCTATCAGCTGCAATTCATAGAGCCCGAAAAGAATCATTTATTGATGAATGCATTGTGGAAGAATACATTGAAGGTGTAGAGGTAAGTGTGGAATCAATTTCATGGAAAGGTAAACACTTTGTTTTGGCGATTACAGACAAGTTAACAACCGAAGAACCATATTTTGTAGAGTTAGAACACCATCAACCCAGTCAACTCAGCAGTAATATTCTTGAAAAGATCAAGACTGAAACCCTAAAAGCGTTGGCAGCATTACAACTAAAATATGGTGCGAGCCATGCAGAATTTAGAATTTCGGCTGATGGTGAAGTTTATGTAATTGAAGTCGGAGCTCGAATGGGAGGCGATTTTATCGGATCCCATTTGGTGCAACTTTCTACAGGGTATGATTTCGTAAAAGGAGTTATTGATGTTTCATTAGGACATTTCGAAGAACCGATTTTAAAAAAAAAGAAATATTCAGGTGTTTATTTCTTATGTAAAGAGACCAAACATTTAGTGCCAGTAATTCAAAATGCCGATAGTTATAAAGAAATAGTTGAGGCCGAAATCACTGATACAGAATTACACGCCATTAAGTGTAGTGCCGATAGAAGCGGTTACTTTATTTATCAAGGAGAAAGCCGATTTACCTTATGATACAATATTTCATAATCATTCCGGTTTACACTTGAGAAACCACTGTAAATCCCTTGTTCAAAAGGCTAGAATTTTTTATTGAAGCTTCCGCCCATACGTATGAAGTGATTTCTGTGTATTTATAGTCTAAAGATAGAATGCAGGATATTTATTGAAATGTTTTGAAAAAAAGAATTTTTAAAACCCATCTTTAATATTACAAGATCGAATTACTATAATGTTCTGTTTTTTCTATATTTGTAGCTCTTTTTTATTACTTGTTTTATTAAATGGGAGGAAATTATATGTACAGTATTAAAGATATTGAATTAATGGGTGATAATGTGAGAGAGAAACTTAAATCTTGTGGAGAAGGGGTAAAGATTTATCCTTTAGCAAAGATAACTTTTCCACATATGGTTGAGTTAGACAATTATTGCAGAATAGGGGATTTTGTATTTATTTTTGCAGGAGAGGGTGTTAAAATTGGTAAGCACTCAGATATACAACCACATACAGTTTTTTGGGGTGGCGGTATAACAATAATAGGCGATAGGGTTTCAACTGGCCCAGGAACTGTTTTTTTATCTGCAACATATTCACATGCTCCAGGATTAAAAATGGTAGATGGATTAGGTGATGGACAGGCAAAAGCTATTGGGGGAAAACTTGTGGTTGGGAACGATGTTTATATTGGTGCAAGATGTGTTATTATGCCTGTAACGATTGGAGAAGGGGCTGTTATTGGCGCAGGTAGTTTGGTTATTAATGATTGTGAACCATGGGGTATTTATGTAGGTAATCCTGCCAGGAAAGTTGGTGAAAGACAAAAGTGATAAATAATCTCCTTCTACATTTAAAATTCATTCTTAAAGAACTGGGCAAATTATTTAATTAAATTTTGTCGAGCATGGATATAAAGATTGGTGATCAGTACTTGAAATGGTTCACGATTAGTGAAGAAATGATTAAAGGATTTGCTTCTTCAATTGGTGATACAAATCCAGTACACATGGATGATAGTTATGCAAAAAAAACAGTTTTTAAGAAGCGGATTGCTCATGGGTTTTTGATTGGAAGTTTAATATCCACTGTCCTCGGAAATGATTTTCCTGGCAACGGGACAATATACATGTCGCAATACATTAAGTTTCGAAACCCAGTATATATTGATGATCAGGTAAAAGTAATAATTGAAGCAATTGAAATTACTAAAAACAATTGGTTAAAATTAAAAACAACCTGCATGAACCAGCATGACAACTTAATTATTGATGGAGAGGCTATTGTAATTCCTCCTGCAAATTGTAGATTAATTTTTTGATATTATATGAAATAGTTATGAATTTGCAAAATTTTTTTACTTAAAGGACTATGAACTTAGAGTACTATTTACCTGAAAGTATTTTGACCAACTTTGAACTAGCTCAAGAATTCCCAGCATGGGATTATCTTGGATTTGAAAAAAAGGTTGGTATTAAAAGCAGGCATATTGCGGGTGAGAATGAAACTGCATTAGATTTGGCAGAAAAAGCATCCTTGAAACTTTTTAAAACTGTTGATAAATGTTCAATTGATTTTATTTTGCTTTGCACGCAAAGTCCCGATTATTACCTGCCAACTTCAGCTTGTATCCTACAAAATCGTCTTAAATTAAGCACAAATTGTGGAGCATTGGATTTTAATTTAGGCTGTTCGGGGTATGTTTATGGTTTAGCCCTTGCAAAGAGTTTGCTTTTTTCTAAGGTTGCCTCAAATATTCTATTGGTTGTATCAGAAACCTATTCCAAGCATATTCATCCAAAAGATAAAGTTAATCGTGTAATATTTGGAGATGGGGCCGCAGCTACATTAATTAATAAAGATAGTTTTTCAATTGGGGAATTTGTCTTAGGTACAGATGGTAATGGCTTTCAAGAATTAATAATTAGAAATGGTGGAATAAAGAATAGATTTGTAACAGATGTAAAAGAATTTGAATACAGCAGTGGAAATATCACTTCAGACAACCACTTATATATGAACGGACTTGAAATTTTTAATTTTTCACTTAATACAATTCCGGCGTTGGTTTTACAAACGGCCGAAAAGAATAACTTAAAAATTCCCGAAATTGATTATTTCATTTTTCATCAGGCAAATGCACATATGTTGAATTATTTGCGAACGAAATCTCAAATTGCACCCGAGAAGTTTTGCATTGATCTTGATGAAACGGGAAATACTGTTTCAGCAACCATTCCAATTGCTTTAAAAAATTCATTTTCAAAAAGCCAAATCAAGAAAGGAGATATAGTTATGCTGGTTGGCTTTGGAGTGGGATTATCATGGGGTGCAACTATTATAACTATATAAAATGGTTTTATTTAAGGAACCTATCTCTTGATAATTTTGTAAAAAAACAGCACATATCTACAATATAATTTTTTTGCATATGACAAAACAAGATTTTTACGAGTTATTTGCTGAAAAAATGCAAGTGGCAAATAATCTTAACGAAGATACCCCATTAGAGTCATTTAACTCATGGGATTCTTGGACCAGGATGGATGTTATGGTTTTTGTAGATCAAACATTTAAGGTTAATTTAACTGCGAACGATATAATGGAAATCAAAACACTTGGGGATCTTATGAATAAAATTGGCAAACAATATTATGATTAGAAATGTTTAGTCTTGAAAATAAAAACATTGTCATAACTGGCGCCTCCTCTGGAATTGGCAAACAATGTGCCATTAATTGTAGTAAAATGGGGGCTTCTCTCGTTCTGTTTGATTGGAATAAAGAAGGATTAGAACATACACTTTCTCAACTAGTCGGAAATACTTATCTTTTCTTTATTCAGGATGTTAGAGAAATTGATCAGCTTGACTCTGCTATAAATAAAGTTGTTACAGAACTTGGAGTCATTGATGGTTTCATTCATTCTGCAGGTATCCAGAACACCCTCCCCCTTAGGTTACACAATAAAGGTATTTATTATGACCAATTAGATGTAAATGCTATTGGGGGATTTGAAGCTTGTCGTATACTGACAAAAATGAATTATTTTAACCCAAATGGTGGGAGCTTGGTATTTATAGCCTCTATTCGAGGACTTTTTGGTGCTGCCAACCAAGTTGGTTACGCTGCGAGTAAAGGAGCTGTAATTGCGGGAGTGAAATCCATGGCAATGGAACTGGCAATCAGGAAAATTCGCGTAAATTCAATTTCACCTGGGATGGTAGAAGACACGGAAATGACAAGAGACATTCTCGCACAATTACCGCCTGAATGGTCAAAGGAAAGTCAACTTGAATATCCATTAGGGTGGGTTACAACAAACGATATTGCCAACGCTTGTATTTTTTTGCTATCAGATGAATCAAAAAGGATTACTGGTACCAATATTATTGTTGATGGGGGGTTCAGTGCTAAATAGTGACATTAACCATGTTGATATCATTTAATGAGAGGATTTCTAATATGTCTTCAATATTCTTATATTTTTTAAAATCACAAATACATCTAAGATGAAGAAAAAAAAAGTCATTGTTTTTGGTGCAGGAGGTTTTATTGGGACCTACTTAATTAATGAATTGCTTACACAAAATTATGAAGTATTGGCTACTGATATAAGCTCTATTGGTGAAACATATTATAGAAACAATAATATTCAATTTTTACATGTAGATATTACTAATAAGGATAACTTTAAGAGAATTGATCAAGTAAAATATGATGCGGTAATTCATTTAGCGGCCCTTCAACCAGCTAATGTTAGCGAAAAAAGTTTTGATCCGAAAGATTATATAAATGTCAATGTAATTGGGACATTGAATATTCTGGCGTTTTGCAAAAAAAATGATGTGGGTAAAATTATTTACGCTTGTTCTCATAGAAATACTCAAGGATTATGGACGAAGGACAAGGCAATTCGTGAAGATGAAGGAAGAAACCTGAAATATAATGGAGAGTATGCGATGTTTAGTATCTCAGAAAGTGCAGCACAGGATTGTATAGAATACTACCGGACACAGCACGGTTTAAAGAGTATTATTTTTAGATTGCCCCCTGTTTATGGTTATGGGCCACATACAGAGATATTTAAAAACGGCAAGCCTGAAATAACAGGATTTCTTACTTTTATAGAAAAGGCAATGGCATGCGAACCGCTCGAAATGTGGGGAGATAGTAGTATTGGCAGGGACATTATATATGTTAAAGATGTGGTGTCAGCATTCATTAAAGCACTAAATAATGATAAGGTACAAGGCTTATTTAATATAACCTCTGGAAAATACTTAACTTTAAGAGAACAGGTTGAAATTACTGCAAAAATATTCTGGGGTGATAACACAATTCCTAAAATTGTTGAATTAAGAGAAAAACCAAATAATATGGATTCTTTCCTATATGATAACAATAAAGCCAAAGAAGTATTTAATTGGAGCCCTCAATATACATTTGAGGAGATGTTGCTAGATTATAAGGAAGAAATGAAAAGCAAAAAATTCGAATATCTTATAGAAAAACGGAAAATGCTGCTAAAAGAAAGTTAACTAACGATGTAAACTTTCTTTGGAGTTGGTAAAACTAAATTTATGCGTATCATTAGTTTTTTTAACAGACTTCTATAAATAGTAATTTTTGTAATTAACATTTCAATAAAATTTGCATATGAACCGAGCATGTTTAGCTAAAAACGCAAACTTACATGAACAAAAACAACATGCGAGCTCCATCCGACCCATTAAAAATAATTTTGTACGGATGAAAAAAATCAAATCATCAAAATCATTACTAAATGTTGTCTTCCGATAAATATATTAAAAAAGAGTACTTGACAATATCATGATAAATTTCAATAAGCCTTATTTAACTGGAAAGGAAATCCATAATATTACGGAAGCAGTAAATAAGGAATTGCATATTTCAGGGAACGGTAAGTTTACAAGGCTATGTCAGCAATTCTTTGAAAACCGGTATGGATTTAATAAATGTTTGCTAACAACTAGTTGTACCGATGCATTGGAAATGGCCGCTATCCTGTGCAATATTCTACCTGGTGATGAAGTAATCGTTCCCTCCTATACATTTGTATCCTCAGCCAATGCTTTTGTGTTGAGGGGTGCAAAAATTGTTTTTGCAGACAGTAGAGAAGATCATCCCGGAATTGACGAAAGTAAAATTGAATCACTAATTACTTCGCGTACGAAAGTAATAGTACCAATACACTATGCCGGAGTTGCTTGCGATATGGATAAGATAATGGATATTGCATTTCGGCATAATCTCTTTGTTGTCGAAGATGCCGCGCAGTCAATTGATTCATTTTATAAAGGAAAGCCACTTGGAGGAATTGGACACCTTGGTTGCTTCTCTTTCCACGAGACCAAGAATATTCAATGTGGAGAGGGAGGTATGCTGGTTATCAATGATCAACAATTTAATAAGCGCGCAGAAATCATTTGGGAAAAAGGTACTAATCGGGCTGAGTTCTTTAGAGGAGAAGTAAATAAATACGGATGGGTTGATATAGGATCTTCTTTTCTGCCATCAGAAATTTTGGCAGCATTTCTTTATGCTCAATTGGAAGTCTTGGATGACATCCAAAGGAGAAGAAAAGAGGTTTGTAATTCATATTATGAGGGATTGAAAATTTTAGAAGATCTCAAATCATTAACTCTTCCAAAAATCCCAGACTACGCATCAAATAATGGTCATATGTTTTACCTGATTTGTAGTTCTTTAGAAGAACAGCAAAACCTCATTTCCTATTTAAAACAAAATGAAATTAATACCGTTTTTCATTATTTATCTCTTCATAAGAGTCCATATTATAAAAAAAATCATGATGGACGTGATTTGATTTATAGTGATTTATACGAAGAATGCTTAATCAGATTACCGTTATACTATGAAATAAAAGATACGGAAATTGACTATATTACTGAAAGAATCAGAACCTTTTTCTCTAAATAAGTTTTCCTTAATGAAATATATTCATACCATTATAAACAATGCTGTTACAAACCCTTTTATTGATATAGTAAATCAAAATTTTAATCCAAACGATCATAGATTTTATGTAATAAGAGGTATGAGTCAGGACCTTTGCAGAATCCGAAGGTCAGAAAATGTTTTTATTATCAGTAACATAAGTAATATTCTGAATGGTTTTAGATTGATGTTCGACATTCTAATTTCCAAAAAAGTCTTCATCCATGGATTATTTACTCCATATTTAGTAGCCATATTATTCTTTCAACCATGGGTATTAAAGAAGTGCAATTGGCTTATATGGGGAGGAGACCTTTATTCTTTTAATAAGGAACGGTTATCTTTCAGATCCAAATTAGTTGAGTATATGCGAGCTAGAGTAATCCGGGAAATGGGAAGGATTATTACTTCAATTAAAGGCGATTATGACCTGGCTAAGACATGGTACAATGTTAAAGGAACGCGAGAAAATGCCTATTACCCTTTTGAACTAGGAACTGAACAAATTGATAAAATACTTAGTAAGATTGAAAAGGATGATAATATTCGGCATCTTCCAACTAAAATTATGATTGGAAATTCGGCCTATGATACAAATAATCATTTTGAAATAATTGATTTATTGCAGCAATATCACAACCAAAATGTTAAAATTTATGCTCTGCTGGCTTACGGCGATATTAAATATGCAAAGAAGGTGTGTGAGAAAGGGAAACAAATATTTGGAGAAAAATTTATTGGAATAACTGATTATGTGCCCTTTGAAGAATTTGTACTGTTTTATAACAAAATTGATATCTTAATATTTAATCATGAAAGACAGCAAGGTCTTGGGAATCTCTTTCTTGCTTTGTACCTTGGAAAAAAGATATACATAAATAACAAAAGTCCTTTATGGCAATTTTTCAAAGATGATCTTGGGCTAATAGTTAATAGGACAGGCGATATTGGAAAGAAGAGTTTTTTCGAATTTTCGAATGCCGATAATTTAATTGTTGAGAAAAACAGACAAATAATCAATACTATACTACAGGAAGATCATTTAATTAAACAATGGAAAGAATTGTTTAGTTGAAAGATAATTATTCGAAAAAAATCAATTGATTTTATGAGTCCAAATATATTGAGGAAGTTCTTTTCTTTTTCACTAGGTACCTGGATTGGTGCCATAATTGGCCTTGTTTCAATTCCTATTATTACTACTTTCTTATCTCCTGAAGATCTTGGAAAAGCTGCTATGTTTGCATTGGCACTAAATGTTATGACGGTTATTACATTATTTGGAATTGATCAGGCTTTTGTAAGGTTTTATTATGAGGAAAAAACAGAAAAATTATTAAGTAAATGTCTTATAATTACATCTTTAGCATATATTTTAATTATATTATTATTCTATATTTTTAGAGTGAAGATATCTGTTTATTTGTTTGATATTTACGTCCCTGAACTAATGCTTTTACTATGTGTTGCAACAGGTGTTTCCGTACTTAATAGTTACGCGGTTCAAATAGTAAGAATGGATCAGAAGGGTCTGTTGTATTCATCAATTCAAGTTGCTCTTCGTTTATTAGAGCTGATATTTATACTTGTTTTACTTTTTTATTTAAAAAACGATTACACTGTATTGGTGTATGCAAAGGCAATCACTTTGCTAGCTGTTACGATTTATTCAATCTTTGCAACACGAAATATATGGAGCAAACTTCAATACAATTTTCATGGATCAGTTTATTCACTTAAAGATATTTTCATTTTTAGTTATCCTATTGCTATTACAATGTTGATTACATGGGCTTTTCAATCCTTTGATAAAATAGCATTAAAGGAATGGTCCTCAGTTTATGAATTAGGTATTTACACTGCAGCATTCAGAATAGTTCTTGTTCTGCAAATGGTTCAAACCTCATTTACCACATATTGGATCCCATTGTCATATGAAAGATTTTTATTAAGCAATAATGATGAGGAAAATAAAGCATTTTTTAGTAAGGCAAATAGCACTATTACAGCTATAATGCTATTATCCGGAGTTGGTCTGATATTATCTAAGGATCTTGTAATTTTTATTTTAGGGCCAGAATATAAAGCGGCTGTTTCAATGATCCCTTGCTTGGTTTTGGTGCCAGTTCTATTTACTATTTCCGAATCAACAGTAATTGGAATAGGCTTTTATAAAAAAGTGAAAACAGTCGTCTTGATTTCGGTATTGACTTTAATTTCGAACATAATTGGTAACTATATACTTGTTCCTATCTTTAATGGTGTTGGGGCTGCAATTGCAGCTGGAATTTCAGCTATCGTATTTTATACCTTACGGACGTTTTTTTCTCTAAAGTACTATTACATTGAATATAAATTATTGAAGTTTTATATCTTACTGTTTTTTGTATTAGGATATGCACTGATAAGCACATTCTATAATTGGAATTTTTACAATTTATTAATTGGTTGTTTTTTGATTTTACTAATATCCGGAAGCTATTATAAAAGTTTATTAGAATTAGCCATTAGATTTAGGATACTGAAATAAATTGTTTTCTAATAAAGTTCAACCTGAAAATCAATATTCATGTTGATTCATATTCGAAACTTCATAGTTAAGTACTATTTGTAGTGAAATGTTGATAGTCAGTATCTTTCTAATTTTAGCGATATTAAGTTTCCGTAGTGAAAGCAAAATAGTTGATGAAATAATTGTAATTATTGTTTTATGTTTTGTATCAATTATTTTTACTTACAGAGCATCTGACTACCCGATATACCATGATTATTTTTTAGCAGTTGAACCTTTATATAGAGTTATATTTGGTGAACATAAGGTATTTTCCCATGATATAAGAAATTATGAACTTGGGTATAGAATTATTAATTCATTTCTTAGAATATTTACTAATCATATAGAATTTTTATACATTTTCTGTAACGCTTATATTCTTTATGCTGTTTATAAGTTATTTGTAGCAAAGAGCTTTAATATGTTTAAATTATTAATGCCTTATTTTATCTTCATGCTAATAACTGTTCAAGTTGGGATTATAAGGCAAATGATTGCTATTTCAATATTTTTTTTTAGCATACAGTTTATCCAGAAGAGAGAGTTTTTTAAATTTTTAGCATGCACTTTTCTTGCTTTTTGTTTTCATCGAACAGCTATAGTTTTACCTGTTTTTTACTTTATCACTTATAAGGAATATTCTAACAAATTGTTATTAGGTCTACTTTTAGTTGGTATTTTGGTTTTTCTTGAGATTATTCCATTTCATCCCGTGAGAATTGTTGAATGGCTAAACGGATACATTAAAATTGAAGCAGTTCATGCAAAATTGGACTTTTATATATGGCAAACAAGGACACTGCCAGTTCATGCAAAATTTACTCGTGGAATATTTGAAAATACTGGGATGTTTTTGCTTTTGCTTTTCATAAAGTTTGATCTTAATAAAAAACAGTTATATGATAGATTTATTAATATTTGTTTAAACCTTGCTCTGATTTACATCTTGATTTACATTTATTTTTTTGATATAAGTAGCTTTTCTTATCGGCTAAATTACTATCTGATAATATTTAAATTTTTCGTTCTTGTAAGGTACATTGAGAGTTTAGAGATTACCAGTAACAAAATAATTGCTAATACATTATTGATAATTTATTGTGCTATGATGATGGTGATTAGAATTGGTCAGGGTTTTTGAGTTTTATGATAATGATTAATAGAAAAGATTCTAATTCTGATTTGCGAAGATGGAAAGTAATCTTAAATAGTTCTATGTATATAAGTTTTAAAATTTATGAAAGTTGTATAAAACTTTACGACCAATTGTACACACAATAAAGAGAAAATATATAAGTCAATGGTTGAAATTAATATCTTAATTTAATTGTTATTGACCCTTTTTAGATTATGAAAATTGCTCACATAGTTTCGTATTATAACAGTGCCTATAAATATCAAGAATATTATCTTGCTGCTCAGCAGGCAAAAGACGGTCATGAAGTATACATCATAACATCTGACCGGAACTACCCTTTCATTGATTATAATAACACTGCTAGATCAGCCTTTGGACCAAGACGATTAAAACCAGGATGCAGCATGGAGAATGGTGTGCATATAATTAGATTGTCACTAATACTTGAATACCGAACAAGGGTAATTTTAAAATCATTTCGTAAGACAATCAGACACTTGTCTCCTGAAGTTTTAATTATACATGGACTTATGAATTTTGCTGCCTTATCCCTGCTCTATTGTAATATCAATGCTAAGCTAATTTTTGATGATCATATGCTTATTAGTCAGGTTGATAGGTCTCTTATAGGCAAAATGATCTATATGATTTATCGAGTTTTTATTACTCCTCAAATAATAAAGAAAGCTACAAAAGTAGTAGCAATTTCTGAAGGATGTATTCCTATCCTGAATCAATTCTTTGGGATCCCGCTTGACAGAATTTCTTTAATACCCCTTGGCGCTGATGATAATCTGTTCAGCTATAGTGACAAAAAACGTATCGAAATTAGAAACAGACATGTGATTAATCTCGATAGCATAGTTGTTATATTTACAGGTAAATTAATAAAAAGGAAAGGACTTGAGAAAATATCGGAAGCCTTAGAAATAATTGATTCAGAAAAAAAAATCCATATTTTAATAGTAGGCAGTGGTTCTGAGGAGTACAAGCGAGAATTGATAAATACTTTCAACTCACGGAATCATTCTTTCACTATACATCCATTTGTATCCTCCGAGGAACTTGTGGGCTATTTCTGTGCAGCTGATATTGCTGTCTATCCTGTAGAAGCTACAATAAGCACAGTAGAGGCCTCTTCTTGCTCTTTACCTATTATTTGTACAAATGAAATACCCGAGCGGTATAAAAATGGCAATGGTTTTGGAATCGAACCTGGGAATATTAAACAGCTCAAGGAAGCTCTTTTCATATTAATTGAAGATGAAGAATTGCGTAAGAAGATGGGAAGAAAAGGACGTGAATTAGTTGAGAATGAACTCTCCTGGTCAAAAGTTTCCAACAATTTTTTATCTTCTATAGAGCATTAAGTTCATATTATAATAGTTCCAATAAATAATTCCATATAAATCAAGATTTGCATTGCATTTATTAGAGACTTCTGAAAATGATTTTGTTTCTAAAATCGACATTTCTAATAATTTGTTAGAACTGTCAAAAGTTAACTTTATACCAGTGAACTCATTTCAAAATGCTGAAATATTATGATAAGATTAATCAAATCAAAAGTTAAGCAACTAATTTTAAAATCAACAGGGAAATTTAGTCACTTAAAAAAAGGTGTCAAATGTAAATGCATATGGTATGGTAACAGATATGGTGGTTTTTACGTTTGTCCTATATTCTTAAACAAAAATTCTATTATTTATTCTTTTGGAATAGGGGAAGATATTTCATTTGATAAGGCTATAATTGAAAATCACGACTGTCAAGTCTTTGGTTTTGACCCAACTCCAAAAGCTATAGATTGGGTTAGAAGCCAAAACTTACCTGCTAAATTTAACTTTTTTGATTTTGGAATTAGTAATAAAAGCGGATTTGTTGATTTTTATCTCCCAAAGAATCTCAAACACGTTTCAGGTAGTTATATTATTCAAAATAATATTAGCGTTAAGGAAAAAATTATTGTCAAAATGAAATCATTCGAAGATATTATTATTGAATTGGGACATAAGCATATTGATGTTTTAAAAATGGATGTTGAAGGGGCGGAATATGATGTAATTGAGGATATGTTAAACACCAAAATATCAATAAATCAATTTTTAATTGAATTTCATGAAAGATTATTTGAAAATGGAAAATCTAAAACTCAAAAAATTATCAAGAAATTGAATAGTAATGGGTATGAAATATTTGCTATTTCTGATTCATTTGAAGAAATTTCATTTATTAATAAAAACATACTTTAAAATGGTTAAAATAATTTCAGGTTTCTGTAATAAGTTGAAATTTTTGAGCTACTTAGAACCAATTGGAGCAAAACAAAAAGAAGCGCTAATCAATTCCGACAAACAAACCAATTCTTTATTAACAAAATCAAACTCTTATATATTGTGACATTTTACTAGTGTTAAGTTAAGTGTGTTATGACGTAATTAATATATTATTTGTATCTTTATAAAAACTATGCAAATGATACGTTATACAATTAAATTGACTAAAAGCGAGGTAGAAGAACTAATGAGCATAATAAATAAAGGTTCTCATACATCTCAAACATTTCGAACTGCATACATTCTCTTAAATTGTGATAAAGGCAGGTATTCCGAAAAAGTAACCAATGAACAAATAAGTAAAGTGCTTAAAGTTGGAATGCGAACAGTGGACAGGGTTAAGAAGAAATTTATTGAAGAAGGTTTAGAAGCATGCCTTGAGAGACGACTCACTTCGCGGATTTATGAATCAAAGACAGATGGGGATGTGGAAGCAAAATTGGTAACTCTCTGTTGTAGTG
>Ga0315273_10001007_pt1 | contig 31075 bp, 22 predicted proteins | sample YL17G02_0_MG_FD_205753 | JGI IMG/M metagenome (GOLD analysis project Ga0315273, IMG submission 205753) | Sediment microbial communities from Yellowstone Lake, YNP, Wyoming, USA - YL17G02_0 | ecosystem: Environmental > Aquatic > Freshwater > Lake > Sediment | place: USA: Wyoming | collected... | reverse complement strand
CGTGACCGAGCTGGCGCCGGGACCGCTCGTGATCACGGCCGACCGCGGCCAGATCGAGCAGGTGATCGTCAACCTGGCCCTGAACGCGTCCGACGCCATGCCGGACGGCGGCGTGCTCACCGTGCGTTCCGGCCGCGGCGCCGGCAACACGGTGTGGCTTGAGGTCGCGGACACCGGCACGGGGATCTCCGAGGACGTCCGCGCCAGGATCTTCGAGCCGTTCTTCACGACCAAGGCGATCGGCAAGGGGACCGGCCTGGGCCTCGCCGTCGTCCACGGCATCGTCACCGGGAACGGCGGCACGATCGAGGTGACCTCGATCCCCGGCGAGGGGAGCTGCTTCCGGGTCAGCCTGCCCCAGCAGGCGTCTCCCGCCGAGGAGCCGGCGCCTTCGCCGTCGCTGCGCGGCGGCGACCTCCCCGCCGGGCACGGCGAGCGGGTCCTGCTGGTCGAGGACGAGCCGGCGGCGCGCGAAAGCCTGCTCGAGATGCTGGTGCTGCTCGGCTACCGGGCGATCGGCGTGGACAGCGGGGAGGAGGCCGGGCTCCTGCCGGCCGAGCCCGGGTTCGACGTCCTGCTGACCGATCTCATGCTGCCGGGGGTGCACGGCGTCGATCTCGCCGTCGGCCTCAAGGAGCGCTGGCCGGCGCTGAAGGTGATCGTCATGTCCGGCTACGCCGAGGACGAGGCGCTGCACTCCGGCGTCGGGGCAGGCAATATGCGGTTCCTCCAGAAGCCGTTTGGCCTCGCCAGCCTCGCGCGCGAGCTCTACAGCGCTCTGCACGGCGACGCCTGAGTCGAGCGGTCTGGGCAGTCCGCTAGAATCCCGGGACGCACCGCAGGAGAGATCGCGGGAGACCGGCAGCCGGCGGTGAGCGTCCAGGGGGACACGAGGCGATGCCACACTTCGACATCATCGTGATGGGGTGCGGGCCGGCCGGCGAGCGGGCGGCGATTCAGGCGGCGCGCGCCGGCAAGCAGGTGGCGGTCATCGAGCGCGCGCACGTGGTTGGCGGCAACCGCGTCAACTGGGGGACGATCCCCTCGAAGACGCTGCGCGAGAGTGCGCTGTTCGTCCTCTCGCTGACGCGCAACAAGCTGCACGGGATCCGCACCGAGATCGCCGGCGAGATCACGGTCGCCGACTTCATGTACCGCGAGCGCCTGGTCGTCCAGCGCGAGCTCGAGCTGATCAACGAGTCGATGGACCGCTACCGCATCCACGTCTTCCAGGGGCACGGACGGTTCGTCGACCCGCACCGCGTGGCGGTCGTCGGCGTCGACGGCCAGAAGCGGACGCTGCTCGACGGCGAGTTCATCCTCATCGCGACGGGGTCCTGCCCGAACCGCCCGGAGGACGTGCCGTTCGACGGGGCGACCGTCTTCGACTCGGAGACGATCCTGCGCCTGCCGCGGATGCCGCGCTCGATGGTCGTGCTCGGCGCCGGCGTGATCGGCATCGAGTACGCCAGCATCTTCGCGGCGCTCGGGCTGCAGGTCACGCTGGTCGACACCCGCGACCGGCTGCTGCCGTTCTGCGATCGCGAGATCGTCGGCATCCTCGAGCGCGAGATGGAGAAGCTCGGCGTCGTCATCCTGCACGACGACCGCTACGGCTCGATCACCACGCTCCCCGAGGAGCCGGCGCGGGTATGCTGCCGCACGCTGCAGGGCAACCTGCTCGAGGCGGACGTGCTGCTGTACTGCGTCGGCCGCGACGGCAACACGGCCGACATCGGCCTCGAGCACATCGGCCTGACGCCCACCAAGTACGGCCTGCTCGAGGTCAACGACGACTTCCAGACCGCGCACCCGCACATCTACGCGGTCGGCGACGTCATCGGCTACCCGGCGCTGGCCAGCACGTCGATGGAACAAGGGAGACGCGCCGTGCGGCACGCGTTCGACATCCCCGGCTTGCCGATCGACACCGCGGTGCTGCCGTTCGCCGTGTACTCGATCCCCGAGGTGAGCTACCTCGGCGCCACCGAAGAGGCTCTGCGCGAGCGGGGCGCCGACTACGTCTGCGGCCGCGGCCGCTACGACATGAACCCGCGCGGCCAGATCATCGGCGACACCGGCGGGATGCTGAAGCTGCTCTTCGACGCGGCGTCGTTGCGCCTGCTCGGCGCGCACGTGGTCGGGACCAACGCCAGCGAGCTCCTGCACGTCGGCCAGGCGTTCCTGCGCGCCGAGGCGACCGCCTGGCAGATCGCCGAGACGCCGTACAACTACCCGACGCTCTCCGACCTGTACCGCCACGCCGCGCTCAAGGCGCTCAGCGAGCACCGGCACCGGACCGAGAAGTAGCGAGCACGGCGCTCCAACTCGTCGTGCCGCGACCGTCGGTGCTTCGACTCCCGCGCGGGATTTCGGCTACCGTGCGGCGGCGGCTCGGAGCTGTCCGAGGATCGCCTCCTCGGCCTCGGCCGCCAGCTCCTTCGTCCGCTGCCACGCTGCATCGGCCCGGGCGATGAGAGCGGCGGCACGCGCGCCGTCGGTCAGGCCCGGCAGGTTGATGCAGACGTTCTGATAGGCGCCGGCTGCAGCGGCGCGAGCGACCTGGGCCCCGACGCCGGCATCCGAGCGCGACGCCTGCAGGCCGATCCGACCGATCTCCAGGCACATCTCGACCACCTCCGGGCATGCCTCGAGGACGCTGAGAGGCACCTCGATGGCGCCCACCGTGGCGTCGGCGATCGCCGCCTCCCGCATTGCCTGCTCCGCTTCGGAACCCTTGGCGAGCCGCATCGCGGCGAGCAGGCGGTCGAAGGCGGCGGTGTCGGCGTCGACCGCCGCGAGCATGCGGTCCTTGAGCTCCTGGCCGCGGACCGCGATCTCCTGCAGGCGGTCCTGCACCGCCTCGAACCCCTTCTTGGCATGCGACAGGTTGGCGACCATGGCGGCGAGCGCCGCCGCGAGCGCGCCGGCGAGGGCGGCGACGGAGCCGCCGCCGGGGGCGGGCGAGTCGCTCGACAGCTCGTCGGCGAAGTCTCGCAGGCTCATTGCGGCGAGGGGCGCGCCACCGGCGATGCGGTTCTCGATGATGCGTTCGGCCGGATCGAACGCCTTCACCTCGTTGAGGCCGAGGGTGCGGATCGCGGTGTGGATCAGCGCCCTCTCGGGCACGCCGACGGAGCGGCCCATGCGAGCGAGGTAGTGGCGCCCGGCCTCGAGCAGCGCCGACCTGGGCACCAGCCCGACCAGCTCCGAGCCGGTGGCGCGCAGTCCGCGCTCGCGGGCGCGCTCGTCGCAGGTGTCGAAGGCGACGTGCAGCGGCGTGACGTCCAGGTCGGTGAGGTTGAGCGAGATCTGCGCGCAGCCGTACTCGGGTATCGTCCAACCGACCGCCTTCACCGACCTGAGGATTCCCGGGTCGTAGAGCGGCTTGCCGTCCCCGCCGAGGACGGGGTTGCCGTCGGCGTCCCGGCGCACCCGGCCTTTCTCGCGCACGTCGAGGGCGACGCGGTTGGCCAGCCGCTTGTCGAGCGTGTTGAGGTTGACGTTGTAGGCGACCAGGAAGTTGCGGGCGCCGATGACGATCGCTCCGGAGCGCGGCACGAAGCGGGCCGGACCGAAATCCGGCTGCCACGACGGGTCGAGGAGCTTGTCCGCCAGCGCTTCGTACTCGCCCGCGCGGATGTCGGCCAGGTTGCGGCGGTGCGGCGCCGAGGCAGCAAATTCGTAGAGGTAGACGGGGATCGCCAGCTCGTCGCCGACACGCTTGCCGAGGCGGCGCGCCAGCGCCGCGCAGTCGTCCATGGTCACACCGGACACGGGCACGAACGGCACGACGTCGACGGCGCCGAGCCGCGGGTGGGCGCCCTTGTGCGCGGTCATGTCGATCAGGGAAAGGGCCGTCGCGGTGAGCCGGAATGCGCCTTCGAGCACCGCCTCGGGCTCGCCGACGAGGGTGATCACCGTGCGGTTGGTCTCGGCGCCGGGGTCGACGTTGAGCACCGTGACGCCGTTGGCGCTCGTCGCGGCGGCGGCGGCCGCCTCGTAGACCTTGGGGTTTCGTCCGTCTGAAATGTTGGGAACGCACTCGACCAGCGGCATCGGGTCCTCCACCAGACGCGTAGCCTAGCGCACGCCGGCGCCGCCGGTAAATGCGGGGGGATCACGGGGTCGACTCAGCGGCGGAAGGCGTACACGTTGAGCTGCAGGTCCATCCCGTGCGAGAGCGGCCGATCGAGGAACGGCCGGGACGCAACCTGCGCTGGGGTGATGTGGTAACGGAACCCTGCGTCGCCGAGCACGGAGAGCACGGTCGCGAGCGTCTGCGGCTCGTCGGCGCGCGAGTGATACTCGACGAACAGGGCGACCACGTTGCCGAGAGCCTCCCTGCAGTCGAGGAGAACGTCCGTCTCCGCACCCTCGATGTCGAGCTTGAGCAGGTCCACCGGCGACCCCAGGAGATCGCGCAGCCGGATCGCGGGCACGCTGGCCACCGGCCCCTCGTCTCCGGTACGGGCAACCCTCCCCGAGTGGGCGCCCTCCTGCCAGAACTTCAGGGTGGTCGCGGCCGTCCATACCGCTGTCTGGTGGGCGTCGACGTCCGCGAAGGAGAACGCCGCAAGGTTGGCGCGCAGGAGGTCGCAGAGGACGGGGTCGGGCTCGAACGCCGCAATCCGCGCACCCGGGAAGCGCAGCTTGAAAAAGATCGTGGCGAGACCGATGTTGGCGCCGCAGTCGAGGATGCGCGGTGTCGCAGTGGCCGGGGCGAAGTCATAGACGCGCCGGCGGAAGATCTCCTCGACGTCCACCAGGAAGCTGGCAGCATCGACGAGCCGGAGCCGCCGGCCGAGCAGGGTCGTGGTCGTCGCCGTGTGGCGCGGCAGGTGGGCCAGCCGGTAGCGCTCGCGCAGTGGCAGGCCGGAGCTGTCGTCGCGGGCCAGCTCGGCGAGACGGGCGAGGCGGGAGAGGAGCGTCATGCCGCCGCCAATCTAGCGCACGACTCGCGGCGGTCGCCAGAGCCCGCCCCGCCAGCGGGCGGCGAGCGCCCGCGCGCGGGCGGTGAGATCGAGCAACGCCCGGCCGATCGCGCTGCCGGCGAGGAGCTGGCGCGTCACGGCGCGGCGGATCGGCGGCCATGAGAAGACAACACGGGGGGCGATGAGCAGCAGGCGCCGCGCGAACGCGCGAGCACCCGGCAGGTCGCCGGCCGCGGATCGGGCCGCGACCGCGGCCAAGTAGGCCGCCGCCTCGGCCCGCGTGCGCGCCTGGCCGCGGACGGCGCCGACGTTGGGGCGGGGCATGAGGGCCTCGGCCAGCGCCGCGCGCAGGGCGCCAGGGTCGGTCGCGCCGGCGCCGATCTCGTGCGCGACGGCGGCGGCCGCTGCGCTCGCGTCGACCGGTTGGAGGCGGGGATTGCCCGTCCCGAGGCGAGAAGCGGCGGTCAGCTCGGCGACCAGCCGTTCGATCGCCGGAGGCACGGGGTCGCCGAGGATTCGGGCTGTCGCCCGTGCTCCGGCCGCGACCGCGGCGGCGCGCGCCGCGCCGTCGCGGAGCAGGCGGTCGAGGGCCGACTCGAGCTCCCCGAGGGACCCAACGATCTCGGCGCCGCCGGCGGCGAGCGGATCGTCGCTGTTGCCGGAGTAGAGCCCGGCCTGCCAGAACACCACCGGCACGCCGAGGAGGAGTCCTTCCATCGCCGCCGTGGTCGTGGAGTTGATCAAGACGGTGGCAGCGGCCGCGGCGAGCGCCGTCGCGAGCGGGACGTCCTCGAGGAACAGGAAGTTGGCGGGTCCGCCGCGCGCGAGGCGGCGGTACAGCTCAAAGTGGTCGTACGAGGGGTGGGGCTTGATCGCGAATGTGAGGTCCGGCCGCCGTGCCGCGAGGGCGGAGAGCTCGCGCCAGCAGGAACGCTGGAGCGTCGGCCGCGCGGCGGCGGCGAGCCCCTTGGTGATGGTCGCTGTGAGCGCCAGGACCAGCGGCCGGTCCACCGGCACGCCGAGCTCGGCGCGGGCCCGCGCCGTCTCCGCGGCGCCGGGCGGTGCCGGGGACCGCCTGTAACGCTCGTCGTAGAGGATGCTGCCGACGACGCGAATCCGCTCGGGCTGGACGCCGGCGGCCGTCAGGGCCTCAGCGTCCTCAGGTCCCCACACCAGCAAACGGTCCGCCTCGCCGGTGACGTCGCGGTAGATGCGGCGCGGCCGGAACCCGCCGTGGATGAGCGCCGCCGTGGGCACGCCGTGCCGGCGCGCGACCCGCACCAGGGTCCGCTCGACGGCGAACGCGTCGTGGCCCAGGACACACAGCGCCGGGCGAACACGCTGGAGCAACGCGCCGAAGGCCTCGCCGATGCGGGCGGCGGACTGCAGCTCGGCGACGATGCGCGCGAGCTGAAAACGCAGGTGTGGGTTGTCGAGCACGTCGGCGGGCTCACGGCCCGCCCCGGTGCGGCCGGCCGCGATCGCCCGCTCCAGGCGCGCAAGGTCACCCGCGGCGTCGCCGGCCAGCCAGGGGCGGTCCAGCGGTCCGCCGGCGGCCAGCTCCCAGGGCGCCAGCCGGGCCACCCGCCACCCCGGTTCGGCGGCGAGGCGGCGCTCGAGCAGCGCGGTCTCGGCTGCCCGCAGTCCGGTGTCGAGCAGCAGCGCGGTGCGCTCGCCGCCGCCGCGTGCCACCGCTGTCTGCGCCGGCGCCGGGCGAGCCGGCGGACCCGTCGTGCGAGGGCCCTCGGGTGCGAGCGGGCGGAACGAGCGCACCGGCACGACGCTCACCCCTGCGTGCTCGGCCTCGCGGCGCAGCACCGCCTGCGACAGCGACGTTGCCGCCCAAATCCCCGGCGCCGGCTGCGTACGGCAGATCGCGGCCGGCGGCAGGAAGAAGACGTGCGCGTGGCGGACCGCATGATCGGCAAGCAGGCGGCGGTAGACCGTCACGGCGTCGAGGCACAGCTCGACGGGTAGCCGGAGCTCGCCGCGGGCGGCGTCGAGCAGGGGCAGGCCGTCCGCATCGCCGACGGCGTGCTCGCCCCAGCCGCGGGCCGCGACGCGGCCGGCAGCCTCCCAATTGGCCAGCCGCTCCTCGCCGGTGATGACGTCGTGCTCGTCCAGGAAAGGCACGCCGAGGCGTTCGAGCTCCCAGGCGGTGGTCATGTCGCCGGTGGCCAGGAACGCTCCCCTGCCGAGCCGGTGCTGCAGCCGCAGCGCGGCCGGGATCTGCGACGGGTCACAGAGGAAGATCGCGTCGCTCATCCTGTCCGTCCCGAGCGCAGGAGCGGCAGCAGCAGGCCGGTGCGGCGCTGGAAGAAGGCGATCAGCGGAGCGATGAGGACCAGGAAGACGATCCCCGCCGCCGCCGCCGCACCGAAGTCGCGCCAGGCCGACGACGTGTCCGCCGGGACGAGGCGCAGGGCGAGGAGCACCGCCCCCCACGTCCACGCCAGCGACGCCGCGCACTGTCCGACGAGCGCCAGCGCCGAGCGAAGCGAACCGGCCATGGCGAGCGCCGCCACGAGCAGCGACGCGGCGGAGAAACCGTACGCGACCGCGGTGGCCGCCGCGACGCCGACGATACCGAGACCGCGGTCGAGCGCGAGCCAGCAGCCGGCGGCGAGCAAACCGGTGGACACCGCCGCCAGGATGATTCCGGGGATCTGGCGGTCGACCGTGATGAGGAACTGGCCCGGCATATGGTTGAGCGAGAGGGCGAACGTCCCCATGAGAAGGATCTGCGCCGCGGCGATGCCGGCGACGAACTGCGGCAGCACGTGCCGGACGAGCGGCGGTAGCAGCAGGTACGCGCCGCCGACGGCCGCGGGGAGCACGACGAACGCCATCGCCTGCACCGGAATGACGATCAGGTCGCGCAGCGCGGAGCGGCTGCCGGTCTGTCCGTAGCGCTCCTGGAAGTTCGGGAACGTGACGATCGAGACGGCGTTCGGGACACTGTAGACGAAGGTGTTGACCGAGACGCCGATGCTGTACAGGCCGAGCGCGGCGGGACCCATGCGGCCCACGAGCAGAACTTGGTCGAGGGAGCGGAACAGGGTCGTCACCACCCCGCCGACCTGCATCGGTACGCCGACCTCGAGGAGGCGGCGAAGCGTCGGCCAGTGCCAGCGGAGGTGAAACGCCGTGGTGTCGTGGTCCCGTGCGACGAGCCGCCAGTACACGAAATGGAACACGTTCGCGAGCACGTAGGCAAGGAGATAGCCGGGGAATCCCCAGAAGAACGTCAACGGGAGCTGCAGCACCGCGTTGGCGACAGCCACCAGCACCAGCGTCCGGCTGAGCAGCTCAAAGCGCTTGTGGCAGCGAAACATCACCGTGTAGCAGACGAGCAGTTGGGTGATCGGGAAGAGCGCACCGACGAGCGCGAGACCGAGCCGGCGGTCCGGAGAGCCCATGCTCGGGAGCAGCCAGGCGGCCGCCACCACGCCTGCCCCGAGCACCGCCGACACGGCGAGCCAGACGGTGAACATGACGTCGCGCAGCAGCGCCGCGATATCCTCCTCGCCCTTGCCGCGGCGGTAGGCGATCTCCTTCTGGGCCGCGTCGGTGATACGGAGCTGCGCGAGGCCGAGATAGGTGGTGAGCAGCATCAGCGACGCCCACACCCCGACGTTGACCGGCCCCAGCCAGCGCTTGGTCACCAGGGCGATGACGAGCGTGATCACCTGGACCACGTAGGTGGCCGCCGTGTAGCGCACGGCGTGGCGCAGCACCTGGAGCAGTCCGGCGTCAATCATGGCGTCGCGCGGTGATCGTCAGGGAGCAGGTGAGCGGTCCGGCCGCCGGCGCCTCGCCGCGGGTCTCGTCGACCTCGCCGGCGGAAAGCGTGAGGCGGCAGAAGTACGACGGCGGGACGGCGCGATGGGTGACCATCCCCACGAGCGCGGCCACCTCATGGTCGACCTCGACCCGCACCACGCGATGGTGGTCTCCCAGCTCGACCCAGCCGGAGGTCATGCCGATCGCCTGACTTGCCGACACGAGGAACGACACGGCCGCACCGTGATCGACGACGCGCCCGTGGAGCGGGAACGTCTCGGCCTCGTCGCCGCCGTTGCAGGTGCGGTAGAACAACGTCTCGGCGTCGAACGCCGCGGGGATCAGCGTCACGTGACCGAGGCGCAGCGACCCCACCGGGATGCGGTCCCACGCCAGCCGGTAGCGGATAGCGACGCGCGGCGTGTCGACGCCGATCTCCAGCGTCTTCTCCACCGGCCCGAGTGGCGTCGGCACCGTTCCGCGGATCAGCACCTGGGCGCCGCCGCCGATCAGCTCGACGGACGGCTCGACCGGATTGAGGTCGGTCACCTTCGGGCGCCCCGGCGCCTCGAGGACCAGGTGGCCGGTGTAGAAGTCGGCGCTCCACGCGATGTCGTCGAAGAAGCCGTGGTGGAGCGTGCCGCACAACGCGGTCTCCGCTACCGTCGGGAAGGAGATCGCCTCGACGGCGAGCCCGCGGCGGCAGTTGAGGCGGGCTCTCACCGCCGGCGTGTCGACGGCGAGCGTCGACCCGTCGCGGACCGTTCGCACGTCGGGACGCAACAGCGTCGCCGGGAGTGGAGCGGCCGGCCTCGCGCTCTCGGGCCGGCGCAGACGGGCCTCGGCCGCGGCGAGGCGATCGCGGAACGCCCGCCAGCGGCGCTCGGTGATGTGGGTGCGGAAGTCGCTGCCCCACAGGTAGCACAGCTCCTTCCAGTCGGCGTCGGTGGCGTGCGGATCGGCCTGCAGCGCGCCGGCGATCCGCCAGCAGGCGGTGTTGATGCCGACGTCGTCGCGGCCGGTCACCGCCCAGCGGGTGACGTTGTACTTGCCGTGCTTCTTCACCGGGACCGGCTGCTCGGGCGACTCGAGGCGAACGCGGTTGCCCGCTCCGAGCGCGCCGGCCAGCTCCAGGACCTGGGATGGAAGCACCAGGCGCACCCGCGGGTCGGCCTGCAGCGCCGTGACCAGCGCAGCGATGCGCCGCCACTCGCCGCCGGGGTGGATCGCCGCCTCGGTGTCGTAGCGCCCCGGCCGGAAGTCGAACACCTCCGCGTCGTTGCCGTACAGCGGAAACGCCCGCGGCGTGGCGCCGAGATGGCTCAGCAGGTAGTCGCGATAAGCATCGAGCTCCATCTCGCCCTGGGCGTAGCGCTGGAACTTCTGAAACGCGACGGACTTGTTCCAGATGACCGGGATCGCCTCGCCGGCGGCGCCGCAGGCGAGCTGCGGCAGGTAACGCCACTCGGCCGGCCATTCAGGGTGAGCGCGCGCCGGGTTGTCCCACTCGCTGACGACCGCATGAAACCCCGCGTCGAGATAGTGATGCACCAGGCCGGCGGCCCACGCCTGCTCGTTGACCAGCGCGATCGCCGGGCGGATGCCGAGCAGCCGCTCGTACACCTCGTTGCCGGTCCGCAGGTTCGCCGCGTTCACCGCGGCGGGCACGAGCGGGCCAATGAGCTGCGCATACCCTGTGCCCACGAGCTCGCAGCGCCCCGCCGCGACCTCCTCGCGCAGCGCCGCGACCCACAACGGGTCGAGCGCCGCGACCGTCTCGAGCGTGTAGCCGGAGGCATCGAGACCGACCGGAACGCCGTGCTCGGTTGCCAGTCGCAGCAGCGGCCAGTAGCAGCGCCGGATCACGTCGGCGCGCTGCTCCTCCTCGATCGACGAGTACGCCATGTTGAGGTGAAAGACGGTGTAGAGGCGCAGACGGTCCGTGGTCATCCCTGTCACCTGCCTGGCGCCGGCACGTCGAACTCTCGTCTCCGCATTGAAGAAGTCCGTAGTCGCATCAGTAAGCGCCATCGTAGTCCGGATCGGGGTCGGGACGACGTAGTCGGCGACCACCTCGCGACTGAGATTGCGGGGCTGGATTCCGTGAAGGCGCGAACTCTGCAGCAGCCAGTGCACGGCCGAGCCGCTCGTCCGGACTCTGATACTGACTCAGCCATCCAGAGCCGCGAGCAGCCGGTCCGGGGCCCCGGCCAGGTAGAAACACAACCACGACGCCTCCACGTGGTAGAGCCGGTGCGTGCCGGAAAGTCGGTCGAGAAAGTCGGTAACCTGCGGGTAGGTGGGGTTGCCGTAGTCATGCCACGCAACGCACGAGAACCGATCCCGGGAGAGCATTCGGAAGGCGTGCCGGCTGTCGCTCTCAAGCGTTTCCCGATCGTGCCCGCCATCGATGTAAATCATGTCGACGGACGCCTGGAACTCGGAGAAGTCGAACGTCTTGGAGTCTCCATATAGACGGACTATTTGTTCGGCGTACGGCGTACCAAGAAAGGCTATCTGATCCTCTCGCGCGAAGTGCCTCGCCGTTAGGACCGCGTCGGCAGGGTCCTGTGCAACCGTGTGTCGCGAAACGGCATCGAGGTCCAGCGTGTAGACCCGACAGCTCCTGGGAAGGTTCGCAGCCAGGTTCAGGGTCTGCACGCCGAGATAGGTGCCGAACTCGAAGAACGCCCGCGGCCGCACAAGCTTGGACAAGGCGACGAGAAGCGCGGTCTCGAGCAGCACAGGCGAGTCCTGCTCGGGCAAGACGACCTTCATCATCCTCCGGTAGAAGTTGACTGTTCTGATCAGGTTAAAGAGTCTGTGCGGCCGGATGTGGATGGTCATTCAGTGGCCCTGGGCTCGCACTCTCTGCTAGCGCCTCGTTTACCGAGGCTGCTCAGTGAGACGTGCGAGGCCTTGCGAAGGCGGCCAGATCCAACTGTTGAGGCGCCAACAGGAACCGTGGCCTTTCTCATGTTCGAGGTCACCTCCTGCTTCCTTGCGCGGTTCTGTCAAGGGGGCCATGCAGCTGGCTGCAAGCGATAGGCGCGTGGGCTACTTCGAATCGTATCGTCCGTCGCGCCTCGTCGATCTGCTCCCATGCGTGCGGCTCGTCGTCGGCCACCGCGATCACCCAGCAGCAACGCTTGGCGTTGTCGACATACGGCTCGATGGTCTCGCCGGGTTTCCTCGTAATGATGATCTCCGCAATGCCGGGAAGCCGTGACGCCTCGTCGACGCCGGTAATCGCCAGCAGGACGCCCGGCGGCGGGAAGATCCCCGCGCAGATCGAGGTGCGTTGCCACCTCGCGGCGAGGAGACTTTGGTCGAGCGGCTCGCCGAGCGCGAGCTTCATCACCGCCTTGATCGGTTCCTTGCCGGTCGACAGCGGTGTTGTGTGCTGCGAGTGGAAGCCGCCGGAGAGGCGCGCCGGCATCTCGAGGATCATCGGCCCGCGATCGGTCCAGATCATGTCCGCCTTGGCCGGGCCGAAGTCGATGCCGAGCGATTCGGCGGCGGCGTCGACGACTTCGTAGATCCGCCGCTGTCGCTTGTCGTTGTCGTGCGAGGGATCGACGTGCGCGATCTCGATCGCGTACGGCGAGAAACCGAAGTGGCGGTCGGCGAGGCTGACGTGGTGGTGCTTCCCCTTCCAGATGATGGTCTCCACGCTGTACTCGCGACCGGCGACGCGCTGCTCTACCAGCGCGGTACCGCTGCGCGACACGGCGCATGCCGCCGCGAACGCCGCCGGCAGCTCGTCCTCGCTCCGGATCATCCGGCTGCCGCGGGAGGCTGCGCTGTCGACCGCCTTGACCATCGCCGGCAGTGCGACGTGCGCGAGGACGCAGCGCGCCTCGGCGAGCGTCGCCGTCTCCTCGCTCCACGGCGTTGGGACGCCGTCGCGCAGCCAGCGCCGCTTCATCTTGCCCTTGTGGTTCGAGCGCTCCGCCACCTCGACCGGGATGCCGGGCAGCCCCGCTGCGGCGCACACGGCGGCGACGGTGATTGCGACGTCAGCGCCGGCGAAGGCGCCGCGCAGGTTGACCCGCTCCTTGTTCTCCCGCGCCCAGCGGACGTGGCCTTCAACGTCCTTCACGTCCATGACGAGGCGCTCGTTCGCCAGGTCGAAGCCGGCCGCCTCCGGGTTGCGGTCGCTGGCGATGACGTAACACCCGAGGGCGCGCGCCGTCTTGAGCGCCGGGATCTGCATGATGCCGGCGCTCACGACCAGCAAAGCAGGGCGACCATCAGGACCCATTCGACCCTGTCATTTGCTGTCGCCCGGTGGCGCTGGCGGAGCTATCTCGGCGTAGACCGCGCGCGTGCCCTCCGGCCACGAGTGCCCTTCGATGTTGTAGCCGTCGTCGCAAAAGATGACGTTGCCGGTCAGATGGCGCTGCGGCAGGCACAGCGCGATCGCCGACTCGATGATCCCGTCCACGGTTGCGAAGCGCTTCGTCGGCGTGTGGGCGAGGATCGCCGCGGCGCGCGCGCTCGGCTGGCCGCTGGAGTCGCGCAGCAGGTGGCGATTGTGGTCGGTCTCGACAGTGCCGGGCGCCAGGCCGTTGACGCGCACGCCGTGCCGGGCGAGCTGTGCCGCGGCGCTGCGAATCAGGCCCTCCAGTCCGTGCTTCGATGCCACGTAGGCGTGGGAGCCGTAGAGCGAGAGGCGCGAGGCGTTCGAGCACAGGTGGATGAGGTGGCCGTGCCGCTGGCGGACGAACAGCTCGGCCATCACCGCGGTGATGTTGAACGCGCCGGTGAGGTTGACGGCGACGACGCGATCCCACTCCGAGCGCAGCGCCTCGATTCCCTCGAGGCCGAGCTCCATCGGGCGGTGGTGCGTGCCGGTGAAGTTCATCGCGACGTCGATCGGCTCCGCCTGGCGCGCGAGCTCGCGAGCGACTGCCTCGAGGTCGGCGACGCTGGTCACGTCGGCGCGCAGGAACGGTACGCCGAGTGCGGGGTCGCGTCTGCCGACGGCGATGCACGCCGCGCCGCGGCTGCCGGCCGCTTCGGCGAAAGCCCTGCCGAGCACGCCTGAGGCGCCGAAGACGACGATCCGTTGACCCGCGAGCACCGTAGTCATGTCTTCCACCCGAAGAACGACCGCGCGTTATGGTAGAACATGGCGCAACAGACCACGTCGATGACGCCGTCGTCGTCCGGGGCGATACCGCGCTCGATGTCGCGCGCCAGCCGCGAGCACACCAGGCGACGGAAGAGCTCGTGGCGCGCCGTCGAGAGCGGGCTGCGCGAGTCGGAGACCATGCCGACGAATGCGGCCGGAGAAGCCACGGAGAACAGCGCGTCGAGGTAGTCGGATATGCCGGCCGGCTGATCGAGGAACCACCACGGCGGCCCGTGCCGGACCCGGCCGCGCCCGGCCTCACCGGAAAAGCTGCCGGCGATCGTCGCGAACACCCACGTGTCGCGGGGGTTCGAGTTGAACAGGACGGTGTTTGGCAGGGCGCCGGCAGCATCGAGCTCGTCGAGGAGCGCGGCCAGCGTCGCCCCCTGGTCGAAGTCGCCGATGCAGTCGCAGCCGGCGTCGGTCCCGATCAGACGGTGCATGCGTGAGCTGACGTCGCGCCGCGCCCCGAGGTGGAGCAGCATCGTCCAACGGCGCTCCGCGTCCCATCTCGCGACCAGGCGCAGCGACCAGCTTCGCCAGCGTTCCAGCTCGTCGGCAGCCGTCTCGCCGGCCCCGCCCATCAGCCGGCCGAAAATCCGCGCCGCTTCGGCGTCGCTGCACGGCGCCGCGTAGCAGCGCTCGATCCCGTGGTCCGACAGGCGGCAGCCGATCTCGTGGAAGGCATCGTGACGGCACTTCAGCGCTTCGACGAACCCGGACAGCGTGCCGGGCGCCACGCTCGCCGCCGCCCCGAGACGCTCGACCCACGAGCGGAACGGCGCGCTTCCCGCGAGCGCGAGCATGGCGTCGGGCCGGAACGTGGGCAGCACGCTGATCGGGAACGTCGAGTCGCTCGCCAGCGAGCGATGCGCCGCGAGGTCGTCCGCCGGGTCGTCGGTCGTGCACAGCAGCTCGACGCCGGCCTTCTCGAGGAGCGCGCGCGGCCGCAGTTCCCCCTGGCGCAGGCGGTCGCCGGTAAGCTGCCAGATGCGATCGGCGGAGTCGGGCGTCAGGGGCTCCTCGATGCCGAACGTCCGCCAGAGCTCCAGCCGACCCCACGCCATCAGCGGGCTGCCGGCGGCGAGCGGCAGCGTCCCCGCCCAGGCGTCGAAGCGCTCGCGCGGACCGCCTTCGCCGCTGCACAGGCGCTCCGCGATGCCGGCGAAGCGCATCGCCCGCCACTTGTAGTGATCGCCGTCGAGCCACAGCTCGGCGAGATCGCGGTATGGCTCGTTGCCGGCCAGGCGCCTGGGCGAGAGGTGGCTGTGGTAGTCGATGATCGGCAGACGCTCGTGGCGGCGGAAGATCTCCGCGGCCCGCGGGGAGTCGAGATGCAGCTCGGCGACGGGCCGGTAGCCGGGGTGGCTCATGCGGGGCGCTCCGCGCTCCGCGCCAGCACGCTGATCTCCCGGCCGATACCGAGCGCCGCCTGGGCGCGATAGAGGTCGCGGCGGAGGTCGTTCTTGCCCGCCGCCTTGAGCGCCAGCTCGAACGCCATCCGGCGCTTGTGAACCGCGCGCCCGAGCTCGTCGTCGCCGACGTAACGGTCGCCCATCAGCAGAAACTGGTCGATCGGGAAGCTGGTGCTCATCTCGACGACCGCGAACCCGGAGCGCGTGACGAGCGCCGCCAGCGAGTCCGGCGTGAAGTAGTTGAGATGGTGCGGCGGGGCGATCCACCACGGGTGCAGCCGCCCGCCGTGGATTGCCGCGTGCTGGAACGGGTTCTCGTCGTTCGGCGCCACCACGAGCAGCGCGCCGCCCGGCCGGAGCAGGCCGCGCATCAGGCGGACCATGGCCGCCGGGTCCGGCACGTGTTCGAGCACGGCCGCCGCGTGGATCGCGTCGAAGCGGCCGAGCGCCGTCGCGGTGCGCTCGTCCAGAAACTCCTCGACGACGGTAAGCCCCTGCGCGCGCGAGTGCGCGGCCGCCTGCGCCGACGGCTCGATGCCGACGGCCTCCCATCCGCGCGAGCGCGCCCGCTCGATCATCAGCCCCGGCCCGCTGCCGATGTCGAGCAGCCGCCGTCCGGAGCCGACCACGCTCTCGAGATCGTCGATGCGATCGTCGTGAACGAGGTCCCACCAGACGCGGTCCTCGAGGTAGCGCTCGATGTAGAGCGGCTTCTCGGTGGCGTAGTAGTCGTGGCGATAGGTGCGCTCGAGCTCGGCCGGGGTCGGCAGCGGCGTGGCGTGGACGAACGCGCACGTCTGGCAGCGCACGATCCGAAACGCGCCGCTTTCGTGAATCACGATGCCAGGGTGAGCCGCGGCGGAGCTGTCGGCGCGTTGCACCCGACCAGCTTATCAGGTCGGTCGGGGCGGCGACATGGAGTGCAATCCGATGAGCAGTAAGGGGCTAAGCGTGTACGGCGGCGGCGATCTCGGCGGCGATCCGGGCGGCGCCGCGCCCGTCGATCAAGGAGCGGGCACGCCGGCTCATTGCGGTGCGTCTTGTGTCGTCGGCCAGCAGCGCCGCAACGGCGCCGGCGATGGCCTCGTCGGTGACGCGCGCATGCACGCCGAGGCTCACGGCGATGCCGGCCTCGTGAAAGGCGCTCGCCGACTCGGCGTGATCGTCGGTGAGCGAGAGCAGCACCGCCGGGACGCCGCAGGCGGCGAGCTCGTAGGCGGTGACGCCGAGGGAGGCAAGGGCCACCGTCGCGCGGTCCATGAGCGTCGCCATGTCGGCGGCGTCGCGGTGCAAAGTGACGTGATGGCGGCTGCCGGCGGCGCGCTGCGCGAGTCCGCCGTCACGGAATCCGCCGCCGAGCACGACGGCCAGATCGAGGTCTCCGGTGACTCGCTGAAGGGCGGCGAGCGACCTGGAGGTCAGGCCGGCGGGGTCGCTGCCGCCCATCGTCACGAGGACCGTGGGGCGCGCTGGGACGCCGGCGCGCGGCCGGTCGGCGAAGGCGCGACGCAGTGGCACCCATTCCCAGCCGGCCCGCAGCCGACCCGTGAAGCCGGTCCAGTCGAGGCGGCGCATCTGCGGCACGGGCGGGAAGAACGCGAGGTCAGCGGCCAGCCGGCGATCGCTGGTGTCGTCGATGATCGCCGTCACCACGCCGCCGTGCCGCCATCGCTCGACCGCCGCGCGATCGAGGGCGGTGCGCACGTCGAGGACCATCGCGTCGGGGCGCCGCCGGGCGATCACGGAGTCGAGCCAGAGCTCCTCGCCGTCATCCGCGAGCCGCTCGACAGGAAAGCCGGCGCGGGCGATCGCCAAGCTGCCCGGATCGCCAGTGGCGAGGGCGAACGTCACACCCCAACCAAGCGTGTCGCGCAGCTCCTCGGCGATCGCCAGACAGCGCGACACGTGGCCGAGGCCGACGCGCTCGTCGCCATCGCAGCGGATGAGGACCGAGCGGTTTGCCTCGCCGGCGCGTTTCTGGGTCACGTGGGCGTTGATGGCGGCTACAGACGGGTCCGCGCGCAGCAACCGGGCGACGTCGCGCACGTCGGCCTCGCCGGCCGGCACGCCGAGCCGGCGGTACACCTCCTCGAGGAATCGACGGTCGGCTGGGGTGTCCAGCGAAAGGCGGGCGCCGGCGTACTGGCAAGCCGGCTCGGCGGGGACAAGCGCGATGGGCACGAAATCGGGATGCTGCTTGAGGTACGCGGTAACGTGCTCGCGGGCCGCCGGGTCGGAGCCGGCATGAGCGGCGAGCAGGCGCAGCGCCCGTGTCGTGACCGGGTCGAAACCCTCATGGATGGACGGCAGGCTCGGATCGATGGTCGCGTAGTCGGCGCCGCGAGCCAGCATCGTCTCGATCAACTGGTCGATCGTCGCAGGATCGATCAGCGGGGCGTCGCCGGTCACCCGCACGACGACGTCGGCGCCGAGCTGATCGGCGGCGAGCACGTAGCGGGCGAGGACATCGTCCTCCGGTCCGCGAACGCAGGGGACTCCCTCGCGGCGGGCGAACTCGGCGATGGCATCGTCGCCGGCGCCGGTGCTGGTGGCGATCGCGACGACGTCGACGGTGCGGCACTTCCGGAGTCGGTGCACCACGTGCCACAGCACCGGCTGGCCGGCGAGCGGGAGCAGCACCTTCCCCGGCAGGCGGGACGAGCCCATGCGCGCCTGGATGACGGCGGCGACGCGCATCTCAGACGTTCCAGCGTTCGCGGGTGACGATCAGGGGGCGCAGGCCGTCGACCGGATCGGCGCGCCACTCGCGCTCGCCGAGCTCGCTGCCGGCGGGTTGCTTGACGCCGGCGCCGTCGGCCGAGAGTCCGGCGACGACCGCAGCGATCACCGGTCGGATCTGCTCCGGCAGCCAGCAATGCCCGGTGGCGTACTCCTCACCGGCGCCTTCGAGATCGAGGTGAAACTCGATCATGCTCGCACCCCAACGGTGCACCGCACGGTGGATGACCGCCGGGCTCACGGTGTGGTCGGACCAGCCGACGTCGCAGTTGCACGCTCGCCGCATCGTGTCGATCGCCGCCAGGTTGCAGGTGTCGGGTTCTGCGGGGTACACCGAGACCGCGTGCAGCAGGGTGAGGTCGCGGCAGCCGGCGCCCCGCAGCACGCCGACCGCGTGCTCCACCTCGGTGAGCGTGGCCATCCCGGTGGACAGGACGACCGGCTTGCCGGTGGCGGCGCAGGCGGCCAGGAGGTCGCCCCACAGCAGCTCGTACGAGGCGATCTTGAAGAAGTCGACGTGCGGCAGCAGCTCGGACACCGCGTCGAGGTAGAACGGCGTGCAGGCGAACCGGATGCCGCGCTCGCGGCAGCGCGCCGCCAGCGCCGGCAGGAACTCGACCGGCAGCTCCCACGCCTCGCGGTTGCGCAGCTTCTCGCTCGACGCCAGGATTTCGGGGGCGAACAGCTCGCTCACGCGAAAGAGCTGGAACTTGGCCGAGCTGCAGCCGATGCTCGCGGCGGTGTCGATGAAGCCGTAGCAGCGATCGAGGTCGCGGTTGTGATTGCTCGACACCTCCGCCACGAAGGCGACGCTCATCGCGAGTAGGCTCCCGTGACCTTGACGAGGGCGGCGATGACGTCGTCGACGTCGGCGTCGCTCATCGCCGGGAACATAGGCAGCGAGAGGATCTCCTCGTACGCCGCCTCCGCGACGGGGCACAGCCCGGGTCCGGTGCCGAGCCGTTTGCGGTAGAACGGGTGCAGGTGGACGGGGACGTAGTGGACGTTGACGCCGATCCCCTCGGCGCGCAGCGCGGCGAACACCTGCGCGCGGGTGGCGCGGAGCTGGTCGAGCCGCAGCCGGACCACGAACAGGTGGTACGCGTGCTGCGCGTCGGTGCGGACCACGAGAGGGGCGACCGCCGGGATGTCGGCGAGCGCCGCGGTGTAACGGCGGGCGATTTCGCGCCGGCTGGCGAGGAACGCCGGCAGCTTCTTGAGCTGGCTCTGCGCGAGGGCGCATTGCAGGTCGGTGAGGCGGTAGTTGTAGCCCAGCTCGACCATCTCGTACTGCCACGAGCCGGTCTGTTCGCGCTCGCGCGAGTCGGTCGTGATGCCGTGGTTGCGGAACAGCCGCAGCCGCCGGGCCAGCGGCTCCTCCGCGGTCGTCACCGCGCCGCCCTCGCCGGCGGCGATGTGCTTAACGGGGTGAAAGCTGAAGGTGGAGAGCTGCGCCAGACTGCCGACGCGGCGCCCGCGGTACATGGCGCCGAGGGCGTGGCAGGCATCCGCCACCAGCGCGAGCTGCTTGCGCTTCGCGAGATCCGCCAGGGCGTCGTAGTCGCACGGCTGGCCGGCGTAGTCCACGGCGACGAGCGCTTTCGTGCGCTTGGTGACGCGCCGTTCCGCGTCGACCGCGCCGAGCAGCAGCGTGCCGTCGTCGACGTCGGCGAACACCGGCGTGGCGCCCTGGTAGAGGACGCAGTTGGCGGTCGCGGCGAACGTCATCGCCGGCACGATCACCTCGTCCCCCTCGCCGACGCCGAGCGCGAACATCGCCGCGTGCAGCGCGGCGGTGCCGCTGGAGACCGCAACCGCGCTCGCCGCCCCGGTGGCGGTCGCGAAGACGCGCTCGAACTCGGCGACCGCGGGGCCCGTGGTCAGCCAGTCGGAGCGCAGTACGCTCGCCACGGCCGCAATGTCGTCCTCGGCGATCCAGTGGCGACCGTAGGGCAGGAGCGTCTTGCGGATGGGGCGGCCGCCGTCGATGGCGAGCCGGCGGCTCACGGGTCGGCCTCGAGGCGATCCACGAGGTCCCGCAGCTCGCCGGCGGCCAGCCAGCGGTCGTTGCGGTCGGACGAGTAGCGAAACCCCTCCGGGAGGGCGCGCCCCTGGGTCCAGCTCTCGCTCGACCACCACGGGTGCATCGGCTGCACGACGAACATGTCGTCGAGCTCGAGCGTCTGTCGCGCCTCGTCCTCGGAGATCAGCACCTCGTGCAGCTTCTCTCCGGGGCGGATGCCGATCTCGACGACTCGACAGCCGGGCGCCACCGCCGCGGCCACGTCGAGAATGCGTACCGACGGGATCTTCGGCACGAACACCTCGCCGCCGGTCATGCGCTCGATGGAGCGGATGACGAAGCGGACGCCCTGATCGAGGGTTAGCCAGAAGCGGGTCATTCGCGGGTCCGTGACCGTGACGAAGTCCTGCTTGCGCTGAGCGATGAAGAGAGGGATGACGCTGCCGCGGCTGCCGATCACGTTACCGTAGCGCACGCACGACAGGCGGGTATTTCCCGTGCCGACGTACGCGTTGCTCTGGACGATCAGCTTCTCGGCGCACAGCTTGGTGGCGCCGTAGAGGTTGATCGGGTTCACCGCCTTGTCGGTGGAGACCGACATGACGCGAGACACGCTGCTGTCGAGCGCCGCGTCGATCACGTTGCGGGCGCCCATCACGTTGGTGAGGATCGCCTCGTTGGGGTTGTACTCGCACGCCGGCACCTGCTTGAGCGCCGCGGCGTGGATGACGACGTCGATCCCCTGGAACGCGCGCTGCAGCCGGTCGCGGTCGCGGACGTCGCCGATGAAATAGCGCAGACTCGGATGATCGAGGCCGGCCATGCGCATCTCGTGCTGCTTGAGCTCGTCGCGGCTGAACACGATGAGCTTGCGGGGGTGGAACTCCCGCAGCATGACATCGATGAACCGCCGTCCGAACGACCCGGTGCCGCCGGTGACCAGGACCGCCAGCTTCTCCCAGTTCAACGTGTCCCGCCTCCCTCGCTCACGTGGCCCGCGGCGCCCCGCCGCGACCGGGGCGGGCGGCGCCGACGTCCTCGGCGAGCACCATCATCTTGACCAGCTCGCGGAAGGCGACGCGGGGACGCCACCCCAGTGCGGCGGCGGCCTTGCGCGGGTCGGCCTGCAGCGCCTCGACCTCGGCCGGCCGGAAGTGCCGCGGGTCGACGACGACCAGCGTGCGTCCGGTCGCGGCGTCGGCGCCCGTCTCGGCAGTTCCGGACCCGGACCAGCGCAGGCGAACTCCGGTCTCGGCGAACGCCGCCTCGCAGAACTCGCGCACCGAGTGGGTCTCGCCGGTGCCGACCACGAAGTCATCGCCCTGCTCCTGCTGCAACATCAGCCACATCGCTTCGACGTAGTCGCCGGCAAAACCCCAGTCGCGCCGCGCCTCGAGGTTGCCGAGGGCCAGCGGCTCCTGCCGGGCGGCCGCGAACTCGGCGACGGCGCGGGTGATCTTGCGGGTGACGAAGTTCTCGCCGCGCCGCGGCGACTCGTGGTTGAAGAGGATGCCGTTGCTGCAGAACATCCCGTACGCCTCGCGGTAGTTCACCGTCGCCCAGAAGGCGTACATCTTGGCGACCGCGTACGGCGAGCGCGGGTGGAAGGGAGTGCGCTCGTTCTGCGGCGCTTGCTCGGCCTTGCCGTAGAGCTCGGACGAGGATGCCTGGTAGAAGCGTGCCAGCGGCGCCACCTGGCGGATTGCCTCGAGCACGCGGATGGTGCCCAGTGCAGTCGCCTCGCCGGTGTAAGTGGGCTGCAGAAACGAGATGCCAACGTGCGACTGAGCCGCCAGGTTGTACACCTCGTCGGGCTGGCTCGCGGCCACCACGTTGTGCAGTGAGTCGGCGTCGGAGAGGTCGCCGTAGTGCAGGAAATAGCGGCCACGGACGCCGGCGTCGTTGCGCAGGTGGTCGATGCGCTCGCGGTTGAACGTCGACGACCGCCGCACGAGGCCGTGCACCTCGTATCCCTTGGCGAGCAGCAGCTCGGCGAGGTAGGACCCATCCTGTCCGGTTATCCCCGTAATCAGCGCGCGTTTCACATGACGATTGTAGGTTACGACCGGCCTCGGCCTCAACGCGCCGGCCCCCGCCGGATCCAACGGACGGGCATCTGCCGGTCCCGCCAGCGCCGCGCCTCCTGCGTGACGTCGCGTGCGGCGCGATCGACCCAGGCAAAACGCCCGCTCTCGTGCAGGAGGACGGCGCCGCGCTCGCCGAGGAAGCGAGTGTCGCCGTCGTCGTAGCGCCGCACCACCACGTCCTCGCGTGCGATCACCCACTCGAACAGCGCGGCGGCGTCGATGAGGCCGTAGGGATCGGGATGGCGGACGAAGAACAGCTTGGCCAGGCCCTGCGGCGAGCGGGCGATCGCGCGAAGCGGGTTGTCGACCTCGGCGCGGACCACGGCGACCGGGCGGTCGAGCGGCAGTTGCGGCGCGACCGCCGCGGCCTCGGCGAGCAGCCTCGTGTGAGCGTCCGACACTCTCGCAGCGTCGACGATCTCGTTGCGGACTCCGACGATCCCGGCGCCGAGGAAGAGCACGCCGGTGACCGCCGCGCCTGCCCGGGCAACCCTCGCCACAACCGAGGGCGTTGCGCCGGGAGCGCTCACGATCGTCGCGACGGCCAGCAGTGCCAAGCCCGCGTACGGGATTGCGGTGTAGCGCGTCGGGAGGTACGGCACCAGGAGCGTCGGCAGCAGCGAGGCGAAGGCGAGCGCGATGCCGGCGAGCCCGGCCGGAGAACGCCTGCGAATCGCCTGGCCGACCGCTACGCCGGCGAGAGCGAGGGCGAGCAGCCCGCGCCACGTCAGCAGGAACCCTGCCGGTGTGAACGGCTCGAGGAAGAGAAACGCCGCGAGCATGTGGGGCACCTTGGCCAGAGGCGCGAACGACATCTCGAAGTAGCCCTTGTCGGAGGGGAACGCGAGAAAGTAGATGACGGCGTACAGCGCGGCAGCCCCGAGGAACGGCAGGCTGCGCTTGAGCGCGGCGGCCGGACGGGTGCGGCGCGTTCCCAGCTCGAGGGCGAGCACGAGGATGAACGTGACGACCCACGTCTCCTTGCTTGCGGCCGCCAGCAGCGTCGCCCCGGCGACCGCGGCGACGCGACCGCGAGACCACGTTTCCTCCGGCCCGGGCCAGGCGGCGATCAGCGCGAGCCAGGCCAGCAGCAGCAGGTTCTCGAACCGGATGGCGACCGCGATCGCCGGCTCGCTGGTGAACGGCGTCGCCAGCCACAGGGCGCCGGCGGCGAGGGCGGCGACCAGAGGCAAACCGAGGCGGCGGCCGGCGAGAGCCAGGCCGGCCGCGGCGAGACCCTGCAGAAGCACGTTGGTGAGATGAAAACCCGCGGGCCAAAACCCCCACAGCAGCCGGTCGAGAGCCAGCGTCCAGGTGCTTGCCGGCCGGTAGAAGGAGTCGAGGTCGGCGAGCAGCAGCAACGGGGAGTGCATCGCGCGGTGGGCGTGCTGCACCCACTGGTAGTCGTCGCCCATCAGCGCGAGCGACAGCGCCGGCCAGTACAGCGCCAGCGCCGCCGCCGCGAAGCCGGCGACGATCAGGAGGGGGAGCGCTCGGCGCATTCCACCATTGTGAACGAGAAGCACCGGCCGTGCTCGGCGTCCCGCGGCAAGAGGCCGGAATGCCTCGCCTGCACCTGGTTTCCCATGCTACGGGCCACGGGCCACGGGCCACGGGCCGCGATCTTGCGAAGGCTCAGCGCTCTTCCCGGTAGTTCGGCGCTTCCTTCGTGATCACCACGTCGTGGGCGTGCGACTCTTTCAGTCCCGCGGCGGTGATGCGGATGAACCGCGCCTTCTCGTGCAGCTCGGCGATGGTGCGGCACCCGGCCAGGCCCATCCCGGCGCGCAGGCCGCCGACGAGCTGGGTGAGCTGCATCGCCGCCGAGCCCTTGTACGGCACCATCCCCTCGATCCCCTCGGGCACCAGCTTGGCGGGCTCCTCATCGCCCTGGAAGTAGCGCTCGCGCGCGCCGGCGCCTTCCTTCATCGCGCCCAGCGAGCCCATCCCGCGGTAGGACTTGAACGTGCGTCCCTGGTAGAGGATCTGCTCGCCCGGGGACTCGTCGACGCCGGCGAACAGCGACCCGACCATGATCGTATCGGCGCCGGCCACGAGCGCCTTGCTGATGTCGCCGGAGTACTTGACGCCGCCGTCGGCGATCAACGGCACGCCGGCCTCGCGGCAGGCGCGGGCGCACTCCATCACGGCGGTGATCTGCGGCACCCCGGCGCCGGTGACCACGCGCGTCGTGCAGATCGAGCCGGGCCCGATGCCGACCTTCACGGCGTCGACGCCGAGCGCGATGAGGTCCCGGGCGCCCTCGAACGTGCCGACATTGCCGGCAATCAGAGGTACCGACGAGAACCTCTGCTTGATACGCGCCGCGGCCGCCATCACCACCTCGCTGTGGCCGTGCGACGAGTCGAGGCAGAGCACGTCGACCTTGGCGCCGACGAGGGCGGCGCAGCGGTCGTCGAGGTCGGGGCCGGCGCCGACGGCGGCTGCCACGCGCAGGCGGCCGAGCCGGTCCTTCGAGGCGAGCGGGTACTCCTGCGCCTTCTTGATGTCCTTGACGGTGATCAACCCCTTGAGGTTGCCTTCCTCGTCGACCACCAGCAGCTTCTCGATGCGATGCTTGTGGAGAAGCGCCTTCGCCTGCTCGAGCGTGGTGCCTACCGGGGCGGTGACGAGGCCGTCCTTGGTCATGAAGTCGGTGATTGGCCGGTCGAACTCCGAGCAGAAGCGCAGGTCGCGGTTGGTCAGGATCCCCTTGAGCTGGCCCTGGCGGTCCACCACGGGCAGCCCCGAGATGCGATAGCGGGCCATGAGGTCGAGCGCCTCGCGCACGATCTGGGACGGGCGCACGGTGACCGGGTCGACGATCATCCCCGACTCGGAGCGCTTCACCATGTCGACCTCTTCGGCCTGCCGCTCGACGGGCATGTTGCGGTGGATCACGCCGATGCCGCCGTGCTGCGCCATCGCGATGGCCATGCGCGCCTCGGTGACGGTGTCCATTGCGGCCGAGACGATCGGGATGTTGAGGATGATGTCGGCGGTCAGCCGCGCCGAGACGTCGACCTGGTTCGGATGCACCGACGACCTGGCAGGAAGCAGGAGGACATCGTCGAAGGTGAGCGCCAGCGGGATGTCGTGGTCAGGCATGGCGAAGTGTCCATGATCCGTACCGGCAATGCAAGCGCAGCTTGGGTTACGACGATGCGCCGGTCCGCCGCCCGGTCAGCGGGCGGAGAACGACGTCCAGGGCTGCGACGGCAGGTCGCGGAGCAGCTCCTTCTGCCAGGCGAACTCGGGGTGGCGGGCGAGGTGTTCCGCAGCCACGAACGAGACGCCGCATGGATGGCCGATTGCCGCCTCCAGCTCCATGTGCTCGACGCCGGTCGCGTCCGCGACCTTGGCCTGCACGGTGCCCGCAGGCCCGAACTCGTCCTGCCACGGCTTCATTCCGCGCGGCGACAGGTCCACGTGCCCGCATAGCGTGTGCTCGCTCGGCGCGTCGGTATTGCCTTCGGCGGCATCGACGTGGTCGGCCATGATGAGCTTGGCCGCCGCGACGTCGAGCTGCCCCTTGAGCGTCGGCATGAGCCGCTCGAAGCGCGCCCGCCTGGCGCAGCCCGAGATCGTCGGGTCGGTGGGGATGAACGAGGTCTCCTCCGCGGTCAGCTTGGGGTCGATCGGAAAGTTGGCGCCGGCGAAGTAGCCGTCCCGAGTGCGCTCGAGCGTGACGTGCTTCAAGCCCAGCTCGAGGCGCGCGATCTCGCCGGTTTTGACGTCGGCGAGCAGCCACGTGTTGGCGTAGCCGCCGTTGTTGCCGGCGCGCATGATGCGGTCGAAGTCGTCGATGCTCGCCGCGTACTGCATCGCCTTGCGGGCCCGCACGAACTCCGGCACTCCGCCGGGGTCGAATCCGTGGAACCCGGAGATCGTCGTCTCGGTGATCACGATCCCCGCGTCGTTCATGCCGAAGTCGTCGCCGGAGTGGATCAGGCCGGGGAAGCCGTCCATGAGGATGCGGTGGCCGTTCTCCGGACGGATGTCGAAGATGATGTTCCAGCGCTCGCCCTCGAGGTAGCCGGACCAGTTGTTGTGGGCGATCACCGGCCGGCCGTCGCGCGTCCAGCTTCCTGTGGCGACGAAGGCGCTGCACTTCTCCGGCGCCGACGACTGCTTCTTCGCGTCAAGCACGTCGGTGTAGTAGGTCAGCTCGATGTTTGCGTTGAGCGCGACCACGTCCCAGACGTCCGCATCGACGCTTCGCGCTGCCAACCCGTTCGCGATGCCGCGCAGCTCCTCGCGGTACTCGTCCTCGATGTGAGGCCACAGCACGTCCTTCGCCGTCGTCCGGAAGAACGCCCAGTCGCGCTTGGTCTGGTGGGTGATCGACAGCTTGATCACCTTGAGCGCGTCGTCGATCTCCGCAGCCAGCAGGTAGCCGTGCTGGTAGCCTATCTGTGCCGGACTGCCGACGAGGCGGACGGGGATCCAGCCGTTCCTCGTCTCTCCCCGTTGCGACCCTTCCAGTCGCGCCCGGCTCGCGGAACGGCACGACGGGACAACGGTTGCAACTGCGATGAGGACGCCGACGCCGATGGCTGTGGAGGCTCTCATGCCGCTCATATTACGACACAGTCGCCGCGCCGGGCAGTGGCGCGACCGCCGGCCGGACGCCGTTACGGCAAGAGCCGCAGGGAGTGGGCCGCGGGGCCGGGCAGGAACGGCGACGGCTCGCCGCGCGCCCACGCCGCGTGGCCGGCGCGGTAGAACGGCGACAGCGGGTGGCCGCTCTGGCCGCACGGCATGTGCAGGTAACCGCTCTCCTCGTGGCCGGGCGAAACGGCCATGCGCTCCGAGGCGCCGTCGGCGGGCGCCTGGAAGCGCGGCATGTTGCCGTCGCCGGGGAGCCGGTCGGCCGGCATGTCGAGCAGCCGGCCGAGCAGGGGAGCGGCGCCGCTCAGCGGGTGGCGGATCGCGGCGGTGTTGCGCTCGCCCCAGGTGTGGGCCGCCAGCGGCCGGCCGTCCTTGCCGATGTCGGCGAGCGCCGCGTCGAGCGCCGCGAGGGTCTGCTCGTTCCAGCCGGCGAAGCGCGGGTCGAGCAGGTGCGGTGGGCGTTCGGTGAGCAAGCGCCAGACAGCGTCCTCGGCCTGCCCCAGCTCGCGGGTGGAGAAGCGGGGGTCGGCGGCGCGGCACGGTGCGGTGAGGGCGCCGAGCACCCGGGCGGTGAGCTCGAGCCGGAAGGCGCGGACGATGCGGTAGCCGGCCGAGTCGACCGCGGCGCGCTCGCCCCACGCCGCGACGAGCGGGCGCGCCTCCGCCCGCCGTGGGTGGCCAGCGAGCGCCGCCGGCGTCAGGGCGTCGAGCAGCAGCCGCTGCCAGCGAGCCAGAAACAAGGCGCGGTCGTCGAGCTGGATGCGCAGCATGTCGGCTTCGCTGGCGCGGCCGAGCGCGGCGAGGTCGTCGCGGATCTGCCTCGCCCGGGCGCCGAGACCGTAGCCGCCGTCACCGAGCAGCGCGAGATCGGCGCCGGACAGCGTGCGGGAGTTGGCAGTCCACAGCGCGCCGGTGGGCGGCTCGACGACGCGCGGCACTTCGGCTGCGGCGAGCCACCCGTCCCAACGACGGGAGCCGTCGCGCCACGAGGTCGGCACGCGGCCGTCGAGCCCGACGCGGCGCGGGATGCGGCCGGCGATCGTCCAGCCAATCCTCCCGTCCGCCGCCGCGCACACGAAATTCTGCGCCGGGATGCCGCTGGCGTTGGCCGCGTCGAGGGCCTCCTCGAGGGTGGCGGCGCGCTCGACCCGCAGCAGCCCAAAGCTTATCGCCTCCGGTTCGTGCGCGGTCCAGCGCAGCGCGCGTGGCCGGCCGAGGCGGTCGTGATCGACGATCGGTCCCCAGATCGTCTCCGCGACGTCGACGATTTCTTCAGCGCCGCCGCGGACGTGCAGCACCTCGCGTGTGTGCTCGAACCGGCGCGGGCCGGCGGGCGTGAGGTAGGTCGTGGGATCGCCGGCGGACTGCTCGATGACGACGAGGTCAGTGAAGTCGCCGTAGCTGTTGGTGAACCCCCAGGCGACGCGGGTGTTGCTGCCGACCACGACCGCCGGGGTGCCGGGCAGCGTCACCCCGACAACGCGCGTCTCGGCGCCCACCGGTCCGCCCGGCCAGACGATCTCGGCGCGGTACCAGGTGTTGGGAACGGAGAGCGAGAGGTGCATGTCGTCGGCGACGATCGCGCCCCCGTGCGTGGTGCGCGAGCCCGCCAGCGCCCAGTTGTTGCTGCCTGCGGCCACGCGCTCCGCGACGGCCAGCGCGGCGCTGGGCGCTGGAAGCGCGGTCGCGCTCTTCCGCAGGTCGAGCGTCTCGGGCCCCGGGAGCGGCGGCGGCGTCGGCGCCTCGCCGACGAGCGGAGCGTCCCAGCTCGTGCCGATCGGCGCCAGCAGGTCGAACACGCTGCCCGGCATCACGTCGCGCAGCACGCCGAGGTCGGACTCCCGCCGGTCCTCCGGGTCCTGCAGGTCGATGAACATCGCCAGCACGACGAGAAACGAGTCCTCCTCGCGCCACGGCGCCGGCGCCGCGCGCAGCAGCAGGTACTCGAACGGCCGGGCGCCGAGCGCCGCCAGGCCGGCGTTGACGCCTTCGGAGTAGGCGCGCAGGAGGCCGCGCTCGCCGGGCTCGAGCAGCGCGACCGTGCGCCGCGCGACGTCGCGGAAGCGGTGAATGCGGATGCCGCGGTCCCACTTCAACGCTGGGCGGCCGAGCAGCTCCGCGAGCTCGCCGGCCGCGCTGCGGCGCAGCAGGTCCATCTGGAAGAAACGCTCCTGCGCGTGCAGGAAGCCGGTAGCGCGGGCGACGTCGGCGCGCGAGCCGCCTCGGATGGTCGGCACCCCGAGCGCGTCGCGCGTCACCGTCACGGGGGCGGCGAGGCCGGCAAGGTGCAGCTCGCCGTCGAGCACCGGCAGGCTCGCCCGCAGCGCCAGCCACCCCGCCACGGCCAGCGCGAGCATCACGGCGAGCAGCGCCGCGGCGCAGGTGGCGGCGACTCGGGTAACCGGTCTCCGAGAAGGCCCCGTGACGCCTGTGGCCCGAGTTTCTTCTTCACTCATCTGAGGTGCTCCCCGTGAACGGTAAGTGCGGCGCATGAGCTCACGCGCGGCGCGCCGCGAGGTAGGTGGCCGGCCGCACGATCAGCACACCTCCGACCCTCGTCCCGAGATGCCTGCCGAAGTGGCGCAGGTTCCCCGTCGCCAGGTGAGTGCAGCGCGCCGCCATAGCAGCCCGCAGGATGGGGAGGTCATCGTCCGGCAAGGCGACGCCAGTGGGCAGTGGAACGTTGTCGAAGGTGCCGCAAACCAGCGTGACGCGTTCGAGCAGCACGTCGAGCCGGGCGCGTTGCGCCGGGTCGGGGAGGTTCCGCACCGCCTCCTCGACCGCGTAGTCGGAGGTGACGAGAGTGCATCGCCGCAGCCGGAACAGGCGCGACAGGCCCGCGTCGGCGCGGTAAGCCGCCGAGAACAGCACGTTGGCGTCGAGGAAGACCCGATCCCGGCTCAAGGCTGCTGGTGCGGCACCGTGTCCGGGTCGACACCGAGGCGGCGGACCTCGTCGACCGCGCGGCGGTAGTCATCCTCGTCCACGGCGTTGTTGAGCAGGAACTCCGCGATCCGCGCTGGCGTGTAGATCTCCATCGGATAGGCGGTCGCCGGGCGCAGCATGAGCCCTTCGGGCTTCTCCTCGACGATGACGAGCGCGCCCTCCTCGAGCCCGTACCGGCGACGCATTCGCGCCGGGATGACGACGGTCCCACGCCTCCCGATCCTCGTGGTGTCGGAGGAAGCAGTTACTCGCATAGTCAGATTATCTGATATTCGCCTCTTGCCGTCAACTCGAGTCAATCGTCTGCGCAAGCGCCCGGCGCAGTTGACGCAGCGTTGGGCCGGTGAGACGATCGGTCGGAGCAGAGAGAAGGTGAGAAGATGAGAAGATGACTCTCCCGGTGTCTCTTTCCTTGCGGACAGGGATCGGCATAGCCTTCGTCTGTGCTCTCTTGACGATGCCCTCGCGTCCAACCGCCGCACACGACGCGCCTGATCCTCTCGGCGGGGTTTCGGCGACTAGCACTGGGACCAGCCATCCTGTAGCTCGTCACCTCACGCGACTTGCCCTCAAAATCACCCCGCCCGTACTGGAAGCGCCCTTGCTGTCGATGATTCCCTCCGCGCTTCATGTAGGGACGGCCTACACCGGTAGCGGTGTGGTCACCTATAGCCTCGTCCAGGGTCCCGACGGCATGACGATCGACGCGAGCACAGGGGTCTTGACCTGGACCCCGCCCCTCATGATGGAGGGCCAGCAGGCCTCGATTGAGGTCTCAGCGACCGACGGCGCGCTCAATGCCGGCGTCACCTTCACCGTGCAGGTCGCGGCGACACGATCGCTCACGACGTCCGTGTCGGACACAGCAGTAACGGTCACACAAGTGGGGTCCTTGAAAGACCTCAGGTTCACCTTTCCATCGACCGTGCCGGCCGGTGTGACGGTGACCACGGTGGATTCGCCCGACGCCCCGCCCGTGCCGAACAACATCGGCAGGATCTCGGACTTCTTCCGAGTGTCCCCCGTCCAGGTTCCGGGAGACCACATCACGGTGACGATGCCGACCACCGGCCTGCCGGCCGGGGTCAGCCCCGAGGCGGTGCGACTCTATGTTTGGGCGCGAGCTCGGGAGGCCCTGGTCGACGAGACAGGAGGCAGCGACCGCGAGTGGGCGTCCTCCTCCTATGGACTGAAAGTCCTGCTGCCAGGGGCCGCGACGGTTCTCGTCGACCGCGTTGGCGGCTTGAGCTTCGTCGGGTACGACGTTGGAGAGGCGGAAGTGATTGCCCATGCCGCGGACAGCTCCAGCCTGCAGCCTCGTGTCGCCAGGTCCAGAGCCCTTAACGCCCCAGTCGTGTGTGTTCCTCAACCACAAGAAGGAGGGTACAGCGCCGTCGACA
>Ga0315273_10001006_pt1 | contig 31075 bp, 23 predicted proteins | sample YL17G02_0_MG_FD_205753 | JGI IMG/M metagenome (GOLD analysis project Ga0315273, IMG submission 205753) | Sediment microbial communities from Yellowstone Lake, YNP, Wyoming, USA - YL17G02_0 | ecosystem: Environmental > Aquatic > Freshwater > Lake > Sediment | place: USA: Wyoming | collected... | reverse complement strand
TCTCTTTGAATCGCAAGGCCAATGTCTTTCCTGCCTCAATGACCACCTCCCTTGCATTGTTCTCACCACTAAAATCGTACCAGCGTTTCCAGGTGGTCCAGAAAAGAAAACCTAGATCATGAACATTCCGATCAATCTTTCGATGTTCGATTAACCGACTGTAATGTTGTGCTTTTTCAAGCCACCATGTATCCTTTGTATAATTGAACATAAGCCAGAGCTGACCTCCCAGAAAACCCTCGCACCAATTTGTCCACATTTCAGTATCATGTTTCCATTTTCCGTTAAGTGTATACATTGGGAAGAAATCTGGTTTTTTTTCTACTAGGTTTTTTAATTGCTGAGCTGCAAAATCCATTCCTGCTCGGCAATTTTGTTTCAGATCTGACTTATCCTGATGAAAAACATCCTTCGGTGAATAAGTCGCATCCATTCACGCCTCCAAAACAAAAAAATTTCAAATGTTACCAAACTCATCCGCCGGAAATGACGGGAATGAGTTTGATAATATCCCCATCTGCAAGCACTGTATCCATCCCAGCAGTCACGTCATTGACTACTACTGCCAGGACAAGATCCTTTCTGATTGGAAGACCTTTGAGAACTTCTTTAATCGAAGAACCATCTCGCACAATAAGAACGGTAATTTCATTTTCGAAGGGTGCTCGTAAATATCCAATTGGAACAATCTTAATCTCCATTAACTCTTCCTTGTCGTTCTGTCAGGCGATAATTCCATCCGCTCGAAGTTGTTGGATTTCTTCTTTGGAATAACCAAGTTCATTTAAGATCTCTTCGCTTTGCTCGCCTAATGCGGGTGGTGCTAACCGCATGGAGGGTTGTGTATCATGTAGGCGGACTGGAGTTCCCAGGAGTTTGATCTCACCACAGTCATCATGCACCATATTCAAGATCATGTGGTTTGCCTCTGTTTGAGGATCATCCAAAGCTTCACTGAGACATTTTACCTTGGCACATAAAATACCTTGGGGCTCAAGGAGGTTTATCCATTCTTCTGTGGTCTTTTGAGAAAGCTTATCTGCTAGGATTTTGTTGAGGTGGGCTTTATTTAATATCCGGTCAGATTTCTTCTTGAATCGGGGATCTTCGATCAGGTTCTCCAGACCTAGTGCAACTGAAATATCCTTGAGGGCATCAGGCGAAAACACTGGTGAGATCTCAATATAACCATCCATTGTCTTGAATATTTTATTAATTGCGCCTTCTGTCGCTCCAATACCATTTTGATTGTCGATTTTTTCTCGATTCAAGAATTCGGCTGCCTCCCATGCATGCGCATGCAATGCAACGCTGAATAGATCGGTGCTTACCAACTGTCCTTTTCCCGTTTTTTCACGAGCTTGCAAAGCCATCAATATCCCAATTATCAACATCAAACCAGCCGGATAATCCGATGATATGCCGACAACAACGGGGGGTTGGTCGGGGTCTGGGGTATAGAACCACCCAGCTTCAGCGCGAGCTAACATATCATGTCCCATTCTGCGTCGATCAACATTTGGGCCTTGATCTCCCCATCCAGTTGAGTAGGCATAAATAAGGCGTGGATTTATCAATTTGACATCTTTGTAACCTAACCCGACCTTCTCCATAACCCCAGGGCGAAAATTGTGCATAAGCACATCTGCCGATTCGACGAGTTTGATGGCTATCTCCCTGCCTGCAATTGTCTTCATGTCAAATGCAATGCTGCGTTTATTTCTGTTTAAGCCGGCAAAGGGGAGGCTTACCTTTTTGATAAATGGTCCCCATTCCCTGCTCCAATCCCCGAAGCCCGGCCTTTCCACCTTAATAATATCAGCACCATAATCAGCTAACAATTGCGAACCGAGTGGTCCTTGAAATACATGACTGAAATCAATGATACGAATGCCGGTTAACGCACTTCCGATTTCCATATTGGGTTGTCCTTATCTAAAATTATTCCTTTTTTCTTCTTATCAATAGGTTTGAAAAATAGTTGTTTTGTACAATCCTATTTTCCAGTCCAAACAGGTTTTCGCTTTTCATTGAATGCCTTCGGCCCTTCTACATAATCATCGGATTCACGTAAATCCCGGACGCAGGAAAGGCTCTCAATCAAATTTTCTCCAACGTCCAGGGGTAAACCCATTGTCTTCATTACAACCTGCTTGGCTGCCCGGAGGGACAAAGGTGCGCATTCAAGGATTTCATCTGACCATCTTATGGCAGTTTCCATTAAATCAGGCCCATCAACTACTTCATTTACCAAACCCATTTGATAAGCTTGATCTGCAGTAAACATTCGACCCGTGAGGATCATGGCCATGGCCATATGATATGGGATGCGCCTGGGTAATTGGATAACTCCGCCTGCATCCGCCAGCAACCCCCGGCGTGCTTCAGGCAACCCAAACCTTGCTTGCCGGGAAGCAATGATTATGTCACAACCGAGTACCAATTCCAACCCTCCACCTATCGCATACCCATTCACTGCTGCAATAATCGGTTTATAACATCCAACCGACCCATATTCCGGGTGAGTGTCTGATCTTCTCAACGTATTTTCGTCTTCTTTTTCCGCTCGGTATTTCAAGTCAGCACCCACGCAAAAGGCCTTATCCCCTGTGCCAGTGATAATAGCTACCCAAAGATCAGGATCATCCCGGAAATCCTGCCAAATCAGCCTCAATTCTGCCAAGGCGGGGGCGTGGATCGAATTGAGTGCCTGGGGTCGATTCAGGGTAACAAAAGCAGTTCGGCCTCTTTTTTCATATTTGATATATTCAGTTACCATATGCATCTCACCTTTTAAGCAAGTTGAATCGGTAAATAATCACCAATCACATTTCATGGATCCCCTGGATCTCGATTCCCGATTGCGAGATCAAGTTCTTAACCAAGTTCAGATCAGCTATGTTGATCTGAATGCTGACGCCACAATCCGAACTCAATTGGCGTGGCACAGGTATCATCCGATTAGTCACTCCAGACTGCTTGAAAATCTTTTCCAAACGAACAGCATGGGATGTGCTGTAAACCAAGATTACCGCGTGTTCTGGCTGTGTCATTCTACAACCTAAGTTCATTTACGGCAGAAAGAACGGCATCGATTTCAGTCTTAGATGTGAACATTCCAAGACTGAAGCGAACGCAACCTATTGGAAACGTGCCGATGGTTCGATGTGCTGCCGGTGCACAGTGCAATCCAGACCGGCACATTATCTCAAAGTTATCGTCCAACTGAAGAGCAACATCCGAGGGCTGGAGGCCGGCGACATTAAATCCTACGGTTGCCACATGGTTGTCGGTGGCATGGCCTCCATAGACTGTGATCGCGGGTATAGATGATAAACCATCTAACAACAGGTCAATCAGTTCCTTCTCATGTGCACGAACGGATGCCAAGCCACAGTCCAACAACCAGCGCACTCCTGCGTTCAATCCTGCCAGTCCGACTGCATTGATCGTTCCACTTTCATATTTATCAGGCAGGAAAGAAGGCTGGAGCTCACTTTCAGAGTGACTTCCAGTACCTCCGAATTTGAGTGGAATTAGTTGGTCCACGTCAACGCGCTCGCCAATAATCAATCCGCCAGTACCTGTCAACCCGAGCAAAGCTTTGTGGCCGGTAAAAGCCAGTAAATCGATGGCATCATCTTTCATATCGATCGGGAAGGCACCAGCAGTCTGAGCGCAATCCACCAAAAGCAGGGTGTTGTGCTTGCGCGAGATAGATCCAATTTCTTTCAGTGGTTGTACTGTTCCAGTGACATTTGACCCATGATTAATTACCAGCAGGCGGGTATCTGGCCGAATGGCAGCTTCCACCTCATAAGGGTTCAAATAACCTTCAGATGAACATTTTACCACCGAGACTTCCAAGCCTCGCAACTTTAAGATGCTTAATGGCCGCATAACGGAATTATGTTCCATGCTGCTTGTGACCACATGATCGCCTGAACGCAACAATCCAAATAATGCAAGGTTCAATGCGTCAGTGATATTATGACCAAAAACAACGCGCAGGGGGTCTGGACCGTTGACCAGCTGACAGAGTGCTTCGCGAGCCGCATAAACAATCCGACTAGCTTCAACCGATCGGCGGTGCCCAGATCGTCCCGGATTTGCTCCATTCTCCTGAAGAAAATGAGTCACGGCATCCAAAACCTCTGGTGGTTTCGGCCAGGAAGTGGCAGCATTGTCCAGGTAAATCATCCGCTGGTACTCCTTGGCTTGCGCATGCTAATTCCTATTATCAGGCACACCAGTAAACTAATAATCACTGCGATCATTCCTGCCATGTTGGGGCCACCCACAAAAACATTATCGAGTATCACCGTGTCAGGCGCAACAGTGAATCCCAATTGCTGAGCAATCCAGGTTGCTGTCAGCATTCCCAGCATGAAAACAACGGAATCAATATTCCCTTCCCCAGATAAGAAGAGTTGTCGGGTTGGGCAGGCACCCGCCAAGGTGAAAGCTAGTCCCCCTACCACCATCCCGAGAACGCCCCAGAAGATATTGCTATGTGCAAATGGCTGACCTGTAAAACCCCATTGCACCTGACCTAGAAATGCATTCACTACCAGTGCGCTAGCCACGACACTGCCAACCGCAAGAAGCGGTACCCAGCTGCGCATCAAAAAAACATTACGAATTGAACTCATGATGCAAAAGCGGCTCCGTTGCGCCAAAAAGCCAACTGTTAATCCTGCCCCAAGGGCTAATCCTAAGGGCGCTCGGGGTAAAGGATTATCACTCCTTGCAAATATTACCCACGTCAGTAAACCTAGCATTACCACTGGCATCATTAACCCCAATGCCAGTGGGGAATCTTTTGGCTTTCCTAATTCAAAACCTGCCCTGATCATAATTGTGCCGATTCCAATCCCTCCGGTCAGCCCAGCTAGGCCAATTAATGCGCTCAGATCCCCCCCTCCCAGACGTAATAATGTTCGCACTGGGCATGCCCAGAAGGCCAGGATACCCAGCAGGCCGCACATGCCGAGGATAAATCGGATGATGGTGCTGGAGCCTGCCCGCGCATGAAATTCACGAAAGGTGATTGAAGCAATAAACGGACCCAAAACAAGTCCGAGATATTCTGGTCGAATGAAATCCGCAGGCAGAAGTGCCTGTACTCCAGCCTCTTTCTGGAGTGAACAGAAACATGCATGTGTGTTTTGGGAAGGAAATATAGCCAGGATCAGGTCCCCCAAAAATCCGGTAGTACAAAAACCGGTGTTTTTGGATCCACTGAACGATGAAAGCAGAGCTCCAAATCCGCCGATTGCTATTCCTGTTAATGCAATCCCCCAATTCGAGCCCATCCAACTAATGAGCCGCATCGGGGCCTTTCTTGTTTCTTGTAAACGGTTCATAGAATGCCATCCGGTGAGGAAAATGCAACCTCAATCTCCTCGGGCACAATTAATCCTTTGGGAAGTTCAACTCCTTCAATCTGAATCGCTTGTCTTCCGCCTTCGGGGGCAAGCCACGTGATCCGTCCGAGCCTCCATTCATCAGCTGAAATAACCCCACAGGGTGTCTCGAAATGTAGCTTGGTTGGGATATCCTGGGGATTGGTCGCTATCCAAGCGCGTTGTTCGGGGAGCAGTTCTTCGGCAACCAACCACATTGGTTGGTTATTCGTTTCCAGTTTTGCATTGCCGGCAACTAGTGTTCCATGATCACCTTGAATAGCTAATGGCGATCTTAACCCTACAGCCTTAAACCGATACCCATTCAACCACCTGCCAGTCGGTTGAGTATGCCACAGATCATAATCCAACCTAACATGATCACCGCCACTCTCATAACTTACACTACGGATTGAATGATCGTTCACATTATCGCTGATCTTGCCATTTTGAAGATGCTCCAAGAACAGAGCCGCAGTCAGATACTCTATTCGTTCTGCTACTTCAATAATAAACCCGGCCTTGATGTTGCCCTTCCAGAAGGCGCCCCCCAGGGAAGCATACTCCCAAAAGCGCTTTGGATTTCCATGGTAGTTATAAATGCTTAACCACACTTCGCCAAGTGGTCCCCGTTCGATTTTTACTCCAAAACCAGGTCCAAGACAGGTTGGTTCTAAAGGTTTGACCCCCACATAAACTGCTCCATCTTCGACGATCAGCCAGTCATTCCATGTCAGTTCGAATGGGACATCACCTAATCGAATTAGATTGTTATTTACCCAGATCTTTTCGAGCATTTCACCGGCCTGGAAAACGACCACTGTTTTTAAGGAAAAAATTTCCTCGTCTTCTGGCATCAGAGCGTATACGATAATTGCTTTGTTTCGATATTGGGCTCCGGCAAAATGCCCGAGTTCATAAAAATTGGCCGTTTTCGGTCTGTCAGGTGCTGCTCCCTTGGTTCCCCAATGCCTGTCATTTACGACAAACCTGGAATAGACCATTCCCCAATTTACTATTTGATTTGGTCGTAGATAATGCAACATCAAGTAATTTGCTTGATGCTCGATATAGTAACAATTAGTTCCAATGCTGTAGGTCTTGCTCGATGTCCCCATGGCATAAGACCGGGTTAGGTAAGTGGTTAGGTCATCCCCACTGGCTGCGTCAGCCATCTCGAATACCTCATAAGGCATGGCTTTTTCCTGGTTATCCAACCAGGGCAGTAGATAAAATGGGGTTTTGTGTTCGGTCAGAAGGAGCTCCAGACCATAGAGGCTTTCAATGGGAAGTTGATCCCCATCCTTCTCGATGGCCAATAGTTCTTTCCAGCCTGTTTGCCTCCAGAGCAGGTTTGCCATCATGCTTTTCCCTGTTGTCATGGGTAACCAATAAGAGCGCGCTTGCGGCCCTGAGAATTGACTGGTAGGGCGATGGAAATGCAATCCAATATGCAACCAAAATCTCTCGTATAGCAGGTGGGTTTGTAATTGAATTTTCTTATCCCCTACCAATTTATATAAAGCAGCCAGTGTTGAGAGATCAACGGCGCAGTAATTGGTGCTGTTATACTCGTGCGGGGCTCCTGACTTGAGTGTATATCGGGCAAAAGCCGACCATCTTTTATGACCGACTTCAAGGAAATGACTGTCCTTCAACCATTGCCCGCCAATGATCAGGCTAAATAAAGACATCAAATGGATATTGGTATATGTTGGGGCAACATCAAGCCGCTCTTCCTCAATCAATGCCAAGTGGACAGACTGATGGCACGCATCAAGCAGATCGATTGGCAGCATTCGATCATAGGTCACCAACAATGGCAACAGGTTGCGCAGTACGAACTGAACTGCATTCAAGTCAGTGACTTCAGTATCCCCTGCCAGCCATATAAAGTTGCCAACATGAGGCTTCTCGGGGTCACGCTCTTGTGATTTGAGGACAGCCATTAGAATCTGACAGGCAGTTTGAATCGATTCGGGATCACCTTCCCCCAACAGTGCCTGAGCATACGGGAGTGAAGCTGCTGGCCGAAATGATTTCCCCGCGCCTTCTCCCAATGGTCCAGAAGCCACAAGAGCATGTTGTGGATCATACCTACTCCGCGCATCCAGGATTGCTTGTGTATAAAGTGTTTGTAGGTGAGATGGATACATCGCTGCCATATCTAATAATTATCTCGGCAAGTGTGAATTTGCCCACCCCACACCAAGTTCGTTCAGCTTTGCTTTTGTCGGTATGCCTGTTTCAGGATCCCAGCCCATCATGGCATAGTAGGTATGAATTGCCTCATCAACATTCTCGCGGTCAATTCGAACATTCGAAAGGGGACCATTTGTTGTTGGTGAATAAACTCGCTCGGGCAATCGGTCGTCCATCGCGCTCAATCCTTCCCGCAAATTGTACAATCGTGCCAGTGTATTAGCTCTTTCACCTACCTTCATCAATTCAAAGCTGGTGACATCCCATCCTGTTCCTGCTCTTACAAGTGTCACCATATCTTCAACATTCATTTCAACAGCTATTTGTGCCAGATGGCAAAAAACAAGACAATTGAGCGCTCCAATGATCATCGAATAATAAACAGATGCGCGTATTTTTTCTTGCTCCAGGTCATCAACGCTTAATGGCTCGAGTAATCCAAGACCTCGTAACATCGGATCAGCTGGAAGTCCTTCTGTATCAGCGATGGTTAGCGCTTGACCCTGCATGGCTTGGATATGATCTGCCCCCGTCGGGGAGACGGCATATCCGAAAGTTAAACTTCGTTTCAATCTTGGCTCATGTGCTGGAAATCCTTGATTCTTTACATGAATGGCATATTTTGAGGCATCTCCGCCAATCTTAATTGCTGCTCTGGCTGGTCCATCCGCAAGAATATTCCCCAAACCATCCCGATAAGCGATTTTCTTGATCATCGCTAAGAGGGCTTCCCCATTGCCAAATTTAAGGTTGAGGCCATCCGTGCTTTCCAGGGTAAGTAATCCTTCTTCAAAACATTCCATGGCGAAGGAGATCGAAAGACCTACTGAAATCGTATCTAATGAGTAGGCATTACAGAGTTCATTCGCCTTGCATATCACTGCTGCATCTGACACCCCAACACATGAGCCCAAACTGGCGATGGTTTCATACTCTGGGCCGCCATAATCCGGATCTATTTTATATGGTGATTCTGCCGCCACTCTCTTCTTGCACCGTAAAGAACAAGCAAAGCAGGCATCCATCCCCTGCCCCATCTCGTTCAGGATCGTCTCACCATCGATCTTCATTGCATCTGGGAATTCACCATCCCGGAAATTATTGACAGGCAAGTTGCCGGTGGAGGTTAAGAATCCCATCGCCCTGGAACCTGTTCCCATTTTTATCCATTCAGCTTTCTTGCCTCGTTCCACAAAGTCACGTGCTACCTGTGATAAGCGTTCTTTATCCTTCGCATCCAGCTTGGTTGATCCCCTAACCGCGATTGCCTTCAGGTTTTTTGAGCCCATCACAGCTCCAAGCCCTGTCCGACCCGCTGAATCGTACAACCCAAACATGATCCCTGCATAACTAACTAGATTCTCTCCACCGGGGCCAATGCTGGCAACGCGAATGCGTTCATCCCCCAGCTTGGAACGGATGGCATCTTGGGTTTCTTTTGTATTTAAACCCCATAGAGGAGATGCGTCCCGAATTTCAAATTCATCATCCTTGATCCACAGATAAACAGGCTTTAACGAGATTCCCTCAACAATGATCCCATCCAATTTGGCTTTCTTAAGTTCCGAAGGCCAGAATCCACCTACCTCAGCCGCGCCCAGACCGCCCGTCAATGGCGACTTTGCTCCCACCGCGATCCTGTCTGCTCCAGTCACCGGTAATCCTGTCAGGACTCCTGCAGCAAAGATAAGTTTGTTTTTCTCTTCCAGTGGATCGATTCCGGATGGCACCTCGCGCAGCAGAGTATCAAGGATGATGTTCCAACCACCAAGGTAACGACGGAAATAAATCTCCCCTGGTTGTTCAACCCGGATGGTACCTTCAGTTAGATTAACGCGTAATAACCGGTTTAAAAAGGATGCTGTCATCGAAACTCCAAATGTGTCTAGGTTTTTTTTATTGAACCCGATCGTACTCCGAGCATAGTACAGTATCAATTTGATCCTTGTCAAGGATTGGCGAAGATTGGAAAAGAAAACATTCCACCGCCCGGGTTGTATCTGTTTGATAGAACTGGGGTGCCTTTTGTCGACAGATATCCATCACATGCCGGCATCTAGGAGCAAATGGACATCCGAATTCGGATGGTTTTTCCCGATGTACTGTGACCTGCTCAGCCTCTCCCCACTTTAGATCAGGATCGGGCCAGGGAATAGACCCAACTAGCAACTGTGAATAAGGATGTTGCGGCTCAGTAATCACTAAATTTGCATCCCCCGCCTCAACGACCCGTCCTTGATATAGGATAAGGATATTGTCGCTGATATGGTACGCAGTCGCCAGGTCATGTGTAATATAAAGGATGGAAATACCCTGTTCATCCCGCAATGCTTGCAAACTCTTCAGCATCGTTGCTCGCAATGAGGCGTCCACCATCGACACAGGTTCATCAGCTATGATCACTTTTGGTTGCAAAACAAGGGCGCGTGCCACCATAATACGCTGTCTTTGTCCACCGCTTAGCTGGTGCGGGTAGCGTCCAAGTGTTTCTTCAGGTCGCAGGCCAACCGCCTTCAATGCATCCTCGATCATCACCCGTCTTTCCCGCTTTGTCCTGCTCATCTTGAATTTGATGATCGGTACTTCCAGCATGTGATCGACTTTATAAAACGGATTATAGACTTCAAAAGGATCTTGAAAGATCGCCTGAACCTGTCGTCGATATTCTTTCCAAACTGGACGAGACACCTTCCAGAGATTTTTTCCTTCAAATAGAATCGTTCCACCGGTTGGCCTGATAAAACCGAGGATTAGCATTCCCATAGTTGTCTTGCCACTTCCACTTTCACCCACGATAGCTGTAATCCGCGGTTTACCATCACCGATAGAGAGCGTCGTTTCCTGCAAAGCGGTTATGCTTCTTTGTCGCACCATTCCACTTGTATAGACTTTGGAAGCATTTTTCAATGTAAGCAACGCTACCATTAGTTCTCCTTGCACAGGTGGCAAGCCACACAGTGCCCCTTCTGAGCTTCAATCCAGATTGGTTTCTCCTTTGAACAGATCGGTAATACCGATGGACACCGTGATGCGAAAAGACAACCTCCAGGTGGGTTGAGAAGCGAGGGAGTGATTCCTGGAATTCCTTCAAAATGACCTCGTTCCGCTAATAACGGTAGGGTCTTGATCAACAACTTGGTGTAGGGATGTAATGGATCCTTAAGAACATCAACCATCCCACCAAGTTCTGCAAGTTGTCCGGCATACATTACACCAAGGTGGTCCACCGATTGAGCCATCAAGCCCATATCGTGTCCGATCAATATGATGGATATTCCCATCTCCTGTCGGAGGCGCTCAATCGTCGCTATGGTCTGTCTTTGAACTACCACATCCAGAGCACTGGTCGGTTCATCAGCCACGACTAATTTTGGCTTCATGGAGATTGCGATCGCAATGCAAACCCGCTGCTTCATCCCGCCACTGAGTTCGTGCGGGAACATTCCCGCAACCGACACTGGTAATTCAACCTCCTCGAGCAACTCCTTTATCATTGCCAATTTCTCAGCCCCTGTCATCGTTTCGCCATGATCCAACAATCCATCCAGTAATTGGCTCTTGATTCGCAGAACCGGATTGAGTGAATTCATTGATCCCTGGGGGATCAAGCTTATCCCTCTTAATCGCGCCTGGCGCATCTCTTCTTCTGACAATTTGGCAAGATCGATACCATCCAGCAGGATTTCCCCCGACTCCAGCTTGCCAGGAGGCTTTAACAATCGCATAATGGCCATTGCTGCAGTAGATTTCCCGCAGCCCGATTCGCCCACCAGTCCAAGCGTTTTTCCTCGCTCAACAAGAAAGGAAACATCGTCTACGGCTTTAACTGGACCCGCTTCCGTGTGATAATAAAATCGCATGTTTCGAACGGTCAGAATCGGCTCGTTCATTAAATTTTCCTTCGCAGCTTCGGGTTCGCAATTTCGTCCAGACCCGCAGATACCAGGTATAAACCGACGAATAACATTACAAGGATTACCACTGGAGTGGCGATCCACCACCACATTCCACGGTTGAATGCTCCATAGAAACTCATCCAATACATTGTCATACCTAACGTGGGTTCGCGTTGTGGTCCCAAGCCAAGCACTTCAAGGCCCAGGGAGACAAACACAGCCCCCATAACAGTCGAAACCAGGCAGGCTCCAAGCAGAGGCAGCAGGTTGGGCATCAATTCGCGGAAGATGATCTCCAGCGATCCCTCACCCGAGAGCTTGGCCACTCGAACAAATGCCCGTTCCCGCAGACTTAGAACTTGTGAGCGTACTGTTCGTGTCGACCACATCCAGGATAAGGATGCCACCACCAGAGCCATCATATTGGTTGTCAGTGGTTCATTGATCGAGGATGCAATAACTACAAGGATGAGAAGCTGTGGGATGGTGAGTAGAACATCGACAATGATTTTTATCACCCTGTCCAACCAGCCCCCAAAGTAGGCGGTAATGAAACCCAGGATCGTTCCCAATGTTATCCCAAGTGTCCCAGCGATCACCCCGATCTTACTGGTCAGGTAGGTGCCAACCACGGCAACAGCCAACAAATTCCTTCCTTGGATATCAGTTCCCAAAGGATACTCCATCGATGGTGCCTGGCGCGGTTGTGCGGAGATTGGATAAGCCTCTTTCGGATCCACCAGGAGACGACCAACGGATGCAAATAGAGCCAGGAACAGAAGAATAATTGTGCCAGCGACTAGTTGAGGATGGCGCCGCAAATACCCGAACTTCAGCTTGGTGGATGTCATTTTATCTATCCTGAGAATTAATGCGCGGATCCAAAAATGGATATATCAGATCCAGGATCAAGGTGGAGACCGAGATTGCCAGAATAATGATGAAAACAACCCCGTAGAGTGTCTGGTAGTCAAACAGCTTGACTGATGAGGAGAGCAGAGCACCCATTCCAGGATACCCAAATACCATTTCTACCAAGATCGAACCAGAAACAACGAACCCCAGAGATAGGGCAAGGTTCGTCACTTGAGGCAGTAAAGCATTGCGAATCCCATAGGCAAAAAACCTTCGTTTTCCAGTCAATCCCTTTGCCTCGGCATTGATCATGTAATCCTCACCCTGGATGGTGACCATCATGCCGCGCATGTTCAAAGCCCATCCCCCTGCACTCGCCAGTACAATCGATAACGCCGGCAGGATGGAATGTTTCAGAATGTCAAGGTACTTTGCCCACTCATTTTCATAGACAACACCGGGGGTCATTGCTCCATAAACAGGAAATATGTTTGTCTGCACACCAAGAAAATAAATCAAAATCAGGCCAAACAAATAATAAGGTACTCCAGCAAAGACCATCAGAGGACCGGTAAAGAAATTCAAGAACTTCGGGCTGCCTGGCCAGGCCAGTAAAGCCCCCAGGAGTGAACCTAGTAGGAATGCGATGAGCGTGGCGGTTGTCAACAACCCGATTGTCCAGGGCAAGGCATTGGCAATCTGCTCTGACACTCGCATCGGATAGCCCGTGAAGGAGTAACCAAAATCCAGATGCAGCATATCATTCATGTAATTGATATATTGATTCCAGAGAGGCTGGTCCAACCCGAACTTTTCTTCGTAAGCTGCCACCATCTGCTCAAATCCAGCCTGGTAGTTCCCGCTTATGGACATCTGGATAAGCCGTTCCCGAATTGGGTTTTTATCCACGAGTCGGGGAATAATAAAATTAACAGTGGAGGCCAGCCACAAGACCAGGAATAGAATAAACACGCGCTCGAGGATCTTAGATAATCTCATGCCGTACCTCAGACTGGGGGGTATCAAGCCGGTTCATAAAGAAAAACCACGAACAGGTTCGCTGCTGCCTTGTAAAAGGCAGCAGCGAACCTTTCTTTCTACTAATTGAAATTACGGGTTTCTTGGATCAGGCATGGTTGGTTCAAGATGCTGCATAATCAGACCTGCGGTCAGCTGCCAGAAGGCACCATTTACATAAGCATTGTCTTCTGTCGGCCAGCCGGTCCAGTAGGTGGTGTTCATCGGGATGCGGTGAATCCACTGAACCATCGGAATGCTCGGCAAGTCCGGGATCCAGATTGCCATGGCTTGATGCCACAGTTCCATGACGCGCGGATCGCCCATTGGAACAGTGGCCATTTCATCCAGAATGGCATCGAATTCAGGATTGTTATACCGCCAGATGCCAGGCCATGCAGCCGTTCCAGTGGGTTGGAAGTAGCGGCTGTGGTAGACATCCATGCTTAAATATGGATCGCCTGTTGTGGAACCCCAGTGACCGGATAGGAAGGCGGTGTTGGGCTTCCCCTGCATCATCACATCGTTCACATCCGTGGTGCTGGCCCAATCAACCTCAAAACCGCCATCACGCAGGACTTCAGCGATGACTGGACCAATATCACTGAAAACCGCCCAGGTGTTCAGGGTGAAGCTGAAGCGGGTCCCGTCCTTGCTCCAGAAACCGTCTGCATCCTTGGCATATCCGTTCTTCTCCATCAACTCAGCGCTTTTTGCCAGGTTGAATTCGTTCGTCGGATACTCGGCCAACAGATCGCTGACATTCTCAATGAAGGGCATCAAAGCTGGGAAATGGGGCAGGAACAGCTCGGTCTTTTCACCGGCGCCCTCGTACCCGAATTCGATCACCTTGTCGCGGTCGATAGCGTAGCTGATCGCCCAACGGATTTCTGGATTATTGAAAGGCGGTTCGGTGATATTGAAGCCCATGGCCACCGTCCAGTGGCAGATGTAACCAAGAGGCATTTCATCAGTATGGGTGATGACTTTGGGGTTGGCTGCCTTGATCTCTTGGATCAGACCGGGGCCAAGGTCCATTCCTACGTCAATTGTATTGTTGATCACCAGTTGGGCAGTCTTGTCTTGATCTACCCATGGGATGACCACAAGCCGCTCAACAGCCGGCAGGGTCGCTATTCCTGCATCAACAGCCCACCAGTCATCACGGCGGTCCAGCCATTTCTGCATGTTGGTGAAGACAGTGTACTTGTAGGGTCCTGTAACCAGCGGCCAGCCCTTCTGGGGGTCAAAGAACTTGAAGGTGGTCACATCCTCCACATCTTTGAAGATATGCTCAGGAACCCAGAAGATCCCATAGTCAAATTTGAAAGTGAGGTAATCGAAGTAGAATCGCGGAGTGGGCTTGAAGAAATGGAAGACGCAGGTCTGTGGATCAACGATCTCAACATCTTCAACCAGCTCCTTCACGATCGCTGAGTTGCGCAGCGCGGGGGCGTATTCTTTGAGCATGTTGATCGTGAATGCAATATCCTCGCAATCAAAAGCCTGGCCATCGCTCCACTTGGCTTCCGGGCGCAGGTGTACGGTCAGTTGCGTATTATCGGCATTGAATTCATGTCCCGACGCAAGCCAGGGCAGATATTCATCCGAAAAGGCCTCGTAGTATTCGAGGGGTTCGAGCGCAACTGCGTCACCGTTCTGATGCGTAAAACCGATCGCATAGGGATTTCCGATCCCATAGTCAGTCCAGGTGCCCAGTTGGCCATAAAAGGTATAGACCAAGGTCCGTTCACGAGGCACATCCTTTAGCCCAACCTCGATTGTCTGGATGACAACCTCGGGCGTGGGCGCAACAACCTCTGGGGTAGCAGGCGGTTCAGTTTTAGCCGGTCCACAGGCGGTGAGAACCAGAATACCTACTACGATAAGGCTAAACAGACGCCAAGATCTCTTCATTTTAATTTCTCCTATTTGAAAGTTTGGATTATTATTCTTGTAATTCACGTTCTGCTGAGGGCCAATAGTTACGCCTTTGTTTACCTCCTTTCGCTATCATCCAGACAAGGCTCTGAACAATGAAAGTTTGCAATTCCAATAAAACCTAATTGGCTAGATGCGCGCCCGTGTCTTCTTGACTATTCCAGTTCAGACCTTTGGGATGCCATTTTTCCAGCGTAATAAGGATGAAATCTCTAAAGTTATTTACATGGAAGGTGATCGCTTCTTCCAGTTTAGCCAGGTCACCAACAGCAATTGCGTCTACTATCCTAATTTCTTCATCGTGATGGGTCTGCCGATATTCACGGATCCAGTTTTCATCATCACAAGATCGCAGTCCGTGGATGTAAAGGACGTTTAGAAGGGCCATGACTCTTTGATACAAATGTTCAAGAAAATTATTCCGGGCAACGCGCGCAAAATATCCATGCAGGCCTTCTTCATAAAAAAGTTCGGATGCGGGTTTCGCAATTTCCGCATCCTCACAGGCTCGACGCATATTAAGAATATCGTCCTTTGTTGCATTCTTGATGACAGCCTTAGCCATGTATAACTCTAGGCACAGGCGCCCCTCTATCATCTCAAGCAATTCACGTTTGCACGGTTTGACTACAAAGACCCCTCTGTGCGGAATCGATTCTGCCAAACCAGACATTTCCAGCTTCATCAGGGACTCCCGGATCGGTGTTGTGCTGAATCCGGTTTCTTCAGCTAGGTTGGAAATATGAAGTCGACTTCCAAAAGGGATCTCTCCTTCGATAATTCTCTGTCGAAGGTAAACATATGCGTCATCTGTTCTGGTGGAATGAGTGAGTGCCAATTCGCCCTCTTTAAATCACGATTCTTTGATAAAATATATTGTGCATCATATAAAATATATAATATATTCTTTTTTTATATATGTCAAGCCCCCTCCTTGCTTGGTTTACCAAATTAAACACGTTATTGAAAATACCGAGGACAAATGAAGGCTCTCAATAGAATGATCCAATGTGGCGATGAATATCTGGATACTCTCCGCAACGATGTTATTCGCCACCCCACCAACAAGGTTAATTTCAGAGAACGGATGATAGCGTTGAAACTATGGGCGGCGACATTACAGCAAATCGGGGTGAATCTCAAAGAATACTTGGCAGTTGATCAAATCCTTGCCTCCCATAGGTTTCATGCCTATGAATACATCACAAACCCCGATCAGAATTACCTTAAAGCAGTAGATCGGGGTTTTGCTATCCTGGAGAAGCAAGTAGAACTTAATGGTTTCGTCTTGCCCGGTGGACAACCAAAATCAATCCCAAAATCTTCTCCGGAGCCATCTTCTTTAATCGGAAACGATTGGGCTGGATATCAGCGCGATATGCACCATACTGGTTTCACCCCATCAAATGGACCTGAAGAAGGAGCCTACTTATGGAGGTTTCCAGTAAGCCTTGGTTGGCGGGCGCGACCGGTCATCGATGGTGCAAGTGTATATGTTGCATCACCAGGAATGCGCGTTTCGCTCTATAAATTCAACAAAACAAACGGGGAGGTCATTTGGAAATGCCGTCGGGAAATTGGCGTCGTAGATGATCAGCTCTACCATACCCCAAGTATTGCCTCCACGCCAATAATTGTCGGCAACGATATTTTGATTCGGGAGGTGGGAAGCCGGGGCAATGAAGGCTGGTCCCGCCACTTGGTGTTTATTGATAAAGAGACAGGCCTCGAAAAACGCACCGAGAACGCCTGTCACATTGATTATCGTGCCGGATACGCCCCATTCACTGCAAATAAGATAAGGATTGTTTACCCTTCAGGGACACAGGATATCGAAAAGTCCCCACCCATGGCATCCGCTCTGGATCAAGTCGTATGTAAAGATTATGAAACCGGTGAAATTCTTTGGACATATTTTGTTGGCCCCATATTCACTGATCCCGTCTTGACAGATGACTCGGTGTATATCGGAACAATTCATGGAGATGTATACTGCCTCAAAACGGAAGGGTTTTGGACTGAATCACAAAAGGGACGCATAAGGTGGTATTTCAAATGCAATGGTGCTGTCTCTTCGCCCCCTCTGGTTTCCGGTCATACTGTCTATATTGGTTCAAATGATGGACATCTCTATGCACTTGATAAAGATTCGGGTGATCTCAGGTGGGCATGGGATCCAGGTAGGATTGAATCGAAGTCGTTTCGCTTATTCTCTGCTCCGACCGTCTGTAAGGATCGCCTTTATGTTGGCTCTGCGGATGGCTACTTGTACTGTGTTGATATTATGAATGGTTATTTACTCTGGGAATATAAGATTGGGGAGTGGCTCAGGTCTGCTCCCGTTTTCGTTGATCAGACTATCTTGGTTGCTTCAATTGATGGGACATTACATGGGCTGGGAGAAATTAAGGGTGGGATAAAGCAGCTTTGGAGTAAAAAGATCTCTACCCATCATATTCTCTCAGATATGGTCGAATCTGAAGGTCTTGTTTATCTTACCTCATCGGATTTATACATTTATTGTATTGATAAGTTAGGGACTGTTCTTTGGAAAAACAGCTTGATCGAAAGCACTCAAATTGATGGCATTCGAGTGCTTACCGATCAATTGGCTGGGGGGAGTTACTTCACCGGTAAACCTACTGCCGTGGGAAATATTACCTTCTTTGGAACCCCTTCTGGATTTGTTCACGCTGCCAACATAACAACCGGGGAAGAAATTTGGCGGTTTGAATGTGGTGCTGCAATATCCTCGGCGCCAACTCACTACAATAATAGGATTTACTTCGGCCAGCAGGGGGGCGAGGATTGGTTCTACTGTTTGGATGCCAGTACGGGAAATCTTATCTGGAAACAGACCATTGGGTGGGTTTGGGGATCTGCCAATGTTGCAGAAGGTCGTATCTTTATTCCCGGGATCGATGGATTTATTAATTGTCTGGATGCGAAATCCGGTGCTGTTCTTTGGCGATATCGGACATCTCGCTCAACCTGTTCTGAACCCGTTATCGATGGCGATATAGTATATTTTGGCGGGTGGGACCATTATTTCTATGCACTTAATTTATTTTCCGGCCAATTGATGTGGAAATTTCATGTGGATGGGGCATGTGATTCCGGTGCAGCAATAGCGAAGGACGGTCTAATCTACTTGCCAAGTGGGGGGTCTGATTGCTTTAGATGCCTGGATGGAAAGACTGGTAGTGTTATTTGGGAATTTCACCGGGGAAAAACAAATTTCAATGCGACCCCGGCATTTGATGGGGAGCATGTATATATTTCAATTAATCAAGGAACAGGTTTATGTGGTGTTTGGGTAACCTCATCTATTTGTTGCTTGGATGCAAAAACTGGAAAGCTCCTATGGGAACATGAAGGGGGAGGATTGCCAGCGCCTGTAGTCGCAGGTGATTCAGTCTATTTTGGATCATCTGAATCACCTTTCTTCCAGTGTGTGGATAGGTATCCAGGTCCTGGCGGAAAGGCACAAATCAAATGGAAATTCAATCTTATGGGTAGGATGTGGGAAACTGCACCGGTAATTATTAATGGTTTAGCCCTCGTATTAAGCGACAACGGATATCTTTATGCCATTGGGTGATGATTAACAACCGCAAACTCAATCTCTTTCCATCTTTAGGAAAAATGACAAGATCCCTTTCATACGCTGGAATTTATAAACAAGGAGATTAAATTATGAAACAATATGACTATATCATTGTTGGGGCAGGAGCTGCAGGTTGTGTTGTTGCTAACCGATTAAGTGCAGACCCGGCTATTAACCTCCTGCTTCTTGAGGCTGGTGGGCCTGATAAGAATTTTCTTATTCATGTACCAGCCGGTTTTACAAAATTGACCGGCAACAGCGTCAACTGGGGATTTTCGACCGTCCCACAAAAAGAAATGAATAACCGGGAGATGCATTATCCCCAAGGCCGCACATGGGGAGGCAGCACATCCATCAACGCCATGATTTATATTCGTGGCAACCGTAAGGATTATGATGCTTGGCTTGAAATGGGTAATCAAGGTTGGGGATACGAGGGTGTTCTCCCCTATTTTATAAAATCCGAGAATAATGAACGCCTGGTAAATGAATTTCACGGAACAGGTGGGCCATTGAATGTTGCAGAACAGACCATGCATAATGTTTTAACACGAGCCTTCGTGCGTTCAGCGCAGGAACTCGGTATACCATACAATTCCGATGTCAATGGAGCAGAACAGGCAGGTGTGACCTTTTATCAGGTAACCCAGCGGAAGGTACATCGCGAGAGCGCAGCCACTGCATTTATCAAACCTATTCTTAGCCGGCCCAACTTTACAGCCCTTACAAACACTCAGGTCATTAAAGTGCTTATAGAAAATGGACGAGCTGTGGGAGTGATAGTTCGTTTTCAGGGGGGGAAATTAGAAACCTTTCTGGCCGGGAAGGAGATCATCTTGAGCGGTGGAGCAATAAATTCTCCGCGCTTGTTGCTGCTTTCAGGGATTGGACCAGCTACAAATCTTAAAAAACTAGGCATTGAAGTCGTTCATAATCTGCCTGGGGTAGGCAAGAACCTTCAGGATCATATGGATGTTTATATCCCTGCAGTGGTTAACCAGCCGGTAAGCTACAATGGGCAAGACCGCTTCGATCGCGCCCTCCTGCATGGGATCCAGTATATGCTATATAAGACCGGGCCTGTAACTGCCTGTGTTGCCGAAGCCGGCCTATTCCTGAAAACCAGTCCGGATGTACGCTCTCCCAATATCCAGATCCATTGCCTGCCAGCATATGTTGTCGACCATGGTCGCATCCAGATCAAAGGGCAAGGCATCACGATCAACACTTGTCACCTACGACCGAAAAGTGTCGGTTCGGTCACTCTGGCTTCGGCTGCCCCCCTTGTCAATCCAAAGATAGATCCAAATTATTGCGGCGACCCGGAAGGCTACGATTGGAAAATGGCGATTGAAGGCTTCAGATGGGGCCGACGGTTGCTGGAGGCTCCATCGCTCAAGCCTTATATTTCTCGAGAATACCTTCCTGGTTCCCAGGCCCAGACTGATGAGGAGATTAAGAATTACATTCGTCAGTGGTCAAAAACAGATTACCACCCTGTAGGAACATGCAAAATGGGTTTGGATCCGATGGCTGTCGTGGATACCGAACTCCGAGTCCATGGTCTGAAAGGTTTGCGCGTTATCGATGCATCCATCATGCCCACACTGATAAGCGGCAACACCCAAGCTCCTTCCATCATGGTCGGTGAAAAAGGTGCTGCCATGATTCTTGAAGGCAAGTTGGTCTGAACCTTACCCAAACCTCTTGATAAACCCACCCTGGAGCGGAAACGTCATTGTTATCCGCTATTGTAGGATTAACTCCATTTCATTTTCTATTTGATATAACAGTGTAAAGAAGATATTCCTATGACATCACAAAAACACCTCGGGAAATATCAACTCGTTGTAATGAATGGAACAGGGAGTGGTTACTATGCCCCTGGCGAAATGTTAACCATTCAAGCCGATCCTCCAGGTTCCGCCCGAAAGTTTGAGAAATGGTACGGGGGAGAAGGTTTTATAAGTAATGTATACGCGCCTCAATCGACTCTCTTGATGCCTTTGAAGAATTTAACTGTTGTAGCCAACTATCGTGATCTGAACAGCAGTGGGATTGAAGACATCGACATCCTTCGACTGGAAGTAAACGCTTATTCAACAACAGCTGCTAATGCAGTCAGCCGGCGCGCCGCCTTATATCGTTGGTGGCGGTTGTTATGGCATCAAGGGATTGACCTGAGTGTGTTCGACGAGACTGCAAAAGCTCTTCTAGAATATGATATTACTGCCAAGGAGAGTTGGGCAGCAATTGACCAGGGGTATGCAATATTGGAAAAAGTCTCACATGCTCCGTTGTTTATTCCTTCTATAGAAGGCACACCTGGCAAATCAATCACCAGAACCAATTGGCCCAGGTATCATGGAGTAGATGGATCCCAGGCCGGATTTTCACCGGATGCTGGTCCTTCAAAAGGGGAATTGGCCTGGCGGTTCCCAAAAGGTTATGACTCTAATGCCAGGCCTGTGCTCGAAGACGGAAAAGTATTTATTTCTGGATCAGGAATTGATGCAGTGTGTTTTTGTCTTGAGGAAAGCTCTGGCGAGATGATCTGGAAAGGCAGGCAGTACGGGATCGATTTCTATCAAACGCATGGTTCCAAGTGGGATCCCGTAATAACCAATGATCTGGTCTTAGTAAGAACTGGTTTTTTTCAAGAAGCAACCTGCGTCTTCGATAAGGCCTCAGGAAAGAGTATTTTCAATAATAATCAAACTACATCTATTCCGTTTTTCCAACCAGAAACTATTCCCAGTCACAATGACTTCCCGGAGGAAATACTCCAGGATAATAGTACTCTTTCGCTCATGGTATTCTCTCCCGACAGAAAGAGTTTGGTAGTCGCAGACGCCCGAAATGGAAGCAGAATTTGGCAACTTGGCTTCGATTGTTTCCTGTCAGGTGATCCGATTATTGTTGGAAATTATATTTATTTATCACAACAAAATGGAGTTGTCTTGTGTATCAACAAAGAATCCCGTGTGCCTCTCTGGCAACGCAGTCTTAGGTCAGAACTGCGTGGCACAATCAGTTATTGTGGGAGCCTATTACTTATTGGGAGCAGGGATCGTAAGCTCTTCGCCATCGATCCTATTAATGGAGAAATTCATTGGACTTTCCAGGCTGAAGAGGTAGAAAATAAGGCCTACCAGTTCTTCTCTTCCGCAGAGGAGGATAATGGACGAATCTATATAGGCGCTGCCAGCCAATATGTTTATTGCTTAGATTCCGGAAGCGGAAAGTTAATTTGGAAATACAAGCTGAGCGATTGGATACGCTCAAAGCCGCTCAAACTCGAAATGAATCTCTATATCGCGACACTTGATAGCCACCTTGTTGCACTGAAAGATGATGGTCCCTCGGTTAGTGAGCTTTGGCACACTCAACTCGGTGAACACGGTATTACTGCTGATCTGGTTGGAAATTCCAAAGGAGTCTTGGTAACTGGACGGGATTTAATTCTCTATTCTGTCTCCCCGATCACTGGTTTTATCCAATGGCACCGTGGTGTTTTGGATGGGACCTGGATTGACAATCACTTTATCGCAGCTGATGTAATTGGAGGCGGTTTCCAATCCTCACCCACCGTTGTAGATGGCATTCTATACATTGGGGGACCTGATCATTTTATCAACGCCATTGATGCAGATAGCGGAAAGGAGGTTTGGCGGTTTGAAGGGAGCGGAATGATCTCAGCCACTCCAATTGTCGCGGATGGGAAGGTTTTTTGCGGTCAATCCTTTGGATGTAACGAGTTTTTTGCATTATTGAAAGATACTGGTGAACCGGTTTGGATTTCAAAGGAATATGGAAATGTTTGGGTAAGTGCAGCCTATGCCAACAAACACCTCTTTATCGGTGGGAAAGATGGAAGGATGCATTGCGTAGATTCTGAAAGCGGTAATATCCTCTGGACATACAATGCAGGCAGGAGTCTCCCAACCTCGGGAAACCTATTCGGAATATATTCCAACCCGATTTCTGATGAAAAGAATATCTACTTCGGCTCTTGGGCTGGTTTTTATATTGCCCTCGACCAGATTAGTGGCAATATGTTATGGAAGGCAAAATCATGTGATGATTTTCGAACAGACGGAAAACCGGACTCAGGTGCACCTGTCCTATGGAAAGACCATATATACGTTCAAAAACTCGTGGAGTCCGTTGCTGCGATCAACAAACACACTGGGATTATTGAATGGGAATGGCAGGTACCTGAAAAGCGTTTCCAAAACGGAACAGTGGCTGCTCATGGAAACAAGGTTTTCGTATCCGCAAGTCTCGGTCGAGAGATACTTCCATACGACTCTGCAATTTATGCGTTGTCTGATATTGACAATGGAGGAAAGTTGATTTGGGAATACAAAGGAGGTGGTGGGTTGACAAGTCCGGTGGTTACAGACGACAAGGTCATATTTGGTTCAACAGCCGCTGTATTCTTGACTTGTTTAGAACCGGAAAATGGCAGGATTCTGTGGAGGTTTTTTACTGGTGGCGTTATGGAAGAAACAGTGCCAGCAATTTATGGGGATAAATTTTTTGCCCAATGTCGTAATGGTTATCTGTATGCAATCACATGAAAGATAAAACATTTACAGGCATATATCTCCTGCGGTTGTTTGGCCTTGAGACACACCCTTGCCTTCGTCCACAGATTCGCTTGTGCCTCCACCCACAGATACACCTTCTGGTTGATCTTCACCTGGGTAACTGACCGGCACATCTGGAGACTTATCAAACTGGAAGGCTTCCTTTCACCCGTCTCTTGGGAAGACCTGGGTCATTCTGCATTCCGCGATCCATAGCACTGCTTTGTCATCGAACTTTCACAGAATAACCAAATCATCCTCGGTGCCTTCATAATTTCACTGCTCACCTGCGTTGAGTCCCTGCGAATGTCCAGCGGTAGTTTACATGACCGACTAAATCCTTAACCCCCCTGCCAATCCCCTGGCAGGGGATTGTTTTTTATTAGTGGGCAGGATACTCTATTGACATGAACATAGACATCGAACCAAGAATCGGAAACTGGCTGCTGGTGATCGGGCCACGGGGGATAGTCCCAATGCTTTTAAAATTGTTAGGCCGCCTAGCGGAAGCGAGCCCTGTGCGGGTGGTGGACTGCGGGAACGTGTATGACCCTTACCTGGTTGGGTGCGCTTTACGTGGCGGGCTGGATGTGCAGGGGCGGGTCAAGGTGAACGATGCATATACCTGTCACCAGTTGCTAACCACCATGGAAAGCCTGACTTTAGAACCGGTTCCATTCGTGGTGCTGGATATGCTGAGACCATTCTCCAACGAGTTTGTGGAGATTTGCGAGCGAAAACGGCTGTTGAGAAAGTGTCTGACACATCTGGACCGGCTGGAGAAAACTGCTGGTGGTCTGATAAGTGTGCACCCGCCAAGGGTTCTCAGCCAGACGGAGAGCGATCTGCTGGAAATGATAAAGGAAGCCGCGCGCGACACATATCAAGTGCAGATGGTGGAACGGACTTCGGTATCGATGAGGCTGTTCTGAATTAAAAATGCCGAGCCGCTGGGTGAGGGGGTCACTCGACGACTCGACGTACATAATTTATCACCGAATCACGGTTCCTGTAATATCATTCAAGGGGATGGATGATGAAAAATCCCCTTATTCTGAAAAGTGAATAACGTCTAGACACAGTAGACAAAATCGTGCTTGACATAAGAACATTAGTTCTATATAATACCATCAAGGTTATCGGAGGACATGCAATAGAAACACGATTATTGAAAAGTGAAGAAGTGGCGGAAATTCTGCAAGTGAGCAAGGCTCACGCTTATGTGTTGATGAAACGGGGGGAAATCCCCTCCGTCCGGATGGGAAAATAGTGCGCGTCAGGCTCGAAGATCTGGAAAAGTATATCAATGAAAAAGCCACACAAAATGAAAACCCATTCAGCCTTCGGACGCGCTGATTGCACTCATGATAATGATAATCAACTACTTATGGAAGAGCAGCAGATCAGGACCTTTATCAAGTACAATCTGCTTATCCCGTATCAGAACCTTAACAGTCGAATAGCACAAGTTCCACTCTTTCCTCCATCCTGGACCTCCAAAGTCACAGATAGGAGGAATGAACATGGCTAGAAGGCGAGGCAATAACGAAGGTTGCATATACCATCGCAAAGATGGTCGCTGGTGCGCCCAGGTCAGCCTGAGCGGTAGACGCCTGACCAAGTACGGCAAGTCCCAAAAGGAATGTCGTGATTGGATCAAGGAGACGATAACGAAGATCGGGAATGGGCTGACCTTCCGGGGAACACAGGTTACTCTGAGCGAGTTCATTGAAACCTGGCTGGACGGCAAGGAATTGAGCCGCAGGCCGCACACAGTGAGCGCATATCGCTCCTTGGTCCGTCAGCACATTCTGCCGCAGATGGGTGTGATGCGTCTGCAGGACATCCAGCCGGGGCATTTGAAGCAGCTCTACCTCTTCAAAAAGGAAGAGGGAAGGGGAGCACGCACGGTGCAAGTGATTCATATGGTGATGCATGCGGTGCTGAAACAAGCGGTGAGGGAAGGTATCCTGGGACGCAATCCGGCTGACGCGGTGGAACGTCCGAAGGTGGAAGTGGCTGAACGGAAGATTCTGACCGAGGAGCAGGCCCAACATCTTATCAGCGCGACAACAGGCACGCGTTATGGTACGCTCATATACTTGGCGCTGATGACCGGGATGCGCGAGGGCGAACTGCTGGGTTTGAAATGGTCGGACGTGGATTGGACCAAAGGTCAGCTGCACGTCCAACGGCAACTGCAGGTAATGAAAGTGGACGGGAGCGTAATGGTCCCACCGAAGACAAAAGCAGGTAGACGCCAGATCAAACTGGGTCCGGGGACCCTGGACCGGCTGGCAATGCACCGGGAACAGCAGGAGCTGCAGAAGGTAGCCAGGGGTACTCGCTGGGAGGAGAATGATCTGATCTTCCCAAACACGATCGGGAAGCCGATGTCGAGCCGGAATATGTATGAAGATTACAAGCACCTGCTGAGCGAGAACGGCTTACCGGATATCAATTTCCACGCCCTGAGGCACACATCGCTGTCGTTCCTGCTGGACATGGGGACACCGGTGAATACGGTCCAGCAGCGGGCAGGACACTCGAAAGCGAGTGTCACGACAGACACTTACGGTCATTCCTTGGGACATTCGGAAGTTGAGGCGGCGGTACGGATCGAAGAACTGCTTACACCAATTGCAGTCAAACTGCAGTCAGAATGACGCCTTCCGGAATTGATACCCCACATATGGCGGGAACAGTTAGATAATCCTTTATATATGGGGGTAAAAATACCATATGGAAGCATTGGAAATTTCTGGGCACGACTCTTAAGCAATTGGTTCGGGGTTCAAGTCCCCGGCCGATCGCATAGATACCACAGCAATATACTTCTTGAATAAATCAGGATAAACCCCTAGTTATATCAGTAAATTATACGAACAATATATTGGCAAAAATCCTTGCCTTTTCGACCATCATATTATACAATCTGAATACAATTGAATAGTGGTGTAAGCACACCACGTTGCCCCAGACTGGTAATTCCCGGGGCTGTGAGGATTCACAACCGAGCACAGAAAACTGGTTATTACAGAAGCAAGCAATTATTCGAGCACAATTTTTCCGTCAGCAGCAAGAATATTCGTGAGGTGTTCGCCGTAGAGTAAACATTTAGCAGCATAAAAATATCCTCGTTTGAGGTCGGTCGTCGGACCGCGCAGGGCATTCTCGGCTAAGCTGTTTGAATGTCTTGTTTTTTTAAGGGGGAATTCGCGCTGTTGGCGTTACAAACGCTGGGCAGACTGATTAGCCCTAACAGCAAAAACCTCGGATTTGTAACCTCCGCGTGGTATTCGCTCGCACCACACCATCCTTCTACCGAAAGGACTGTGATGTGAACCCGAATAGTTTGTCTGATCAAGCTCGTATTGACGCATTATGCCGCGACCTTGCGCTCATATTGGACCGTATCACCGGGCGTGTCCCGGAGCATCAAATTGGAAACGAAGCAAGAGTAATTGCACGTTCAATGCAGAAAAATGCTCAAGAACTGCACATTCAGCAGCAGGGTCAGGCTAACCATGGCTGACAAGCAGTTCGATATTAAGAAATTTACAAGACCTGAGGATCTTTTCATTTTTTTCGGTTCTGCTAGAAGAGATGAAGGCCAGAGTGGTTGTTGTCCAAAATGCGTGATCTACATTCGCAAGTCGCGTGTAATTCCGGGCAAGGAACATTATTCCGATGTTGCCCAGGAGGAACATTGTCGGGCGCAGGCTGAACAACAGGGCTGGGATGTAGCTGGGGTATTCATAGACTTGGACCGCTCCGGAAAGAATTCCAAGCGCAGCGAATTTCAACGAATGCTTGACCTTATAAAAACCGGTGCCGTGGATACCGTGCTTGTGCATCACCTAGACCGCGTTTACCGAAATGGCTTTAGCTTTGCCATGTTCATGGCATTCATCCAGGAATACAACGTTGAATTGGTCAGCCTTTCGGAGAACCTGGACAGCCGAACTTTTCCTGGCCGACTTATGATGATGGTGTTGGGGGCAACTGCCGAATGGCCTGTATGGGCAGCATCAGAGCGAAGCCGGGAAGCAAAGGAGATCCGATTTCGTCGGGGTCTGCACAACGGCGGCTACCGCCTGGGTTATTGTGATGGATGTTGCTCAACCTGTAATGATCCGAATGGGAAGGGATATTGCCCTTTATTTGGGTGCTCTGATCGCCCAGAATGCCAGGATGGGACAATCCAGGTGCCACACCCAATTGAGAAGTACGCTGTCCTATTGATTGTTTCAAATTATCAGACTGGAATGAGCGACAAAGAGATTGCCGATCATATAAATAATCATTCTTTTGGATTGCCGAATGGGAGCGAAGTACGGTTTCGAACCAAAGGCGTTCCCGGCTCATTTGAACCAGGGTTGTTTACCCGTGATAGTGTTCGTGAGATTGTTCGAAATCCTTTTTACCCCGGCTATGTAGCTCACTACCCCACACCCTCTTTGAATATGGCCGATGATCTACACCATCCCGCTCGTATCCACAACAAAGTCAGGGATCGCCGTACACCACTCAACCTTGTCAGGGGGCAGCATGAGCCTTTGTATCCCTTCGAGGTTTGGAAACAGAACCAACAACTCCGCATGGCCAAAAAAAAGACACCAACCCAAGGAGGAAAACCTGCTCATATATACCTCCTGACCGGGATTGCCCGCTGTGCGATGTGCGAGGAAGAAGATGGGCGAGTGGCATCCCTGCGTGGCACGACGAATGGTTCCGGTAACCAGACGTATCGCTGTGCAACGATCTGCGACAGACACCACTCTCATCGTAGTAAAGCTGACCTCGAGCATATTCTCCCAACCTCCGAATTCATCGCCCATGGAACACCTGAGTTCGGTGACTTGATCAAACGCCATTCACGTACCAGTTTGCCGGCGAATGAACTCGATGCCCAGGCGACCGCTTTGCTCCAGAAATTCACCATCCCTTCGGATTGGTATGACCGCATCCTTGCATATATGTTTTCCGAATATGGGATGAGCGAGTTTGAGCGTCAGGGGCATACCCTGTACCGGGAATTTGAACGCTACAAAACACTTTACCTTGACGGACATATCAGCCAGGATGAGTACGATCAACAGGCGGCGAGAATGGCATCTGCTCTGGATAAACTCAAACCAACTACTCGGTCTGAGGCACGGGAGATATTACCTTTGCTGGCCGACTTCCCGTCACTCTGGGAGCAGATGACACCGCTCGAAAAGCGTACTATCTTAAAAGATATATTTGCATGCATGTATTTTAATGGCCAAGGGAAACTTGTGGAAGCCAGACCTCACGCCCCCTTTGTTAGCCTACTTGAGAGTCTTTGAAAAACAACCATTTCCTAAAGATCAAGTTTTATCCTTCGGATAAGGCAGAAATTAATCGAAGTACTGTGACAGCAGGGTCCGGATGGCCTCCGCCACCTGCTTGCGCGTTCCTGGGTTCTTGATCCTGGCGATATCCATAGCCACTTCAACTGCTTCGGCTGGCAATCCGTCTGCGCTGGCGGTCTGGATATCGAAAGCTTTTAATTTCGGAAGGCCGGCCAACTCAAGGAACTCGTTGGGATTAACACCAAAATGATCTGCCAGCAGAATGCATGCTGTAAAACTCGGCCGTTGTCCCGATAGGACACGTCGGACCGCCTGGTGGTCCAGCCCGGACCGGAGGGCAGCTTCCCGGTAACTCTCATTATGTTTTTTGAGAAGCGTCTGGATGCGTCCAACCACGGGATCTGGATTATATGGTTTTTCAAAAGCGATGCGTCGGGCGCGGGCAATTGGCAGGTCAGTCATGCCATTCTCCTTCAGATTGGACTACAATCTCGCCATTATTATATCCGATGGAGAGGAGACAGTTATGACACAAGGTAAAACCAGATCAGGTACGTGCCGGGCAGTTGGTTACAGGCGTGTATCCATGCCCGATCAGGTCAATGGCCACAGCCTCGATGCGCAGGAAACCAACATCCGCCGCTATTCCGATGAGCACAATTGGCAGTTGGTTGAGATCTATGTAGATGCCGGCATCTCGGCCAAGAAGGGGAGCCGGCGTCCCGCTTTCGAGCGGCTTCTGCGGGACGCAAAAGATGGCAAGTACGACGTGGTCATCGTGGACAAGATTGATCGCTTCTACCGGCACTTGGGCGGACTTCTGACCACGCTCGACCAGTTGAACAGTTGTGGAGTTTCGTTTGCTTCTGTGCAGGAAAAACTGGATTTCACTACCCCCTGGGGAAAACTAATGTTGACCGTGCTTGGGATGTTGGCAGAGATTTACATTGATAATCTGCGACAGGAGACACGCAAGGGCAAAATCCAGCGCGCCCGCAAGGGTCTCTGGCTGGGAGCTATCCCTTTTGGCTATTGCAACGGCATATGCTCTCGCTGTACCGATCCGAATGGGGATGGTTATTGCCCTAATTTTGGTCAGGCGGATAAAGGAAATGGGAAAGTTATGGTGCCTCATCCGATTGAAAGCCAGGTGGTGAAGCGAGTATATGAACAATATGCCGGTGGGTGCATGTCCCAACGGCTGATTGCTGATGATCTAAACATCTTCCAAATTCCGCTGGGGAATGGGATCAACATTCCTGCTCGCCAGAAAGGTGCCCCAGGTCGCAGTATTCCTGGACCGTTTGGCCGGGATGTTATCCGCGATATGCTCAAGCGAGTGGCTTATACCGGAAAACTCCCCTATCAGGGAGTTGCTGAAGATGGACGCCATCGTAAACGTTGTGCGCCGCTTGAGCTCTTTCAAGGCAGCCATCTCCCGTTGGTGGATGAAGCCACCTTCCAGCGGGCACAGGAAGTCCGGATACTGAATGATCGCAACCCGCGGGTGAATAATGGACACCTGGTGCGCATATATCCTCTGACCGGGATCTTATATTGTGGTTATTGTGGAGGACACATGCGCGGTGTTTCTGCCGGACCTCGATACTATTACAAAGATGGTAACCAGCTAGATCACACCTGTGAATGTCCCCAGCCAATCGTTCGGGCGCAAGCAATCGAGCAAAGCGTAGTAAAATGGCTGCAATCGGTTGTGAGTATCGCTTCCGATGAGATGGACGCACAGGATCTCCAATCACAAGCACTAGGTGTTGAACAGCGTTATGAACGTGCGCGGGAACTATACCTTTCTGGAGAACTTGACCGGCCGGAATACGAAACCGAGAAGAACCGCCTTGATATTGAAAAGGACCGGTTGCGGTTCAGTGAGTTTAGTGCTAAAATAGCATTACTTGACGTTATGCGTCCACAACTGGACGGATGGTCTGAACTTTCCCAATTTGAACGCAAAAGGCTGCTTCGACTCGCGATCGAAACAGCCTACTTGCGAAAAAACGCATTAGCGGCAGTCCAGCCATCTGTTGCGTTTTTGCCTTTAATACAGCATCAGCTGTATTACACCCAAGCTGGGTGCAGCAGCGGGGAGGGCGGGATTCGAACCCGCGGCTGAGATTTGAGTCCCAGCACTCACTTAGCAGGCGAGCCCAATCGGCCTCTCTGGCACCTCCCCAGGTGCAGTTGTTAATTCCCGGATGCAGCC
>Ga0315273_10001005_pt1 | contig 31089 bp, 26 predicted proteins | sample YL17G02_0_MG_FD_205753 | JGI IMG/M metagenome (GOLD analysis project Ga0315273, IMG submission 205753) | Sediment microbial communities from Yellowstone Lake, YNP, Wyoming, USA - YL17G02_0 | ecosystem: Environmental > Aquatic > Freshwater > Lake > Sediment | place: USA: Wyoming | collected... | reverse complement strand
AACGGCTACCTGTGCAAGGGCTGCGGCACCTGTGCAGCAGCCTGCCCCAACAAGGCCATGTCTCTCATACATTATGACGATCGCGAGTTGGTCGCCGAAATTATCGGTATGCTGGCGGTGGATTCGTCGCTGGCTTAAAAGTCTGGAAAGTGCAACAGGTCTGACAATTCAACCTTGGTAGACATATAGACATGCCAAACATATGGAGAAATGATGTACGAGCCCAGGATAGTCGCGTTTTTATGTTCGTGGTGTAGTTACACCGGCGCCGACACGGCCGGAATTGCCCGTATCAAGTCCCCGGCGAATATCCGGGCGGTGCGCGTGCCCTGTTCAGGGCGCGTCTCGCCCGAACTGGTCATGCGCACTTTCGACCAGGGTGCAGATGGAGTGCTCGTGCTCGCCTGTCACATCGGCGAATGTCACTACGACACCGGCAACCACCGCGCCGCCAAACGTTTACCCATCCTGCATGCCCTGATGCAGTTCGCCGGTCTGGAACCGGAACGCCTGCGCCTGGACTGGGTCTCGGCCTCGGAAGGGGAACGCTTCTCCCGTATCGCTACTGAATTCACAGAATCGGTCCGTACGCTCGAACCGGTAACCTGGCGCGTCGCTCAGGGCATATGGAAAGCTGCAGCGGAATCCATGTTCCCACCTGAGAAAGAAGTTCCCATGCCCGCGCTGGACTGCGCCGGTAAAACCGATGCCATTCGAGCCAAAGCAAAGGACCTGCTCACCAGCGGGGAGGTTGGGTGCGTGATCGGGTACGAGGTCGGTCCACGAGGCCGGACACGTCCCGCGTTCGCCTATTCCGCCAAGGAAGTCGACCATCTCGTTTGGAACCCGGATGTAAGCAATAATCTTGTCTCTTACCTGCCGGTCAAATTAAAGCTCAAAAGCAAGGAGCTGCCCAAAAAAATCGCGGTTATCGTCAAGCCATGCGACAGCCGGGCGGTCAACGTCCTCCTGGCCGAAAACCAGTTTACGCGTGAACAGGTGCACGTCATCGGCGTGACATGCGAAGGCGTGCGTGAAGGTGGCGGTAATCTGCAGGTCCGATGCCAGACCTGTTCCGAGCGCACCCCGGTCGTCTACGATACACTCATCGGCGAGCCGCCGGCTGCGGTTCACATCGGGGCAGTTGCTGGGGCTGATTGGCTGGAAAAACTCCCGGCCCATGAGCGGATGGATTACTGGCTTTCCCAGTTCGATCGCTGCATTCGATGCTACGCCTGCCGGCAAGCCTGCCCAATGTGCACCTGTCCGGTATGCCTTTACGAGCGTGATGACTCGACGTTCATTGGCCTGGGTATCGGCCTGAACGAAAAACGCACCTTCCACCTGGGACGCGCCTATCATCTAGCCGGTCGCTGCGTGGGGTGTAACGAGTGCGAACGCGCCTGTCCGATGAACATTCCCTTAAGCCTGTTAAACCAAAAACTGGCCAGGGAAATTGAGGCGACCTTCGACCACCGCGCCGGACTAACCATTGCCCCGTCACCGATAGTGACCGTCCTGTCGGGCGAGTACAAGGAGGGTTGAGATGAGTGAATTAAATTCTAAAAATAAGCGCTGGCTCATTTCACAAGCCGAATTGGAAGCCTGGCTGGACGGCATTGCCGACGCGCGCACGCTCATCGCCCCGCGTCAGGTGTCCAACATATTACTATACCGGCAAGTTGAAAAGAGCGACGAAATTGCCTGGCATGGGCATACGCTAAAGTCCACCCATGCCGTCCGCCCGGTCATGTCGATCAAGGAAATCTTCTTCCCGCCGACCGAGCGCTTGTTCACCATACGAAAAACGGGACAGGAAATTCTCCTGGATGAAACTTTCCCAGATTGGGAAACCGTCGTCTTTGGAATCCGACCGTGCGAAGCCCGCGGCGTCAAATTGCTCGATGCCCTTTTCCTGGACACCAGTCCGGTGGACTCATGCTACGCCCGCCGGCGCGGAAATACCACTCTCATCGGCCTTGCCTGCAATGAACTGGGTCCCACTTGCTTCTGCACCTCGGTCGGGGGCGCCCCCGATAACGCCCACGAAATGGACATTATGCTCTATGAAACGGATGGATACTATCTTACCGAGGCAGTGACCGAGAAAGGTCGCTTCCTTATCCCCGGCGGTGAGTGGAAGGAAACCACCACCGACCATCCGCAGTCTACCATTAGCAGACAGTTCCGGGTTCCAGAAAAGAAGAAGTGGCCGGAGCATTTCAAGGACGAGTATTGGACGAAAATATCCGAACGCTGTCTATCCTGCCGGGCCTGCGCTTACGTTTGCCCGAGCTGTCGTTGTTTCGCGGTACGAGATGAGATAATCAAACCCGGCGAGTTCGAGCGCATCCGCTGCTGGGACAGTTGCTCCGGAGAGAATTACCGCCGCGTGGCAGGTGGGCACAAGCCACGCGCCGAAAAAGGCGAACGCCTACGCAACCGTTTTTTTTGCAAGTTCTACTATTACCCGGAACAATACGGCCTGGGTGCCGCCTCGGCCTGCACCGGCTGCGGGCGTTGCATCGATATCTGTCCGACTGGGGTGGATATCACAGAAGTGTTTATGTACCTGGAGCAACTGGCATGAATGAGAACCCTATGCTTCCATACCTGGGAAAATTGGTCGAAGTTCGGGACCTGGCGACCGACGTCAAACTCTTGCGCGTCGAAATGATAAACGGCGGGGGTGAAGCGTTCCGGAACTTTAAGCCGGGGCAATTCGCCTTCGTGTCGGCGTTCGGCTTGGGAGAAGCGCCCTTCGGAATCGCAAGCACGTCCGGGCGTGGTCCGGTGGTTGATTTCGCGGTGGCCCGCCTCGGGTCCGTGACGACCGCCCTGCATGAACTCGGCAAAGGTGACATCGTCGGCGTGCGTGGTCCTATGGGAAACTGGTTCCCAATGAAGAAATTCAAAGGGAAAAACCTGATTGTCGTGGGAGGCGGGATCGGCGGGGCGCCGCTGCGCCCGGTCATCCAGCACGTGCTCGACCACCGCTCTGACTATGGACGTTTGACCATCTTGTGGGCAGCTCGGCGTCCTGATTTACTTGTCTTCACCGAAGAGTATGATGAGTGGCGTGCCGCGCACGATACGGACTTGCACCTGACGGTGGACAGCCCGAACGAAAAGTGGGACCACAACGTCGGGCTGATCACCCAACTACTCGAAAAGATAGCTCCCTCGCACGAGAACAGCGTCACCATCACCTGCGGCCCCCCCATAATGATCCATTTCGTAACGAAAATGCTCCAGGAGCAGATGGGCTTTTCTCCAAAATTCAATTTTGTCACGCTCGAAGCGCGCATGCACTGCGGGATGGGAAAGTGCGGGCGTTGCAATCTGGGCGAAAAACTCGTCTGCGTGGATGGTCCGGTCTTCAGCATGGAGGAGGTGGGAGGGATGTTGGAGACATTCCTGTAGCAGGATAGAGGCTGACAATTCTCGCCACCGGCGGGATTGAGCGATACCTGATAGAGTATCCTTCTTCAAAGTCGGAATACCAAGCACAATTTTCAAGAATATCACCCTCTTCACGTGCACAATAATCGGTTCAATGGTAACACGAACCAGGCTGGGGGTGATATTGTAATTAATGAGTCCGTTAGACTTGATTCAATCATGCTCGCTAGCGGTTGTTGGTGGTGGTCCAGCAGGATTAATGGCCGCCGAAGTATTAATCCGGGGGAGTGTACAGGTCGATCTCTACGGCAGCATGCCCTCGGCCGGCGAAAGTTTTTGGTTGAAGGTAAAGAGGGTTTAAAGCTTACCCACACGGAATCGCGAAAATAATTCCACTCGCATTATGGTAAGCGCCGAGTACAACTTGAACCGCTGCAGATAAATTCGACCCTGAAGATCTACGCAAATGGGTGTATGACTTGGGGCCGTTACCTTCGTATGCGCGTCCGGCCGAGTGTTTCCAGTCTGCATGAAAGCCGCTCCAATTATGCGTGCCAGACCGCAGCGTCTTCGCAAATCAGGAGTAACCTTCCAAATGCGTCGTAAATGGTGTGGGCTGAAAATCTTCTTGGAAGCGATTGGCAGACGACCAAGGATTCGAACGAAATGTTCCCAGTGCGGGATGTAAATCATCAATGATCGACGGCTGCGGTCATCGTCCATTGCCGGCAAAAACTCATATCGAAAAGGAAAATTCCATACCCGGCACTTTCAATAAGCAACAATAATTTTCCAGTCATCGGCCTCCAATTACGACTGGATTATTGGCAGATCGGGCGCAGCGATAGGTTACCTATTTTCGACCCATTTATTCCTGAGATTATGCCTGTATAATTAGGTGCTATCTTAGAATCTGGAGAATCGTTTGGTTGCCCTCATTCAAGGTGTATTTGATTTCTACCGGGATCGGGAATATTTCCGTTTGCTCGGGAAATTTGCCCTGCCAATTGCATTGCAGAGTCTGATCACATCGTCGCTCAATATGGTGGGCGTGATCATGATAGGGCAGTTGGGTGAGACTTCTGTTGCGGCAGTGGGACTTGCAAATCAGGTCTGGTTTCTGCTCAACCTACTGTTGTTTGGTATTGTCAGTGGCTGTGCCATGTTTGTAGCGCAATTGTGGGGGAAAAAGAACATACACGATGTCCGCCGAGTCCTGGGGTTGGCGATTAAGCTGGGGCTGATAGCCGCGCTGGTTTTTTGGGCTCTAGCGGTGTTCTTTCCGAGTACAGTGTTGCGGCTGTACACTAAAGATGTGTTAGTCATAGAATTGGGTAGTGAATATCTGCGTATTTTTGGTTGGTCCTATGGCTTTTATGCCATTTCCGCCGCATATGGCATCAGTCTGCGCTCCACCGGCTATGTCCGTTTGCCACTGGCAGTCAGCACTGCCGCGCTCGGATTGAACATCTTGATTGCTTATCCGTTCATTTTTGGCTGGAAAGCGATTGGACTTCCTGCACTTGGGGTTAACGGCGCAGCGATTGCCGGACTTATTGCACGAATCCTTGAATGCATTTCAATGCTGGGAGTCGTTTACTGGGACCGGCTGAACCCGTCTGCGGCTTCACTGGACGACATCCTGGAATTGGATTTCAAGTTTATGATTTCCGTGCTCAAACCGGTATTGCCAGTTATTGCCAATGAATTTCTGTGGTCGATGGGTATCACCACCTATACTTCCATCTATGCCCATATCGGCACCAGCGCTATTGCCGCCATCAACATTGTAGCGACGATTGACCAATTGGCATTCGTGGTCTTTCTAGGCATCGGAAATGCGACTGCCATTCTGGTCGGTAACCTGATCGGCCAAGGCGAAAACGAAAAAGCATACCGCTACGCAGGTCGTTCGCTCGGACTGCAAATTATCGGGGCGGTTGTGATGGGCTTGCTGGTCTATTTATTTGCAGGGTCCCTATTCAAATATTTTAAAGTTTCGACGGATGTAATCCTGGATGCCCGAAATATTCTGGCCGTCTTGGCGCTTGGTATGTCGGTACGCTCGGCCAACCATGTGATCATTATTGGCATCCTGCGCTCAGGAGGTGACACACGTTTCTCACTTATTTTGGACGGTTTTGTCATCTGGTTGGTAGGCGTCCCGGTCACTGCGGCAGGAGCGTTCCTGTTCCACCTCCCCATTCACCTAGTGTATGCATTGACTTTAAGCGAGGAAATCACTAAATTCACCGTTGGGCTCGGACGCTACTTATCGAGGAAATGGATTAACGATCTCACCAACAAGGTAGTAAATTAAACGGTTCTCTCGGAATTACATACTGCTGGATTAATCAAATGAGATTCGAATCTTCCCGTGCATTCGCCCAAAGCCTTGATAGACAAGACGCTCTATCATCTTTTCGTTCCTTTTTTGCGATCCCTGAGCCTGACCTAGTCTATTTTGATGGTAATTCATTGGGCCGCCGGACATTCGCATCTACAGACCGTTTACAGTGCCTGCTCGAGGAGTGGGGTCGCGACCTGATTCGCGGATACACCCAGGATTGGTGGCATGCACCTGAACGGGTCGGGGAGAAAATTGCCCGACTTGTGGGAGCTGCCCCTGGTCAAATCGTAGCCAGTGATACGGTCTCGGTAAACTTGTTCAAACTCACTGCTGCGGCACTGGCACTGGATCCTGGGCGCACAAATATTGTCACCGACACGCTCAACTTCCCATCCGACCTGTACATTCTACAAGGACTCGTCAGCATGCTTGGCGATCACCATACAGTTGTACGAATCGGCTCGAAAGACGGCGATATCACCCCCGACTTGGATGCCCTTGGAGCTGCAATTGACAAGGATACTGCCCTCATTACTCTTTCTCATGTAACCTTCAAATCTGGCTTTCTGTACGACATGGCATTCATCACCAAACTTGCTCACAGCAAAGGTGCCTTGGTGCTATGGGATTTGAGTCACTCGGCAGGAGTGGTGCCGGTGGCGCTGGACTCATGCAAAGTCGATTTTGCTATCGGCTGCACTTATAAGTACCTTAACGGCGGCCCCGGCTCGCCGGCTTTCCTATATGTTTGCAAGAACTTGCAGGAGCAGGTCGTATCTCCCATCTGGGGTTGGTGTGGACAGAAAGAGCCCTTCGTCTTCGGCCTGGATTACGTGCCCGCCCAGGGTATCACAAGATTCCTGACCGGTTCCCAGCCAATCGCATCATTACTTGCTATGGAAGCCGCCCTGGATCCCTTGCTGGAAGCGGGAGTGGAGGCTTTGAGGTCAAAATCGCTGGGATTGAGCGAATACCTCATATACTTAACAGGGGAATTCCTAGCCCCGCTGGGCTTCTCACTTGGTTCTCCACGTATAAGTGCGCAGCGCGGTTCGCACGTCAGCCTCCGCCACCCGGAGGGATACCGTATCAACCGAGCTCTAATTGAAGAGATGAACGTGATCCCCGATTTCCGCGAACCAGACAACCTGCGCCTTGGTCTTACCCCGCTCTACACAACATTTGGAGAGATCTGGGAAGGTATTGACCGGATCCGCCGGACAGTGATCGAGAAACGCTACATGAAGTATCCAACACAACGTCTGACTGTCACATGAAACCCAATTCCATCAAGGAAATCGTAAAATGTGCAATGAAGTTCCTTGACATTTCTCCTACCCCAGTGATAAACTCTGGAACGTTAATCAGATTCTAAAGAAAGGAGGCGCACTTTATGTTCAACTCTCTTAGCATGACCCCGATCATTCTTGTTTCTGATCATGTTTTTGGTGTTAAGGAAATGAAATTTCCTTTTCGGAGTGCGCCTGTTGACCATTAATGTTTAGCCCAATTGGTCTATATTCCACGGTGCCTCCAGCACCGTGGTTTTTTTATCATAAAAGGCGAGATCCATACGCTTTATAGGAATAATCATATGGCGCTTCCTAGAACTCCCTCAACCTATTTTGACTTCCGGAAAGCCCTGACTAAAAAGAAATTGGTCGGGATGCTTCGCATGATGACCGGCTACCGGTCGGCATACCTGGCGGCTAACCTGACGTTGGCAATCTCTGCATTGTCAAAGACGGCAACGTATCTTCTCTTACGAAAATTTGCCGATACAATCCTGGGAAACATCACTCCTTTTGCAGGCACGCTCGAACGAACCCTGGTGGTGATTGCACTGGCATTCGTCGGTCTGGCTGTGATAGAGGGCGGGTTTTCCTTCCTGTCCGGGCGGTTGGCAGCTTTCTCGGCTGAAGGAATTACTCGCCGACTGCGAAACTTCCTTTTCGACCACATCCAGCGCCTGAGTTTTGCCTACCATAGTAAAACCCCCACCGGAGATCTGATAGAGCGCGTCACATCAGACGTGGATTCAGTCCGTAATTTTTTCAATGAACAGGCGATCGGTGTTGGGCGCATCGTGCTGTTGTTTATAATAAACTTCGTCGCTATCTGGCAGTTGAATTGGAAATTGGCGCTGGCTTCCATCATTGTCATTCCGTTCATATTGGCGGTCTCAGTGTGGTTCTTCAGGAAAGTGACCAAGGCCTACGAAAAATATCAAGAACAGGAAGCGGCGCTCTCGACGACTTTGCAGGAAAACCTGACTGGCGTTCGCGTTGTCAAAGCCTTCGCCCGGCAGGATTACGAAAAAGACAAGTTCGAGAAGGATAACTGGGAAAAGTATCTCCGGGGCAAGAAACTCTTGCGTATGCACTCGTTCTTTTGGCCGCTATCTGACATTGCCTGCGGTCTCCAGATGCTGGGAGGATTCGTTTTTGCCGCCATCCTTGCTATACGCGGGGAAATTACTGTTGGCACGTACCCGGCATACGTTGGCCTGGTTGTCCTGCTCATCTGGCCGATGCGCAACTTGGGTCGCATCATAGTCAACACCTCCACCGGCCTGGTTTCGTACGAACGCCTGATGGAAATCGTCAAACAAGAACGTGAGCAGCTGACCGATGGCAAGGTGCAACTTCAGGGTCCGGTGCGCGGGGATATCATTTTCGAAAAAGTATCATTCCAATACGAAGACGGTAGCAGCGAGGTGCTCAAGGATATTTCGTTCCGCATCCAGCCTGGACAGGCGGTTGCATTACTTGGCTCGACCGGTTCCGGAAAAACCACCCTGGTCAATTTGCTGCCGAGATTCCACGAGTACACCGATGGGCGCATCCTGCTTGATGGAGTGGAATTGAATGATTACTCGCGCGAAACCCTGCGCCAGCAAATTGGTATTGTGGAGCAGGAACCGTTCCTCTTCAGTCGTTCGATTGGTGAAAATATTGCCTACGGCGTCGGCCGGGAAGTTTCGCAGGTCGAGATCGAAAAAGCAGCCAAAGCCGCCGCAGTGCATGACGTGATCCTGTCTTTCCCGGATGGATACAAAACGCTGGTCGGCGAGAAAGGCGTGACTCTTTCTGGCGGGCAAAAACAACGCGTAGCGATTGCCCGCACACTGCTTAAGAACCCGCGCATCTTGATCCTGGACGACTCGACTTCAAGTGTGGACACCGAGACGGAGGCTGAAATCCGGGGAGCTCTGAATGGGCTGATGGAGAATCGTACCACCTTCATCATCGCCCACCGCATCCAGTCGGTTATGAACGCCGACTTGATCCTGGTAATGGATAAGGGCGCGATCATCCAGATGGGTCGCCATGAGGAACTGGTTACCCAGGACGGTATGTACCGCCAGATCTATAACCTCCAGACTCGTATTGACGAAGAATTGGAAGAAGAAATTGCCTCTGTTTAATATTTTGTAAAGGCACAACCGTGTTGCGCCTTTACAGGAGAATTGAATCATGCCAGAAGAAGTAATTGAACTCGAAGAAGAAGAATATACCAGTCAACTGACTGCCCCGACCCTGAAGCGAATTATTAGCCTGCTCCGGCCGCACTGGCGTTGGATGGTAGGCTTTCTGCTCCTGATCGGCCTGACCGGCGGGTCAGACGCCATCTTCACATACATTAACAAGTTCATGATTGACGAGGGCATCATGAAAAGGAGTATCCCCACCCTGCTCCACTACGCCTCGCTCTACGCTGGCTTACAGGTTATTCAGGCAGCGATGGTGTTCGGCTTCATCTACTTGGCCGGAATCCTTGGCGAACGTATCCAGTATGACCTGCGCCGAGCATTATTTAACCATCTTCAAGACCTTTCGCTTTCGTACTACAGCCAGAACGCGGTTGGACGGCTAATGGCGCGCGTCACATCGGACACGGGCCGAGTTTCGAGCTTGATGACCTGGGGCATGCTCGATGTGATTTGGGCAATAGTTAGCGTCATCTCGTCCACGATTTTTATGCTGATTATCAACTGGAAGCTGGGACTTATTGTCTTTGCAATCATCCCAGTGCTGATACTTATCGCTGTCACCTTCCGCAAGAAGATCTTGGTGGAGTTCCGCAAGTCACGCCGGGCAAACTCTAAGATCACCGGTGAATACAACCAGAACATCCAAGGGGTGCGCGTTGTCAAAGCGCTCGGACGCGAAGATGAGAATCTGCAAGAGTTTTCCATTCTGACCAACATTATGTACAAGGCCTCCTACCGGGCTGCCTGGCTCTCGGCCCTCTTCCTGCCTACTGTGCAAATCGTCTCTGCCTTCGGACTGGGTGCGATTGTCTGGTATGGTGGGATTCAGAGTCAGCTGGGTGGATTCAGCTTAGGCGGTATCCACGCCTTCGTCTCGTATCTGACATTCATGATCTGGCCCGTGCAGGACCTGGCGCGTGTATATGCCGAAATGCAGCATTCCATCGCCTCAGCCGAACGGATCTTCAAGTTGCTGGACACCTCTCCCGAGGTCCACAACCGCCCCGAGGCTTTCCAAGCGGAAACCATGCGCGGCGAGATCGAGTTCGACCATGTCCACTTCTATTATGAAGATCGCAAGCCAATCCTGATTGATTTCACATTGAAAGTCAAACCGGGTGAAACCATAGCCCTGGTCGGGCCGACCGGCGGCGGGAAAACGACCATCGTCAACTTGCTGTGTCGTTTCTATGAGCCAAAGGAGGGCACTATCCGGATCAACAGGCGCGACTACGGTGAGTATACGCTCCAGTCAATTCACTCTCATATTGGAATCGTGCTCCAGACCCCTCACCTGTTCTCCGGTTCGATCCGCGAGAATATTCGCTACGGCAGGCTTGACTCCAGCAACGAGTTCATCGAAACGGCCGCGAAAATCGCCGGAGCGCACGACTTCATCCTGACTTTAGAGAAAGGGTACGACCAGAACGTGGGTGAAGGCGGCAACTTGCTGTCGGTGGGGCAGAAACAACTGATAAGCCTGGCGCGCGCTGTGCTGTCGAAACCCGAAATCTTCATCATGGACGAGGCCACATCGAGCGTGGACACTTTGACCGAGGCCCTGATCCAACGCGGCATGGAGGCCCTGATGGAGGGCTGCACGTCCTTTATCATCGCCCACCGCTTAAGCACCATCCGCCGAGCCGACCGCATCGTGGTCATCAAGGAAGGATGCATCGTTGAGATGGGCACCCACGTCGAACTGCTTAGATTAGGCGCCCACTATTACCGCCTGTACACCCAGCAATTCAAATTCGAGAAGGAACAGGCGTATGGCGTGGCTGTACCAAACATTGCGCCAGAAATTAAGTAGCCGGCAGCGTGATGGTGTTCATTATCACGGTGCCTAATCCATTTTCATTTGTCTCTTCTGGAATACCCATGCCCCAACGGTGAAATATATCACCGAAAGCAAGGTCAACGCGGCCAGTTCGAAGAGAATATCTTTGAATCCCAGTCCAAGCGTGAAGATCTTGTTGAGCGCCAGCACGGCATGGGTTGTCGGTAAAACATCATAAATAGCTACCGCGTGACCAAAAAGGGTGAAAAGGGGTGTGCGCGGGAGTGGGTACATAATGCCGCTCATGAACATAAATAGCCCGAGCGGGAAGTTGGCAATCACGAACGACTGCGAAACGGTTTTCGAGAAAGCCGCCACGATCATCCCAGCTCCGATCACTGACAGGCTGGTAATGACTCCCACCAGGATTGCCAACCAAAGAGATCCCTGACTGCGAAATCCGCATGCCAGCGCTACTACGAAGGTCAATGCGACCTCCAGCAGGGCAATCAGCACCAGCCAGATTGTGATGCCGCCCAGCAGTTCGAAGGAATTCACCCGCGTCAGACGCAGCCTGCGCAGGGTGCCCGATTCGACTTCCCGAGCGGGGGTCATGGCGGCCTGGAAGATGACCAGGATGACGGCAAAGATGAACAGTGCCGGGACGTAGTTCTCAAACTCGGTGCGGGCTGCCGAATTACCCAGCGAAATTTCCACTAATTGAATGGGGCGATCTGCTCCAGTAGCCATGGAAATGTAATTGTCACTCACCGTCATCACCATTACTGCCGCAACCGTGTAGGTTGGGTTGGTCATATCGCCTACAAAGGTCAGCGAAGACTGGGCGGAGGCATCCCCCTGCCGAACAGCGGAGATGGTCGCCGAAAAGTCGGGGGGTATGACCAGTAGTAGGGCCGCGTCTCTGTTCTGCAGGCCAATCTCAGCCTCGGCCCGATCAGTAATTGGAACGACACGCAGGAGCTGGTTGCCGTTTTCGTACGCCATGGCCCGCAGTCCGCTCACGACTTCGTCCCCGGCGGCAAGACGGACTTTATTTTCCATCAAAACAGGTGCATCCTGGTTTATCACGAAAACGGCATAGGAGGTAGAACCGGTCCCCCCGGTGATCAGGTAATATAGCAGGACGAAAAGTGGGGCGAAGGCCAGCGACAAACCCAGCACCCACAGGTCACGCTTCTGCTCGCGGGCGCACTTGCGCAAAACGCTCAACAGCCGCTCTAATGTTTTCATTCGCCCAAATTCCTTCCTGTCAACGAGATGAAAACATCCTCCAGCGAATTGGTCCGCAGGCGAACCTCTCCGATGGAGCAACCGGCCTGCTTCAGCGCCTCCAGGATGGACGGCAGGATGTCAACCACGCCACGGGCACGAACGATGAGCGTATGGTCGACAGCCGAGATACATGGCGTAAGGTCCGCTATCGCCTGCAATGCTGCTTTAATCGGGAGCCCGATCACCTCAACCTCCAGTACATCGCCCTCTCCGACAGTCCGTTTGAGCACCTCAGGGGTATCCACTGTCAGCAGGCGGCCGTGGTCGATTATGGCCACCCGGTCGGCCATACGCTCAGCCTCATCCATGTTGTGAGTTGTCAGGAGGACTGTCTTCTGACATGCCAGCGAGCGGATGTACTCCCTTACAAGGACACGGCCCTGCGGGTCCAGTCCGGCTTCGGGCTCATCCAGCACCACGATCGTAGGGTCGTGAATCAAAGCCATGACGAGATTCAGGCGACGCTGCATCCCGCCCGAGAGCGTGCTGGCGAGTGTGTCGCGTTTGTCAGCCAACCCAATTACATCCAGCAGGGACTCTCCACGCTTGCGGGCAGTATTGCACGGGATATCGTACATCTCGCCGACAAACTCCATTTGCTCGATACATGTCAGCGTTCCCCAAATGACGATGTTTTGCGGGCAGACTCCCACCAGGTAGCGTGCATCCCCATCCCGGGGCGGGATGCCATTAAGCAACACTTCCCCGGAATCCGGATGGAGCAGGCCGCATAGCATATTGATGGAGGTTGTCTTCCCAGCTCCGTTCGGACCGAGCAATCCGAAAACCTCTCCACGCCGTATTTGTAGAGTGAGACCGTCCACTGCGGTCAGGCTGCCGTAGCGTTTGGTCAGGTTAATTGTCTGAATGGCAATGTCGTTCATGGATTTATATATTTTCTGCTTTCAGCGGGGTTTAGCCAGGCTGTGAGCCTAAAATCATGATAGGTTTATCTAGCCCTGGCGATGCTGATCAAAATAATCAAGATGATGAAGATGGGCGTCCAAACCCACGACCATCCGCCGGGGTCTGATGCGCCATTCCCAATCCCGATTGGGCGGATCCTTAGGAGAGGCTGATCAGCCGTTTTCCGAAGAATTTCTTCTTCCGTCGTAGTAAATGGGTTGAAACCTCCAAAAAAACCGGCAAGACCTGCATTCTGCAGGATTTTACGTAGGATGATCCTTCTTTCTTTCAAATCTGTAACATCCAAGACCGTCCCAAAGAAAGAGCCAGCAGGAAGGATGACTTCGATCTCCCGGGTGGCCTTCATGTTCCGATACCAGTCGGCTAGGTGCCCCCAGGCGGCCAAGCAATAGACATTCCCCGTATGGATGGCGTAATTGGCTGGAGTATAACGAATTTTGCCTGTCTTTCTTCCGATCGTTTTCAAGACCATGATATAGCCGGTTACACGATTTCCCATCAACGCTCCAAAACCGAGCCGGAACATCGGGACCATGAATAGTTTGTTAAATAGTCTGAAACTGCGCCGTCCTAAATTGAACATGTTTTCCTCGTTTGGATGGAGATCATGAGATAGTATATATTGAGTTGAATGATATGGGAATAGACCAACAAGATTTGCTCCATAAGAGTGCCAGATATTGGTACCAATATGCGGTAAAATCAGATTATATTTAGTCAAAGAAAGGAAACTATGTCTAAAATAGAGTTATCTATTTGCAAGCTTTGTGTAACGGCCATTTTGGGATTTACATTGGCCTCCTGTTTGCCTGCCACCCCGACCATTGGCGGAATCGTGCAGGGAGCCGTTTATGGTGACTTGAACGGCAGCAGCGCTATTGACCCGGGAGAAGGTGCCCTGGAGGGTGCGGAAGTGACCTTGGGCGACTGCGGTCCGAACCAATCCCAGGTCACGGCTGGGGATGGGTTGTTCAACTTCACCGACCTCCCGGAAGGCACTTGTCACGTCTCGGTCGCCAAGGCTGGCTGGATCTTCTCCGGCTCATATCCGGCACTAACCTACCCCGTCCCGGTCGCTTCGAACCAGGACCTTCCGACTTCCTTCAGCCTGTTCTTAGCCCCGGTCACGGACTTGATTCCTACAGATACTGCCACATTGCATCCCTCAATCCCCACGGATACGCCGACGCCGGAACCCAGCCCTACTTCGGCCACGCCAATGGTTACACCAATGGCGGATGCCGCCAACTGCCGATTCGGTCCAGGGATTACATATTCCTCAGTGGGTGGACTGGCTGTCGGCAGCATTGTTCCCATCCATGCCACCATTGCCGGTCAATCCTGGTGGCAGATCGAAAGTCCTCAAAACCCCGGAACCTATTGCTGGGTATCCGCGGCTGTTACCAACACATCTGGGGATCTTTCGCTTGTGCCCGTCATCCCGGTTCCGACAGGTGTCGTAACAGGCGTATCGGTGAGCGTCTCGCCCGGGTCGGTCGTCCACGGCTTTTGTGGCGGGCCGAACGTCGTTGGTTTTCAGGTCACCATCACGACCAATGGACCGACGACGGTGGTCTATCATGTTTCGATTTACAACGGCGACGACAGTTTCCGCAACAGTCCGGGGGATGCCACGCTAACCTTCGCCAGCGCCTCCACCCAGACGGTTGATCCGGGCGGTGCTTACCACACGGATTGCGGTAATTTCTACATCAAGGCCTTCGTGACCAGTCCCAATAGCGCGTCCGCCCAGGCAGACTGGACGGTATTGGAACCTTAATAATACAACCAGCAACCCATTTAATAGAGCGGTTGTTTAGCCGCTCTATTTCTATTCCTAAGAAGATCTCCATGATCAACTCGCACTCGGCATAAAACAGAATTTAGCCTGCGCTTGGTTCTTAAGAAGAAAACTGACATGCGCAGTATGACGACTCTGTTGACTGTTCATCCTTGCAAGGAGCTCCCAATAACGATTAATTATTTGTTGATAACTGATCACCGAAAACCCGTCACTTGTAACTTGCCTCGCTATCTGTTTTATCCTATACTACAAATGGTTTTCTTCTAAAATTTTCGAAAAGGAGAATCGTATGTTCGAAGCACAAACAACTCCCCGCAAGAAGATCAACCTTCCTTATCTCTTCAAGAAAGTGACTGACTGCCAGCCCATCAGTTGGCTGACCTGCTACGACTATCCGACCGCCTACCTACAAGAACAGGCTGGGATTGAGATGATCCTGGTCGGTGACAGTCTGGGCATGACCATGCTTGGTTACGACAGCACCCTGCCGGTCACCATGGACGATATGATCCGCCATACGCAGGCAGTCCGGCGCGGCGCCCCCACGGCCTTTGTAGTCGGCGACATGCCTTATATGACTTACCAGCCGTCGGTCGAAACGGCTATCCGCAACGCGGGTCGTTTCATGGCCGAGTGCGGCTGCGATGCCATAAAACTGGAAGGAGGCGTGGCTATGGCTGACCGGATTAAAGGCATCGTAGACGCCGGAATCCCCTCCATCGGCCACCTCGGGCTGACCCCGCAATCCGTCAGTGCGCTGGGCGGCTTCCGCGTGCAGGGCAAGTCTGCTCTTATGGCCAAGAAGATCCTTAACGATGCCAAAGCGCTCGAAAATGCTGGGGCGTTCGCCATCCTGCTTGAAATGGTCCCAGATCGGCTGTGCAAACTCATCACCGAGCGCGCCGAAGGCTGTATCATCATGTCGCTAGGTTCCGGCCCGGATGCGCATGGTCAGCTGCTCATCTACCACGATATGTTTGGTCTGTATCCCAAGTTCAAGCCGAAAATGGCCAAGGTTTACGGCAACGCTGGGGAGGTTATTCTCAACGGTCTGAAAGCCTACCACGCCGAAGTAATCGGCAAGCAATTCCCCAAACCGGAAAACTGGTTCGGGATGCTGGACGAGGAATTTGACGATCTGAATAAGATTTTGGATTGATCCCTTAGGGACTGGGGCTGGTCCCCACCTTGGGCGACCACAAAGGTCACCCCAACTCATTTGAGGAGAATTATGGAAAAAGACCTGCGTTCCCTGCTCGCCATCCCCACCGACCGCCTGAACGCCATCAACTCTGTGCTGCTAGACCTCGACGAAAAGGTGATAAATGACTTCCTGGCTGTCGTCTCCAAATATGGAACGCCGGAGGAAATCAACCAGAAGCATCACGAAGCCCGCAAACTGGGCCACTTAATGAAAATTGTTAGCGAACGCGCACCAGACTACGTGAAGGACTTGGAGTGGTTGATGGAACAACGCGACTTGAACGCGTTCGCCTCCGTAGCAGAATACCGGACCCGGGTCCTGGGTGATCGGGCAAAGGGCATGAAATTTGCTGACAAGTCAGCTGTTACACTCGAAGTCTCGGCGCTGCAATATTTCCCCTGGATCCGCCCGATGATCGAACGCGCCATCAAGGACCGCAGCCTTGTTCCAGGCCGGTTCATCGCCGTCCGCAAAATGAAGGAATCCGAAGCTGATGGCGACCTCCCTGCCATTGTGGCTGCCCTGGATATCATCGGGGCCTCTTTCGTCGAAACACTTGACACGAAAGGTACCGATGGCTCCAACATCCACCTTAATGGTCCTGCCACCATTACCGGCTACTTCGGGGGTATCGGTCAGCCCAATGAATACGCCCTTATTTGGCTGGACGAATTTCTGCATTACTACACCAACTATGGCGTCCAGCAGGTGCTAAACTTTAATGCTGGGACAATCCTGCTCGGATTCCTACTCTACCGCCTGGGCGTCGATATCCAGTTCAAGATCTCGGTCTTCTTCGGCTCAGATAACCCCTACCATGCTCTGTGGATCATGCTGGCCGCTAAACTATTCAGCCGCGAGGATGGCTCCAGTCCGCTGATCGGCTTCAATTGGTCGAACTCCATCAACAATGAAACAATGGAGCTCACCGCGCAGTTCCGAAAGGCACTTGGTTTCGAGGACGTGGTGCGCTTCGAACATCATATTACCGAGACACAGAAATCGATCGTGCGCCAGCCTTACAACCGGCGTGCCGAACTGTTGGAAATTGCCGGTCACTTAGCTAATATCTCTGCCAAGCACGAGGGTGGCGAACCGGAAATCGATTCGAAACGCCTCCACCCCTCCGACGTCCTGGACTATTTCCGTGATAAGAAGGAAGTAATTGAGGCCGGCGACTGGGACAGTTTGCAACTGAACTTCATGGACAAATTGGACGCCTGCAACAAGTCCGCCAGGGCGTTGACGGAGCACGGATTATCCTTTATTGCTGCACAGAATCTACATAAATAAAGCCTTTTGACCCTGTTGATTTATTAGTTTATGGGTAAGTATGGCTATACGCATTATATGGAATCATATTTTCACAATTTTCGTCACAGGAAATATTCCTGCATATCCAATACCAGTAAGCCGACGCAGTCTGGGTTGAGGCGAAAGGAACCGCCTCGCCGGAGTGAAGTCTCAACAGAGGCGAGAATCTCCTGCCCTTTTTCCTGGATGGTCGATGACGTAAAATACAATTCTTTTTTCACGGGTGTGGCGCTTACTGAAATCGCGTCTTCTCCTGTTTTTCGTCCGTCTCTTCGAGCAGCCTGAGTATGAACTCGGTCCCGGACCGAGGTGCAAGTACAAGTGCAGAATACCGCTCAGCCTGGTGCCGCGAAAAAACAATTACAATGCTCAAAATCGCAAAGATAGCGATGATTTCCTCGATAACCAGCTCTGAAAATCCAACCTGCGAAACAAAAACGGCCGCAGCCTCTGCCAGGGCAAGTTAAATATTGGCCAAGCCAACCCACCCGAATTTCTTGCGAGTAAGGACTTGTAAAACAAGCATCGGGCATGCCAGGGAAAGCGGAAGCGTAAACAGACGTTCCAGTGCAACATCCATGGTCATATCCCAGGGCGCATACCAATACGCCTGGATTTGGGCTTTTACCAATTGAACCTTATCAGGCGTTACAAGTATTGAAATATCCATTCCGCGTACAATGCGCATCAGAACGTATCCCTTAGCTGTTGGGAAAGTAGATTACAACGAGAATATTCACAGTATTCTACGAATGAGGTATTACACTAATTGTTTCATTGCACACGGGACAGCATCACCTCTTGTAACATCCTACACTGCTTGGACCCGCACCGCTATGATCTTATATTCCGGTATTTTCGCCACGGGATCAAGTGAATCATGTGTCAAGATATTTACAGACGTTTCTGGAAAGTGGAAGTTTGCGTACACCATTCCGGGTGGGACCCGGTCAGTCACCCATGCCATCGCTTCGATGCTGCCTCTGCGGGATGTCACGCGCAAATGCGCGCCGTCCTTGGTGTTCCATCGGGCAGCATCCTCAGGGTTGACCTCCACCAGGGCCTCGCCATACACCTCCATCAGTCCTTTGGCGCGGCGGGTCATCTGTCCACCATGCCAATGGTACAACACACGGCCGGTAGAAAGCAGCACAGGGAATTCGTCGTCGGGTAACTCCGCCGGCGGAATATGTTCGATAGGCGCGAACTTTCCTTTGCCCCTCGAGAACTGCCCAATATGCAAAACCGGCGTCCCGGAATGGTCAGACCCCTTTACCGGCCACTGCAAGCGTTCCCCTGCTTCCAGGCGGGCATGAGATACCCCGTTATAAGATGGTGTAACCGCCGCAATTTCCAACATAATATCATTTGTATTTTTGTATTCCCAACCAGAATAAGGAGCCGGTTGAATAATATGCTTCCCAAGAACGATGATCCGTTTGGCAATTTCGGTTGTGATCTGCCAATCCGTTCTAGCATCACCCAGTGGTTCGATTGCCTTTCGGCACATCTGAATGCGCCGTTCGGTGCTGGTAAATGTGCCGGTTTTCTCTGCGAAACTGACTCCCGGTAGTAAGATATCAGCAAAAGCAGAGGTTTCCGATGGGAAGATTTCCTGTAGGACCAGGAACTCGCACTTCTCCAAACAATGGCGGATGTGGCTGGTGTTCGGATCGCTCATGACAGGATCCTCGCCCAAAATATACAGTGCGCGTACCCTCCCGTCTTCGCAAGCTGGGATCATCTCAGTAAGTGTCAATCCCACTTTTTCGGTTAAGGAAACGCCCCATGCCGCTTCGAATTTTAATCGGGCATCTTCGCTGGTGACATTCTGGTAACCTGAATAAACATTGGGTAACCCGCCCATATCGCACGCCCCCTGAACATTATTCTGACCCCGCAAAGGATTCACGCCGCCGCCTTCAATACCCATATTGCCAAGCAACATCTGAAGATTCGCCAGGCTCATCACATTGCGCACGCCAACAATATGCTGGGTGATCCCCATCGCCCAAATCACTGCCATGGGCTTGTTCAAAGCCAGGATCTCCGCGGCCTGATAAAGTTTTTCAATCGGCACGCCGGTAATCTCACTGGCTTTTTCCGGGGGATAGAGTTCTATGGCGGTAGCGAACTCGTTAAAACCTTCCGTCCGCTTTGCAATGAAGTCTTTATCTTCCCAGCCGCTATGGATAATAATATGCATTAAAGAATTAAGGAGAACAATATCTGTTCCCGGGCGATGGCGAAGATACATACCTCCGTGGACAGGTTTCGCGAAATCGGCCAGGTCTATCCGCCTGGGGTCTGCGACTACCAGTTTCGCGCCGCGCCGCAGCACCGCCTGGCGCAAACGCGAACCAAAGACCGGATGTTGTTCAGTCGTGTTGGATCCAATAACAAAAAAAACCGCGGCTTTTTCGGAAATATCGTCCATCGAATTGGACATGGAACCCGAACCGAACGAGGTGGTCAGACCGACCACCGTGGAGGAGTGTCAGAGACGGGCACAGTGATCAATGTTATGCGTTCCCAGTACTTGTCTCGCCAGTTTATTCATCAAATAGTTTTCTTCGTTCAAGCACTTGGCCGAAGTCAGGATGCCGATGCTCGAGCCACCATAAAGATCCCGCGTTGCGGTCAATTTCCGGGCAGTAATGTCCAGGGCTGTGTTCCAATCCGTCTCGACCCAATCCCATGCGGGACCGTCTAGTGCTTTTTCGCCTTCCTCGAGGAGGTATCGCCGCACTCGCGGTCCAATCAAACGGTCTGGATGGTGAATGAAGTCATAACCATACCGCCCTTTGACGCACAGGTGCATTCCGTTGACAGGCGCATTTGGGTTCGAGGTGACCCTTATGACTTTTCCATCTTTTACATTCAGATCCAACTGACAGCCCACTCCACAATAGGTGCAAGTGGTGGTCACCTTGCGATCGGCCTCTCCCTGCCAAATAGAAAGTTTATGATCCAACGCACCTGTTGGGCAATAAGCCGCGCAAGCGCCGCAGGACTCACAGCGGGCTTCGAGCATAGGCGTATCGGCTCCAGAAATAATCCGGGTATGACTTCCCCGCTCGCCTACCCCCCAGACAAAGCGGCCCTGGACCTCCTCACAGGCGCGGACACAGCGCGTGCACAGGATACACTTATTGAGGTCCACCCAGATGAACGGGTTAGGATCTCCGTCAACTGGATAGCGAGGAGCGGGGGCTGTTCTATCGGACAGGCGGGCATCATAGTAACTCACCCAGTGTTCGAACTCGGTGGGATGCTTGTCATGTGAGGCGTAACCGGTGTCAGTATAATTTTTAAGTAGCAGGGACAGCACCATGCGGCGCGACTGCACCAGCGCAGGTGTCTCTGTGAATACAACCAAGCCTTCTGCAACGGGCAAATTGCATGCAGCCACCTGACTGCGCAATTTTCCCATTTCCACAACACACAAACGGCATGACCCGACCGGAGATAGATCCTTGTGGTAGCACAAAGTGGGAATTATGATGCCGTGAGCGGAAGCTGCTTCCAGAACAGTCTGGCCTTCAAGGGCCTGAATAGGTATATCGTTTATGGTCAAATTGATCGACATATCGTCAACTCCTGATTTCGGCTGCAAACTCATTATTAAAGTGTCTTAATGCCGATATGACTGGCAAATGAACAGACTGCCCTAACCCGCAAAACGATGCTGCTTGCATAACGCTGGCAAGGCGAGTTAATTCTTCCAGGTCGCCCGTTTTGCCCCCACCCTCTGTCATACGAACAAGCAATTTGTACGCTCGGTTCGTCCCTTCGCGGCAGGGAGTGCATTTACCGCACGATTCGACCGCAAAGAAATGCATCAGCTCGCGTAACATTGCCACCGGTGAAACCCTTTCATCGCACACAAGGAATGCCCCTGCTCCCAATGAAATTCCCTTGCTTGCCGAAGTATAATCAATGGGCGTATCCAGTAAACTTTTGTCAACAATCGTACCGGCAGCCCCGCCGCACAAAGCAAAATTGAACTTTGAATCGGGACGCATTCCACCGCCGAAACAGTCAATAATCTGACGCAGAGTCAAGCCAAACGGCGCTTCGAACAACCCCGGGTGGTTAACATGCCCCAGAACCATATAAAGTTTTGTCCCACCTGAGGAATTTTGGCTTAGATTTTTATACCAGACTGCGCCGCGCTGAAGAATGTGAGGAATTGCAGAATAACTTTCCACATTATTAACCAGCGTTGGAAGATTTAGATATCCAGCCGTGGGTGGATACGGAGGTCGAAAGCGCGGTTCGCCGCGTTTTCCTTCGAGCGATTCAAGCAACGCGGTTTCTTCTCCACAAATATATGCCCCAGCCCCTCGATGCACATGGATATGGAAAGAAAAACCGCTGCGCGAAACATTTTTACCCAACCACCCAGACCGTTCAGCCTGCTCGATCGCGCATTCCAGTCGCTTCGCCTGGCTGACATATTCGCCGCGAATGTAGATATAGCCGCTGCTCGCTCCAACCGCATAAGCGGCAATTGCCATACCCTCGAGAATTTGATGGGGATTCGTATCGATCAAGACTCGATCTTTGAAGATCAAAGGCTCGGATTCATCGGCATTGCAAACAACGAACTTTGGAATTCGGGTGGCGGTGGACACAAAGCGCCATTTTCTGCCCACCGGGAACCCTGCTCCGCCGCGTCCGTTCAAGTTGGAATTTTCCACTTCGGTGATTACCTCATCCGGCGTGAGTTTCAATGCGCACTGAAGCCCTTGATATGCACCCACAGACAAAGCAGACTCGATCGAGTCAGGATCAACCTTCCCGGCATGTGCCAGCATGACGCGCACTTCCCCTGAACGCGGAAGACAGTAATCATTGGATTTCACAATTTTGCCAGCCAGAATTTTCTTAACATCTTCCACTATGATCGGACCAGCCTGTTCATCGCCAACGAGCACTGCTGGAGCACGGTCGCATAAGCCGAGGCAGCTTGTTCGTTCTACCTTCCAGTCCAGATGCCCTGTTCTCACTGATTCTCTGATCGAAGTTACGTCTTGACCGCACAACCAGCATACCGGTCCATCACACACACGCATCTTTGGTGTCGCAGAAGATGGTGCTGTTTCCGCTACCTCAAGCATAGAATAAAATGAAGCGATCCCGTAAACCCGGGCGGGCGGCAATTCAAGAAGACGTGCCACATCAATCAGCATATCGCGTGTCAATGCGCCTTGCTGCGTCTGCAATTCAACAAGTATTTCTAGGACGTTCTGAGGCTGCCTGCCATGTTCCATGGCAACAATTTCAACTTGAGGAGAGATGGATTTGAGTTTGATTTTTCTGTTGGTCATAAAACCTCCTTCTCTATCACGCCATTATCCGTCCGGATGCGCGAAGACCTTGAAGCCCTTGCCACGAGAAAACCGATCAATGCTATTATTTCAATGACCCTCATACAACTCCGCCAATGAGTCAGAGGCAATGTTGAAATATCGACTGTGACCCCTTTCGAATCGCCTTCTGCGGCCTCTTCGAACTGTTCCGTCTGGTGATCAGGATTTCCAGCCATGATTTGCCTGAATTTTTCAACAATCCCGGCCAACAAATTTGTCCAGTATATTAAGCCGGACAATATCCTCGCCAGACTTCACGAACATCCGCCCATCAACTAACTTAGACGCATGATCCCATTAAGCAGGATGTCCACAATTCTACATTATCCCCAGACTGGCAGAACGGTAATTTGGAAATCCAAGCCGCATTTTCAATCATGCCCTCTTAATTAGAATTGCTTATCGCCAATCCTTCAAGATATTTTGGAGGAAACACCAGTTCGAGTAAGGGTTCGCCTTTGATCGATAACAATACGGGTGTTTCGGCGAGGACACTGCCATGTTCCGTAATCCTTTCGCCATCCGTACGAAGCCGTATATCGAGTGTAAATGTTGATTGGCTCATCTTTCATTACCTGCAAATGCGCTAAAAGTATTAATTTCTAATACTTTTATGGGCTGTTTGAGATATATTTTCACCGGCCAATTTTTCGGCTTGAGCAAGTTCGTCGAGAGTGTTCACATTCAAAAACATCAGACCAGCATAATCGAAATGAGTTGTTTCCTCTAGCGTCAGGGTTTGCACCTTGACATCCGGGAACCAAGAGATCAGGCGTTGCTTTCCAGCAATCAACGCTTCCCGCACTATTGGAAGGCAGGTTTCTCGTCGGTAAATGGCGTGCAAAGGCTCCAAGCCTTTTTCTGAGGACGGCACAACCACATCCATCTTATTGGAAAAAAGAAGAACACTTTGATGGATAAGCATTTCCGAATTGACAAAAGGCATATCACATGCAACGACAGCAACTGCCGGGTAAGTTGCGGCAAAAAGAGCGGTGTAAAGTCCTCCCAACGCGCCGTGCCCAGGTAACCGATCCGGTTCGATCTTTATGTTAAGAGAATTATATTCAAATGATCGGGGGGCAATGACGATCACCTCCGCAGCAATCCCTGCAAGCCTGTCCAAAATGCGATGGACTAGCGCCTCACCCCTGAAGGGTAGAAAGGCCTTGTCCTGCCCCATGCGGTGTGACTTCCCGCCAGCGAGAATGGCAAGCGTGAGCATAAAGGAATTATACCCGGGTCATGCCTCCCGTGGTTCCGGATTCAGCAAATCAGCTTCAGTTACGATCCGAGGTATGATATCTTCCCAGCCAACCGCTATAATGTGTACGCCGTGGATCCCATGCTTACAGTAGCTCTTAAACTTACGTGTCAGGTCCAGCACAATTTGCACGTCCTCCTCCCAAGCATTCACGGCCGCATTGGTGGTTTCTATGCATTTCAGGATCGATTCCGGTAAGAATTCACCCGGGCCCCGATCATGCAGCTTGCCATCTTCAGACCCCTGATTGGTGTGATGCCCACCATGATGAAGCCTTCATCAAGGATGTTGCGTTTGGCAAGTTCATTCGGCCAGATTTCAATGCGCTCAAGATCGTAGACAATGTAGGTCTGGAAGACCTGCGTCCCAGCGTTGACCTTCTTGTGTTCGCGCAAAGCCTTGAATTTGATACTGCCGCGAACAAACGATGAGCAAGTGGTTCGCGCTATAAGGGCATGTAAGGTAGCTGCCAACGTCGGCCTGGTGGATAAGATAGGCAAAAGGGTCTTCTAACAGTTTATTGTACTGCCTCGCACAGTCAACAAATCATGAACAATGTCACCCTTTCTGAGAGACGAACATCCCCTTTGGATTCCAGTTTGCTCCCCGATCATCCTGACGTTATAATTGTCTTATGCGAAAATTGATGCGGCTCCTGTTGACCATTTTTCTGACTCTGTCGATTTCCATCGCGCCTTGTATCGCTAGCGCCGAATCGATTGCAGCTCCGCACTTCTCAAGCGCATCCGAACTCATTGAGGCGGTCAATGCTCTGCGCGCCTCCTTCGAGTTGCCTCCTTATACAAAAAACTCCATTCTGATGAGCATCGCCCAAGGTCAGGCAGAGTACAACCTATCCATCGGCACTATCACCCACTCCAGCGCCGATGGGTTGCGACCTTTCCAGCGCGCCCTACAGGCCGGCTATATGGTGGCAGGAGATATCAACCTGGGTGGTTTCTTCTCCGAAAATATCACCGCTGGCGTCGGGCTGAGCGCTGAGGACGCAGTGGAAATATGGACAGGGGATGACCCTCACCTCAATACCATGATATCTCAGAATCTTCAAGAAATTGGTGCGGGCGTGGCAGTTGCTGGTGATACCTATTATTATGTGATTGACTGCGGTCTCTCCACAGGGGGGACACCAGTTCCATTTATTCCCCCATCCACCTACAGAACTCCAATTGCCACTATGGTACCGAATACGCCCAATGCAGACGGCTCCATTATCTATATCGTGCAACCAGGAGACACTGCCCTTGGCATTGCCCTGGCATATGACATTTCCCTGGATGAATTCCTAGCCCTGAATGGCCTTTCTGGAAAATCCGTTATATACCCCAATCAACATATAGTCATCCGCACCGGTTACACGCCTACTCCCACCCAGCCTACTTCAACACCCACTGGGCGTCCTACCATCACTCCTTGGCCAACTTCCACCCCAACCTCTACCGAGACACTTGTCCCGCCAACGCCAACCCGGGCACCTGGCATGCCAATCTCAACAGCGCGTGCCACAGTAATTTCGATTATTGTGGCTGCGCTGGTCATTGCTGCCTTTTTGGTACAGCTCGGACGAAAGAGAAATTAATTGCCATTAATGAAAGGTCTGTTGTTTTCTCATTTGGCTATTCCCTGGGCTACCACTGCCGCCGTTGCCTTGCGGACAGTCTCCTCGTCTGCGAGGAAATAGTGTCTTACAGGTTTCAGGTCTGTATCGAGTTCGTAAACCAGGGGAATGCCTGTAGGTATGTTGAGCTCAGGGATTTCCATATCTGAAATATTATCCAGGTACTTTATCATCGCCCGGATACTGTTACCGTGCGCGGAGATCAGCACGCGCTTGCCTGACTTGATCATCGGAGCCAGGGTGGTCTCCCAGTAAGGTAGGACGCGTTCCAACGTGATCTTAAGCGACTCTGTCGCTGGTAGCTGGGCAGGTGTCAGATCAGCGTAACGATGGTCGTAGCGCGGGTGACGCTCGTCGTTCAATTCCAGCGCCGGAGGAGGGACATCATAACTCCGCCGCCAAATCTTTACTTGGTCTTCCCCATATTTGGCTGCCGTCTCGGCCTTGTTCAGACCTTGGAGCGCGCCGTAATGGCGTTCGTTCAATTGCCAGGCGCGTACAACCGGAGTCCATTCGAGGCCCATCTCTTCCTGGATTATGTTCAGTGTTCGAATGGCTCGTTTCAATACAGATGTGTAGGCGATATCAAATGAGAAATTTTTGTCATGGAGGAATTTGCCGCCAGTATGAGCCTCCTGGCGCCCCTGCTCGGTCAGGTCCACATCCGTCCATCCGGTGAAACGGTTTTCCAGATTCCAGGTGCTTTGTCCATGCCGAACCAAAATGAGTATATGTTTTGTATCCATAATTGCCTCTGACATAAGAAACCGCCAGGCAAAACGCACCTGGCGGTCTTTGGATTCAAACCTGATTAGTGGATGGCTTTCTCGGTTTCGGGGTCGAACAAGTGGCATTTATCCAAATTGAATGACACCTGAACCTTGTCGCCAATGCGGAAATCAGTTCGCGGGTCAACACGTGCAACGATATTGTCCGAGCCGGCCAGCAAGTATAGGAAGATTTCGTTTCCCATCAGTTCGGTCACATCCACCTTGGTCTCAACTTTGGCAATATTGATCCCGGGTGGGACGAACGCCGGGTTGAATATATCTTCCGGGCGAATACCAAATACAACCGGTTTATCCACAAAAGCCTGAAAGGCCTTCATGCGATCGGGCGGGATGGGCAAATTAAAGGAACCTGCCTCCACGATCAGCTTGCTGCCTTCTTTGCGCAGTTTCGACTTGAAAAAATTCATCGCGGGAGCACCGATGAAACCTGCAACAAACATGCTATCCGGGTGATCATAGAGAGTCTGTGGTGTATCTAACTGAAGAAGAGAGCCCTTGTTGATTACTGCGATCCGGCTTGCCATCGTCATTGCTTCAGTCTGATCGTGAGTCACATAAATGAATGTCGTCTGAAGGCGATGATGCAGTTTGGTAATTTCCGAACGCATGGCAATGCGCAGTTTGGCATCCAGGTTAGAAAGCGGTTCGTCGAAGAGGAAGACTTTCGGCTCGCGTACGATCGCCCGTCCCACCGCCACACGCTGGCGCTGTCCACCGGAAAGCTGGCGCGGCTTGCGGGTCAGCAATTCTCCAATTCCCAGAATATCCGCCGCCTCCTGGACCCTGCGCTTGATTTCTTCTTTCGGGGTCTTGCGAAGTTTCAGGCCAAAGGCCAGGTTCTCATAAACCGTCATGTGTGGATATAGAGCATAAGACTGGAATACCATTGCGATGTCGCGGTCTTTAGGAGGAACATCGTTGACAACGCGGTCATCAATTTTAATTTGCCCTTTGGTGATTTCCTCCAGCCCCGCAAGCATGCGTAAAGCCGTAGTTTTCCCGCAGCCCGAAGGACCAACGAAGACAAGGAATTCTTTGTCATCAATATGAAGGTTGAGGTCGTTTACTGCTTTGACACTGCCGAAATCCTTTGTAATATGATCGTACGTAACACTAGCCATTTTAGTCTCCTTTTCGTTTGAGTATAGTGCCTCAATTATAACGCACTAATTAATTGTTTGCATGCGCAAAATCCTGATCTAAATTTCTAAAAGTATACTTACTTTTATCCCTCGAATCTTGGGTTTATTCTGCAAGGCAAATAATGGGTGCAGATTTGCTGCAAGTAGCAGTAAAATGGAAGCATGACCGACAATGCGACCCCCGTCCGCCAGCAATATCTTGAAATCAAACGCCAGTACCCCAATGCCATCCTGTTCTTCCGGCTCGGCGATTTCTACGAGACTTTTGACCAGGATGCCGAAACAACCGCCCGCGAACTGGACATTGTTCTTACCTCCCGTCCCATAGGCAAAGGGTTGCGTGCACCTCTGGCTGGGATTCCATACCATGCCATAGAAAATTACCTCTCTCGATTGATCCAAAAAGGGTACCATGTTGCCATCTGCGAGCAGGTTGGCGACCAGCCCTCCAAGGGTATCTTTCCACGACGTGTTGTTCGCGTGGTGACACCAGGGACTATCGTCGAACCTGCCCTTTTACCAGGCGATGCGAATAACTATCTTGCTTCAATCGTTATAGCTGACGGACGCGCCGGGATTGCTTATGTTGACATCACCACAGGCGAATTCGCCGTCACCGAACTCGATGCGACCTCGAACCCTTCGTCTGATGGCTCAGGGCAGATCTGGACCCTACTCCGTGCCGAGTTGACACGTCTCCATCCTGCAGAAATCATCCATCCTGACAATCTCAGTATCCCAAATGGTATTTCCGGTCACCTGACTCCATGGCCGGCTTGGCGCTTTGAGGTGGGACTAAGCCAGGAATCCTTGCTAGCACATTTTGAAGCTTCAACCTTGGATGGTTTTGGATTAAAGAATCTTCCGCTAGCGATTCGCTCAGCAGGAGGAATTATCCAGTATCTTACACAGACCGGAGGCGCAGCATTACCACTCCTGGCTAGCCTGCGCGTTTACAGCCTGGATGAATTCATGACACTCGATGGCGCAACCCGTCGAAACCTTGAATTGACCGAAACTCTGCATGGCGGAGTCAAAGGCTCGTTGCTTGGCGTCTTGGACCTTACAGTCACACCCATGGGAAAACGGCTGATTTGCAGATGGGTAAGCCAGCCATTGCTCGATGTGAACCGTATCAGGTCACGACAGGATGGCGTCGAGTTCTTTTATTCCCGCTCGATGCTGCGCGCGGAGTTACGATCGCTTCTAAAGACTTTGAACGACTTGGAAAGGCTGGTCAACCGGATTATTTCAGGTCATGCGCAACCACGAGAATTAGTGGCTATGCGCAACTCCTTGGCTCAACTTCCGGCCATCTTGCAGATGATTACTGCCGAAAAGTCTGCATCAATATTGTCTCAATATTCATTGGATCCCTGCGCTGACGAATTGACATTGATCCAGGCTGCCATTTCCAATGACCCCCCTGCAACACTTCAAAATACTGGAATTATTCGTTCCGGTTATTCCACCGAGTTGGACGGTGTCATCGAGGCGTCTCGTCACGCCCGCGAGTGGATCAACAACCTTGAAGCGGTTGAACGCCAGCGTACCGGTATCAAGACGATAAAAGTCGGATACAACAAAGTTTTTGGATATTACATTGAAATCTCGGCAGGGCAAGCTGCCAACGCCCCATCCCATTATATTCGCAAGCAAACACTCGTCAACGCCGAACGCTACATCACGCCAGAGATGAAAGAGTTCGAAACACTCGTCCTGAATGCTGAGGAACGTATCCGCGAGATCGAACAGCGCCTTTTTCGTGATACCTGCGCGAAACTGGCAAAGTCCGCCAGCCTCTTGCTGGCAACCGCGCGCACCCTTGCCGAACTGGATGTTTACTCGGCGTTGGCGGAGTCAGCTGCGCTGGGTGGTTATGTCCGGCCCCAGGTCCGGGACGATGATGTGCTGGAAATCCACGAGGGCCGTCACCCGGTAGTCGAAACAAGTCTCAATGGTGAACGGTACGTTGCCAATGATGTTACTTTTGAAAAGACCGAGATTATCCGGATCATCACCGGACCAAATATGTCTGGTAAATCCACTTATCTCCGCCAGACTGCACTGATTGTGTTGATGGCGCAGATGGGTTCATTCGTCCCGGCCGCTTCGGCAAGAATTGGACTGGTAGACCGAATCTTCACTCGCATCGGTGCTCAAGATGAAATTAATTCCGGGCAATCCACATTTATGGTTGAGATGATTGAAGCAGCCAATATCCTTCATCATGCCACTCAAAGGTCATTGCTCATCCTGGATGAAATTGGACGCGGTACAAGCACCTATGACGGGGTTTCGATTGCCTGGGCAGTAGTTGAGTATATTCACAATCACCCATCCCTGCGCGCTAAAACCCTTTTCGCAACCCATTACCACGAACTGGTGCAACTTGCGGACCTGCTGCCGGGTGTACGCAATTACAATGTCGCTGTTACCGAAGCGGATGAGAGAGTGGTCTTCCTGCACAAAATTATTCCGGGGGGTGCTGACCGTTCTTATGGCATCCATGTGGCGCAATTGGCAGGGCTTCCCCGCCCCGTTATTCAACGTGCGACAGAGATCATGGCGGAACTCGAAAAATCATCTGGCCAGGTTGTCCGCATTAATCCCCGCTCTGCCCAGCAAGCCGCGCTCTTCCCGGAAACCAATCCTTTATTGGATGATCTTGGGGGTCTGGATGTTAATTCTCTTTCGCCCATCGAGGCCCTCAACAAGCTATTCGAATGGCAGAGGAGATATTTTGGAAAGAAAGAACAATAAGTTCGACGTAGGGAAAATATTAAAACAAGCCTCCTGCTAAACAAATGCGGAAGGCTTGTTAAATTAATATATGTCTATACTGTTTCTTTATTAAAAGTGGGCATCGGGGCTTTAGACCGATAGATTGCCCAGATGGTCGCCGCCAATAGAACCACAGCAATGCCTACAACAGCAAAATTGATTGAACCATTTGCATTCTGTATCGGGTATTTAACGATGATCGGAGCGGCCAACAGACTGACCAGGTTCGCCACCTTGATCATCGGGTTGAGAGCCGGACCAGCAGTATCCTTCATCGGGTCACCGACAGTATCGCCCACGACCCCTGCCTTATGCCGCTCGGAGCCTTTCCCCGTGTTTTTAGCCAGATTGCGCGGTTCATCTTCGATGGACTTCTTGGCATTATCCCAGGCGCCACCAGCATTGGACATAAACACTGCCAGTAACTGACCTGAAAGAATGATGCCAGCCAAAAATCCGCCCAAAGCCTCTACTTGCAGCACCAATCCAATCACCAACGGCATAAGCACCGAGATCGTGGCCAGTGGAAT